>ERZ869936.64-NODE-64-length-169323-cov-7.212060_pt1 | contig 169323 bp, 125 predicted proteins | sample MGYA00520876_ERZ869936 | MGnify/ENA primary metagenome ERZ869936 (study PRJEB32218, sample SAMN09650985) | biofilter metagenome | isolation source: enrty point of leading RO module | place: Saudi Arabia: Thuwal, RO plant located on Red Sea | collected 2016-02-17 ...
ACCACGCTGGTCGATTGCCTGCTGCGCCAAAGCGGCGAATTTCGCGCAAGCCAACTCCAGGGCGAGCGGATCTTGGACTCGGGCGATTTGGAGCGCGAGCGGGGCATTACGATCCTGGCCAAGAACATCGCGATCCCGTTTCAGGGCGTGAAGATCAACCTCATCGACACGCCGGGCCACGCTGACTTCGGGGGCGAAGTCGAGCGTGTGTTGCGGATGGCCGGCGGGGCGCTGGTTCTGGTCGATGCGGCCGAAGGGCCGATGCCGCAAACCCGATTCGTCCTGTCCAAGGCACTCGAGTGCCGTTTGCAGCCGCTGGTGGTGATCAACAAGATCGATCGGCCTGACGCGCGGCCGCAAGAAGTGCTCGACGAAGTGCTGGAGTTGTTTCTCGAGTTGGGCGCTGACGACGCCCTGGCCGACTTTCCCTACATCTTCACCAGTGCCAAGGACGGCTACGCCACGACCGATCCGACGCAGCCGGGCACGTCGATGCAGCCGCTGATGGAGATGGTTCTTGAGCACATACCGGGGCCCCAAGTCGATCCCGATTCGCCGCTGCAAATGCTGGTCACCACGCTCGACTGGTCCGACTACGTCGGGCGCATCGCGGTCGGCCGAATCGTGGCCGGTCGCATCCAGGCCGGGCAACAGGTGGCGTTGATGCAATCCGGCCAGCGGGAGACGCCTGCCAGGGTCGCCTCGCTGCATGCCTTCGACAAGTTGGGCCGCACCGAAGTCGATTCAGCAGACGCCGGCGAGATCGTGGCCGTGGTCGGGCTCGAAGGCGTCGAGATCGGCGATACGATCAGCGACTTCGAGATGCGGCGTGCCCTGCCTCGCGTGTCAGTTGACGAGCCCACGCTGCAAATGATCTTTTCGATCAACAGCTCGCCGTTGGCCGGACGCGATGGCAAGTACGTGACCAGCCGCCACCTGCGCGAGCGGCTCCTGCGCGAGTTGGAACGAAACGTCGCGCTGCGCGTCGATCCGGTTGCCGGGTCGGATGCGTTTGCCGTCTCGGGCCGTGGGCTGCTGCACTTGAGCGTGTTGATCGAGACGATGCGCCGCGAAGGGTACGAGCTGTCGGTCGGCAAGCCGCGCGTCATCCTCCACGAGCGCAACGGCGTTACCGAGGAACCGTTCGAGTCGCTGGTGGTCGAAGTGCCGCATGACAAGCTGGGCACCGTGATGGAATTGGTCGGCGGCCGCCGCGGAAAGCTCGTCGAGATGAATAACCGGGGCGAGTATTCGCACGCGCTGTTTTCCATTCCAGCACGAGGGCTGATTGGCTTGCGTACCCGACTGCTAAATGCCACGCAGGGCACGGCCATCATGCACCATCGGTTCGAGGCCTACCGGCCCGCGGAGGGCGAAGTGCCCGGCCGAGGCAACGGCGTGCTGGTTTCGATGGTTGCCGGCAAGGCGGTTGCCTTCGGGCTCGACGGCTTGCAGGAGCGGGCCGAGATGTTTGTGGGCCCGGGCGACGTCGTCTACGAAGGGATGATCGTCGGCGAGAACAGCCGCACGGGCGACATGGCGGTCAACCCGACGAAGGAGAAGAAGCTGACCAACATTCGGGCCGCCGGCAGCGACCGGAATATTCTCTTGAAGCCGCCACGCGAGCTGACGCTGGAGATGGCGCTGGAGTACATCGACGACGACGAGCTGGTCGAGGTAACTCCGCGGAGCATCCGCCTGCGTAAGGTGATCCTCAGCGAAACCGAACGCCGCAAAGAGGCGCGACGGCGGGCGTGAAGGGATTCGGTCCGGCACACGTGTGCCCTATCTGCTGTGAACGTCCGCTGTTCGTCAATCTCTTATTGGTTTGGAGCCACGCAGTCGCATTTTTCTGTCCGAGCACCGCTGCTGGCAGTGATCTCCTTGTTGCGTTGGTGCGCTCAGGTCAGGCTGGTTCCGCGCCGAGTGTCATCCAGGAAGGCATGTTCTTGTCAAAGCGGTCGCGCACTGCCCGCGAAACTTGATTGGGAGTCCGGGTTGGCTCTGCTTGTGGGCGATCCAAGGGGCGAACTGGACGACGGTCAGGTCGGGTCAGGATCCGGTTGGCCCCGAAAGCCGTGGAGCCCTCGGCCGATGAGCCAGACGGTCCACTTCACAATCAAATAGATAAAGATTGCATTGACAACAACCCCGGCAACCAAACAGGCCTCAGCAAACCACGGGAACGGCGGGGCCCCGTCCCAGTTGATGCCGATTGCGATGACCGGAAACGCCATTAACAGCGTGAGGAAAGGGTAGACGAGTCCGGGGAGGAGATCGGCGAAGCTGATCGTCGCAAGGACCGCGAAAGTCACCAGATAGAGCGCAACAGCAACGCCCGCAATAATTTGAGGAATTCTCATTGTCCAACACACCGCGAACGCATGCGCGGTCCCATAGAAGCCCAAGGAGATCACGACACAATTCACCAAGCGAAGGAGCGCATGATTTCCGTGGCACCCGTGTGTTGAATTCAAGCTGCAATAGCAGCCGTGAATCGGCGACAGAACAAAGACACGCACCGGGGCCTAGATGTCTGCCGCCTGTCGTTTCGGCGACCAGCGACGATGCAACCAGCAGCTCCGTTCTACAGGCGATTAGACGCCGGTGACGCAAGCTTCGGTTACATGGTTTTTCAGCAAAACCGAACTCAGATCTGAAAAAGCGACGCAATCGTCCCCCAGGGCGCTAGACACGCTGGTGCACATGTTTCGCCAGGCTTGCCGGCCGCCGAACCGCGGCTAACCGCGATGGTCGGTGGGCGGTTCGAGTTCGATGGGCGTTCTTGATCGTCCGATCGGCAGCCAGCCCTTATTGCGAAAGAAAAGCAGCAGCCCGCCAGCCACCAGCAGCATGGCGCCCCAGACGGCCGGGTAGCCGTAGCGCCAAGACAATTCGGGCATGGCGAAGGGCGAATCGTCGTTAACAAAGTTCATGCCGTAAACGCCGACGATAAACGTGAGCGGAATGAAGATCGTGGCGATCACGGTCAATACCTGCATGACCTCGTTCATGCGGTTCGACAGCGACGAATGATAGAGGGCCATCAGGTCGCTCGACAGATCCCGGTAGGTGTCGACCAGGTCCATGATCTGAAACGTGTGATCGGCGCAGTCGCGCAGGTAGACGCGCGTGTCCGCGTGAACCATAGGGATCGGATCGCGCACCAGCGTGTGCAGCGCGTCGCGCAGCGGCCAGACCGCGCGGCGCAGCGCCACCAGCTTGCGCCGCACGTCGTGGATCCGCGAGATAAGCGCTGTGTCGGTCGCGCTGATGATCGCTTCTTCCAAATCCTGGATCTCTTCGCCAAACCGTTCCAACAACGGGAAGTATGAATCGACAACCGCGTCGAGCAGCAGATAGGCCAGATAGTCGGCGCCGCACTTGCGCGACAGGCCGTGGCCACGGCGCAACCGTTCGCGCAGCGGGTCAAAACAGTCGCCGATCTTTTGTTGAAACGTGATCACGAACCGCTCGCCGAGAAACATCGCCAGTTGCTCAAACTCCATTCGTCCGGTGGTGGTCAGCATGCGGGCGATGATGAAAACGTGCTCGCCGTACGGCTCGACTTTCGCGCGTTGGTGATGGTTGAGTACGTCTTCCAATGCCAATCGGTGCAAGTGGAACACTTCTCCGAGTCGGCGGACAACGTTCACGTCGCCCAGCCCTTGCACGTCGATCCACGTGACCGTGTGACGGGCGACAATGTCGGGCAGTTTCGCAAGTTCGGCCTCGTCGCGCAGCTCACGTTCGACGTACTGCTCGCCGTCGTACGAAATGATCCGAACGACCGGAGCCTGTGACGCTTTGTCGGCCACCAGCGTTCCCGGCGCAGCACCCGGCGGCGTGCGACGATGAAAAAGCGGCTTGCGCCGGCGGTGGCGGGTGCGTTTGTTCACGTGGGCAGCCGGGGGTTTGGAGCGAGAATGGCGCGATTCGGGCAAGGCAGACAAGGCGGGAATCGGATCGGGTGGTTGTGTGGGACGTCGCGGCCTGCGCGGCGGCATTGTAGCCGGAGCACCATGTTCTCACGAAGGGCGAATTGTGTGGCGAAGTCGCTGTTGGTATCGCGTTAGACGTGCTGGGTCGGCGCTTCGACGCGGGGGATGGCACCGGCTAAGATTGCGGTCTTGGTCGTCCACCGTAGTCGCACCAGCCGCGCATCCACGAAACTATGCCCGCAATTTCCGACGCTTCTTCGACGCCCGAACGCGAGTTGCGCTACTGGCAATGGCGCGTCCTGCTGGCATTGATGGGTTGCTATTTGTTTTATTACACGGGCCGGTTGGTGATCGGCCCGGCGATCCCCTTGATGCACGACGACTTGGGCTACTCGAAAGAGCAGCTCGGTTGGCTGACTGCCGCTTCGTTGGCGGCGTACGGCGTGGGACAGGCAATCAATGGCAACCTGGGCGACCGGCTCGGCGGGAGACTGATGGTGGCCCTCGGCGCCGTCGGATCGATGGTCTGCTGCTGGCTCTTCAGCTTCATGCACGCCGCCGCATGGTTGATCGGGCTGTGGGCCGCCAACGGGTTCGTGCAAAGCATGGGCTGGGCGCCGGGTGGTCGGTTGATCAGCGTTTGGTGGCCGCGCGAGCGACGCGGACTGGCATTCGGTTTGTACATGCTGGCCGCTGGACTGGCCACCGTGCTGGTTTGGTGTTCGAGCTACTTGGTTCTTGCGGCATTCGAGCCCGGCGATTCGTCCCGTTGGCGATGGCTGTTTCGATTGCCCGTATTGGCTCTGGGTGCCGCTGGGCTGTCGTTTTATTTTCTCGTACGGGATCGACCCGAGGACGTGGGATTGGTGTCGCCTGCCGATTCGGGACTTGATGCGGTTGATCCGGGCATCGGCGGCGCGATCGGCAACGAAGCAGAGAACGCAACTCGATCAATGGTCGAATCGCCTGGCACCGAAACTACGAATTGGTGGCAGCGCTACGCCGCCGTGTTGGGTAATCCTTGGTTTCTGTTGGCGGCGGTCGTGATCGTGTTTCAAAGTTTCGCGCGCTACGGCTTGTTGACCTGGAGCGCCGCCTACTACAGCGACGCGGGCATGAGCATTAACGACGCGCTGCGGTTGACACTGGCATTGCCGATCGGCATGGGATTGGGAGCGCTGGCGGGCGGACATATGTCGGACCGGTGGTTCATCTCGCGCCGCGCAACTGTGGTGGCGATCTTCCTGGGAATCAGCACGGTTTGCTTCTTGGTAATTCGCGGCAATCCGGTGTCGGCCGACGGTGATCAGAAGCTGGGGATCGCGATGTTGTTCCTGGCCGGTTTTTTCGTATACGGCGCGCAAGGCCCGTTGTGGGCCATGTGTCCCGACCTGGTCGGTACGGCAAGCTCGGGTACTGCTGTCGGCCTGATGGACGCATTGGCCTATGCCGGCGCGGCGGCGCAAGGGCCGATCCTGGGATACCTGGTCGATGCGCAGACCAGCAAAGGATACTCCGCCATGTTCCTTTGCTTGGCGGCTGTGTCCGGCGCCGGCGCATTGCTGGCGTTGGCTAGCGCCGCCTCGGCGCCCGTTGCTCGGGACCGACGTCAACCGCCTCGCCGTGAAGCAAGGAGCAAGCCATGAGCGACATGGCACGCGCGGCCGTCTTCGTCGGTCCGGGCAAGCCGCTGCTGATGCAGCAATTCACGCTGCCGCAACTTGCGCCAGGCGAAGCGTTGGTCCGGGTTAATTGTGCGACGCTATGCGGCAGCGACTTGCACACCTACTTGGGCCGCCGCGAGACGCCCTGCCCCACGATCCTCGGCCATGAAATATTGGGACGCGTGGCGGCGCTGCCGGCAGGCGAAACGCTCGTCGATCTGGCGGGCCGGCGGCTTGACGTTGGCGACCGGATCACCTGGTCGATCGCCGCGAATTGCGGGACATGCTTCTACTGCGAGCGCGGCATTCCGCAGAAGTGCCGGCGGCTGTTCAAGTACGGTCACGAGGCGATCACCGACGCGCATCCGTTGAGTGGCGGGTTGGCCGACTACTGCCATCTTGCGCGCGGTACGGCCGTGCTGCGTGTGCCGGACGGCTTGCCGGATGAGGTCGCTTGCCCGGCCAATTGTGCCACCGCAACGGTCGCCGCGGCGTTGCGCGTAGCGGGCGGATGCCGTGACGAAGTGGTTTTAGTGCAAGGCGCGGGCATGTTGGGCCTGACGGCCGCCGCGATGGCTCGTGCCGCTGGAGCGCGAGAAACGATCGTTTGCGATCCGGACCGCGGACGCCTGAGCCGGGTCGCTGATTTCGGCGCCACGCGCGCCGTCGCATTGGACAATCCGGGCGATCGTACGGCGGTCGATACGGCGCTGCGCTCGGCGATTGACGCGAGTACCGACGGACGGGGTGTTGACCTGGCGTTGGAACTATCCGGCGCGCCAGAGGCGGTGGAAGCCGCGGTACCCCGGCTGCGAATCGGGGGACGATACGTCCTGGTCGGGGCTGTGTTTCCGACGCGCGACGTGGCGCTTTCGGCCGAGCAGGTCGTCCGGCGGCTACTGCGCATCGAAGGCGTCCACAACTACACGCCAGCCGATTTGCGTACGGCAATCGACTTTCTGGCGGCAAACCACGAACGCTATCCGCTGGCCGACCTGGTTACGGGCCGATTCGGGCTCTCCGAGGCGGAGTCAGCGTTCGAACACGCTCGGTCGACCAAGGCTCCGCGGGTCGCGGTCGTACCCGAAGCGTAGTGCGCGCAGTGGCTGGCGTCGTTTTTGGCTCCGCGGCAAGTGGGCGTTGCCGGGAAATTGTAATTGCCGCGACGCAGCTACTTCTTCGCTTGCGCCTCGGCGTTACGCCGCTCGGGCGACTTGGGCGCCTTGTCGACAAGCTCGTTAATTTGCCCGGGCCGCTTGTTCAGATGAAACGCGTCGTACAGTTCGCCGGTGGCAGTGCGGGCTTCGTAGCTCAGCGTGTCGCCGTCGATCGAAATGATCTGGTAAAGCTGCGTGTCCTCGGCCGCCCGAGCCATCTCCGGGCGCCGGTCGATCTTATACATTTTCGGTCCGCTGACGGAAACGACGTAGATCGTGCCGCCTTCGGGGCTGCGCGCGGTGGCGCCGCTGGGCACGTTCTCCGTGCCCTGCTGCTTGAAGCGGGCGTAGCTGTGGTCGTGTCCAGTGAGCACCAGGTCGACCTTATATTCATCGAACAGCGGTTTCCAGCTCTGGCGCAAATGTGGATTGTCGCGCCCGCGGGCCGTGGAATACACCGGATGGTGGAACGTAATCACGGTCCACTTGTTCGGGTTGTCCTTCAGAAAGCCTTCAAGCCATTTGGTTTGCTTCGTCAATGTCTCGTTGGAATTGAGCGAGATCAGGCGAACGCCCTGGTAGTCAAGGCAATAAACCGTCTCGTCGAGGCCTTCGGGTCCGTTGTCGGGTAAGGTGAATTGTGGTCGCCAGTGATGCGACAGTGCGCGCCCTGCTACCGGATTCGAGGAATTGCGCGGGTACTCGTGATTGCCCGGCGTGGCCATGCTGGGCACCATTGCGTTGAGCCAAGCTCCGGCACCGAACCACTCGCCCCATTCCGCGTCGCGATTGCCGCTGTTGATCAAGTCGCCGGCATGCAGCATGAACTTGGCTTTGGGTGCGTCGCTGTGGGCTTCGCGGATGACGCGCGACCAGTGCTCGCGCACGCTGTTCTGCGCGTCGCCGAAGTAAATGAATGAAAACGGCTCCGGCTTGTCGCTGGCTGTTTGAAACTGAAACCACTCGCTCCAGTTGACGCCGTCACCCACGCGATACACATACTTCGTCGCGGGCTCGAGCTCGGTGAACACCAGGCTATGATAGTTGGCCGGCCCAAGGTCGCTCTCTTGGCGCGTGGTCGTGGCGCCGACCTCTTTCGCTTTGCCGACAAAGGCCGGGCCTGACTCGGCAACGGCGATTTGTGCCATGGCCTTGCCGACCGAAACGTCCGTGCGCCAGGTGACGGCCTGGTTGTGGGCCGGATCTTCCTGCAGCGTGAGAATGATGCGATCCGGCATCGGCGTCGCTCGGTACAGTTCCTCGTCGAGGACTTTCTTCGGCGGATGGTCATCGTGCGCGGCGAGCGGCGCGGCCCAAGTCGTGACGAAACAAGCCAGCAACAACAGCGACATGATCCACGGTCGGCGAACGGTCATGGGGTTTGCTTTCCTGGTTGGGCGATTGGAGGGACGGTCACGTGGCGCCGGACCGGAGTTCGGCAGCAATCAAAATCAAATAGGTGGGTCGCGGCCCGATGGTTGTGCAGTGGTGCAAGCCATGCTTGGCGACCCGTACAGCATAGATTACTTGGTTTGCATGAAGATTTCATGTGGTCGAGCCGGCGGATTCGCGGAAACGGCATTGTTCCGCCACTTGATTGCCCGCCGCAACGGCACGCACAGTATCGACAAACCGGGCTGCCGGCATGCTGACTGCTGAGTCAGTAGCCCAATCCGGGGCCATCAAGGACCGACGTGCCCAGTGTTCCATCCGTGACGCGGAACATCGTGGGAAACCGGTCGATCCAGTCGCGGTTTCCGGCCGGGCAATACTGTCGGGCATTGCCTTCGATCGCGGCCACCGCCGGCAACCGGGCCGACAACGAAGCCGAGTGCAGAAACGATCGGCCGGGGCACGTGAGGTCTTGCACGCAGAGGAACATGCCGTATTTCTACTCCGCGCCGCCCATCAGCATTTCCTCGCTGTGTCCCTTGCACGCCTTGAGCGCAACGCCCGTATAGCCTAACTCGCGACACAAAAGCAGGCTCTCCAGGTCGACCAGCGATTCGTCGATTACTACCGGTTTGATCTCGGCAGCGCGGTGCATGCGGTTTTCCGGATGTGCCCGCAGATCGCGATGCGTCGGCTGTTCGATGTACTGAACGCGATCGAAGGCGGTAGGCGACCGCTCGCGCAATTGGTTCAGAAAGTCGAGCACGTAGTCGACGTTGGCACACTTCTCGTTGAAGTCGAGCGAGTAGTTCCAAGTTGCGCATCCCCGAGCCTGTTGTGCTCCAGCGGCCACCGATTCCACGGCAACGACCCGATCGACGTCCCACGGAAGATTGTCACCCGCCAACTTGATCTTCATGTGCGTGAGCCCATCGGCGGCAATCCACTGCGGCAACGTTTCGGGTAGACCATCGCCAACCGGTGTGGTTACGTCGGCGTCGGTCAATGGGTCGAGCGCTCCGACCAGGTGATACAGCGGCATCCGCGACTTCGGTTCGCGCAGCGTGTATCGGTCGAGGTACTCCCCGGCGAAGTCGGGCGTCAAGTAGTGGGCCAGGTCCGCACTGACGAACTCGGCACCGAGCAGGTTGTAGGCATTTTGGCCAAGCGCGTGACCATACGCGTCGTGGATGGCGGCTTCCAACGGGCTGGCAGCTACGAGCTGCGCCAGTCGTGGCATCGGCTCGGGAAGGCCCGCACGGTTGACCACACTGTCCGCGGTAGATTGGTAGTCGGCAGACAGTTCCTGTGTCAGCTCCAACGGGTGTGCCGTCAGCGAACAATCGTCGGCGGCCCCAACAAGCTGCTGGCCGAGCGCGAGCATGCACTCGAGCGTCGACTGGTCGGCGGTCGTGTCGCTCGGCCAAGCCCAGGCATTGCCCAGCGGCATCGAGCCCAATCCCTGACCTTGGCGTCCGTCGCGCGTTTCCACGTCGACCGTTACGTTGAGCAACAGCGCGTCGGTCACCACGCGGCCACCGAATTTGATCGGCGTTCGATACGGAATCTGGTCGGTTGTCGCGCGGGCGGAAACGATACGGACGTCAGTCAACTTGGCCACGGGAGTCTCCGACGGGAACACGGACCGCGCGGGAGCGCGGGGGTGTTTCGATTGTCGAACGATTCCGCGGTCGACGCAAGGCACCCAGCGCGCAACGATAGAGCGGTGAATCGTGCACTCGGATGACCGGCTTGTCAGCGGGAGTCGTGACGGAAGCTTAGACGAGGCCCTTGCGCACGGCCCACACGGCGGCCTGCGTCCGGTCGGAAACGCCGACCTTGCGCAGGATGTGCTGGACGTGCTCTTTGACGGTCTCGTAACTGATGTGAAGCGCCAGGGCGATTTCCTTGTTTGTCAGGCCATAGGCCAGTTGACGCAGGACCTCGCTTTCGCGCTGCGTCAGTGGCACCTCCACGTCGGCGGTTAGCCGCGGCGTTGCCAGCGCGCCGGTGACGCGCCGCAACTCATCGCGTGTCCACGCGCTTTGGCCGGCGGCCGCGGTGTGGATTGCTTCGATCAGCTTGTCGCGTGTGGCTCCTTTCAGCAGGAAGCCACTTGCCCCCAGCGCGACGGCGCGGGCAACGTACGTCGGATTGTCGTACGTCGAAAGAATCAAGATCGGCATGTTGGGTCGATCAAGCTTGATCCGCCCCAGCGCGTTCAGCCCGTCTCCCTCGGGCATCCGGATGTCCAACATGACGACGTCCGGTTCGTGTTTCAACGCGAGGCGGACGGCTTGTTCACCCGTGGATGCCTCGGCAATGATCTTGATATCGGTGTCGGCGAGTAGGTTTTTTAGTCCGGACCGAACGACTTCGTGATCGTCGGCGATGAGTAACTTTATTGCCATGCCTGCACTCCTCTCCTGACCGAAGCCCCCCGTGCGAAACTCGGCCACTTACCTTGGGGACGGGCCCCTAGTTGTCCCCGCAATGAATTATAGCATGTGTGACCCCCCGATGGAGTCCCCCTTGTGAGTAGGATGGCGATACTGTTCGATAGTGGAGTGCATTCGGGGGTGCTTCTCGCCGAATCGTCATGCGACACGCTAAATGGCACGCGAATCAGTGCCGATCGCTGATCATGACGCCCGTAAAACCGCTAGCAAGGTACGGGCCTTTCCGCCGTCGGGCGGGGCTTGCGAGTTGCGCGATTTGCGATCATTTTATTCCAATCGGGGGGGCTAGCGCTCCGCTCGCATGGCTTGGTAATAGGGCTGGATGGCTTGCATGTCGAATGGCCGTAACACCATGACCGAGACCGGCTTGCCGTCCACCGACTTGTACGTGTGCCGTCCGGAGATTTGGAACACGTCGAGCAACTGAACGTCCGCCCCTTCGCTATAGCGATCCGTTGGCAAACCACGGACCAGAAACGTCGCCGGCCGGTGGATGGTTTCCAAGCGTGCCTGAAAGTTCTTCACGGTGCGCACGCGAACGGCGAAATAGCATCGCACGAGCATTTCGTCGTCGGAAAGGATTTGATTGACGTGGCAGGTCAAGCGCGGCACACGACCGATCGCACCGACCTCGGGCGGAAAGCGCAGTGCCGGCACGATCGGCTCCTTGGTTTCTCGCAGCGATTGTAGATTTTTTTCAACTCTTTCGATGCGCTGTTGCGTGGCGGCGGACGTGTCTTTGCCGAATCGCAGTCCTCGCAACTCGAACTCGAGTCGGGCGATAGCTCCCCGGCGCGAGTTTTCGCACGTTTCAAGGAAGCGGCGAATCTTGGGCGGAATTGCGTCCGGCGAGACGGTCCGTTGGGCGCGCGGAGTTTGCGCCGTCGCGACACTTGTCGCTAGTGCGAAGACAATCGCAACCGACATGGTTCGTGTCATCAAATCGAGACTGTTCCATTGCCCACCGGGCGAGCGCCGGTCGGCGACATGGTTACGAGGCTAGTCGCGTCGCGGCATGCCGTCAAGCGCGGCGATGCGCCGTGATCGGGCACACGCGCCAGCGCTACGCCACGATTTCGTAGCCTTTGCGTTGCGTTCGCGCTTGCCACGCTTGGGCCTCCGAGTCGCCCACGATTTGTTCCGCGTCCGGATCCCACTGGATCTTGCGCCCGAGGCGAATCGCGATGTTGGCCAGGTGGCACGTCGAAACCGAGCGATGATGGGTAAAGACGTCGGAGATCGGCAGCTCGCGCGATTTGACGCACTGGAAGAAGTTGGCCATGTGCGTAGTCGGTTTGCCGCGATAGAGTTGTTCGATCGCGCCTTCCGGCAGCGGATTGTCGGTCAACTCTTCGACGGGCTTGCCCTTGAGTGCTCCACGGCTAACGAAGATCCGACCCTTGTCGCCTTCGAACGTAATGCCGTTGTCCGTGTCGTGACGAATGATCAGTTCGACGTCGTTTTTGTATTGGCACGTCACGAAGAACTCGGTTGCCGTGTTGTAGCCGTTTTCGACGTCGGGATGCTTTGCCGTTCCTTCGACAGAGATCGGCCCGGAGCTTTCTGCGCCAATTCCCCATTGCGCGATGTCGACGTGATGCGCACCCCAGTCAGTCATCTTGCCGCCGGAGTACTCGTACCACCAGCGAAACTCGTAGTGGCACCGTTTCTCGGTGTAGTCCACTTTTGGGGCCTGGCCGAGCCACATGTCCCAATTCAATTCCGGCGGAACGGGCATGACCGGAAACGGACCGCCGGCCGGCGCCGCACCGATCGCGCAGATCGCGCGACGCACGCGTCCGATCCGGCCGTCGCGAATCATGGCGATGGCGCGCAAGAACCGTTGTCCCATTTCGGTCCGCTGTTGCGTGCCGACTTGGAACACCCGCCCAGTCTCTTTTTGCACCTGGCAGATCAATTTGCCTTCGTCGATTGTCAGCGTGAGGGGCTTCTCGCAATAGACGTCCTTGCCGGCTTTCATGGCGTCGATGGCGATCTTGGTGTGCCAGTGGTCGGGCGTCACGATCGACACCACGTCGATGTCGTCTCGATCCAGAACTCGGCGATAGTCTTCGTAAATGTCGGCTTTTCCGCCGGCCTTCTGCTTTGCTTGCTCTGCGTGCCTGCGATCGACGTCGCACACAGCCACGATGTCGCCGTCGTGGCGAATGGCGCGGAACAGTCCGTTCCATCGACTTCCGGTTCCGATGCAACCGACAAGCGGGCGGTCGTTCTTGCTGGTTTCTTGTGCTCTGGCTAGGTGTTCTTGCGTAAACCAATAGGGAACCGCAAGGCCGGCGGCGGCCGACGTTTGAAGGAACTTGCGGCGATTGGGAGTACATTCGCTCATCGTGACTAATCCTTGTCGTTCAGGGACTAGTGGACAGGGTCGGAGGAGTGAAATGCGCGAGGCCTAGACTTTCTAGTCTAGCGCGGGGGCGGACGGTTTGCAAAATGTGTGCAGTAACACGGTCAACGCAGATACAATGCTGGAATGAACAGGCCGGTAAGAGCCCGCGAACTCTCCTACGTATGCTGTCAGCGTAACTTTGACTCTGAAAAACAACGGGCCGAAATCGAAGCACTGCTGCGAGCCGGCGCGGATATACAGCAGGCGGACAAGAACGGCGTGACGCCTTTGCACCACGCAGTTCGCTTTCGCAGTCCAGTTGCCGTAGAGACGCTGCTCGAACACGGCGCCGCAGTGAATCAGATTTGCAAACGCTCTGGATCGACGCCTTTGCACCGAGCGGTGACGCCGACAGGCGCTCCTGGCACGGGCGGGAAAGACGAGGAAGCTCGACGGATCATCGAGATTCTGCTGCGGTATGGGGCGGATCCGACCGTCAAAAACAAGAATGGGAAAACGCCGGCAGACTATGTGCATGACGAAGAATTGATTCGGCTGCTAAGCGGGAACTAAAACGCGGTGGTTCAGACAACTTTTCGAGTGTGTCCGGGAATTCCAGTGCAGAGTTTCGCCTGCGCCAGTTCTGACCAGATCGGGGCTATCTGGTTCAATCCGTCGGTCCCTCGTCGGACATTCGCAGATACTCGTTTGCCACCAGCGCGAAAAACTGCGCCGCACGCTCGTCGTTTTCGGCGATCTCAATGAACTCATCGCGTCGTCGCCGTTTGATTCGGTACCACAGCCGGTTTCGACGGAAATCGAATCCGTAAACAATGACGTCGCTGATCAAATCGGCACCATCTAGCTCGTCGTAGCGTCCGGCACACAGATTATTCCACGCGATTCTGCGAGATATGATTTCCTTCGCTTCGAGTACGAAGTGTACTAACAGAACCGAGAAGCTTTGCCACCAGACGAGCAAGATCACAGTCAGAAGGGAAGACGCATAACCTAGTTTGGTATATGGTCCCGGAACGACGACGAATTGGGACTGATCGACTACTAATGCGGCTCGGCATTTCGGCCAACTCGAAAGCAGGCTGCCGAGTGGTGAATGGGAAGAGATCCCTCGTAGCGCAATTGGATCTTTATGATTAACAAAGATGTCAGGGTCGATCGATGCTTGATTCTCCTTCGCCGCTATGACCTCTTTGGGAACGCTTCGTTTCCGGAAACGAAAAAACAAGTACACCATCCACGCCCCAAGACTAGCGAATCCAGCGAATCTCCCTAGGCACCCAATGAGTTCAGGTTTTTCCAGAAAGTGTCTTTGTGCGTCATTTGGGTCGTGCATTACCAGAACTGCCTGGCCAACGCTGTACTGTCGCTCTTTCCACCATGCCAGCCAAACGTGCATGCGATTGTTGACAGCGAAGGGCGACAGTGCGCTGCCGGATAGGCGTTTGCCATGCACTGTGAACTCGTATTCCAGATCGAACACTCTCAATCGTCGCTGTTCGGCATCCGGATGCACTTTCAATCGAATGATCTTCCCCGGAGCCTGCGGCCAGTCGCGGCACGCGTGCCATATGAGCAAACCTCCCAGCAAACTACCCGCCGCTCCGATCAAGAGCATACCGCCAAGAATCAAAAGCGCGATTGGCTTGAAGAACTCCAGGAAAGCCGTAAAGAAATCAAAGATAGCCGGGCGATCGTAGGTTTTCACGTTACCGCTTCGACTTGCAGGTCAAAGAATGCACTAAGTACGCATGTTCTGATTGAGAGCGACAGCGCACAATTCTTTCAGAGGAGCGCGAACCGGCAGTTTGGTTCAGCCCCGACCGCTCAGCTACCTCCGGAGCGGGACAGTATAACAGCGTCCGAAGTGCAGTTCGTAACTTCGGGTCACACAGCGTTACGCATCCGGCGAGGTCAACAGCGATCGATCGATGCTGCCGATGGTCGGCCGGCCTGACAGCGCCATGCACAGGTCCAGTTCTTCGCGCAACAGGCCGAGCATGTGTTCCACGCCGGCCTGTCCGTTGGTGGCCAATGCCCACAGATAAGGGCGGCCGACAAGCACGGCCTTGGCGCCTAAGGCAAGTGCTTTGAGAACGTCGCTGCCGCGGCGAATGCCGCCGTCGACGAACAACTCGACACGACCCGCAACCGCGTCGGCCACTTCGCGCAGCGCTTCGGTCGTGGGCAAGGTTCCGTCGAGTTGGCGTCCGCCGTGGTTCGACACCACGATTCCGTCCACTCCATGATCGACCGCGCGCCGGGCATCTTCGGCCGTCAAAATTCCTTTGACGACCAGCGGCAACGGCGAGAGCCCGCGCAGCCACTCGATCGCCTCCCACGTCAGCGAGGCATCCCAGATTTCCGCGATGTACTTCACCAGGGCCGAGCCGGCGCCGTCGGCATCCATGCGATCCAAGCCGACGGATTCGAGGTTCTTCCAGGTCATCCCGGGCGGAAGCCCGAAGTTGTTGTTCGTGTCGCGGTCACGCCGCCCGACCAGCGGCGCGTCGACCGTCAGGCAAAGTGCGCGATATCCCGCGGCGACCGCTCGTCCGACGAGCGACTGCGTGACGCCCCGATCACGATAGCAATAGAGTTGAAACCAGCGCAGTCCGTCGGGTGCCGCTTGGGCAACTTCTTCCAGGCTGTGCGTGCCGGCCGTGCTGACTACTTGGATGATGCCGCAGGCAGTCGCGGCCCGGGCCACGGCGAGCTCGCCGTCGGGATGGGCCAGCGCGTTGAACGCACACGGCGCTGTCATTACGGGAAAGGCGACAGATTGCCCGAGCACCGTGGTACTCAGATCGCGCGAGGCAACGTCGACCAGGACGCGCGGTCGCAGGCGCAACCGTTGCCAGCCGAGCCGATTGTCGCGCACCGTCACTTCGTCCTCGGCGCCGCCCCAAAAGTACTCAAAGACCATCTGAGGCAGCCGGTCGCGGGCGATCTGCTCGTACTGATGAAGGTTGACCGGCGGCATATATCAACAGTCCTCGGCGTGGTTGCTGCACGCATGCAGTTCGCACGATTCTAACCGGATTGGGGTGGCCGGTGGTCGCGAGACCCCGTGCACCGGGCCGGGAAAACCGTGGCAATCGAACGAAATCGGTGCCAGCGGCCCGTACAGAGCGGCCGAACGGTTGCAATTGGGGCGCTTCAGCATAAGAATTGGCAGCAGAGCGCCTCGGTGTTGTCACCGGAGCAAAATCTCGAAAGTCGAACTGGGAACTTCCTCGCTGCCACGGTTACGTGCGTTGACCGTGCGCGACATGGCGGGAAGGCCCGATGATCCTCCAGGGAGAATACCATGATTCGCAGACTCCGAGCCAATCAATCGTTTCGTGTCGCCAAGGCGTTGGTCCTCGTTTGCTTGCTGGCAGGCGTATCGGTGGCCGCCGTTAAAGGTAGCGGCATCTTGTTCCCGGAATGGTCGGGGCCGACCGCTGGCGATTATGATAAGCCCACGGCAGACATGGGCCAGAAGGCGCGAGCCGGACGTCCGTGGAGCGTCACGACGATGGCCTCGTCGATCGAAGGTAAGCCGATCGAGGGCAAGCCGGTTTCGGTCGTGGGCGAAGTTATCGACCTGTCGTGCTACCTGCAGGTCGGCAAACACGGCGACAAGCATCGCGATTGCGGACAGAAGTGTGCGGCGAACGGGCAGCCGATCGGGTTGCTGGCCGAGGACGGAACCGTCTACATGCTTATCGACGAAGAACACGATCAACGGCGCGACGGACTGACCAATTTTCGCAAACAGGCCATCGAACACATGGCTCACATCGTGCGGGTCAATGGCACGCTGACGCAGGTCGACGGCCAGAACGCGCTGTACGTCCAAGGCTATCTGAAGAAGCAATAGGGGTTCGTATCCATGAGGTCGCAGTCCATTGCCCGCGGTCTGATCGCCGTCGGAGTGTTGCTTAGCGCAATGGCCGTTCGCACCGCATTTGCCGTGGAGACGGACGATGCCGAGCCGGAGCCACCGCTGGGCCTGCCGCCGGTGTACTATCCGGACGACAATCTCTACTCGAAGGAGAAGGCCGAATTGGGGCGCTATCTCTACTTCGACAAGCGGTTGTCGTCCGACGGCACGGTTGCTTGTGCCACGTGTCACGCCGTCGAACACGCGTTCACTGACGGAGCCTCCGTGTCGACCGGTATCGGCGGGCAGAAGGGCGGTCGCAGCGCGCCATCCGTGATCAATCGCGGATACAGTGTGTACCAGTTTTGGGATGGACGCGCCACTTCGCTCGAGGATCAGGCGAAGGGCCCGATTGCCAACGCGCTCGAGATGACCAGCGACGCCGATGCGGATGCGGCGCATGCAGCGTGCATTCAGCGGTTGTACAAGGTTGACGGCTATCGCAAGCGGTTCAAGGAGGTATTCGGCAGCGAAGACTTCACGATCGACGACGTCGCCAAGGCGATCGCCACGTTTGAGCGGACTGTGCTTTCGGGCGATGCTCCCTACGATCGCTACAAGAACGGCGACGAGGACGCGATGACCGACGCGCAAGTCCGCGGGATGGACGTGTTCTTCAACAAGGCTGCCTGCGACAGTTGTCACTTGGGCTTCAACTTCACGGACGGGTCGTACGTGAACATCGGGATTGGCATGGACAAGCCGGAGCCCGACTTGGGACGCTATGTCGTCAGTGGCCGCGAGGAGGATAAGGGCGCGTTCAAGACGCCCAGCCTGCGCGAAGTCGAGCACACCGGCCCGTACATGCACGACGGCCGGTTTACCACTTTGGAGGAAGTGGTCGAACATTACGACAAGGGCGGCATCAAGAACCCGTACCTTGACGATCGCCTCAAGCCGCTCAACCTGACAGCGCAGGAAAAGCAAGACCTGGTCGCCTTTTTGAAGGCGCTCAGCGGTAAAGGCTGGCAGCACATTCAGGAGCCGCCAGCGCCGCTGGAGTGACACCGGGGGATTGCGTGTTCGGCGGCTAGCCAAGGCGCGCCGTTGCCAGCGGTGTTAACGGCCCGTGGACGGCGCATACTTCGAATCAGCCACGGCCGCACAGAGCATCGCGAACAGCCGGTCGACTTCGCGTCGCGTGGGTTCGTCAAGCTCGTAGCCGACTGGGCCGCGCACCACCGCGTTGGCAAAGACGCCCTGCTTGACCAGCAAGTATTTTTCGATCGCCAGGAAAGCGTCGAGGCTATGTTGCAGCGAAACCAGTGCTGCCAGCGGCAGCCAGATGCGGTCCGCTTCGGCCGCGTCGCCGGCCTGAAGAGCGCGCCACAGCGCGACGATCGCGTCGATCAGGTCGGCGCCGGGCATCGTGCCGGAAACGCCTCGCCGGTGACTGTCGACCAGCGCGATTCCACCGGTTCCCTCAAAGACACGCGCCTTGCCGCCGGTCGCGGCGTGGAGTTCGCTCAAGCGAGGGCCAATCGGCACCGCCTCAGGCTTGAAGCAGACCCGCGAGCCATACTCGCCAAACAGTTTGGCTTGCAGCGCGATCGGCAGCGGGCGGCCGACGTAACCACTGGCATCCTGCACCACCAGTGGAATTGCAACCGCGTCGAGGATGCGCCGGTAGTAGTCGAGCAATTGCTCCTCGCCGACGGCCACCGCCACGGGCGGGACGGCCATGAGCGCGTCGGCCCCGGAGGACTCGGCGGCTTTCGCGTATTCGACCGCCGTGTGGGTGCTTTCAGCGCCCACGCTGATGATCACCGTGCCACGCGCCCGGCCAACGCGGCAAACGGCCTCGGCCAGCTCGAGTCGCTCGTTGCTAGACAGCCGCAATACCTCGGAAACCATGGCCATCACGATGCCGTCGGCCCCGCGATCGAACAGCCAGTGGATCTCTTTTCCGAGCGTCTGGTAGTCGATCGATTCGTCGGCGTGGTACGGCGTTTGAAAGACGCTTAGTACGCCGGACAACCGTCGCGGTTGTGCAGTCGATTCGGCTGGCACGGGCAAGTCCCCACAAGTTGCGTGATGCGGCCAATTGACCGCGCGGCGCACCAGATGGCAAGCCCGCGCGTTTTGCGCAAGGCGATTTGCCGGACGCCCCATTTGGAGTCGGCGTTGGGTCGGCTCTGCCCTGCTGCGCGCAACGCGATTGCTGCACGACGGCAAGTTCGCGGGCCGCTAGTGGATCAGGCCGCGCGGCGCTTAGCTGGCTTGGCGGCCGGAGGCACGCTGCGCAACTCGGCCAGGACGCTGGCAGCAACCGATTCGGTGGCGCGACTGATGATCTGCGTCTGGGTCGCCGGATCGAGGGCGATCTGACCGTTGTGAATCGCGGCCAGCTCGCGGTGCACGATGTCGAGCGAACGCGATTTGACATAACCTCGCGCTTCGGAGACCCGCATCGACGACGCGCGGCGTCGTACGCGGGTGATCACCGGTTCGTAGCTGCGTTGGGCCACTTCGTTGGCCGTTTGTTCGATGAGTCGAGCCGTGCGTCGGCGCGCGAAGTAATTGAAGATGCCCATGGCCACTCCTTAATGCGTCCTTGCAACAACGGTCGGAGTCCGCGCCGACTTGTGGCGCTCGGGCGTCAAACGCCGATTGCGTCCAAGAGCCAGCGGTCTTGTCCGGTTGCGCGTAAATGCCTGGATTCCGATTCCCTTCGGAATGAGCGAGGTAGATCGACGCGGCGATCCCCCAAGGACCGAACGCCGGCGAAAGGTGTGCGTCTGAAGAGGTAGATCGATTGACTGGCGGGATAGAATTCAGTCGGGCGGAGATTGGTGTCGCTTTTCTACCCTTTTCGCCTAGATCCCCACGGCCCGGAGCGGCCTTGACCTAACCCTAATGATTTCATAAGGTACGCGGGCACACGGCGCCGTCGCCAAGAGGCTAAGGCAGCGGATTGCAAATCCGCCATCGTGGGTTCGACTCCCACCGGCGCCTCTTCCTTCTCCCCCGCCTCACTGTCTCGCGTAAGTTGCCTTGGCGGCTCTAGTTGCGGAGACGCCTTCCGGTTTCCGCCCTAGTCGCAGCGCGATTCTCCTTGATGCGGGCCTCCGCGCTGTCTGGCGAGGTCGTGGGCACGGTCCGCGACACCCGGTCCGCGACACCCGTGCGGTCGTACAATCCAGTCGAGCTGTGGACGATTCTGCAAAGCTCCCGAGCGATCTTTCGGGGCGACGTTTCCGCGGCCTGTCGTGGTGGACCGCCAGTCCCCCAAGAGTTGTCGGGGCGCACCGGTCCTTTTTCGGGTCGGATCGGTCACGCCCGCATTCATGCGTTGCCCAGCCGGCCGTACTTACAACGCCGAGTCTAGCCCGCGAGTCCGGCAAGGGCTTTGTGAACGCGCCGGCGCTCCTCAGTCGTGACGGCCAACGTCGACATGGTAGCCACTGGCGTTGGGTTACAATGCGGTCATGGGCGAACCGAACAAGCACGAACCGATTCCGTTGCCGCCCGCGCTGCTGACCGTGGTGCCGTACGGAACGATGCTGATGGCCATCGCCGTGGTGTTGGCTCTCCTTTCCTTCAACGTTTTCACGGTATTCGCGGCCGCGATCTTGGGATTTGCGCTGCCGTTGGCCTGGCTTGTCAAGCGGACCCGGCGCTGATGGTGCGACGATTGGCCGAGTCCGTTATACGCGGGCGTGCGGTATCGCCCGAAATTTGTTGACGCTGACCGAAGCGGCGCCCGATAATCGAGGCGCCACGCCTTTTGTTGATGGTAAGACGCATGCTTCGCGCCTTTAGTTACCTGGTGGCTCTTGTTGCCCTTGTCGCAACGCCGTTCGTCTCGCGAGCGGCTCCGGTAGTCGTGCCGGCCGGCCTGCAGCAAGGCGACCAGTACCGTGTGGCTTTCATCACCAGTACGACGCGTGACGCCACCTCGGCCGATATCGCGGACTACAACCTGTTTGTTGCCGCCGCGGCGAACTCTGCCGCGGAACTGGCTGCCCTGGCCACGGACTGGCGGGCGATCGCATCGACCGAGGCGATCGATGCGCGCGCATCCCCCTGCACCACGCCCGCCTTTGCTCTCGGCGTCCCCTTTACCCGCCCCGCCGGCCCGGTGGTCGCGGATTCAAATATCGACCTGTGGGACGACACGATCAACGTCCCCATTTTGGTCTCGGAGTTTGGCACGGCCCTTACCCAGACCTTTGTTTGGACGGGTACGAACTCCGATGGGACGGCCGCGCCGAACGACTTGTTTTTGGGGATTCCGGGAGACTTCGCAGTCACGGGACAGTCGTCGGATCCATACGCGCCATGGATTACAGCTGCTGGCGACCAGCTTGGTACGAAGTTTCCACTGTATGCCGTATCAGGCATTCTGACAGTCGTGCCCGAGCCCTCGACGGCCGTGCTAACCGCGATCGCGCTGATGGCGCTTGTCGCCTTCTGCCGGCGACATCGCAAGGATTGATGGGCCTAGCAACTTATTCGGCCCGCTAACGTTTACGCACAGTCTCTCTTCTAGGGTTCATGTGCCCGCGGCCTTCGGAACGCTGCTGCCCGCTCGACGGAAGTCCGCGTGCTCGTATTGAGCGCTGATCAGCAGCCGGCAGTAGTCGCTCTACCGAGTTTCGCTTGCGAGCCCGGCAAACGTTGCGCGGATTTGCCCCTGTTTTTGTCGAGCAGGGCAAAATTCCGGCAGCACGTCTCCTTTTCGTTTGACTTTCCGCGGGGGCTGCGATTACACTCGCTGCCAATTGGATTACCGCTTCCAGGGGGATGCTAATGACCTATTCTCCATAGACTCGCTACCTATTCCCGCTGGGCTTGATCCTGGCGGTTATCAGTTTCGCGCTGGCGACCTTTGCCACGCCCGGCCTGCTCGCCACGCCCGCCCAGGCTGTCACCATCCCCACCGTGCTGGTCGACAACGCCGGAAACGCCGGCGAGGTGCAATCGCAAGGCACATTCGGCGGGATCAACTATGCGTACCGCATCGGCACGACCGAAGTGACCAACGCCCAGTACGTCGAGTTCCTGAACGCCAAAGCGGCCAGCGACCCATTGGGGCTCTACGAAACCGTCATGGGCGTCACCGATCGTGGCGGGATCTCGCGGAGCGGCTCCGACGGCAGCTACACCTATGCGACCAGACCCAACATGGCGAACAAGCCGGTCAACTACGTGAGTTGGTACGACGCGATCCGCTTCGCCAACTGGCTGCACAACGGACAGGGAAGCGGCGACACGGAAACCGGCGCCTACACACTCTTGGGCGGACGGCCACGCCGTCCAACGGCCTAACCATCACTCGCAACCCCGGCGCTACGTGGTTCCTGGCCAGCGAGGACGAGTGGTACAAAGCGGCCTACCACCAGCCCGCCGCACAGGGTGGCGACACCGACAACTACTGGACCTATCCCACGGGAACCAATAGCGCTCCTACGTCTGCCACTGCCAACAGCGTGGGCGACATCAGCAACCCGGGCGCGAACGTCGCCAACTATTTTTCAACAGCCGATTGGAACAGCGCGAACGGCAACGTTACGACAGTCGGCAGCGCGGGTCCGTTGAGCGATGGTTATTACGGTACCGCGGACCAAGGCGGCAATGTGCGGGAGTGGAACGAGTCATTGATCAGCGGCACGTTTCGGGGCGTGCGGGGCGGCGGCTTCGGCAGCGGTTCAAGCGAGTTGCGGGCGTCGAGTCGAGGCGTCTTCGGACCGTCGAGTGGGGGCGACAGCACCGGATTCCGCGTGGCGACCGTACCTGAGCCATCGACCGCCGTGCTGGTCGTGTTCGCAATGCTTGCTTTGGCCGTCTACGGCTGGCGTCGGCGCTAGCGAGACGTGCCTGAGCCTGCGGTCGACGGATACACCATGCGCCAGACCGGTGGCAAGCACGAGCGTAACAGGTGCTTCCCCACGTCTTGCGGCGCGGTGCCGTGATCTTGGCACCGCGGGTCACACAAGGGGCGAGACCTAGAGGCGATTCTCAGCGTGTGTCGAGCGCACGACTTGCGGATGCTTCATAAGTCCGTTTCCGGGAATGTCGCCTGCGGGGTTTACCGGAATGATCCTCAGCGCGGCGGCGCCATCTGTTAGGATCGTGGTCATGTGGCGACCACAGTTCCGCCTGCGAAGTCTGCTCATTTCGGTGACCGTCTGCGCGGTACTCGCGTGGGTCGGCGTCGTCGGATGGCCATGGTGGCAACTATATCGTGAACAGGCCGTTTTCGAGGAATCGCTCAAGCAGCTTCGCGCAGGGACAACGCAACGCTCCGGGGGGAGATTGGTACGCCACGAAACCCCCTTCACCAAGTCGATGGGTGGAGGCAGTACTCCGACCGGTGAGTACGTACTGTCTTCGGTCTACTCCTGGGAAAACGCGTGTTACTGCATCTGCTACGTCCTGTCACGTCAACCCGCCGGCGATCCGCTGCGGATTCCGACGAGCCGCATCGAGGTTTATCGGCTGCCTCCTGTCCCGCCCAACTACGAATCGCCGAATCTCGCCGGTGGCTTTCCCGCGACGAACTACGTTCGGGATTCTCTGCCGAAGATGTTCGGTGGGCGTCAGGGCAAGTCGGGCGAAGAAGTCGTCTTGATCTATTCGGATCCGTAGTGGACTGCCGCAATCTTTGTCCAATTCCCCGCTGCTCGGGGTCCGCCGCGATGACGCAAGTCCCGTATGTCCACTCTCGCCAACATCCCACCAGCACGCCGCAATCGTGGGCAAGTTTTCGGTAAATCTGCTTGCACCGAGCCGGCGATCGACCTACTCTCAGGGGCATTGCACCACGCCATTTCTACGTTCCGTAGTTTCGGCTCAAGGGCGCGCTAATGATACGGCTCGGATGTGCATTGATTCTCCTTGCTGCGGCCACGACCGCGGCGGCCGACACCGTCTTGTACTCCGCGGCGCCGGCCACGTATCCGGCGGTGACCAGCGGACTGACCACGGAGTTCGGCACCTCGTCGTTCCCGCCGCTGAGCGAAACGGGTCTTGCCTACTACGCAGTCCCCGGCGCTGGCTCCGTCGATGTGAAGTTTCGGTTCCATGGTGACACCGGATCATTCTTCTTCGAGTTCGGCTACTACCATCTCACGCCTGCCCTGTCCGCGATTGATACCTCGACCGACGCCGGCAAAGAAGCCTATGCCGCCGCCGCGTTGGCACCGGGGAACGCATTCGTCGTCTTTGACGACAATGTCAACAGCCCGCCCGACACGGCAACGGCAAGTCTGACCGGCGGCGACGTGGTCGGCTTTTTCTTGATTCCCGACGCATCGCTGGCGGACTTCCAAGGCAGTCCGGGCGACTTCGCGTTGGACGGAACCGGTTCCAGCACGTTCGCGTTTCCGCCCCCGTTCCGCTGGCCCTTGTTTGGATTTGCGGATGCGAACCCGGGCGGCTTGGACCAATTGATGAGCTTTGCCGGCGTGTCGACGATCACCGGCGAACCCTCGAACCTGTTTGCTTGGGAGGACCTGACGCGGGCAGCGATCCCCGGAAATCCGAATCCGTCAGACGAGGCGTTCAATGATCTGATTTTCGGCGTCGAGGGAGTCTTGTCCGTGCCCGAGCCGGGAACGCTCGTCTTGCTGTCGCTCGGCGCGCTCGCCATGCTCTCTGTTTGCAATTCTGCCCGGCGCCGGCGATCGGCAAGCGCATGACGCGGCGGATTGTCTCGACCAGAGGCCTTAAGTGAAGATAATGCGCGCAACGCTCTGGTTCCGCATTGTCAGCAGCAGCACTCCGCCCTCACATTGACCGGCTGTCGGGTCAGAGAGTAGATTCGTCCGCGGGCGGCCCCTGTTGGCGTCGTGCCGCTTGGAAAATCGGAGAATTGTTTGCCGTCGACCGGCGAATAAGGCTCCAACCGTTTGGCTTCGGCTCGCACCGCCGCCGCCCTGCTCGATCGTCTCAAACGCAATCGCTCCCACGAGTCGCCCTGCATGCGTACCATCCTGATCACTGGTGGAGCGGGCTTTATTGGGAGCTGCCTGGTGCGGCAACTGGTGGCCGAGGGCCGATTCCAGGTCGTCAACCTCGATAAGCTGACCTACGCCGGCAACCTCGACTCGCTGCTGCCCGTCCGCGACGAGCCGAACTACCACTTTGTCCAGGGCGACATTGGCGACCGGGCTCTGGTGGACAGCGTGTTGGCCGAGCATCGGCCTTGCGCGGTGGTGAACGCGGCGGCCGAATCGCACGTCGACCGGTCGATCGACGGGCCCGCGGCGTTCGTCGAGACCAACGTCATCGGCACGTTCGCGTTGTTGGAGGCGGTACGTGCCTACTGCGCGAAACTCCCGGCGCCCGATCGCGAGGCGTTCCGGTTCTTGCACGTCTCGACCGACGAGGTCTACGGATCGCTGGGAGAAAGCGGGGCCTTCAGCGAGTCGAGCGCCTACGCGCCGAATTCGCCCTATGCGGCCTCGAAGGCGGCGGCCGATCATTTCGCGCGAGCCTATCAGCGGACCTACGGCCTGCCCGCCATCCTGACACACTGCTCGAACAACTACGGCCCGTATCAGTTTCCCGAGAAGCTCGTACCGCTGGTTTTGCTCAATGCGATCGAGGGCAAGCCGTTGCCGGTTTACGGAGACGGGCAGCACATGCGTGATTGGCTGTTCGTCGAGGATCATTGTCGGGGGCTGGTTGCGGCGCTGGAACACGGCGTGCCCGGCGAAACGTACAACTTTGGGGGCGACGCCGAGCGCACGAATCTGGCGTTGGTGGAAACGCTGTGCGACATCGTGGACGAGTTATGCCCGGAGCTGGCCCACCGGCCCTGCCGCGACTTGATCACGATGGTCGAGGATCGGCCGGGCCACGATCGGCGGTACGCAATTGACGCGGCCAAGGCGCGGCGCGATCTGAACTGGCAGCCGACCGTTGAGCTTGCCGATGGATTGCGACAAACCGTCAGGTGGTATCTGGACAATCGCCCATGGGTCGAGCGCGTGACGTCGGGCGTTTGTCGCCGGCAGCGGCTGGGCCTTGACGTAGAATAGTACGGGCGACCGCGTTTCGTCGCGGCCGGCCGGGTGTACGGCAGAGACTCACGCACATCGCGGGCCCAATGGCAGCAACTGGCTTCAACAAGGGGCTCATCTTGGCTGGGGGTGCCGGCACGCGCCTCTACCCGTTGACGCGCGCGGTCAGCAAACAGATGCTGCCGGTGTACGACAAGCCGATGATCTTCTATCCGCTGTCGACGCTGATGCTGGCCGGCATTCGCGACATTCTGCTGATCACCACGCCTGAGGATTTGCACAGCTTCCATCGGTTGTTGGGCGACGGAAGCCAGGTGGGCATCTCGATCCGTTATGCCGAGCAGCCGCGCCCGGAGGGATTGGCCCAGGCGTTTCTGATTGGACGGGAATTTATCGGCGACGACCGGGTCGCGTTGATTTTGGGCGACAACGTGTTTTTCGGCCAAGGTTTGCAAACGACGCTCGCCCGGGCGGCGCGGCGCGAAACGGGGGCGACGATTTTCGCCTACGCCATTAAAGACCCGAGCCGCTACGGCGTGGTCGAGTTGGACCCGGACGGTCGACCAATCTCGCTGGAGGAGAAGCCAGCAGCGCCGCGGTCGAAATTGGCCGTGACGGGGCTCTACTTCTATGACAACCAGGTCGTGGAGATTGCGCGCGAGTTGCGGCCTTCGCAGCGGGGCGAGCTGGAAATCACCGACATCAACCGTGCGTACATGCAGCGCGGCGAGCTCCACGCGGAAGTGTTTACCCGCGGCTTCGCGTGGCTCGATACAGGCACGCACGAGTCCTTGACTCAGGCGGCGAACTTCGTGCAGACGATCGAGACGCGGCAAGGCATGAAGATTGCGTGTATCGAAGAAGTGGCCTTTAACAAAGGCTTCATCACGGCCGAGCAGCTTGAGAAACTGGCCCACCAGGTGCCCAACGAGTACGGGCAGTACCTGCTGCAACTGCTTGAGGAACCGCCGCCTGCCCCGCCGAATCGGCCGCGATAGAAATCCGCGTGCGCGAGGCTAGTCGTTCAGGCGGCTGACGATCAGCGAGATGTTCTGGCCGCCGAATCCGAAGCTGTTGGACAACGCGTGATCGCAGCGGACTTCGCGCGTCTCGTTCGGCACGTAGTCCAAGTCGCAATCTGGGTCGGGGGTGGTGTAGTTGATCGTCGGCGGGATCGCGCCGTCGTTCATCGCCACCAGGCAAATAATCAACTCGGTGGCCCCTGCGGCGGCGATCAGATGCCCCATCATGCTCTTGGTGCTCGACACCGGTGTCTTATCGGCCGCCGCTCCGAGCGCCTGGCGAATGGCCAGCGTTTCGACCCGGTCGTTGACACTGGTGCTCGTGCCGTGTGCATTGATGTAGCCGATGTCGTCGGTGTTGAGTTTGGCATCTTCCAGGGCCAATGTAATGCAGCGCGTGGCGCCGCGGCCCTGCGGATGCGTATCGGTGATCCGATAGGCGTCGGCGGTGGAGCCATAACCGGTCAGCTCGCCATAGATCTTCGCGCCACGCTTCTTGGCGTGCTCCAGTTCCTCGAGCACGACCATCGCCGCCCCTTCGCCCAGCACGAATCCGTCGCGATCCCGATCGAACGGTCGCGAGGCTTCCTTAGGGTGCTCGTTGTTCGTGCTCAGCGCCGTTAGCAGATTGAATCCCGTCACGCCGAACGGGTGAATCATGCTGTGGGTTCCGCCTGAGAGCATCGCATCGGCATCGCCGCGGCGAATGATCTCGGCCGCTTCGCCGATCGCCTGACTGCTGGCGGCACACGCCGTCAGACAGTTCGCATTGGGGCCCTGCGCGTTGAACATCGCCGCCAGGTGTCCAGCCGGCATGTTGGGCTCTTGTTCCAATTCGATGGTCGGGTGCAGTAGTTCTAGTCCGGCTTTGGTGAATTGCGCCAAGTCAAACTCCTCGCCAGCCAGCGCGGCGGTCATCATCCGCGCAAAACAGTCGAAATCCTGCTGACCTTCACCGCTTCCCAAGTACACACCTAACCGCGTCGGATCGAGTTCGACGTCGATTAGGCCTGAATCGCGCATCGCACTTTTGGCTGCACCGACCGCGAACCGCGTGTGCCGGCCGCGCAGCTTCCACTCTTCGGGGTCTTCCCCGGCCTGGCTGATGTCCCAATCCGCCACTTCGGCGGCGATCTTCGTGGGAAACCGACTCGCGTCGAAAATCGACGTGTAGTTGACGCCGGACTCGCCCCGTTTCAACCGTTCCCAAACTTGGGGAACGTCGCTGCCCATGGGCGTCACCCAGCCGACTCCGGTGATCACGACACGTCGTCGCATAGTGCTCGACCTCGAAAGAGTTTGCAGTGGTTTCGTAGATTCCGGGCTGTGGCGGCAAGCGCACGGCGACCGGCGCCGCGCTGTTTACACGGTTTCGAGCAAGTTGGAAGGCACTTCAAGCCGGTTTCCGTCGCGGTCGCGGCCCACGTCGAACACGCCCAGCAGCTTGAGCATGGCGAGCAAGCCCTCTGGCTCGAACAGCGACTTGCCGGCGCGGCTCTCGGGAAGATGGGCGAAGAACATTTGCGCCTCGGCTTGCAGCCGCTGGCCCACGTGGCTGGTGCCGCTGACCACGGCGCCGTCCTTATGGACATCGTCGATCGTCATGCGATACGTCAGCGTGTCACCGGGCACGGCCGAGAAGTGAAACGTTGCCCGGGCCAGCTTTGCCAGCACGACGCGTTCGACGAAATCACTGTGCTGCGCTACGAGCAGTCCGCCCGTTTGTGCCATGCCCTCGATCACCAGCGGATTGGGCATCATGGGCGCAGCCGGGAAGTGGTCGTGCAAGTGATCCTCGGCCAACGAGACGTTCTTGATGGCCGTGGCGTACTGGCCGCTCTCGAACTCCGTATAGCGATCGATCCAAAACCATCGCATGGGCGGAATCTGCTCGTTGTGTTCCGTTGTTTCCGATCGATCGTTGTTCCGGCTGCGCCAGGCTAGGCGGCCACTTTGCTCTCGACATACCGGCACATATCTTCGACAGTCAGCAAGTTGCCGAAGTCCTGTACCACCGGGTTCTCGGCGAAGGCCGACAAGTTGGCAAACGGCATGCGGGCCTGCAATTTCTCCAGGCCTTCCGGCGTGACACGACCGTTTTGCACGTACTCGGTGCTGGTCAAGATGTCCTCGGGAAACAGTTCGCCGCGAGGAATCTTGATGTCAAACGCTTTTTCGAGGCGGAACACGATGTCCAAAAAGTCGATCGATTCAGCCCCCAGGTCACCTACCAGTTTCGCTTCCGGCGTGACTTCGTCGTCATCCACTCCCAGTGCATCGACCAACGCCGCCTGCACCTTGGAGAACACCTCGTCTTTTGTCGCCATCGCTGGCACCTCCAGAAAGCTCAATATTCAATTGTCGTAGTGGACGGCCGAGTCCGAGTCGGTCCGCTTTGTGTACGTTTGCCTCGCGTCCGCAGGATCACATTCTAATGGCGGCTTATTGCCGGAATTGGTCGCCCGTCGGATAGGCCCGCTTCTGCGCACCGCGAATCACTTAGGTGTCAGACATTCTCCTCGGCCGGCTTTCCGTCCGTGCCGGCCGCGGCGGTCAACAGGGGCGACCCGCCCGTCGCATCGGCGTCGATGTCCGGCTGATAGATCTGCGTGAACTGTGCCCGAAAGCTCTGTTTCAAGTATTCATCCGTGCCGGTCATGTCGGCTCGGGAGTCGGACAGGTTGTATCGCTCAATCGACAGACGGCCGCTGACCGCCACGCGACCGGCGACCAGCCCCTGCGTCTTGACTTGGACTGCCTCGTCGTCGGCCTTAAGTATCTCGGCATTGACCGTCAGCACCCGGCCCGGTTGCACGAAGTCAGCGAAGCGAACGTTGCGCGCTTCCTTGAGCGTGACGATGCTGTGTGAGAAGTCCTCGGTGACGCGCACCAGCCAAGCTCCGGCTTCAGTCATCGCCTCGAGCATCAGCACGCCGGGCATGACGGGAAAGCGCGGAAAGTGATCGGCCAGGTACTCCTCGGCCATCGAGAGGCACTTGACGGTGGTTATCTTCGAACCTGGTTCGATGGCCAGGATGCGGTCGACGAAGTTAAAGCGCATACGCGTTTTGGCCCCAAAAAAAGGGGGGAACCGAATCGGTCCAGTATATCGGTCTCGCCATTTTCCCACAACCGACAATCTCCCGCGTTAGGGACGCAACTTGCGCCCTTCTCCACCCCCAGTTCGGTGCGCCGACACGCAGTCGTTTGATGCAACGTGCAACTAGCGCGCTTGCGACGACCGCGTTGGCTCCCGGCCCAGCACGTGCACGGGCGTGCCGCGTTAATTGTCGATTGCCCGGCGCACTGCTACGATTCGGACATGCGAAAAGGGATTGGTGTTTCGCCGGGCGTTGCCGTCGGTACGGCCTATTGCATCAACGAGGTGTTCGTTAGCCCGGATACGACGCGCCTGGAAGAAGGCGAGACCCTCGCCGAGCTGGCGCGCTACGATCGGGCCCGCGAGGCGACGGCCGCCGACTTGCGCGCGCTGGCACAGAAAGTGGCTAGCCAGGTCGGCCCGGAAGAGGCCGCTGTGTTTCGCGTTCAAGAGTCGATCCTGCGCGATCCGTCATTGCAGTCGAAGGTCCGCGACAACATTGTCGAACAGCGCAAGACGGCCCAAGCGGCGCTGCACGAGTTGCTCGATGAATACGCGGCCCTGTTTGCCAAAACGCGCGACGACTACATCAACGAGCGGCTCGCAGACGTCCGCGACGTGATCGTGCGAATCAGTGGCCATTTGTCCGACGTCCTCCAGCCCGACCTCGACGTGCTCGAGGGCCCGTTGATTCTGATTGTCGGCGAGCTGCTGCCGTCGCACGTCGTGACCCTTGGTGGGCGCGAAGTCAAAGGGATCGTCACCGAAACGGGGGGCGGCACCAGCCACGCGGCAATTCTGGCCCGCAGCCGCGGCGTGCCGGCTGTCTCCGGCGTTCAAGGCGTATGCCGCCAGATCAAAACGGGCGACACGGTAATTGTCGACGGCCGCGAAGGTCACGTGCTGGTCAACCCCGATGCGGAGACGACTAGCGCGTACTTGAAGCTTCAACGTGAATTTGTCGACCTGAAGGACACGCTGGCCGAGAATCGTGACCAGCCTGCCGTCACGGCCGACGGGATCAAACTTGAGCTGCTGGCCAACGTCAACAACGTTGGCGACGCGCGGGCGGCGGCGGCGATGGGTGCATCGGGCATCGGCCTGTTTCGAACCGAGTACATCTTTTTGACGCACCCCGACGTTCCGGACGAGCAGCAACAGTTCGAAGTGTATCGCGACATCATCGCGGCAAGTCCCAATCGGCAGGTCACGATACGTACGCTCGATTTGGGCGGCGACAAGACAATTCCCTATTTGGGACACGCGCGCGAGGCGAATCCCTTTTTGGGATGGCGTTCAATTCGCTTGTCGTTCGAGCATCCGGAATTTTTTGCAACGCAGATTCGCGCCGTCCTCCGCGCCGCCGCGCCCGTAACCGACAGACCGAGCCGCGTGCGGATGCTGTTTCCGATGATAACCACGCTTGAGGAAATGCGGCGCGTGCGCATGATCGTGCGCCGCGCGCGGCATCAACTTACCGCGGCCGGCCGGCCTTTTGGCGACGTGCCGCTGGGTTTCATGCTCGAAGTTCCGGCGGCCGCCGTTTCGATCGACATGCTGCTCGGTCAGACCGACTTCGTGTCGATCGGGTCCAACGATTTGGTGCAATACCTGATGGCTGCCGACCGCGACAACCCGAAGGTAAACCATCTCTGCCAACCGCTCAGCCCGGCCGTATTGCGCGTATTGACCAACATCATCACCACCTGCAACGCGGCGCATACTCCGGTGACTCTGTGCGGCGAGATGGCCGGCGCACCACGGGCATTCGTCTTGCTGTTTGGCATGGGGCTGCGGAGTTTCAGCATGAGCCCTGCGTTCATCCCACTCATCAAGGACCTGGCGGCCAACCTGACGCGCGGCCGAGCCGAACAGGCGCTGGCGCGCGTGCTGAAGATCAAAACGGCCGCTGCAGTCCGACGATTCATGGCCGCCGAAGTGGCCGACATCGCGCCGAATCTGAAGTTGCTCGAGACGATCTGATGCCGCCCACTCCCGAGGGTCAGCTTGACTACTTCTCGGTTTCTTTGGTCCGATCACGACGATCCGAGCGTCGGACGCGCCGAGCGACGAGGTAGGCGGGAGCCACAACGACCGCCGCTACGGGCAACCAGGGCGTCGATGCGACGGCGCCAATCAGCAGGCTCTCACCTGCGGCTTGCAGCGACGACAGCGAGCCTTCGAACGAGCGCCGTGTGCGCGTCGCAAGCGTGGGCGACTCGGGCGGTTGGAAATCGCGAATCTCGGTAATTGAAAGGTCCACGGTGGTCAGGGATGTAAGATCCGCCAGCACGCGCATTCGGCCTTGCATGCGTTCCAATTCACCGCGCACGCGCGACAGTTCGCGCTCGATCGCGATCACGTCCTTCAACTCGCCCGGCCGGTTTTCAAGCAACTCGAGCAGCCGCGCCTCTTCCTTGGTCTTATTGCGGATACGTGCTTCGACGTCATAGTATTCCTCGCTCACATCGCGCGACGTCGTGCTGACGCGCTGCAAGTCGCCCAATCCTTTAGCGGCACCCACGAAATCCTCAAACCGTTCGACCGGAACACGAATGGTCCAGGTGGCCCGGCGCGTTTCTCCTGTCAATCCAGAGAGATTCGAGTTTGCCACGTAGGCGTCATACTGCTTGACCAGCGCGATCACCTGATCGGGCACGCCGGTGAAGTCCTCGACGGCCAACTCGACGTGCGCGTTGTAGACAATCTTGCGATTCGGGTCCGAGGCCGTATTGACAACCGCCTCCTCAAAGCCGAGCAAGGCAAAATGATTGTTTGTCGATTCGACGTTGGTCCTGTGTGAGAACCGAGCGACGTCCGCCCCGGCGGTTTCCTGCCCCGACCGGCCCATTTTCTCGGCGGGGGCCGTCGCGGTCCCACTTGCCGCGTCTCGGGCCGATTGCACGCCGCAGCCGATCAACCCCGTGCCGAATACTACGAGAAGTGTGCAGAGAAAGATGTGCTTGTGTCGCATGACATGTGATTCCTTTGCGAAAGATGTGCGTGTCCAGTCCGCCCCGCGACGGTGCCGGCCACTACCTGAGATGCGCCGGCGAGGCGAAAAGTTCCCAATGGTGGGTCCGACGCGGCAGAGGATTCCGGCCGGCGTGTCGGCCAACGGTCGACAATCTGGTCACTCCGTGAGAAGGCCAAGCTGGGTCAGCAGGCTCGGAATAACCCGCAATTTCGGGTAGCTGCGACGCGCCGTCGTGTCTTGCGGCCCCGCTGCCATCGGGCGGGGACTGTGGGCCCCGAACCGCAAAACGCCGGGCTGCGTACGGCCAGTAGGGTGCATCGCCCGCGCCGCTGATTCGCCTGTGGAGCCGTTTCGACGTATGGTTCCAAGGCCCCATTCGCGGCGTATAATCGGGCGCTCATTGAGTGAACGACGCGCTGCTCCAGCCTCGCCGTGGAACCGCGCCAACTCGGCCCGCCACGGCGACCTACCCTAACACCCCGCAAGGAACACGACCGCCATGACTCGTCCTCGCATTGCCTCCTGCCTGATGGTGTTTCTGATGATCGTGGTCGCCAGCGGCGCCACGCTGGTTCCCCACTCGGCCGCCGCGGCGGAGCTGACGAAGGTCGGCACGATCGAGTTCAGTACCGAGTACCTGCTGGAGAACGGCATGCAGGTATTGCTCTATCCTGACCCGTCGCGTCCGACCGTGACGGTGAACCTGACCGTGTTGGTCGGTTCGCGGCACGAAGGCTACGGCGAGACGGGCATGGCCCATCTGCTTGAGCATCTGGTCTTCAAGGGAACGCCGACGCACCAGAAGATTCCACAGGCGCTACAGCAGCGCGGCGCGCAATTCAACGGCAGCACGTGGGTCGATCGAACCAACTATTACGAGACGCTGCCCGCCAGTGAGGACAATCTGGAATTCGCGCTCCGCTTGGAGGCCGATCGGCTGGTCAACAGTTTCATTAGCCAGAACGATCTCTTGTCGGAAATGACCGTCGTTCGCAGCGAGTTTGAGCGGGGCGAGAACTCGCCAATCAATTTGCTCGACAATCGGATCATGGCCGCCGCCTTCGATTGGCACAACTACGGCAAGTCGACCATCGGTAATCGCGTCGACATCGAGCGCGTGCCGATCAAGAACCTGCAAGCCTTCTATCGCAAGTACTACCGTCCGGACAATTGCGTGCTAGTGGTGGCTGGCAAGTTCGACGAGTCGAAAGCGCTGGAGCTGATCGAGAAATACTTCGGCGCCTTGGAGAAGCCGGAAAAAGAACTAGACAAGACCTATACCGAAGAGCCACCGCAAGACGGTGAACGCTCGGTCGTGCTGCGCCGCGTTGGCGAGGTGGGCGTCGTCGGGCTGTGCTACCACGTACCAGCCGGCGGACATCCGGACAACGCCGTGCTCGACGTTCTGGCCAACTGCCTGGCTTCGGCGCCGTCCGGTCGGTTGTACAAGGCACTGGTCGAAACCAAGCTCGCTACCAACGTCGCGGCGGGCAACGTCAGTTGGCATGATCCAGGCGTGTTTCAGGTGCAGGCCGAAGTGCGCAAGGGCGACTCGCTGGAGAAGGTGCGCGATCTGATGATCGAGATCACCGAATCTGCCGGAGACAAGCCGTTCAGCGAGGAAGAAGTTGAACGGGCCAAGCAACAGTTACTGCGCAATCGCGAGTTGGCCGCGGCGAGCACGAGCCGGATCGCCGTGCAATTGAGCGAATGGGCCGCACAGGGCGACTGGCGATTGTACTTTCTGCACCGCGATCGAATCGAGATGGTGACACCCGAGCAGGTGCAAGCGGCGGCCAAACGATATCTGCGGCGCGAAAACCGTACGCTGGGCATGTTCATTCCGTCGGACGAGGCTGAAAAGACAGAGGTTCCGCAGACGCCCGATCTGGCTGCGTTGTTCAAAGACTACAAGGGGCGTGACGAGATCGCCCAGGGCGAAGTCTTCGATGTGTCACCCGAAAACATCGAGGCCCGCAGCCAGCGCGTGAGCCTGCCGGGCGGAGTCAAAGCGATCTTGCTGCCAAAGAAGACTCGCGGCGAGACCGTCAACCTGCAATTGACTCTCCGCTACGGCGACGCCGAGTCGCTCAAAGACTACACCACGGCCGCCAGCCTGCTACCGCAGATGATGTTGCGCGGCACCGAGAAGCTGTCGCGGCAGCAAATCCAGGATGCGCTGGATAAGAACCGCGCGCGCCTGAGCGCCAGCGGCGATACTGGATCGCTGTCATTCAGCCTGCAAACCAAACGGGCCAACTTACCGGCCGTGATGGATCTGTTGCGGCAGATCATGCGCGAGCCGACGCTGCCCGCCGAAGAGTTCGAGATCATGCGCCGCCAGTTGCTGGCCAGCGCCGAGGAACAATTGGTTTCCCCCGCGGCCCTGGCGATCACCACGTTGCGGCGCACCGTTTCGCCGTACGGCAAGGATGACGTGCGGTACATTCCGACGATCGAGGAGGAGATCGAGCGGTACACCGCGGTGACCCGCGATCAGGTGAAGGAGTTGTACGACAAGTTCATCGGTTCACAGACAGGCGAGTTAGCGGTCGTTGGTGACTTCGATCCGGACGAATTGATCGGACTGTTGCGACCGGCGCTTGCGGATTGGTCGAGCGATAAGTCGTATGCCCGTATTCCGCGCGAGTACTTCCCCAACGTGCCGGGCGGGCTGGAGAAGATCCTGACGCCCGACAAGGCCAACGCGGTATACATGGCCGGGCTGGTATTCCCAATGACGGATACTGACCCTCAGTACGCCCCGATGGTCATCGGCAATTACATCTTGGGTGCGGGCACGCTGTCTTCGCGGTTGGGCGATCGCGTGCGTCAGAAGGATGGCCTTTCGTACGGTGTGCGATCATATGTGGCAGCCGACTCGCTGGACGCGCGGGCCAGCCTGACCATCAACGCGATTTGCAACCCGGCCAACATGGAGAAAGTGAACAATGCCATCGCGGAAGAGATCGACAAGCTGTTGGCCGACGGCGTGACCGACGAAGAGTTGGCCCGGGCGAAGCAAGGCTATTTGCAGCAGCAACAAGTGGCGCGCACCAGCGACGCGACGCTGGCTGCCATTCTGGCCGACCTGCTATACACCGGGCGCACGATGCAGTACTACACCGATCTCGAAAAGCAGATCGAATCGCTAACGCCCGACCAGGTTGTCGGTGCGCTGCGAAAGTACATCGACCCGAAAAAGCTGGTCGTGGTCGACGCCGGCGATTTTGAAGCGGCCGCCGCGAAGAAGGAATAGGCATCGCGGTCCGCGCGTGGTGCCGCTCTGCTGTTGGCGCACCGCGCGCACGTTAGCGTGGAATTCGCGGGGGCGGCAATGACGCCGCCGTCGATGCTAGCTGTCCTACGCCTGCGACAGCCCCATCTGGCGTAATGCCTCGAACGTGACCACGCCCACGGCGTTGGAAAGGTTCAGGCAGCGCGCCTGGGGGCGGACTGGTATTCGCAAGAGTCGCTCACCGGCGTCGTCCAGCAGCGACGGTGGCAGCCCCTGCGATTCGCTGCCGAACACGAGCACGTCGCCCATCTGGTAGCGCACGTCCAAGTAGCTCGTACGCCCGGTCTTGCTGAAGAACCAGCGAGGCCCAGCAAGTCGCTTGAGCAGGGCTGCCCAATCGTCGACCGCCTCCCATTCCAAGTGTTGCCAGTAGTCGAGGCCCGCGCGACGCAGGTAGTAGTCGTCGAGTCGAAATCCGAGCGGCCGGACCAACCACAATTTGCAACCAGCCGCGACGCAGGTGCGCCCGACGCTGCCGGTGTTGTGCGGAATTTCCGGCTGGTGCAGCACAATGTGCAGCACGGGCTCATATTTCGCCGAGTCGGCCATGAAGCATTGCGACTGTTAGATGACACGGGTCTAGCGACACGGCCAGCATACTTTGTCGTGTGGCCGCGGTCGACGGTGCGCGTGCAGCGCGCTGCCGCTTGGCCCGCGCGCGGCACTGTCGCTCGACGCGGCGTCGCGGTACGATAGGACCAATGCAAACGATCGAGGCCGCATCGCAGAGCATCCCGAACAGCCATGACCGACGTTCAGCGTGACAAATACCTTGCGGCCCTCGACTTTGCCGAGCGGCAGGTTGCCGCAACGATCGAACGAACGCCCGACTATTTTCCGATCTACACAACCAACGGCCGATGGTTTCACGAGGGCGAACTTTGGACCGATTGGACCGGCGGCTTCTTTGCCGGCTCGATGTGGCAGTTTGATCGCCGCGGCAACGACCCAAACTGGCGCCGCCGCGCCGAGCACTACAGCCAACTTCTGGAAAAGCGCCAGCACGATCGGGCTGTGCACGATCTGGGGTTCATTTTTCTCAACACGTATCGGCCTTGGTACGAGTTGACGGGCGACGCGCATCGGCACGACGTGCTCGTCCAGGCCGGGCGCACGTTGGCCATGCGGTTTCAGGAGAAGGGGCAATACTTGTGCTCTTTTATCGGGCCGCAGTCGCTGTTCATTGACATCATGATGAACGTGCCGTTGATCTTCTACGCGGCGCGCGAAACGGGCGACGACGCGCTGCGACGTGTCGCCGATGCGCACTGCATGACAACGCGTGAAACGCTTGTGCGCGACGACGGTTCGACGGCGCACGAGGGTGTTTTCGACACGGATACGGGGCAGTTCCTGCGACAGGACACCCATCAGGGGTTGCGCGGCGACAGCAATTGGGCCCGCGGGCTGGCATGGTCGCTGTACGGCTACACGCAGGTCTTTGCCCTGACCGGTGATCGGCAGTACCTCGACGTCGCAGAGCGAAACGCGGACTTCTGGTTGACGCACCTTCCCCAAGACCATGTGCCCTACTGGGACTTTGCGGCCGATCTATCGGCGCCGCTGCCGTGGGGGCCGCAGAAAGATTCGTCGGCCGCGGCCATTGCCGCCAGCGGACTGCTCGAGCTGGAGCGGCACACGCCGTCGGTCGACCGTGCCGTCTCGTACCGGCGGACGGCGCTGGCCATGCTCGACGCGCTGGTCGATCCACAGTATTTGGCGATCGATACGCCGGGTTGGGAAGGCATCCTCAAACATGGCGTATATCACACGGCCAAGAATCTGGGGGTCGACGAGTCGGTGATGTGGGGCGAATTCTTCTTTGTCGAGGCGTTGATGAAAGTCGTGGCTCCCACGCCCTTCCCCACGCACGATGAACGAGCGCATTCCCAGTGAGGCTATACTGATCGAATGGCAGCCACACTCGTACCGCCGTTTCGCGTCGCCCTCCTCGGCGTTGATGAGCAGACCACGGAGATTGCCCGGGCTGCGATCGCCAACCGGCAGTTCGATCTGGTCGGACTGTACGACGAGGAAACGGCCGGTGCCGGCGCGCATCGGACGCTACCCGACGCGCTAGCGCGCGTGCGGCGATTTAGTGTTTGGGAAGCGGTGCTCGACTCGGGAATCGCCGATGTGGTCGTCGTCGCCCGATCCAACGATCAGGATCTGCGGAGCGAGCAACTCCGCAAGCTGATCCAAACCGAGATGCCCGTGCTGGCCGTGCACCCGATCGTGGATTCGATGCTTGTGTACTACGAGTTGGACATGATTCGCCGCGACACGGGCAGTCTGATCGTGCCGTACTTGCCCGAGCGCAACCATCCGGCGATTCGTGCACTCGGCGAGGCTGTCTCGCACGGGGAGGAGTCGCCCTTGGGCAAGGTCACCCAAGTGGCCCTTCAGCGGCGCGTGGTGCAGACGGACGCCGGTCACGTGGTCGGGCAGTTTGCGCGCGATGTTGATCTGATTCGGGCCATCACCGGCGAACTCACCCGTCTGGGAGCGATTGCCGGCGCGGCTGGCGAGACATCCGAGGACTATGCGGGACTCAGCGTGCAGATGTCGGGACCGTCGGGCGTCATTGGGCGATGGACCGTCGATCCGGCAAGCGCCACGTTGGGCGGGCAGTTGACCATCTTGGGCACACGTGGCAAGGCGATCGTCGACATGCCCACGGGCGACCAGCCATGGACGATGGAACGCGTTGTCGACGGGCAATCCAGCCGCGAGTCGTTCGACGAATGGGATCCGGCACGAGCGGCGCTGGATTGGCTCGCCGCCGCCTTGACCGGCGATTCGCCATCGCCCGACTGGGTCGACGCGGCGCGCGATCTGGAACTGGCCGAAACCATCGAGCGTAGCCTGGCAAAGTCGCGCACGATCGAGCTCTACTACGAAGACTACACCGAGCAGGGAACGTTTAAGGGCACGATGACTTCGGTCGGCTGCGGCCTGTTGCTGTTCGGGCTGTGCATGCTGGGGCTTGTCGGGATCGGCGACCACTTGCGGATTCCGTTTTTGGACAAGTGGCCCTACGTGCTCGCCGGCGGGCTGGTGCTCTTCCTGCTGTTGCAAATGCTGATGCTGGTCTTTCACCGCGATGGCGCCCGCGGCAGCGACGAGCCGACTGCCGTGAAAGGTACGGCGGGCACGGGCTAGCCACGCTGTGACAGCTTCGCGGGTGCAGTCGCGACGAGGCATTTCGGTTGTCGGGTCGGCAATTCGCCTGCCGTGGCTGGCGATTTGGGCAAAGATTGCCAGTCATTCCGGATGTCTGGGTCGCGCGCCGGCATTTCTTGCGGCACTGATAACCTGGGGCAATCGTGCGCCGGCAAGTCCGAGATTTGCCGGGTGAAACTGGGACGTTTATTCCGGCTGAGCACGGCTCGTCTTATGCCAGTCGCGGGGCAGGCCGATCTAGTTCCTACCTGCCGCATCCGTGTGCAAGCCAACGCCGAGTTCTATCGGCGACGGTACCCAGCCGACCCCGCCCCCCTTCCCCCCGCGCGTGTTTTACACCATGGCCCACCGACCCCACTGGCTGTCCGTCTGTTCGTTCCGGTGTCTTTGTCTAGGGCTGGCAATCGCCGGCTTGGCCCACCCCGGATCGGCGGCGGCGACCGCTTCGGAGTTGCGCATCACGCCGACCGTAAAGATCGTGCGCAGGGCGCGCCCCTCGATCGTCAACATTCACGGACAAAAAACGGTCGCCCCGACGGGCGAGGCGTTTCGCCGCGGCGACGGACCGCAAAACGTAAACGGCATGGGCACCGGCGTGATCATCGACGAGCGGGGCTACATTCTGACGAACTTCCACGTGGTCGACGGCGTGCGCGAGATTCGAGTCACGCTGGCCGACGAGCGCACGCTGGTGGCGACGCTGATTTCGCACGACACCAAGACCGATCTGGCGGTCATCAAGATCGACCCCGCCAAGAAAGTGCCAGTGATCACCATCGGAAAGTCCGATGACTTGATGCCCGGCGAGCCGGTCGTGGCCGTCGGCAACGCGTACGGCTACACCCATACCGTGACGCGCGGGATCATCAGCGCTTTGCACCGGGTTGTGCAGGTCAGTGACGCGCAGAAGTACAGCGATCTGATTCAAACCGACGCCAGCATCAATCCCGGCAACTCGGGCGGTCCGCTGCTCAACGCCGACGGCGAAATGATCGGCATCAACGTCGCGGTGCGGGCCGGCGCGCAGGGCATTGGATTTGCCATCCCCGTGGATTTGGCCATGTCGATCGCGGCAGACCTGATGAGTGCCGAACGAATTGGCAACACCTGGCACGGCATCATTCCTCGAACGTTTCGCGCCTCGGGCGCATCGCGGTTGATCGTGGACGACATCGACGAGAAGAGCCCCGCCGAAAAGTGTGGGCTTCAGCCCGGCGACGTGATTACCGCGGTCGGCGACAGTCCGGTGGAGCGGCCCTTAGACCTGGAACGGGCCCTGCTCGGGCGCAAACCCGGCGAAGAAGTGCAACTGACCGTCCATCGCAACGAACAGGCGGTCAACGTCAAGATGGTGTTGGCGGTGGCACCGGCACGGCGGCGGGGCGAAGACGACCAGGCATGGTCGATGATCGGCATGCGTCTGGAACCGGTGCCCGAGAGCGAGTTCGAGCAGTACGACACGCACTATCGGGGCGGCCTGACCGTGACGGACGTGCGAACCAACGGTCCGGCGGCTCGACAGGGAATTCGGCCAGGCGACGTGCTGGTCGGCATGCACATTTGGGAAACCGTCTCGCTCGAAAATGTCGAGTACATTCTCCAGCGACTCGACGCCGGCACGCGACGACAGCTCAAGTTCTACATTCTCCGCGACGACGGCGAGTACTTCGGCACCTACTACGGTCACATGGCCGTCACGGTGCGCCGCTAGTCGCTCTCGATGGCGGCGGCGGGAATCCCAAGCTCGAACCGGGGCGGGTCCTCGACCCGTCGGCAATCTGGCGTGTTGCGTCGCAACCCGCCACGACCTGCCCGCGGCCAGTCGCTACAATCGTTCTGACTGCCCGCGTGTGTGCACGGGTGAATTGCGCGCCACGGACGACCGTTTCCAAACGGGGCTGCGTCGATGGAGTTGGAACTGATTGCATGGCTACGCGACCGTTTGCCGCCGCATCAGGCCATGATCGTTGGTCCGGGCATTGATGACGCGGCCGTGTTGCGGTCCGACGCCTGGAACGGATGCGTGGTGACCGCGGATCTTTTGACCGACGGCGTCGACTTCGAGCTAGCCAACATCGATCCGCGTCGTGCCGGGCGCAAAGCGTTGGCGGTGAATCTAAGCGACATGGCGGCGATGGCGGCCCAACCGGTGGCGGCGGTCATCACGCTGGCACTTCCGCGCTCAGGCGGCGTGGACTTGGCCAAGCAGTTTTACGAGGGCCTGATTCCGTTGGCCGAGAAGTACGACGTGGCTTTGGCAGGTGGAGACACGAATGCCTGGGACGCGCCGCTGGTCATCAGCGTCACGCTGCTCGGCACGCCGAGTGCGGCCGGCCCACTAACACGGCGCGGCGCGCAAGTGGGCGACGCGATCGTAGTGACCGGAAAATTCGGCGGCAGCATTCTCGGGCATCACCTCGACTTTGAGCCGCGCGTCGCCGAAGCGCTGGAACTTGTTGCCAACTATCCGGTGCACGCCGGGATCGACGTCAGCGACGGTTTGTCGTTGGATCTGTCGCGTGTCTGCGCAGAAAGCGGATGTGGCGCCGTCGTCGAGACGGGCGCGATTCCGCTTGCGAAGGCGGCGGGCGAAATTGCCCTGCAGCGTAACGACGGTTCAACGGCCTTGTCGCATGCTCTGGGTGATGGCGAGGATTTCGAACTGGTTCTTGCCATGCCGCAAGCGGCCGCGCAGGAATTGGTCGCGCGGCAGCCGCTGGCGTGTGGTTGTACCTGTATCGGCCAGTTCGTCGCGGACGAGGGTCTCTGGCAGGTTGATTCCAGGGGGGCACGTGTTTCCTTGCCGGTCCGCGGGTTCGAACATCGGTTTGACACATGACGAGTGAACCTTGGGTCTTCCGCGCGACCGACGAACAGGCCACCGCAACGCTGGGACGCGCATTGGCCGATTGCGCGCCCGTTGGCGGGGTGATTGCGCTCGACGGCGTGCTGGGCGCCGGAAAGACCCGGTTGGTGCAGGCCGTTTCCCAGGCAAGTGGCGTCGATCGTCGCGACGTGGTCAGTCCGACGTTCGTGCTGGTACACGAGTATCAGGGGCGGGTGCCGATCATCCACATCGACGCGTATCGCATTCGTGACGATGATGAATTCCTGCAGATCGGCGCCGAGGAATACTTTCAGCCGCCGAATCTGGTGCTTGTTGAATGGGCCAGCCGGGTCGAGACTTGCCTGCCGGACGATCGCTTGACGATCACAATCACCGTGCAGGACGACGACGCGCGGCACTTCCGCGTGCGGGCCAGCGGGCCAGCACATCGCGCGATTGTCGACTGCCTGCGGCAAACGTTCGGCGACGAAGCAACCGCTACAGAATAAACTTGCTCAGGTCTTCGTCCTGGGCCAGTTTTGCAAGCCGCTCGTTCACGTAGGCCGCGTTCACGACAACGCGGCCAGTGGTCATGTCGGGCGCCTCGAAGCTGAGCTCTTCGAGCAACCGCTCCATGATCGTATAGAGCCGGCGGGCACCGATGTTCTGGCTGGTTTGGTTCACATTGAAGGCATACTCAGCCAGCGCCTCGATCGCATCCGGTTCGAACGCCAATTCGACCGACTCGGTTGCCAGCAGGGCCGTGTATTGCTTGGTCAGAGCGCTGTTCGGTTCGGTCAGGATGCGGACGAAGTCTCCCTTCGTCAAATCCTGCAGTTCGACGCGGATTGGAAAGCGGCCCTGCAACTCGGGCATCAACTCGCTTGGCTTGGCACGGTGGAACGCGCCGGCGGCGACGAACAAAATGTGGTCCGTCTTCACGTAGCCGTACTTGGTTTGCACGGTCGTTCCCTCGACGATCGGCAACAAGTCGCGTTGCACGCCCTGGCGCGAGACATCCGCCCCGCGGGCGTCGCTGGCCACCACCTTGTCGAGTTCGTCAATAAAAACGATGCCCAGGTTCTCGGCCAGATCGATTGCCGAGGCATTCACCTTTTCCTCGTTGACCAGCGCGTCGCACTCCTGCTCAAAGAGCACCTTACGGGCATCGGCCACGGTCATCTCTCGTTTTGAGGTTTGCTTGGGCAGGATTTTCTCGAACATCCCTTGTAGGTCGAAATCGGTCTGCTCCAGTCCCATTCCGCCGAGCAGCATCGGCGCGGCTTTTTGCTCGGTGGCGACTTCGACGGTGCGCCCTTCCATTTCGCCGGCGGCGAGCATCGCTTGCAGCTTTTCGCGAGTGCGTTGGTGCCGTTCGGGGGAATTGGGCGAATCGGCGCCGACGTCGTAGGCGACCGGCGCCGGCGCTAGCAGATCCAAGAGACGTTCTTCGGTCCGCCGTTTGGCTTCATCTTCTACCGAGCGCCGCTCATTCTCGCGGACCAGGCCGATCGCGTTTTCCACCAGCTCGCGAATCATGCTTTCCACGTCGCGCCCGTAGTAGCCGACTTCGGTGTATTTCGTGGCCTCGACCTTGGCGAAGGGGGCCCCGGTGAGTCGAGCCAAACGGCGCGCGATCTCGGTCTTGCCGACGCCGGTGGGCCCGATCATAAGGATGTTCTTGGGCGCGATTTCGGCGCGCATTTCCTGGGGAAGCTGCTGCCTGCGCCACCGATTGCGTACCGCGATCGCGACCGCTCGCTTCGCGTCGTGCTGGCCGACAATGTGTTGGTCCAATTCAGCGACGATTTGACGCGGCGTCAGGTTTCGCACGGCAACTCCTCGACCACGATGTTGGTATTCGTATAGACGTCGATCCCTGCGGCGATTTCGAGGCTCTGGCGGACAATGGCGCTGGCGTCGAGCGTTGAGTGGGCCACCAGAGCCCGCGCGGCCGCGACAGCGAAGTTTCCACCCGAGCCAATCCCCAGCACGCCATCGGTGGGTTGGATCACATCGCCGTTGCCGGTGACTAGTAAGGTGTGTTGCGCGTCGATAACCGCCAACAGGGCTTCCAGGCGACGCAGAAGGCGATCGGTGCGCCAGTCCTTGGCCAGTTCGGTCGCGGCGCGTGGAACGTTGGACGGAAAATCCCGCAGTTTGGCTTCGAAACGTTCCAACAGCGCGAAGGCATCCGCGCTAGCGCCGGCGAACCCGGCAATGACCTTGCCCTCCATAAGGCTGCGGATCTTGACGGCGTCGCCCTTCATCACGGTGTTGCCGAGCGAAACCTGGCCGTCGCCGCCGATCGCGACGCGGCCCTGATGGCGGACGCTCAGAATAGTGGTCGATCGAGTCTTCATGGCGTCAAAACACCCATCTACGTTCTGCCGGAAGGTGGGACTACATTCCATGCTATCCGCGCCGGTGGGAGCCCGGCTAGAGCGCGCCTACTTCCTGCTTAGCTTGCGGGCTTGGCGGGTCGCGACCTGTGAGGCGCAAAGTACCCGCGGTGAAGTTACTCTGTGGGCGGACTGACGAGTTCGCCGGCCGCGATTGAGGAGAGTTGCTGATAGAGCAGCATGTCGATGCTCTCTTGCAAGAAATGGACGGATCCGTCGGCGAATAGAAAGTTGCAGCCGGTGGTGTGGTCGCTGCGAAAGTTTGGAGTAAGGTGCGGGCCGCCAGACGGATTAAGCCCGCGGGTGCCCGGCGCGCCACGCTGGCTCTTGCGACAATCTGTCGGAGAACCGTCGTCGTGCTGGGCCTGGGTTGGGGGCCATTTGTTGATCGGCTCCATCGTGCAACACATGAGGTTGCCGACGTGCAACTGAACGACGTTGTTCAGCCAACGGTACGACGGCTGAGCCGCTACCCACGCTTGCCAACAGAGACGAACCTGCCCATAGTCGTCAAGTCCCGGGAGTGACGTCCGTAGGTTCTCGTAAACCGTTCCATTCCAAATGGGGACGTCCGCTTCCGCGTTAGAAACGGGCCAGTTCAAGCCATGTGCTGCCTCGCCCATTGCGATCGTATTGCTCAGGCCGTCTGAAACTTTGCGAATGTTAACCGCCCAGTTGAAGTCGAACATACCGCGATCTCGCATGTGGACGGATGGAGGGCCGGGAGGCTTGTCGCCCTGTGCGAGGCAATACGCATCCGTCACTCCCTTGCAAAAGGCGTAATTCGTCGCACCCAAGGCCCGGTATTCGTTGCGCACCCCGCTGACAGCCCAGATCACTTCCAGCAGCTTGTCGAGATGCGGACTATCGCCGGTGACCGACGGGCAAGAAAACGCGGGAATGACGGTGGCAACGACTTCCGGATCCTGGTGCCACCAATCTTGCTTCATGTTGTACAGCCCGCGGAGACCTTCTTCTTCGAAGAAGGGAAGCAGCATCGCGTGGGGACTGGCGAAGATGCCGGATCCGCTGTTGCCGGCCAGGCTTCCCCCAACAAGATCTCCTGCCTCGCGCACGCAACCGCCTGCCGGAAACGTCTTGAGCGTGTCGTGATAGTTGTGTAGCGCGATTCCGAACTGCTTCAGATTGTTAACGCAGTTCGAACGTCGCGCCGCTTCGCGTGCCGCCTGAATCGCGGGAAGCAGTAGTGCCACAAGCACGCCAATGATGGCGATTATCACGAGCAGCTCGACCAGTGTAAAACCGCGCGCGGGGCCCGGGCGACGTGCTACACGCGGACAGTTGTCCCGGACTAGCCGTTGGTTGCAGTGATTCAGCATTGCCTTATTCTACCACGTTCGCCTACCGAGCGCCGGCCCGGTACGACGGTTGTGAATGGAACTTTGCCGATCCTTCCGTCATGCGGCGCCACTGCCGACATGTATCGATCTGACTTCCTCCAAGGCTTCGATCCGAGTTCGACATTCGCCCAACACACCAAGAAAAACGCCCCACCGGGTTTAACCGGCGGGGCGCTTTTGGGATGCTAGGACAGCTCGGTCGAGATTACTCCGTCGGAGGCGAAACGATTTCACCGCCCGCGATGGTCGAAAGCTGCTGATATAGCAACATGTCGATGTTGTCCTGGAGGAAAATGACCGCACCGTCGGCAAACAGGAAGTTGCCGCCGGCTGGGTGATCGCTGCGGAAATTCGCACAAATATGGATCCCTCCAGCGTTTTGCTGGCCACGCGTACCGGGTGCAAGCCGTTGACTGTTGTTGCAGTTGGTCGGAGCACTGTCATTGTGCTGCGCCTGGCTCGGAGGCCACTTGTTGAGTGGTTCCATGGTCGGAATCAATGTATTTCCAACGTGCAACTGGATGAGGTCGTTCAACGACTTGTACGACGGTTGTGCCGCGACCCATGCCTGCCAACAGAGGCGCACCTGACCGAAGTCGTCCAAACCGGGCAAAGTCGTACGCTGGTTATCGTACGTTTGTCCATTGGGCGTCCAAATAGGTACATTTGCTTCAGCGTTCGAAACGGGCCACGCGGGGCCGTGAGCCGCCTCGCCAACTGCGATCGTGTTGCTCAGGCCATCGGGGATCTTGCGGATGTTGACTGCCCAGTTGTAGTCAAACATGCCGCGCGAATTCTTGTGCACTGCGGGTGGTCCCGGGGGCTTATCGCCAGGTGCCAGGCAATAGGCGTCGTTCGGTCCCTTGCAAAAGCCATAGTTTGTCACGCCTAATTCACGGTAGTTGTTCTGCACACCTCCCACGATCCAGATCGTTTCCAGCAGCTTGTCAAGGTACGGGTTTTCGCCGCTGACTGACGGGCAGGCGAACGTGGGAATTACGGTGGAGACGACATTAGGATCCTGGTTCCACCAATCGTATTTGTGGTTGTACAAGCCACGCAAGCCTTCTTCTTCGAAGTACGGCATTAGCATCGAGTGGGGGCTGGCATAGATGCCGTCGTCGTCGCCGACCCCATTTCCTCCGTCGAGCTGGTTAGCACGTGCAACACACCCGCCCGCGGGAAACGTTTTCAGCGTGTCATGGTAGTTGTGCAGCGCAATACCGAACTGCTTCAGGTTGTTCACGCAGTTCGATCGACGGGCCGCTTCGCGCGCCGCCTGAATCGCCGGCAGCAACAATGCCACCAACACGCCAATGATGGCGATCACCACCAACAATTCGACCAACGTAAAGGCTCGCGACTTTCTCATTGTTTTGTCTCCCCCGAGGATGGGTCGGAATACGCCTCGATGCGATGCGATAATGAAATATGAGTGCACACAAGGGACGTCCCTGTCGCCACTTCTCAAGAGAAAAGTTCCGGGCAAACGCTAGATCGCGACCGGGATATGCACGTCAATTATTATCGCTGTGCGAGCGGCCATGTCAAGGAAAGAATGAAGATTCTGGGAAGTCATCGTCCGACCAGCCCTCAGTCCTCGACCGGCTGGCATCGTGAGCCGCCGTGCCGCTCGGACTGGCGGTAGTGCGTCGCTGCGAATCAGACTGCTATGTCAAAGCGGTTTGCCGCTTGGCTGGCTGGTAAACGAGAACTTCGATCGCCCAAAACCGTGGCCGATCGGGCCGAGATTGGGTCCGCTGCACAGGTGCGCAAAATTGCGTCCTAGGCCGCGAAATGCGGGCCCGGACCAGCGCACGGCGGCATGACGTCCGATGGCTCGGCCGTCGATCCTTAACCGCCCAAGGCTCGGAGTGAGCCTTCCATCCGATCACCGAACGAAACCTCCCGCGACGTGGCCTCGGCGACCCGCCGGAGGTATTGGTCGCGCGGGATTTCGATGGCGCCCAACGATTCGGTGTGCGACGTAAGCTGTTGGATGTCGAACAAGGTATAACCGCGGGCTTGCAAGTGGGCGATGAGATGGACCAACGCCACCTTCGACGCATCGCGAACGCGATAGAACATGGACTCGCCGGCATACAGGCCGCCGACCGTTACGCCGTACGTGCCGCCCACCAGTTCGCTGTCGCGCCAAACTTCCACCGAATGGGCATGTCCCGTTTCGTGCAGTTGGGTGTACGCGTCGATCATCGTGGGCGTGAGCCACGTATTGCCCACCCGCCCGTTGTCCGAAGCGCAGCCGGAGATCACTCCTCGAAAATCGCGATCGCACGTCACCTCGAACGGGGCACTGCGGCAGGTGCGGGCCAGCCGCCGTGACACGCGAAATCGATCGTACTCGAAGATCGCGCGCGGATCGGGCGACCACCAGACGACGATATCGGTGCCGTCAAAAATGGGCCAGGGAAAGATGCCGTGCGCATAGGCATCGAGCAACCATTGCGACGTCAACTCGCCGCCGAACATTACCACCCCTTCCGGCTCGGCCAGTTCGGCGGGTGGGAAGTACTTCGATTTGGGCAGTGCAAATTCCACGCGACACCTAACAGCAAATCGGGCCGACGATTCGGCCCAACCTCGATGCTACGCCACGCACGCCGAGATTGCCACCAGACGCCTGCGGCCAAGGCCCGCAATCCCCGCGCCGGGCCACGTGCTTTCCGATTGCGGTCGCGTTTCGCGATAGCTGAGCGACCATTCGGGGTGCATGCTGGACCGCCGGTGCCCAGGCCGATCACGCGGTTCTTGTGCGAGAAAAATCACCGGCAGTATAATCAGCGATGTTCTGTGCCGGGAGGGAGGCACATACTCGGCCAATCGGCTCGATCGCGCAGGAGCTTGTCGTGTCAGAAGGAGCGTCGCTGGACACCAAGCAGCGAATCAAACAGGCGATCGATATCGTGGATCTCGTCGGCGGATACGTTACGTTGCGCCGCGCGGGCCGTGGATTCGTCGCGCTCTGTCCTTGGCACGACGACACGCGGCCCAGTTTGCAAGTTAATCCGGAGCGCCAGTCATTCAAGTGTTGGGTCTGCGACATCGGCGGTGATATCTTCAGCTTCGTAATGAAAATGGAGGGGGTGAGCTTTCCCGAGGCGTTGGCCCTGCTTGCCGATCGGGCCAATATCAGCCTCGAGCCCACGTCACGCGGACGCTCGGAAACCGCGGCCGACGAGAAACGCACGCTCTACCAGGCCATGGCCTGGGCGGATCAGCAATACCACGCCTGTCTGATCAACGATCCCGAAGCCGCCGGAGCGCGGGCCTATTTGGAACAACGCGGCATGGACGTCGGCGTGATGCGCCGCTTTCAACTCGGCTTCGCTCCGAACCGTTGGGACTGGTTGATCCAGCGAGCTGGTGGCGCCGATTTTTCGCCGGCCGTCCTCGAGCGGATCGGCGTGGTCAGCCCGCGACGGCAAGGCACCGGCCACTATGATCGGTTCAAGGGGCGGGTTCTGTTTCCGATCTTCGACGCGCAGGGCCGCGCCGTCGGCCTGGGCGGACGCATCTTGCCCGAAGTGGCCACCGGCGACGAAGCCAAGTACATCAACTCGCCGGAAACGCCGCTGTTCTCCAAGAGCCGGCTGCTCTACGGCTTGCATTTGGCCCGCGATGCGATTCGCAAGACCGGCACCGTGCTCGTCACCGAAGGATATACCGACTGCATCGCGGCCCACTTGCACGGTTTTGAGAACACCGTGGCCGTGTTGGGCACGGCGCTTGGTCCGGGCCACATTCAGGTGCTGCGCCGCTACGCCGACCGAGTGCGGGTCGTGCTGGTTCTGGACGGCGACGAGGCCGGACGCCGCCGCGCGAAGGAAGTGTTGGAATTGTTCGTCGCGGCCAATGTTGACTTGCGGGTGCTCACCCTGCCCGAGGGATCGGACCCGGCCGACTTTCTGGCGCTGCGTGGTGCCGCGGCGTTCGAGGGGCTGGTTGGCACCGCGACCGATGCCTTGAGCCACGCATTTCGCGCGGCCACGGCCGGCATCGACCTGCAAGCGGACGTGCATGCGTCGACGCATGCACTAGAGCAACTGGTCGCCACGATTGCCAAGGCGCCGCGTCTGAGGGCGGACACCGCTACCGAAGATCGGCTGCGCGAGGAACGGTTTTTGCAGCGACTGGCCGCCGACTTTCGCGTGTCGGAAGAGCAGGTGCGTCGGTTGATGACGCAATTGCGGCGCAAATCGGCCGCCCGGTCGCAAATTGCCGCATCCGGCGGCGAATCGCAAGATCCGTCCGAAGGCGATTCGGTTGCTAGCGTACAGGGCGCAATCGATCCGTTGGAGCGCGAGCTCTTGGAAATCCTTACACAGGATCCCGCCGCGATTGAGCAAGTTGCGAGCGCGATCCAGCCTGCGCAATTTGTCTCGGAAGCGTGCCGTCACGTGTTCGCACAGTGTGCGGCGCTGTGGTCGCGGGGCATCGTTCCGGATGTGGAGCGACTGTTGTTGGAGAATGATGACGCATGGGTTAAAAACTTACTGGTCGAGTTGGACGAACGTGGTCGCGCGAAATTCACCGCCGACACAAACGATCGCTTGACCGGCGTATTGGCGGCGTTCGAGCGTCGCCAACAAGATCGTCAGATTCAACAACGCACCGAATCACTCAAGCAACGGCAAATGGCCGAGGAGGATGAGCTGGCCGTGCTCGTAGAGCTCGAACGTCACGGGCGTGCCCGGCAGCAACAACAAAAACAATAAGCCAGCCTCGGTACTTCCGGGCCCACGGATGGGTAGGATGCCAGGTGTGGCCGATCGGCGGCTTGGCCGAGTACGAAGCGAAGCACAAGCCCAATGCCGATCCATCTCTTGTCAAGTGGCAGCCCAGTGCCAAGGAGGAATTGACAGGTGGACCATTCTACGAAGGATTTGGATGAACTGGTCTCCGTGGGTAAGACCCAAGGATTTCTGACCTACGATCAGGTCAACGACTATTTACCCGACGAAGCTGTCAACCCGGAGAAGCTCGACCGACTATTGGTCGCGCTGGACGAACTCGGGATCGAACTGATCAGCGAAGCGCCGGACTCCGGCGATACCCCAGCAGCCGCCGACACGACCTCGGCCGATGAACTTTCGGCCTCGGAAATAGCGTCGGCGATTCCTGCCCGCGACCTGCCGAAGCTCAGCGACGACCCGATCCGAATGTACCTGACGCAAATGGCGGAGATCCCGCTGTTGAGCCGGGCCGAGGAGATCGCGCTGGCCAAGAAGATCGAGGTCACGCGGAAACGATTTCGCCGTAGCGTGCTTGGGTGCCATTGGGCGTTGCACCTGACCACGCGCACCCTTTCCGAAGTGCATCGTGGCGTGTTGCCGTTCGATCGCACGATCAAGGTCTCGCTGACCGAGCGCTTGACGAAGGAACAAATCATCGCGCGGATGCCGTTCAACTTGCGCACCCTTGAGCACCTGCTGGCGCAGAACCGCGATGACTTCCGAAAGTTGATCGGTCGCAGGACGACCAGCGAGCAGCGCGCCGTTGCCCGACGTCGCTTCCTGCGGGGCCGGCGCAAGTCGCTCACGCTGGTCGAAGAGCTCAGCTTGCGCACCCGCCGGGTGCAACCGTTGGTCCGGCAGATCAAGGAAATGTCACGACGGATGGACACCCTGCGGGAAAAACTGCGCAGCATGGAGCACGATCCGAATGCCGCCGAGGAACGTCGTGCCTTGCGCAAGGAGTTGCACGATCTGATGATGAACACGCTGGAAAGCCCCGCCAGCCTGCGGAAGCGCTGCGAGGCGATCGAGCGACAGTTCGAAGACTACGAGCAGGTCAAACGACAGCTTTCCAGCGGCAACCTGCGGCTGGTCGTGTCGATCGCTAAGAAGTACCGCAACCGGGGGCTGAGCTTCCTCGACCTGATTCAGGAGGGCAACACCGGGCTGATGCGTGCCGTGGACAAGTTTGAGTACCGCCGCGGTTACAAGTTTTCCACCTATGCCACCTGGTGGATTCGCCAGGCCATCACCCGGGCCATCGCCGACCAGGCACGCACGATTCGCATTCCGGTGCACATGATCGACGTGCTTTCGCGGTTGCGCAACGTTGCAAAGCGGCTGCAGCAGGAATTGGGCCGGGAGCCGACGGCCGAAGAAACGGCCTGTGCGGCCGACATCACCGTCGAGGAAACGAAGCGCGTGTTGAATATCGGACGCCATCCGGTTAGTTTGGATCGTCCGATTGGTGAGAGTGAAGACGCCAGCTTCGGAGAGTTTATCGAGGATTCGGGCACCGAAAGCCCGATGAAGTGCGCCACGCATGCAATGCTCAAGAACAAGATCGAAGGGCTGCTTAAGACGCTCACGTATCGCGAGCGGGAGATCATCCGCCTGCGCTACGGATTGGGCGACGGCTACACCTATACGTTGGAGGAGGTGGGCCGAATCTTCAAGGTCACGCGCGAACGCGTGCGGCAGATCGAAGCCAAGGCCGTGCGCAAGCTGCAGCACCCGGTGCGCAGCAAACCGCTGGAAGGATTCCTGGGCGGTGTCGCGGGATAGTTTGCGGCTTGAACATTGCAAGCCGTCGGCCACGCAGGCCGGCGGCTTTTTTTATTGCCCCACGTGATACAATCACTCAGTGAGTCATTATTCGAGGCGTTCATTTGCCGACATATTCTTCAGAAATCTTACGCGAGACATCCATGACCGTCACTGCCGCCGCATTGCGCGAGCTGCATCGCATGCACATGCAGTTGAGCGACCTGCGCGATCGCATTCAGCGCGGGCCGAAGCAAATCCGTGCCCGTGAAGCTGCCATTGCCCAATTGTCCGAAGAGCTGGCCCGGCTCGAAGCGGATCACAAAGCCGCCCGGGTGCGGAGCGACCAGAAGCAGTTGTTGCTGAAGACGGGTGAGCAAAAGATCGAAGATCTCAAAGCGAAGCTCAACGCCGCGGCCAGCAATCGCGAATACCAGGCGCTTAAGGATCAGATCGCCGCCGACCAAATGGCCGGCAGCGTGTTGGCCGACGAGATCCTGGAGATCATGGAAAAAATCGACGAATTGGCCGGACTGGTCCAGGCGCAGCAAGCCAAGATCGCCACTGCGAAACAAGAACTGAGCAAGACCGAGCAGGCCGTGCGCGACCAGGCTGGGCAGTTGGACACCGACCGCAAACGGGTCGAAGTGGAACTTGCCACGGCCGAAAAAGCGCTGCCGGATGACTTTTGCGTTCAGTATCGCCGCGTCGTCAATTCCAAGTCCGAAGATGCCATGGCCGAAGTGCAAGGCGAAGTCTGCGGCGGTTGCTTCGTGCAACTAACGCCAAACGATCTCGCCGAGTTGAGCATGGCCCGCGGAATCTCTTGTCGCAATTGTGGTCGGCTGATTTACCTGCCCGAGGATCGTACCGCGGGACGCTAGTCGCACGATGTGCGGCAGGCGATGATTTGCTGGCACTCGCCAGCGCATCTGCTCGTTCGGAGGGCGGAGCAACAACGCCGCTCGCGTGCGGCTGGCACGGTCGTCGGAAGCTACGGCGGGCCATTTGCAGGCGGCCGTTTCGCGGTTTACACGCGTCTGGGCATGGCGCACAATACAAACGCGCGGTCTCCCAGAGGTGGGGACCGCTCTTTTTTTCGCACCCATCGTTTTCCCTTCGGCGAGAGTGAGCCATGTCCGACCTCATCCCCATGACCCGCACCGGCTATGAAAAGATCAAGGCCGAGCTCGATCAACTGGAGAACGTGGAAATGCCCGCCGTCTCGCAACGGGTTGCCGATGCGCGCAGCGAGGGCGACCTGAGCGAGAACGCCGAGTACCACGGCGCGAAAGAGTCGCAGGGCATGTTGCAGGCCAAGATCAATCTGCTTCGCGACAAACTAGCCCGGGCCGCCTTGGTCGATCCCTCGAAGCTACCCAAGGGCGAGGTGGTGTTTGGCTCGACCGTGGTGGTCAAGGATCTCGACTTCGGCGACGAGGAAGAGTTCGTGCTGGTCGGCGCGGGCGAGGAAGACTACGACGCGGGCAAGATCCTGGTCACCAGCCCGTTGGCTCAGGGGCTGATGGGCAAGAAGAAGGGCGAAAAGGTCGAGATCGAAGTGCCCAAAGGGACGATGAGCTTCGAGATCCTCGACATCCGTTTCGACGAGTAGCGGCCAGCGCGGAAAGGCGCCCGGGATGAATCGCGTCGGCCCGGTTGTGCCGCTTCGATGCACGGCGGCTAACGTTGACCCTTCGCGAGACGATGCGGAGCCGCCGGCATGAGTGCTTTGGGCGACCAGTCAACTTCGACGAGTGGTGAGCGGCAACGGTCGCACGGCATCGAAGCGCCGCCACCGCCAAGTCGTCGTCGCGTCTGGATGACACTGGGCGCGTTGCTTGTCGTCCAGGGGGTGGTTTGCTTGTTCGTTTCGCCGTTCCATGCCGTTCCAGCTGGCGTGATTGTGTCACGAATCTACTTCGCGGCATTAGGCGCGGTACTCGCGCAACCCATGTTTTGGGCTATTGTCACGGTATTCGGACCGGGCGGCTGGCTGGTTCGGTACTCTGCTGGGATCGTATTCGTCGCAACGCTCGGCCTTCTGTCAATCAACAGCGCTCTGTGGACCAATATTGATAGTAAAGACGTTTTCGAAGCAATCGGTTTCTATCTTCTTCCATTTGTTTTTGTACAGGCGCCGCTGTTGGGATTGCGCTGGATGCGGGGATGGCGGATGGTTCAGACTGGCGCACAACAAGTCGACAGGGTGCACCCTCCACAGTTTAGTCTTCGTTGGCTCCTGGCGATCGTGACCGGCGTGGCCATAGTCTTCGCGATCGGCCGGACGTTTGTGGTCCTTGCGCAGTCATGGCGTTCAGCACAATGGAGGGTGGACCTTATATTCCTGCTTATTCTCACTCTCGGAGTGAGCATTCCATCTCTATGCGCAACGCCGCTGGTCGTTGCGGCGCTAGGAACGAAGCGGCGAGCATACGGGCTTTGCGGAGCATTGGCCGGTTTGGTTGGAGTTGCCTCGGTTGTGTATTGGCTGGAACGCGATAATTCTGACGCGTTGGAAACCGTCGTTCTTTTCTTGCCCACCGCCTGGATCTGGATCTTTTTGAATCTATGGGTTCTGCGCTGGTGCGGGTTTCGGCTGGTGCGCGATGTGCGAGACGCAAGTGCCGACGGTGCGCTGGCAGACGACGATGCGGAGTTGCCGGAATGAGCGCTTTGGGCGACCAGTCAACTTCGACGGGTGGCGAGCAGCAGCGGTCGTCGCGAAGTGCCGAGGTGCCGACGGCGCCGAGTCGTCGCCGCGTCTGGGTGACCCTGGGCGGACTGTTGGTCGTCCAGGGGCTGGTTTGCGTATTCCTCTGGCCCAATGACACTCCCGCGGCCAGGGGTGTTGTGGCGTGGCTTCGGTATGCGAGCATTGGGACGATTCTCTCGCAGCCGATGCTTTGGGCGATCGTAACGGCGTTTGGGCCGGGACGCTGGTTGGTCCGTTTTCCCGCTGGATTGTTGATCGTCTCGATGCTCGGTTTTCTGGCGACCTACGGAGCCGCGCGGCGCGGCGATCACGAAAGCATCTTCTTCGCGATTGCGTTCTTCGTTCTTCCGTTTCTCGTGCTACAGGTGCCGCTCACGGTGCTGCGCCAGTTGAGCGAGTGGCGCATCGTTTGGACGGGCGAACGCCACGTTGGCACTGCCCGTCGAACGCAATTCAGCCTGCGTTGGCTCCTGGCGATCATCACGGGCGTGGCTCTTGTACTGGCAATTGGCCGGGGAGCCTCCGCGGCCAACTGGCCTTCGGGCAGTGTGACCGAGTGGTTCATGCTCCTTTTGGACATTTCCATTGTCGCGGTTGTCGTGAGTGGAGCTTCCGTCGGGGCCACGCCGCTGGTGGTCACCGCTCTGGGTACGGCACGTCGGGGGTACGGACTATTCACCGCGTTGGCGGGACTGCTTGGATCCGCCTGGCTCCTCTATTGGCTCATGCCTCGCGATCCCGACACACTTCTCATGGTCGCTTTTATGTTGCCCACCGCCTGGCTCTGGATCTTTTTCAATCTATGGGTCCTGCGTTGGTGCGGGTTTCGACTGGTGCGCGAGACAGAGTTGGTGACGCCGTACTGCCACGCGCCGATTGGGAGCGGGCAGCATGAGTCTTGACCGGCAAGGTCGTTCCTGCGGCGTGGGCCTCGAGCTTGATCATGGGTCGAGCCCTTCGAACAGGGCCGAACCGATGCGGACCATCGTCGCCCCGCAACGGATGGCCGTTTCGAAGTCGCCGCTCATGCCGATCGACAGCTCGTCCAGAGCGACGTTGGGCGGCGCGTTGGCCGCCAGACGATCGCGCAGCATGCGCAACTGTTCGAAGTCGCGCTGGGCCGTATCCTCGCCGCCGGTGCGCGCGGCCATGCCCATCAGACCGCGAATCGATACGTGTGGCCACTGCTGGGCGTCGGCCACCAGCGGTTCGACTTCGTCGGGTGGCAGGCCCGTCTTCGATGCGTCGCCGGTGACGTTGGCTTCAAGCAGCACGCGGACGTTGCGCCCGAGCTGGGCCGCTTCTTCATTCACCGCAAGGAGCAGGCGACGGCTATCGACCGATTGGATCAAGTCGACCAGCGGCAGCGTGCGGCGGATCTTGTTGCGTTGCAAGTGGCCGACCAGATGCCAGCGGACGACCGGGTCACGGGCGGTTGCAGTGCCGGATGCAGCGCCGGACGCGCCAGTGTCCGATGAATCTTTGCCTGCCGCCAATGCCGCGGCCTTGGCCCACAGTTCCTGCGGCCGGCTTTCGCCCAGGTCGAGGCAGCCGGCTTCGACCACCGCGGCGGCCAGGTCGGCATCGACGTACTTCGTCACCGCGATCAGCGTGATGTCGTTGGCCGTTCGCCCGCTTTCGCTCGCGGCATTGGCAACCCGCTGGCGAAGTGCCGCCAGGTTGTCGGCGATGCGCGCGGCGCGGCGACTCATGGGGGGTCGATTTCCAACTGCGGTTCGACTTTGCCCTCGTCGGAGAACATGCCGAACATGAATTGGTGCATCAGGCTCTTGCTCAGCAGGCTCCGAATTGCCGGCGGGGCCAGCGAACGGTAAATGACCCATTGTGACGCGTCGAGCTGCACGCGGAATCCGGCGGCGACGTCGACCGGCACGTTTTCACGATCTTCGGCCACGGTCAGTTGCCGCCACGTCAGATCGCGGCGGAACCGGCTGGTGTCGAGGTCGAGAAACAGCGGCGCCAGCAAGCGCGGCTGCTCGGACGACTGCGTCAACCGCAGCACGCGATCTTCAGCTTGGAATTCGCCACGACCGCGCGCGACGCGCCATTCAGGCAGCGCCAGCGGCATCGCCCGGGCCATCGGCTTGCGGCCGACGAACAGGGTTCCCTCGCGGGTTTCATCCTCGGGCCTGAACTGTGCGTCGTCGGCCAGTGGCAGACAACTGGCATAGTCGATACGGCCGGGAGCCGTGCCGAGGACCGTATCGGCGAGGAATAAGATCCGATGCGCACGCGCGAGCAGGATGTGCCGCTCCAGCTCGACGCCGTGTGTCAGGTCGAGGCACAGCTCGAGGTAGTCCATGTCGTGGTCCGACAGCCAACACGTCTGTTGCCAGTCGCCCAGTGGCTCAAGCCGGCGACCGGCGAAGTCGATTTCCACTTCCCACCCGCCAGACAACAGCGTGCGCGTATCGACGCTCAGTTCAAGGCGCACCTGCGGCGCGCCGTATGCTACGGTCAGCAGCGGCGAGTCGGGTGACCAGTTGCTGCGCAACTGGGCCAGGCCCGCCGATTCGCAATCAAACGCCGGCTTGGGCAGCGAATCGTTTGCCCGGTTGGTGGTGCGGCCGTCGGTGGTGAGCCGTGCTAGTCGCGCACTATCACGTCCGGCCATCCGCGTCGCGGCCGCCAGCAGCGAGTCGTCCCATTTGCTGGCATCGTCCGGCGCAAAAACGGCTTGTCTGCCGCGGCGCGACAGACGCAAGGCCGCGTTGAGCAGTGTCTGATACTGGCGGTCCGCTTGGACGCCGCCCCATGCGCCTTCCAATTGGCTGCCGAGCGCGCGGCAACGCGTCCAAGAGGCCAAGAGCGGGCGTACGTCGGGCAACGTGCGGCAATGTGGATATCGGCTGCCGTTGAGTAGCGCTTTCAGGCCGTTAACCGACGCACGGCGTCCGTCCGATCGCAAGCCCGCGCAGCGGGCCAATTCGGGAAATGTGTAAGCCAAGGTCAAAGCCAACTCGCCGCAGGCAAGTTGTTTCGTCAACGGTTTGTCGGAAGAATCTACTGGCTCCTCGACCGCAGCGACCAGATGGTTGAGTAGGCGCCACCAGAGTTTTTCGTCGCAGTGCTCGGCCAGATGCGGTAGCGCCCAACACCACGCCACGGACTCCAGGGCCAGCGCCGCGGTCAGCGGCGCCGATTCGGCGCGGGCCAACCATTCGGTCGCCGCCGTGCTCGCTCCGGAAGCCGCGCGACGATTGCCCTGCTCGAGACGAGCCAATTGTTTGATGAGCGCGCGGGCCGAGTCGAATGGTTCGCCGTGTGGCACGGACCAGGCCAGCGGCGGATCGTCGCAGCGGAGCAATTGGGCCAGCCGACGCTGGCGGCGAGCTCGCAAGTGTTTGCGCCAAGCTTCCCAGCCCGGGCCGCTATCGGGCGATTCGTAGGCCGCAATGACGCCGGCCGGTGCGGCCGACGACCAGGGGCCAGCCGGGCCGAGGGGAAATTTGGTTTGCGATCGACGTGAAGACGCGGCTTTTCGGTGCGGAGTGGTCGTGGTCGCCATCGTTGCAATCGGCCGGGCGACACGCACAGTCCAGATGCTCGGACAGGATCGTGCCGGCTGGGGCCGAATCGTACCTCCTTGATTGCGTGGGATTCCGGATTGCGGGTATCTTAACAGGCAGAGACTCGAAGCGTTAGGGGCCAGCAGCGATTGGTTCGTCGATCGACGGTCCAATAAATGATTTGCCGCGGCCCAGTCCGACAATCAGGAGGCAGCACTGATGCAAGGATGGCGACGCACGTTTCGGCACTACGTCGTAGCGGGATGCGCGGCGTTGATTGCGATGAGCACCTTTCTTGGCGGTGCGGCGCTCACGGCGGAGCCCGGCGATTTGAGCGACGACGGCCAGACTCCGGGTCAGGTCTCGCAAACGAGCGAAAAAAAGAAACGCAGCCTGTCGAAAGACCCGCCCGGCATGAAGCGGCTGGTTCCGGACGCCGATCTGTGGATCGACCCGAAGCACAACCGAGTGGTGGTCGACGGCACGGTCGTGTTGCGCGAGGGATTTTTGGAGATGTTCGCCTGTCCGATCGGCACAAAGGAGCACGAGTCGATCGTGGCGGTCGACGCCAAGGCTTATGCGGTTCACGCCGGGCTGCTGGCCGCCGGCGCCAAGTCCGGCGCGCCGGCGGAGTTCGAGCCTGAATACAAGCCGGCTAGCGGCACCGAGATCGAGATTGACGTTGTCTGGCGTGATGCCGACGGCAACGATCAGCGCGCTCGGGCCCAGGATTGGGTGCGTGACATAGAATCGGGCAAGTCGATGCAATACCCATGGGTGTTTGCCGGGAGCGGATTCTGGACCGACGAGGCCAGCGGCATCAAGTACTATATGGCGGAGCAGGGAGATTTCATCTGTGTATCGAATTTTCCCAGCGCGATGCTCGACTTGCCGGTGCCTAGCAGCCAAGACAACCAGCACCTGGCGTACGAGGCGTTTACCGAACGGATTCCTCCGCTGGGCACGCGCGTGCGGTTGGTGCTGACGCCGAAGCTGGACAAGAAGTAGCGCGTGCAGGCCGCGCGATGCCACAGCCTGATCCATGCCCTAGGTCACATCGACCGGCGTCTTGCCCGAAGCCATCTGGCCGGTGTCGCGCGTGATCGTTAGCGTGTACGTCACCATGTCGAGGCAATTCTCGTCGGTGCCGAACGGGTCTTCCGTTTCCACGGCGGCTTCCTCCATGCCAAACAGACCCAACGAAACAATGGCCATCACCACGGGCGACCACCAACCTGCCGCGTTCCCCACCGCGAAGGGTAGCGTCAACAGATAGACCAAAATCAGTTGCTTGATCATCACGACGTAGACGAACGGCATGGGCGTCTTGAGGATTTTCTCGCAGGCGCCCTGCGAGTCGACCAGCGTGGACAACTGTTCCTCCATGTGCCGCACGAGCTGGGCATTGAGCTTGCCGATGCGATACTGCCGTTCGATCCACAGCGAGATGGCAAACGCCACTGCCGTGGGTGGATTGCCGAATCGTTCGACCTGTTCGCGGACGTCGTCCGGCAGAAAGACGTCGCATTCCTGCGAGTCGAAGTTGCCTTGCAGCGATCGCCGGAGCGAAATCACGAAGCCGGCGACCAGATCAGCCAGCCTGCCGCCTTCGTCGGTGTGGGCCACCCCGACGCGCACCAGGTTGCGACTTGAGTTGATGATCTGTCCCCAGCTCGAGCGTCCTTCCCAGTAACGATTGTTCGAGGCGTTCATGCGAAACACAATCAGGAAACCGAGCAAGGTTCCTAGCACGGCGTGTTCGCGCGTGTCCAGGCCATCGTAGAACTCGGTGATGTTCGTCCAGTGGAGCGACTGGGCAATCGTAAACGTCGTTTGGATGACGACCGCGTAAAGCGTCATCACGATCACCCGCTTACCGGCCCGCCGCAGCGCGGTACCGCGCAGCGAGAACACCTGGCGAATCCAGTTCTTGCGATCGTATTCGATCATGATCTTCCGCGAAGTCCAGGAATTGCGCGGTAAGCTCCGCGGACTTCGACATGACGTGCCCACGGCCAGCGGGTGCAATTGTGAATGCTCCGCCGCCCGGGTCAAGCGCGTTTGTGCTGCACAGCGGGCTTTCGTTCATCCGGAGGCTGCGGCACCAAGAACGGCCTCCTGCATTGCCCGCGCTGATTCGCGGCCGAACTGCTTCTGTTTGCGGCGCACATAGACTCTGGTCAGCCGCGAGAGCCATTGCTGGGGGCGGGAGAAAGCCAGGATGTCGTACCAGACCGTATCGTCGTCGCGCCGCCATTCGACCTGAAATCGCTCCTCGCCCCGCTCAGGGTGTTCGGCCAGTGTGCCGTAGGCAAAAGCGAACCGCCGCAGCGGCTTGTCCTCGTCGACCACGTACACAACCCGGCAGGCGCTCACGACCCACAGACCCGCTGCGCGGGCCACGACGCCCACCGTTTGGCCCGCGGCCGGACTTGCCTGCGGTCGATGTAATTGGATCCAGCCGAACCGATAGTGCTGCCAATTGCGCAGGGCCGCGGCAGCCCGGTCGAACGTATGCAAGCCGGACCCAAGGGGCACGCGGGTGTGGTCGACGACATAGCCCGACGGAAGCTCGCCGTTGCGCGTCGCGCCCACCTCGGCGTACGAGAACTCCACTTGCGCCTGCGCGGCCAAGAAATTGCGGATCTGCTGTTCGGTGGGCCTTCGCCAAAGGTACATTGGCTGGTTCCGATCCCTGGTCGGGCGGCAGAGCTTTGCAATCGCACCGCGCGGTGGACCGGCACGGTCAACGTCTTGCAGGCACATCACGCCCGCCGCGTCGCGTGCGAGGCGCCGATCGCCGGCCTAATCTACTTACCACAACCGGAAAGTCGGACCAACGACAACCGCCAGCCAGCTTCTGCAGCACAGCGGCTCCTGGATAGCCGACCGACTACGCCCCATACATCTCCGGCACCTTGATACCATTGAGTCTAAGATAGACCGACAAATGGGCCCGATGGTGGATCGTGTGGTTGAGCACGAAGGTGCGAATGACCGCGATGCGTGGCATGGTGAACATGGGCTTTCCGGCCGCGACCAACGACCACGACTTCATGAACGCCTCGTCCGCGGTCGCGGCGATCGCCTTGCGTCCGGCGGCCAGGTTCGCGTCGAACATGTCAAGAATCTGTTGCCGGCTCTCGGCCGTAGGTTCCTGATACGGCTCACCTCCCTCTGGATTGACGTCCCACGAGTCCTGCGTCAACGTGCCCTCCACCCAACCGGCAATACTGGCCAGATGCGTGCCGACCCAACCGATCGAGTGGAAGTCGTCCTGGGCCTTCCACTCCAGCTTGTCGTCGGGGATGCACGCGAGCACTTTGCGCGTATTGGCCATTTCGTGGTCGAATTCCGGCAGAATTGATTCGGCGATGCTCATGGTTGGTCTCCATATTTTCGACGATGGTCCGCACTCGCTGCGAGACCTGTGCTGTCGACGCGGGTGCGACGGGTGGGTGTATTCTGGCGGGCAGTCGCCGCGCTTGCAATTAGGCGGCTATTCGAATCGCGCCATCGTGCGCCATGAACAAAAACAGTGCGATTTCATGAGCTGAAACGAGAGATTTTGTAGAACGTTTCATGTCGCTTAAGCGCGCGACAGCGTATTGCTATCGGAGTGCCGTGAGCTGTTTGATCAAGAAACCGACTACCGCGTCGGCCTGTTTGCCGCGGTCGCCGGCCGTGTCCTTGTGCAGCAACAGCAGACACTTGACGCCGTGTTTCTTGCAACGGTCTGCCAGGGCCGTCGAATGCTTCGGATGGTGCAGGTAGTGGCCCCGGTCGACGGACTCACCCGGTAGCCGGGCGCAAGCGATCGCCACGGGCGGGTCATCGGGCGAAATCAAGTCGATCATCGCGCAGTCTTTCATCGTGCGGTCACCATCGGGCGACTTCGCCGCGGCCCGATCGGCAAAGCCGTAAAACTCGACCGGGTCCGAAAGACTTACGCCGTCGGGCGGCGGTCCGACGTAGCGGTCCCAATCGCGCAGATCGTACGACGCTTGCCCGTCGAGCGAACCGGCGGCCACCACGCGCGACGATTGGCGTAGGACCGAGTCGCTGGAATTCGGGTCGGCCAGGTCGTCGTGGAACGCTAGCCACATGCTGGTGCCCGCGCCGGCCGAACTGCCGTAGATCGCGATCCGCTGCGGATCGAGATTCCACTGCTTCGCGCGGCTGCGCAAGAACTGGATCGACCGGGCCGCATCGCGCAGGATGTTGGGCAGGCCCGTATGCTCGAGGAACCGGTAGTTGATCGAGGCGAACGATACGCCCGCGTCGAGACACTGTTGGATAGCCGGCCGGTTGCGAATGCCCTGCTTGTCGCCGCGCCGAAAACCTCCGCCGTGCATGAAGATCAACAGGGGCGTCGGTTTCTCGGACGGAGCTAGCCAAAGGTCGAGCACGTTGCGCTCGTGCGGACCGTAGGAAAGATCTTCGTAGGTTGGCGGCACCGGCTCTGCGGCAACCGCCCTGCCCTGCACGACCAGCACCAGGCCGCAAACCACGACCACCGCCAAGCATTTGGTCCGCATCGTCGAGCGTTTCATCGCTGGGACTCCGTCGAAAGTTGGTCGAGGCCAAAGGTTTTGGGGATCGAGCGGGCGATCAGCCGATCTGGCAGTGCTCGAGCACCGATTGCGGTGTCGAAACGTAGCTCACGTAGAACGGTCCGAACTCGGCATAACGGGCGCTGGCTTCGTCGAATCGCATGCGATAGACGATGTCTTTGAGGAACTCGGGCGTTCGCGACCAGAGCGTAACGCCCCATTCCCAATCGTCGAACCCGACCGAGACGGTAATCAACTGCGTTACTTTGCCGCCAAAGGTCATGCCCGTGCGGCCGTGTTCGGCCATCAGTTTGTTGCGGGAGTCGAAGTCGAGCAGAAACCAGTTCTCGCCCACCTCGCGCTTTTTGTTCATCGGGTAGAAGCAGGTGTTCGGCCAGGGCGGCAAATCGGGCGTCAGGCGTTGCGTGCGCATCATCGCTTCGCGGCCCTCGTATGCTTTGAGCTTGGCCTGATACGCCGGGCCATTGGGGTCTTCGCCCTCTTCGACCAGACGCTTTCCGTACTGCTCGACCGTCGGCACGTACTCGGAAACCTCCGTCAGCGAGACGAATGAGTAGGTGGGCACCAGTACGGCGCCGAGCGGCCCCGACATGAGGCGTTGATGCACCGCATCGATTGCGAGCGGATCGGCGTCGAGGATCATCAGTCCGAAGTCGGCCTTGTTGCCGCCGACGATCGACGTTTGCAAGCGAGCCGGACCGCCGTCGCGCTCGGGATCGAGCGCGGCGACGAACTGCGCGCAACCGTTGGAACGCTGCGCGGCGCTGAGCGCGGCCAGTGCCGCATGATCGAACCGATAGTACAAGTGGCTACAGTGCCAGCCTTCGGTAGGCTTGATGGAAACTTCGCCCCCGCCGGTGGGTTGATTCATTACGTGCTGCTCTATGTACTGTGAACGACGTTTTCAACAAGGCCTTAGTAGACCATGCAGTCGCTTAGAACACAAAGGCTCGACCAAGTCCGGCACGTGCGGCGGCTGGTTTCTTGCCGCGCCACTTCGAAGATGGGCTGCCGCGCCATCCGTGGCGTTCCGCACGGCGGGGTCGCGACTGCGACGTCAACGCCGGCCATCGTCACGATCACGATAGGTGCCCGGCAGTGGCGGCTGAGGCACGCGGCGGTTGTTGGCAAACTTGATCTGCCTCACGCCCGCGGGAGGCTCGTTGGCTTGAGCGATCCGTGCGTGGAGCTCCTTGGACAGCTTGGCAACGGTCGGCGCATGATCGGCCGAGTCGGCCAGATTGTGCATCTCGGCCGGGTCGGTCTCATGGTCGTACAGTTCGTTGCCGTCCGACCCGTTCTCTCCCCACTCTGTGTAGCGGTAGCGCGCGGTGCGGAGGCTGTAGCCCTGGTTGCATTGGCTAAAGGCCGAACTGCGCGGGCGGGCGGCCACGTCGTCAAGCGCCGGCACAAGGCTCACACCGGCGACGTGCTTGGGAGTCGACAACCCGGCCAATTCCGCCAGCGTGGGATAGAAGTCGACCATTTCGGCCAGCGCCTCGGTCGACTTCCCTCGCGCTGAGACACCCGGTCCGGCGATTATCAGCGGGACGCGGGTCGCGTTCTCGAACAGGGTCATCTTCTGATAGTGCGTGTGCTCGCCCATATGGTATCCGTGGTCGGACGTGAACAACACGATGGTGTTGTCGGCCAGGCCGGTTTCGTCGAGCTTGTCGAGGATGTGTCCGAGTTGTGCGTCGGCGAACGTGATCGACGCATAGTAGGCCTGGATCGCCTTCTTGGCTAACTCGGGCGACAAGTTGCGCTGGTCTTTTTTGCGAGTCATCATCGTTCGAGCCGGCGCTGGTAGTGTTTCGAGATAGCCAGGCGGCACAGTGGGCACCTGTATCTCGTCGCGCGGATACATGGCAAAGTATCGCTTTGGAGCGACGTACGGCGTGTGAGGCCGATAGAGCCCGACGGCCAGATAAAACCGTTGGTTGGTCTGCGCGTAGCGATCCAGCAGGCGCACGGCTTCGGCGGCGGCGATGCCGTCAGTTTGTTCTTCGTCGGTGCCATCAGCGGCCAGCCAACTGAGCGTGCCTCCGAAGCTGCCGGGAGTGAGGCTGAAGATATCGTCCTCGTCGTCCTTATCGCGGCCGCGCGGGTTGATTGTGTGATCCCACGAATAAGGATCGTCGTGGCCGCCCGTGCCGATGTGCTTGGGAACATTGTAGTGATAGATTTTCCCAACGCGGGTCGCGAAGTAGCCATTGCGGCGAAACAATTGCGACATGGTTTGCACGTTGGGCACGTGCTCGCGAATGTGGATCGCGTTGCGGCGGACCAACGTCTGGTCCGGATAAAGTCCGGCCATGAACGACGCGCGGCTCGGCCCGCAGAGCGGGTACTGGCAGTAGGCGTTGTGGAAACGAACGCCGCGGGGCGCGAGGCGGTCGATGTTGGGCGTCTTGACGAGCGGATGGCCATAGCAGCCCAAATCGCAGTTCAGGTCATCGCAGATCAAAAACAGAACATTGGGCTGCTGCGTTTCCTCGGCCCGCGCTACGGACGCGGCCAGAAGCATCACAACAAGGGCGAGAATCGTACATAGTTTGCTCATGAGGGGCTCCGCGTGACGGTGAGCGTCGCCGCGGCGGCGCGGCGGACAACGAACGGGACGCGTGCCATTAGAAAACGCCGTGCAGCGCGAGTCAAAGCGCTGATACAGTGCGGCACTGTCCGTGCCATCGGCCGAGCAGCGGCCAGAGTAGCGCGGATAAGACAACGGTATCGTGCCGGCCGGCGATTGGGTGCGAACTCGTGCGGTCAGTCGACAACCGCGTCGAAATCGCCGGCAAGACGCAGCAAAACCTCGCGCGTTACTTGGAACGGCACTCGCTGCCGCTGGCTCTTCGCAGCGCGGGTGTAGCGGCACAGGCTCAGCTCGCCGGCGCGCGACACGAGCAGCTCGTAGTAGCTGGTGCGATCGGCATCTTTTTGCGGCGGGTTGGATCGCATTTGCACGGTGCAGCCTTCGGCATCGGTCTCGATGGGGCTGATCGGCTCGAGCAAGTAGGTAAGCCGGGCCGCTAGCGCTTCAGCTACGTTGGCAAGCCCCTCGGGCGCCATTGCCGACAGCGAATCAGCGCGAAGCACCAACTCGGTCAACGAACAGGCCAAGGGCTCCAGGGCGATCAGACGACATTCCAGTCGTTTCGGGCCGCTGGCAGCCGCGACGGTTTGGTCGCCGCTGGTAAACGTCCCGGCGTTTGCAAGGGCCTCCTTGAAGTTCGTGGAAAGGGTCATGCGGTGGACTCCTCGCTCTTCTCGGTCTTGTGCTCGCTGCCGTCGAATGAAAGGGTCGCACTGGCGCCGTCGAGCACGGTTTCGATATGGACCGGCCGGCCCCACAGTCGATGGACGTTGACCAGCGTGTCCAGCGCGTGGCTGACCTTGAGCTCGACGCCGCTGTACTGGTGTTCGAGGAACAGCTCGCCGCGGTTTTTGTAGTTGCCGTCGCGCACGGCGATGATCGGCCGGCCGACGTTGGTCAGGTTGAACAGCAGTTGCTGCTTAACCTGCGGAAACGCGCGGCTTTCGATCGCGTAGGCGTCGCTCGAAGGGTTGTAACCGAATTGGAACAACTTGTACTGGCGGCAAAAGTCGAGCGTGAGAAACTCGTCGATAAACGTCAAGTCGTTGTGGATCTTGCGGACTTCGAAGATCTTTTCGCGGCCCAGCCCGGCATTGGTGTTCCAGTCGCGCTTGGCGGCGAAGTCGTCGCAGTCGTCGTAGTCTTTGCCGAAACGACCTTTGTTCCAGCGGTCTTCGACGTCGCGGAACAACTCGATCCCCAGCTTGTAGGGATTCAGCTTGTCGGGCGAACTGGCCAGCGTGCCGGAATGGTGGTCGCAGTAATGGACCACGTCGGCCGCATCGAGACCCTGTCGCGTCATGATGGTCGAATGCCAGTAGCTGGCCCACCCCTCGTTCATGATCTTGGTTTGGGCCTGCGGGGCAAAGTAGTACGCTTCGTCGCGGATGATCGACAGCACGTCGAGTTGCCACGGTTTCAGCGGCGCGTGCTCGAGCAAGAACAGCATCACGTCGCGCACTGGCTCGTTGGGAAAGTGACTCTTGCTCTGCTGTGCTTCGTGGAGCCGCTGGGCTTCCTCCGCCAAATAGTGCGGCGGATTGATGAACGGCTCCATGTAATGCTTCGACTCAAAACGGCCCGGCTGAGGCGGTTCGTCGACGTGGTCTGGCGGATGGTCGAAGTCGTAGCGGCTCTTTTCGTCGAAGCGCTTGACGAACGGCGAATGAATATCGATCAGATCCTCGATGCTCAGGCAGGCATCGATGAACGTTTCGACCTCTTCCACGCCGAAGCGATCCATGTATCGCCGGACCCGATTGCCGTGGTTGGCCATCTGGTCCATCATCTTGCGATTCGTCTGGCTGAACCAATAGTTGTTCTTGAAGAAGTCGCAATGGCCATAGACGTGGGCCATGACCAATTTCTGGTCGACCAGCCCGTTCGAGCGCATCAGGTAGGCGTAGCACGGATCGTTGTTGATGACCAGCTCGTAGATCTTTTGCAGTCCGTAGGCGTAGCCCTTGGAGAGCTGTTCGTACTCCATCCCGAAGCGCCAGTGCGGATAGCGCGTGGGAAATCCACCGTACGCAGCGATTGCGTTGAGCTGGTCGGCGTCGACGAGTTCAAACACGGTGGGGAAGAAATCGAGCCCGTAGTCGCGCGCATGGCTTTCCATCTTGGCCTGAATTTCGGCCAAGTCGGCAGGCAGCGGGTCAAACGTCACGGTGGCCATGGGAGCGTCGCTGGGGTTTGTCGTGTGGTATTTAGTTGCGCGGCGGTTCGGTCCGCCGCATTGCGGGATCAGGCTCCGGTGCCCAGAAATCGTTTGAGACAGCCGTAGATGCCGTCTTTGTTCTCGATTTCGGCAACGACCAGCTTCGGGTGCGCCTCCTGAAACGCGCTCTCCAGCGAGCGAATGTACTCGCCGCTCCCGTAGGGACTCTCGACCTGGCCATAGCAGAACAGGTTCGCCTGCGGGACGAGCGTTTCGCGCAACAGTTCCAGACTTTTCTCGTTGTCCTCGCCCCAGTTGTCGCCGTCGGAAAACTGGAAGCAGTAGATGTTCCACTCGCTCGGCGGAAACTCACTTGCGATCAAGTCGGAGCAAACCTTGTACGCCGAGCTGATCCGCGTGCCGCCGCTTTCGCGCGTATGGTAGAACGTGTGCTCGTCCACTTGCTTGGCGGCCGCGTCGTGAATGATGTAGCGCCGCTCGACGCCCTGGTACTGGCTGCTCAGCCAGGCGTCGAGCCAAAACGCGGCGGTACGCACAATCTCTTTTTGCTCATCGGTCATCGAACCGGAAACGTCCATCAGATAGATGACCACGGCATTGGCTTGCGGGTCGGGTGTTTCCGTCCAGGAGCGATAGCGTTTGTCGTCACGAATCGGAACGACGCGCGGCCGGTCGGGCACATACGTGTTGCTCGAGATCTGGCGGCGCATCGCCTCCATGTAAGTCCGCTTGAAGTGCCGTAGCGATTCGGGGCCCGTCCGGCGAATGCTCGAATAGCGGGCCTTCTTCTGCTCGATGCGGTCCTTACCCTTGGGCTCGATGCGGGGCAGCTCCAGCTCGTCGCCCAGAATGGCGGCCAGTTCATCGAGCGAAACCTCGACTTCAAGAATGTGGGCGCCCGGATCGCTGCCGGCTTGCCCTTGTCCGTTTTCGGCTTCGCCCGAGGCAACCGGTGTGCCTTCTTCGCCTTCGCCCTGGCCCACTCCGCCGGAGCCGTTCTTGCCGTAGCGGAAATGGGGCACGTCGAGTTGCGGAATCGGGATGCTGACCAGATCGCGACCCTTGCGGCCGATCATCTCGCCGTGCGTGATGTACTTGCGCAGGTTTTGCCGGATCTTTCCGCGAACGATTTTGCGAAATCGCGAAAGGTCGTGCTCCACTCTCATCGCAATCACTTCCCCTGTTGGCCCGGTTCGCCGGAAACATACAGATCCGGTCGAAGCGGTTTCGCCGCGATGCGCCGCGGCAGCCCCGTTGTCGGCTGGCGGGTGGCCTCGGAGAACACTCCATGGCCAACCGCGCCAGTCGACGTTAGGATGATTCCTTGGCGTCTCCTCGGGCGAAAATACTGGCGACAAAATTCAAAACGTCGGTCGCGCTTTCATCGTCGTAGCCGTAGTTCGTGATGAGGCGCTGTTTGACCACGTCGATCTTCGCCTGGGTTTCGGCGTCGACGACTTTCGATACGAGGCTGGTCAACTTGATCGAATCCTTTTGATCTTCGAATAGCTTTAGCTCAAGCGCCTTGTAGAGACGTTCGTTCGTCTTGTAGTCGAATGTCCGCCCGTCGATCGAAAGGGCTCCGATATAGTTCATGATTTCGCGGCGGAAGTCGTCCTTGCGGCTTTCAGGGATGTCGATCTTCTGTTCGATCGAGCGCATCAGCCGTTCGTCGGGCTCTTGATACTGGCCGGTGAACGCGTTCTTGACCTTCTCGCGTTGGGTGTAGGCCTTGACGTTGTCGATGTAGTTGCCGCAGAGGCGTTTGAGGGCATCTTCGTCAGCGGCAATCGCGCGTTGGACTTCGTTCTTCACGATGTTCTCGTATTCTTCTTTGACCACGCCCAGCAGCTCGCGGTACTTGTTGCGCAGCTCGTCATTGGTGATCAAGGTGTGGTGCTTCAAGCCGGCTTCCAGCTCGTTGAGCACCATGAAAGGATTGATCGACGCGGCATCGGGATGGGCCACCAGCGCGTTGGAGATCTTGTCCTGCACGTAACGGGGCGAGATGCCTTGCATGCCCTCGTTACTGGTTTGTTCGCGCAGTTCCTTGATGTTCTCCTCCGTGAAGCCCGGCAGGGATTTCCCGTTATAGAGCTTGAGCTTTTGCAAGAGCGTCAAGCCGGCGTTCTTGGGTTCTTCCAACCGGGTGAGGATGGCCCACATGGCGGCCATTTCGATCGTGTGCGGAGCGATGTGCTTGCCGACGACCGTGTTGCGGTTGTAGTCCTTTTCGTAGATCTTGATTTCGTCGCCGAGCCGGGTGACATACGGCACGTCGATCTTCACCGTTCGATCGCGGAGGGCTTCCATGAACTCGTTGTTCTGTAGCCGGCGATACTCCGGTTCGTTGGTGTGGCCGAGAATGACCTCGTCAATGTCGGTTTGGGCAAACTTCTTCGGCTTGACCTTGTGCTCCTGGCTGGCGCCCAACAGGTCGTAGAGGAATGCGACGTCGAGCTTCAGGACTTCGACGAACTCTACGATTCCGCGATTGGCGATGTTGAATTCGCCGTCGAAGTTGAATGCCCGTGGATCACTGTCGCTGCCATATTCGGCGATCTTGCGATAGTTGATGTCGCCGGTTAGTTCGGTCGAGTCCTGGTTCTTTTCATCCTTGGGTTGAAACGTGCCGATCCCGATGCGGTCTTTTTCGCTGAGGATGACCCGCTTCACGCGCACGTCCTGAATGACCCGCGTCCAGTCGCCGTCGTGGCGGCGCAACATGTCGCTGTAGACGTGCCGGCAGAACGGGCAGAGCTCGCCGGTGACTTTCGCGCGATACTGTCCTTCGCCGATCGTGGCGTTGATGCTGTCGAGCAACTCCGTGCGGAAGCGCTCCGGCACCACGTGCAGCGGCTCTTCGTTCATGGGGCACCATTGAGTGCCGTCGGGCGTGACCCAGCCGATCGTGTACAGGGCGCCGTCGTCTTTTTCGCTGTAGCGTTCCAGGCCCTTTTTGAGCAGCCGTGCGATCGTGCTCTTGCTACTGCCGACGGGTCCGTGCAACAGAAGGACGCGCTTTTCGATGCCGTAGCCTTGCGCTGCGCTCTTGAACGCGTTGACCAGCATTCGCAGCGACGACTCGATGCCGAAGACCGCGTCTTTGCCGTGGTCTTCCGGGTCGCTGAAGAAGTTGTATCGGAGCCGCTTTTCGCGGTGTTCTTCGTGAGTCTCTGTGCCGTACGACAGAATCATGTCGTAGACCCGTTCGAACGCATTGCGAAGAACGCGCGGGTCAGAACGCACGATGTCCAAATACTCCTCGAACGTTCCTTCCCAATTCTTGCGGCGGAATTGGTCGAGGTCTTGGCGTTGGGCGACGAGGTCGATGAGCTCGCGTCCGCTGATCATGGATCGTCCTCCTCGACAGGTGTCTTGGCCCACCTCTCGTCCGAGGGTTTCCCTGAACGCCAGGGGCTCGGCGAAACGCGTGCCTCTACCCGAACCGTTTTCTTGAGAGTCTCGTCTGGTGACTGTCTAGTTTAGTTGCGGTTGATTGATGTCCTTCGCGTTGGTCCTGCAATTTCTTTCCGCTCTCTGCACTTCGACCAGCGCGCGCTACGATGCGCACAAGCACGACAGCCAGTGAATCCGCGCACGGTGCGAGACGCGCAGCCCCAAACTGGGCGACGACTCGATTTGTGGGCGGACGGCAGAGAGAAGTTGGAAAAGAACGCTCGAGGCGCGGCGGGCAGGATCAGCGACCTTGCGTTCCGGTCGAAACTCGGGGGCCAGCGATCCTTGCCGGTCTCCTACCTTGTCTAAGCCAAGTATGCTTCCAAGGGGGTCGACCGACAATATCGACTTTCGGCCACCCGCGTTTCTCAAGTGGCTCGGAATCCTGCGAGACCCAAGCAAACACCTTGTGGAATAACGGCTTTTTGCCGAATGTGTCCGAGTCCGTGCATTTTTTCACAGACTCGACGTTCGCAAGTTGCCGTAGGGGACAGTCCGGTCGTAGCGGAAGTCTGGCCAGCGCCGGACACCTGGTGCGCCGCCCGAAAAATGGCCCGGCGGAAACGTGTGCCTTGGGTTTAGGCCAACAGCCGATTGACGCTCTCCATTAACCGGTCCATGGCGAACGGCTTGCGGACGTAGTCATCGACGCCCAGCATTTCGGCGTAGGCCTTGTGTCGGCTTCCCTCGTTGGCCGTGATCATGATCACCCGCAGGGGAACGGGCCGGGTACGGCGCAACTTCTCGAGTACCAAAAAACCGCTCCGCTTCGGCATCATCATGTCGAGGATGACCAGGTCGGGGTCCTCTCGTTCGGCCATCGCCAATCCTTGATTGCCGTCACGCGCGATGAGCACCTCGTATCCGCCGGCCTCCAGCGCATAGCGAACCGACTCGACGATCTCGTGATCGTCGTCCACCAGCAGCACCCGATGTTTCTTGGACTCCGCTTTTTCCTCTGCCATGGGCGCAAACCTTTTCGAAGCAACGAAACGGACGAGGCGCGGGTGTGCCGCGACCCGGTTGGTGGGCCAGATTTCAGCCTCCACAAGTATCCGAGATGGTCGATCTTTGCAAGGAGTCGTGAAGCTCCGAGGGCCAATAGGATTTGGCCCTCTCACAGCGCGTGCCGCCGCCTGGCTGGCCTGAGCTGGCGACTGGGGATGCTGGGGCGAGTCTCGGCGGACCGCGACACGGCTGGTTGGCGATCCGGCTCACCCGATTTCCGCACTCACCGGCGGCGTTACTTGTCGGTTGGGGGCAGCGAAGGGCGTCCGGTTAGTTACGTCGCAATTGGCGGAAAAGATCGCCAAACTTGTCGTGGGCGGCGCCTGTCTGCCGAATAACCAGCACCTTCTTCGGCGCGAAATAGAACATCGTGCCCGGCCCGCCGCGCACGTCCCATGAGTCGGGTGCAATCGTATTGCGGATCAATTCGATGAGTTGCTCGGCCTGTTCCGCCTCGCCGGGCACCGTGCCAGCGGGCAGCCCCGCGCCGATCGGCGCGCGTTGGCCTGCTGGCCCTGCGGGGCGTTGACGATTCGCCGGCGCCTGATTCTGTTGGCGCTGGGCGAGCACTTGGGCCGTCCGAACAACCGTGACACGTTTGTTGGTTGCTGGCACCACTTGTTCTTCGAGTTGATCAGCGGCCCGCGAAAGGCGGCTGCGAATCTGCCCCAAGCGTTTTCGGCGTTCGGCGTCGGGCCACGTCGTGTTGGCGTTGACCTCTTCATACGTAGCCACCAGACGGCGCAACGCTGCAGCGTGTTGCGGTCCATCGGTCGTTGCTTCGTGGCGCAGTGCCTTGCTGACGGCGATGCGCAACCGCTGCGAGTCCCTGGCCGACGTCGTTGGCGTCTCGCGTGTTGCCGCCGGCGAAATTTGGGCTGGTGATTGTTGCACAGCCTCGCCCGCTTGCGGTGGGGGAGGCGCGGATCGCGACGGGGCGTCTGCCACTTGCACGGCAGTTGCCAACGTCGTGGCCAAGACGATCGAAGAGATGGTCATCGTTCTGTTCCGTGGGTTCGATGACGTGGCGCTGTGAATGCCGCTGGACGCAGTGTACCAGATGCGTAGCGAAAGCGCGCTACGTCGATCCGCGCAACCCGTCGAGTCCGCCGCACGGCCCAACCGCAACTAGGCGGCCCGTTCCGCGTCGTTGCGCCGATCGGGGGCCAGAGTCGGCGTCTGATGGACCCCCGCGCTCGGGGTCGGCTCGGGTGCATCGGCTGCGGCGTTCGGCCCCAGTCGAAGTTCGAGCCGGTCGAACGTTTCGGCGATGCGACTTCCGTAAACGCAAAGCGGCGCGAACACGCAACCGACCGCCGCGCCCCAAAGGATGTCGCTTAAGAAATGCGCTTCGGCCAACACACGCTGCATGCCCGCAAGGGCCGCCAGCGCCGGGAACAGCCACCGACCTCGCGGATAGAGACATGCCAGCACGATGGCCAAACCGGCAGCCGTGGCCATGTGCGACGACGGGAAGCCTTGCTCCCAGCTTGTGTTGCCCAGCATCGGGAACCAGCCGGCAAAGCTGTCCAACGCTTCGCCCTGCAAGTCAAAGTGGCGCGGCCGCGTACGAGCAAGCATTAGCTTGAAGACGTTGGCCACCAGCCCTGAACCGAGCGACGCTGTCAGAATGCGGGGGATCGTCCGACGGTGCGGAGGATCGAGCACCCCGATCGTAGCAACGATCAACAAGATGCCCGCGCCATGAGCGAACGTTTCGCTCAAAGCGCACAGCTTTTCGACGAACGAGGGGCAGGCGTCGCGAGCCGCCCATTGAGCCAGTGGTACGTCAACGAAGAGTGCACCGACACCCAGCCCGCAAAGCACCGCGGCCAAAGTCCACAGGCTGGTGATCGTGCGCAATCCGGGCGGAGGTACGTCGCTCGGAGCTGGGATCCAATGCGGTGGCCTGACCATGGGCTGGGGTTCCGCCGGGCTGTTTCGATCGACGCGCGGACTAGGGACGCTGCATGCACCTGGCCCTGGAGACGGCCGGGCGCCGCAAGACGTCGGCGCGGTCGGAGAATACCAACGAAGCGGGTGGCAGCCCAATGGCAGTTCGGCAGAGCGAGCGATCGGCGGCTGCCTCGATGCTATCGTCGCGTCGGGCCGATCCGCGACAGCGGGCGGTACGAAACTGCCGTTGCCCGTTCGCGCGCTGCTGGCGTAGACTTCCGCCCCCGTGTTTCTCGGCCGACCTCCAGGGGACCAGGACGGTGCGCCAGGTCGGCCATCGCTTTGCTCGGCAAGGATGTCTATGTCATTGCGAATCTACGGCTCGCTAGCGGCCATCGCTACCGTCTTGTTCTTCGCCAACTTGGGCGGAGCCCATCTGTGGGATGTCGACGAAGCGATCTTCTCGCAGTCGGCTAAAGAGATGCTCGATCGAGGCGACCTGGTCGTGCCCTACTTCAACGGCCAGGTGTTCACACACAAGCCGGCGATGATGTACTGGATGATGGTCGCCGGCTACAAGATGTTCGGTCCGACAGAATTCGGCGCCCGATTCTGGTCCGCCGTGTTTGGCGTCGGCAGCGTCTTGATCACATACCGCTTGGGCAGATTGATTTTCTCGCCCCGGGCCGGCGTTTGGGCCGCCTTGGCGCTGGCCAGTTGCGTGCAATTCAATCTGATCGCCCGCGCGGCCACGCCGGATGCTTACCTGACGTTCTTCTCGGCATTGGCGGTGCTGTTGTTTGTTTCGGGCACGGCGACCGCCCGCATCGCCTCGGGCACGGCCAACGCGTCGAACGTGCCCTGGGCCGGACAAACTACGTTCGAGCCTTCGTGGTGGTGTTGGGTGGCCGTCTATGCCGCGATGGGATGCGGTGTGCTGACCAAGGGACCCGTGGGCGTCGTGCTGCCGACCGCCACAATCGGGCTCTTCCTGCTCGTGATACGTGCCGAGGCCGTAGCTTATGAGCCGCGCGACGGCTGGCGCGCGGCGGCGCGCAACGTCGGGCGCTGGTTGGCTAGCGTCCTTTCGCCAGGGCTCTTCGCGCGCACCGTGTGGAGCATGCGGCCATTGACCGCGCTGGCCGCGGTGCTGGCGGTCGCCGGACCGTGGTACGTTTGGGTCGGCGTGCGCACCGGCGGCGAGTGGCCCGCAGCATTCTTCGGCGTGCACAACTTCGGCCGGTTTCTCAACGCGATGGAGAATCATCGTGGGCCGATTTTCTATTACCTGATTGCTGTGGCGGTGGGGTTCTTTCCCTGGTCGGTGTTTTTTGCGCCCGGGCTGGTCAACATGCGCAAGCAACTGGCCCAGCGCAGTGCCTGGCGCGCCGGGCACGTGCTGGTCGGCTCGTGGTTGGCGGTGTGGATCGGGTTCTTCTCGTTGGCCGGCACGAAGCTGCCCAGCTACGTCGCGCCGGCCTACCCGGCGCTGGCGCTGTTTGCCGGAGCGTTCGTCGATTGCTGGTTGCGCGAACCGGCGGTGCTGTCGCGCTACTGGTCGCGCATGGTATGGGCCACGGTGGCGTTGGCCGGCGTCGGCATCCTGGTCGCGCTGCCGATCGTGGCCCACGTGTTCCTGGGCGGCGACTGGGCACTTGGGCTGGCCGGACTGATTCCACTCGTGGCGGCGGTTGTGGGCTGGGTTGCCACGCGGCGCGGACAGGTGCGCGCCGCGGCATACACGATTGCCGGACTGGGAATGGTGATGGTGTTGGCCATTTTCGCGGTGGGCGCACCGTACGTGGATCGCTACCAAATCACCCCGACTTTGGCGGAGAAGATCGCCGGCGCAACACCCCACGGCGCGCAACCGGCCATCGGATCGTATCGCTTCTTTCGCCCGAGCTTCGTGTTCTACTTCGGTCAGCCGGTGGACGAGTTCCGCGGGCCGGAAGAGGTCACGGCCTTCTTCGCCGAGCATCCGGACGCGGCGTTTCTGATCACGACCGACGAGCGGATCGAGCAACTCGATTCGGCGCTGCCGCCCGGCGTGGCCGTGCTCGACAAGCGTCCGCGATTCCTACAAGACGGCAACGTCCTGTTGCTGGGACGGCAGAACGCCAATGCCGCCGCCACCGCGAGCCAACCGGCCGCGGATGGCACGCAGCGACGAGCACTCTAGCGGCTCACGTTCTTCCGGCGCGACACCTGCCCGCACGTCAAGAGTAGCGTCCTGCGCGTCTCGACCGGGGTGTTGGGCCCCATCGTCCGTTCCACAGTCCGCGACTAAAGTTTGCTCTCGCCTCTCGCCAGCTCGCTTAACTCGCGCGGCTAGTTGAATTTGCGCCTTGCGTGTGATAGGCTCACACGTGCGTTTCGGCGCTCCTTCCCGCCCCGTTTTCCCTCAGGAGGCGCGACAGCCAGCCATGCTGCACCTTACCGGTCGAGGCCGAGCCCATACGTGCGACGGCATTACCCGTCGCGTTTTTCTGCTAGTCCGCAGCTTGGGGGCCGGCGGGCTCTCGCTGCCCGAGCTGTTGGCGGCCAAGGCCCAAGGGGCCGTCGCCAAGGATCACGACGAGCGCAGCGTGATCATGATCTTCAACTTGGGCGCGCCCAGCCAGCTCGACACGTTCGACATGAAGCCGGACGCCCCGGCCGAGATCCGTGGGCCGTTCAAACCGATCGAAACCAACGTGCCCGGCATTCGCATCAGCGAAATCCTGCCGCTGCACGCTAAGCACGCCGACAAGTTCTCGCTGGTCCGCAGTTGCTACCACACGGCCGCCGCCGTGCATGACACGGGCCACCAGATGCTGCAAACCGGCCGGCTGTTTACTGGTGGCATAAACTCGCCGCACGTCGGTTGTGCGCTGGCCTACATTCGCGGCCGGCGAAGCGATCTGCCGGCACATGTGGTCCTGCCCGAACCGATGGGCCCCACCGGTGGCAACCTGCCGCACGGACAAGACGCCGGTTTCCTGGGCAAGGCCTACGATCCGTTCGCGCTGATGACCGATCCATCGAAGCCGAACTTCAAAGTGCCCGACTTGCTGCCGCCGGCCGAAATCGGCGAGGCACGGCTGGCACGCCGGCGCCGCTTGCGTTCGATCGTCGACGAGACGGTGGCCAACTTCGAAGCCAGCGACAGCGCCAAGCTGCTGGACAGCAACTTCGAGGCCGCCTTCCGCATGATGACCAGCGAGAAGGCACGCGCCGCGTTCGACCTCTCGAAAGAACCCGAGAAAGTGCGCGAGCGCTACGGCATGAACCGTTTCGGCCAGTGCTGTCTGCTGTCTCGGCGGCTGATCGAGGCCGGCGTGCGGTTCGTCACCGTCAATACGTTTCTGACCGTCTTCAACGAGATTACGTGGGACATCCACGGGTCGAATCCATTTACGTCGATCGAGGGCATGAAGACCGTCGTGGCTCCGATGTACGACCAGGCATACACGGCGTTGCTTGAAGATCTCGAGCAGCGCGGCATGCTGAGCAATACGTTGGTTTGCAACCTGGCCGAGTTTGGGCGCACGCCGCGCGTGAATCCGGCGGGCGGACGCGACCACTGGCCGCAGTGCTGGTCGACGTATTTCGCCGGCGGCGGCATTCAGGGCGGACGCGTCGTCGGGCGCAGCGATCGAATCGGCGGCGTGCCGGCCGAGCGACCGGTCGAACCGCCGGAAGTCGTGGCGACGATCTATCGCAGCCTGGGGCTGGAGCTCGAGACGCAGTTGCCTGGTCCGCAGGGACGGCCGTTCCCGCTGGTCGACTCCGGCAAACACGAGATTCACGAACTGTTTTAGACAACGCAACTCTTAGATAACACAACGTGGCCCCAGCGCCGGGCCGGTTGGCACGCGCGAGCATGCGACCTGCCGTCGCTACGACGGTGACTCGCACGACCGACTGACAACAACCACCCTCCAACCATCAAGCACGCCGGACGGACCGTGGCCGAATCGCCAGGCTGTTTGGTTCCCACCGACGAAGTTCAAACCCGCCATTTGTAGCTTCCCATGAAGACCTTCAAGATCCGTGCGTGTTGCGCGTTTGTGACCATACTCACGCTGGCATTTTGCGCCGCGACGCATGCCGAAGATGCTGTCGCCGACGGTGCGGCTGGCGCGCTGCGCGTGCTGCCCGCTGAATTCACGCTGACCGGACCGGAAGCTCGACAAACGGTGCTGTTGGAAACGTTTGCCGGTGACAGTGCCACTGGCGCGATTACCGACGAAGTGACCTGGGAGTCGAGCGATCCGGCCATCGTCAAGATTGAAAGCCACACTGCCGTGCCCGTGGCCAACGGGACCGCCACGATCACCGCCACGTCTGGCGACCGCAGCGCCACCGCCGACGTCACGGTCGTAGCCATGGATCGGCCCTTCACGTGGAGCTTTCGCAATCACGTCGAGTCCGTGTTCTCGAAGGCCGGCTGCAATTCGGGTGCGTGCCACGGGGCCCTGGCCGGCAAGAAGGGGTTCAAACTGTCGTTGGGCGCCTTCGATCCGGTGGCCGACTATTTCTACATAACGCGCCAGGCAAAGGCGCGGCGCGTCGTGTTGATCGAACCAGGCCGCAGTCTAGTACTGACCAAACCCAGCGGCGCCGTGCCGCACAAAGGGGGCTTGCGGTTCCGCGTGGATTCGCACGAATACCGCGTCGTGGCCGAGTGGATCGCAGCCGGCGCGCCGGCTCCGCAGGACGACGATCCACGGCTTGAGCGGCTCGAAATTCTGCCCAAAGCTTCCGTGCTGAATACCGGTGCCCGGCAGCCACTGATCGTGATGGCCCATTTCACGGACGGCCACGCCGAGGACGTCACGCATTGGGCCCGATTCAACTCGAGCAACGAGTCGGTGGCCACGGTGGACGACCATGGATTGGTCGAAGTGGTCGGCCACGGCGAGGCTGCGATCAAGGCCTGGTACCTGAGCAACAACGTGATGGCCACGGTCAGCGTGGGCTACGAGCAGCCGTTGGACCTGGCGGTGTTTGCCGATGCCCCACGGCGCAATTTCATCGATGAGCTGGTCCTGGCAAAGCTCCAGAACCTGAACCTCCCGCCTTCCCCACCGGCTGGCGACTCCGAGTTCTTGCGCCGGATTTACTTGGACACGATCGGCACGTTGCCCACCGTGGTCGAGACGCGGGCGTTCTTGGCCGACACGTCGCCCGACAAACGCGACACGCTAATCGACACACTGCTGGCCCGACCCGAGTTCGTTGACTATTGGGCGTACAAGTGGAGCGACCTGCTGTTGGTCAACAGCGGCAAGCTGGAACCGGCCGCGATGTGGGCGTACTACCACTGGATTCGCAACAACGTGGCGGCCAACACACCCTGGGATGAATTCGCCCGGCGAATCGTCACGGCCACGGGCAGCACGCTGGAAAACGGCGCGGCCAATTTTTACGTCTTGCACCAGGATCCGCCCGACATCGCCGAAACCGTTTCGGTCGCGTTCCTGGGCATGTCGATCAACTGCGCGAAGTGCCACAATCATCCGCTCGAGAAATGGACCAACGATCAGTACTATGGCATGGCCAACTTGTTCGCGCGCGTCCGTTCGAAGGAAGCGCCCGGCACGGGCAATCGAGTGGTCTTTCCCGTGACGACCGGCGAATGGGTCCAGCCGCGCACCGGCAAGCCACAGCAGCCGCGCCCGCTGGACGGTGAAGCGCTGCCCTTCGACGCGCCGGACGATCGCCGGGTGGCGCTGGCCCATTGGCTCACCTCGCCCGAGAATCCGTACTTCAGCCGCGCGATCACCAATCGCGTCTGGGCCAACTTTTTCGGCGTGGGCCTGGTCGAAAGCGTCGACGACCTGCGGCTGACCAATCCGCCCAGCAACGCCGAATTGTTCGACGCCGCGGCCAATTATCTGGTCGTGCACGATTACGACGTAAAGGCCCTGATGCGGGCCATTCTCCGTTCGGCCACGTACGCCCGCTCGAGCCGGCCGCTGGAAGAGAATCGCGACGACGGACGGTTCTACTCTCGGTACTACCCGCGGCGCATGATGGCCGAGGTGCTGCTCGACGCGCTGTCTCAGGTCAGCGGCGCGCCGACGAAGTTCAAGGGCTATGCACCGGGCACGCGGGCGTTGGAGCTGCCCGACGTCAACGTCGACTCGTATTTCTTAAAGACATTCGGCCGTCCGCTGCGCAGCATCACGTGCGCTTGCGAGCGGACCGACCAGCCGAGCATGGTGCAGGTGCTGCACATTTCGAACGGCGACACGATCAACGAGAAGTTGTCGGCCAAGGGCAATCGTATCGAGCAGTTGCTGGCCGAAGGCAAGTCGAACGAGCAGATTGTCGAGGAGGCCTACCTGGCCGCGCTGGCTCGCTTTCCGAGCGACGCGGAGCGAACGGAACTAGTCGCGGCACTTGACGAGTCGGCTGACGCCGAGCGACGCGCTGTGATCGAGGATCTCTATTGGAGCATCCTCAGCAGCAAGGAATTCTTGTTTCACCACTAAATGCACGACACGATGAATCGCGAATCGAAGAATCGGCTGCGCGACGTTAACAAGGCGGGCTGCCGGCGCGTGAGCAACTGGCCGGCGAAGGCGGCTGCGGCGGTGGTAACGTTTGCGTTCGCGCTCGGTGGTGCCGCAACCGCGCTCGGCGATGAACCCGCGAACGCCGACAAAGGACCGGACTACGCCACCGAGGTGGCGCCCATCTTTGCGAAGTATTGCAACGGCTGCCACAACGCCGACGACCAAGAGGGCGAACTCGTCTTGGAGACGTACGACGCGCTGCGCAAGGGCGGACAGGAAGGCGCCATCGTTGCTCCGGGTGAAGTCAACCAGAGCCGTTTGATCCTGGTGCTGACTGGCCGGGCGGAACCGGCCATGCCGCCCGAAGACAACGAAAAGCCAACCGAGAAGGAAATTGCGACGCTGGCCGCGTGGATTGCCGCGGGTGCGAGGGGTCCGTCCGGAGGCGAGCCGGCTGACGCGCCGCTCGTTACTCCAAAGATCAAGCCGGCTGCGCCGGTGGTCGAGGCGATCACGTCAGTCGCCTTCGCCCCAGATGGCAAGACGCTTGCCGTGGCCCGGTACAACATGGTCGAAATACTTTCATTGCCCGAGCGATCGCTCCTGCGGCGTCTTGGCCCGCACGAGGGTCGGGTAAACGCCGTGCGGTACTCCACCGACGGCAAGAGCCTGGTGGCCGCCGCGGGCGAACCGGGCATATTCGGCGAAGCCACGCTTTGGAACGTTGCTCGGGGAATCAAGGTTCGCGCGGTCCGTGGGCACAAAGATAGCTTGTACGCTGCCGTGCTCAGCCCGAACGGTCAACTGCTGGCCACCAGCAGCTACGATCAAGAGATTCAGCTTTGGGACGCCGCCACTGGCGAATCACTTCGCACATTGAGCGGTCATAACGGGGCCGTATTTGACCTCTCGTTTCGGCCGGACGGAAAGACCTTGGCCAGCGCCAGCGGCGACCGCACGGCAAAACTGTGGGACGTGGCTAGCGGCGAGCGGCTCGAGACGTTCGGCCAACCGTTGCAAGACTTGTACTGCGTCGCGTTCAGTCCAGACGGAAAGCGTGTGGCGGCTGGCGGGGTCGACAATCGGATCCGCGTTTGGCAGGTCAGCCCCGCGGCCAAGGAGAATACGAATCCGCTGTTGCACTCGCGTTTCGCTCACGAGGGCGCGGTCGTGAAGCTGGCCTACTCGAAAGACGGCAAGACGCTGGTTTCGGCCGGCGAGGACCGCACCGTGAAGGTCTGGGACGCCGAGCCGATGAACGAACGGCTGGCTTTGGAGCGGCAAAGCGATTGGGCCGGGGCGCTCGACGTCAGCCCCGATGGCAAAGTGGTAGCCATCGGTCGACTTGATGGCAGTCTGGCGTTTTACAGCCTGGCTGACGGCAAGGAGCAGCCCGCTCCGCCGCAACCGAAGCCGGAGTTGGCGTCGCTGTCGTTGCGCGGCGTGCAATCCGGAACGACCACCCGGGTCGTTCTGCGGGGCAAGCATCTGGCCGAAGTTACGGCGGTCAAAGCCTCGGACAAAAGCGTTGACGTGGCGCTAGTCGAGGTGCGCGACGGCATGCGCGTCGCCGTCGACGTGACGCCGTCGCCAGACATGCATCGCGCCAAGGTCGAACTCTGGGCGGAGAACGCAGCCGGCGCAAGCAACCGCAAGCCCGTGATGCTCGACGAACTGCCGCAAGCGCAGGAGGCCGAGCCCAACGACACACTTGCCGCGGCCCAATCGATAACACTCGGCTCGGGCACGTGGGGCGTGTTGTCGAAACAGGGCGATGCCGACTGGTTCGCCTTCGATGCGTTTGCCGGCCAGAACCTGGTATTCGAAGTGGCTGCCGCGGAAATCGGTTCGAAGGCCAACGTCGTATTGACCTTGCACGACGCCGCCGGGCGGGTCGTCGCCGACCAAAACGATTTTGGCGGTTCGCCAGATCCGCTGCTGGCATACACCGTGCCGGCCGACGCGCGATACGTCGTTTCGGTGCGCGACCTGACGCGCGCGGGCGGCCCCGAGCACTACTATCGACTCTCGGTCGGAGAGTTTGCCGTCGTCACTGGCACGTTTCCGATTAGCATTCCGCAGAACACGGAGACCGAAGTTGCCCTGGTCGGCCACAACGTGCCGCCGGAGTCACGGGTTAAGCTACCAGCAGCCGAGGCGGGCGAAGTGGTCGTCCCGCTCGACGCGAAGCAATTTCGTTGGATGAAGCCGCTGAAGGTCGTGGTGGGCACATTGCCCGAGATTGGCGAGTCGGAGCCGAACGACGCACCGGCGACGGCAGATGCGATCAGCTTGCCGGCGACTGTCAATGGCAGAATGTTGGCCGCCGACACGACAGCCGACGATCACGACTATTTCCGCTTTGCCAGCAAGGCGGGTCAACAGTGGATCATCGAAACCGACGCCGCGCGGCGTGGTTCGCCGGTCGACACGGTCGTTGATGTGCTCGACGCCGAGGGCAAGTCGATCCCCCGCGTGCTGCTGCAGGCCGTGCGCGACTCGACCGTCACGTTCCGCGGAATCGACGGCAACAATCGCGATTGCCGGTTGACCAATTGGGAGGAAATGCAGCTCAATCAGTTGCTGTACCTAAACGGCGAAGTGGTGAAGCTGTTTCGCGCGCCGCGCGGACCGGATTCCGGCTTCTTGTTTTACGAGGGTATTGATAATCGGCGCCGCTGCTACTTTGACACTTCAGGCACCGTGCATGCCGTCGACGAGCCGTGCTATATCGTCGAACCACATGCGCCCGGCACCAAGTTGATCAATACGGGCCTGCCGGTCATCACGTTGGCGTATACCAACGATGACGACGGCATGCGCCGCTTTGGCAGCGATTCGTGGTTGCACTTCACGGCGCCGGCTGACGGCGACTACCTGGTGCGCGTGCGCGACGCCCGCGGTGCCGGAGGAGATCGGTTTGCCTATCGCCTGACGGTCCGTCCACCGGAGCCGGGTTTCAAGGTGACGCTGAACGGAGTTAACCCCTCGGTCGCGTCCGGCAGTGGAACGGGATTCACCGTGTCGGTCGATCGAATCGACGGATTCGAGGGCGAAGTGGTGGTCACGATCGACAACCTGCCCGAGGGCTTTCGCGCGTTGTCACCGCTGGTGATCCAACAAGGGCATCGCGAGGCGGCCGGCGTGTTGTTTGCCGCGCCCGACGCGAAGCAGCCCAGCGACGAAGCGCTCGAGAAGATCACGGTCGAGGCCAAGGCCACAGTCGACGGCAAAGAGGTGGTCCAGCGCGTCAATAACTTTGGCAAGATCAAGCTACAGCCCAAGCCGAAGTTGCTGGTAACGTTGGAGCCGGCCGAGATCACCTTGGCCCCTGGGTCGAGCGTCGTAGCAACGCTGCGGGTCGAGCGCAACGGCTACAACGATCTGATCAAGTTTGAGCTGGAGAATTTGCCGCACGGCGTGATCGTGGCCGACATTGGGCTGAGCGGCGTGATGATGCCCAAGGGCGAGACCGAACGGCAGATTTTCATCCAAGCCGATTCTTGGGTGCCCGAGACCGATCGACTCGGTTTTGCCAAGAGCGACAAGGAAGGCAACCAGTGCTCGGCGCCGGTATTGGTTCGGGTGCGCAACGACGCACCGCTGGCCGACGCGGCGCCGGCGACACCGGCCACCGGCGCGAAGTGATGTCCGAGCGCGCCGAGAGAGTACTGTTCGATGAGCCGAGCTGGTCGACGCCGCTGGTTTCAGTTCTCAGTTGGCGAGTTGCTGCTGTTAACGGCCGTGCTCGGCATCGCTTGGTGGCAGTGTTCTCAGTGGCCAGTTACGGAGGTTGTTGGAAACAGTCCAGTGAGCATTGGCCAATGGATGAGCGGCGTGGTTGACGGCGGCACAATGACGATCACGCGTCCACCAAATGCGGTCGAAATCACCGCGCGGGGGCTAGCCTCGTCACTTGCGATCGCGGTCGTGTGGAGTGCCGCCCGCGTGTTGCTGCGACCTTTTCACCGAAGTGAGGCAAAAAGACGCAAGGCGGGCGCGTCGCCGCGCGCGTAAACTTCGCCCTCTGTCCAGTCGCTTGACAGTCCACCGAACGCAACCCCATATTGTGGACTGCGTTGATCGTCGGCTGCACTTCGTCGTTCGGGGGATTTCATGTGAAGGATTTCGAATTTCAGACCGCCACCACGGTCGACGAGGCGGTCAGCCTCTTGGCGGCGCGAGGTGAACGGGCCAAGGTGCTGACCGGCGGGACAGACCTGCTGGTGCAATTGCGCGAGGGAATGCGCGAAGCCGACATGATCGTCGACGTCAAGAAGATCGACGAGTTGATGCAGCTCGCTTACGCAGCCGACAAAGGTTTGACGTTGGGCGCTGCTGTGCCCTGCTATCGGATCTATGGCAATTCCGAAATCGCGGCTGCCTATCCGGCACTGGCCGACTCGGCGCGCATTATTGGCGGCTGGCAAATCCAAAGCCGCGCCAGCGTGGGCGGCAATCTGTGCAATTCGTCGCCTGCGGCCGACACGATACCTTCGCTCATCGCGCTCGATGCGGTGTGCCACCTGGCCGGACCCCAAGGCCGGCGCACCGTTCCGGTGGCCGAGTTTTGCACCGCCCCCGGCAAGAACGTCTTGGGCCGGGGCGAGATCCTGGCCACGCTCGTCTTTCCGGCGCCGGCGGACAACAGCGGGTCGGCCTACTTGCGATTCATACCGCGCAACGAGATGGATATCGCCGTGGCGGGCGCCGGAAGTTGGGTGCGCCTCAACGCGGCAGGCGACACGATCGAAGCGGCCCGCGTGGCGCTGGCCGCGGTGGCACCTAAACCACTGGCGGCGACGAGTGTCAGCGAGTTTTTGGCCGGACGTCCGGCCGTGGAACAAACCTATGAAGAAGCAGCCGAGTTGGCGAAGAACGCAGCCACGCCGATCAGCGACAAACGTGGCACGGCCGACTATCGCCGCCACTTGGCCGGCGTACTAACCCGACGAACCCTGGCCATCGCCGTCGCACGGGCACGCGGCCAACAACTATAGCGCGCAAACGAACGCGGCCCGCAACGCACGTCGGGTTGCCATGCCGCGACAGGACAACCGGCAGCGACGTGCCAATCAGTCAACCGATCCAACAACTCAATCCTTGCGAATAAGCCATGGCGAAAAAAACGCACGTAACCACCACGATCAACGGCCAGCAGGTCGAGTTCCTGTGCGAGGCGCGGCAGAGCCTACTCGAAGTGTTGCGCGACGTGCTGCACTTGACCGGCTCGAAGGAAGGGTGCAACAACGGCAATTGCGGCGCGTGCACCGTGCTGCTCGACGGCCTGCCGGTTGACAGTTGTTTGGTATTGGGCGTCGAAGTCGAAGCCGCCGAGATCACGACAATTGAAGGCGTGGCGCAGGATTCGTGCCTCCACCCCATCCAGCAGTGTTTCCTGGAAGATGCGGCCTTGCAGTGCGGCGTTTGCACGCCCGGCTTCATCATGACGGCCAAAGCGCTACTGGACCGCGATCCGAATCCCAGCGAGGAAGAGATTCGGTTCCAGTTGGCCGGAAACCTTTGCCGCTGCACGGGCTACGACAAGATCGTGCGCGCCGTGCAAGACGCCGGCCAGATCATGGGCAATCAACGTGGCGCCACGTCCGCCGCAGCCCAGGCCAACGGCAGTCGGGCGAGCAAGGCCAAGGCCAGAGCCGGGTCGAAGTAGCCAACGTATCAAAGCGCGCAGCACGCTCCAGCGATCCACACGTATTTATTCGTTACCAACCAAACGCCAAGCGGAATGATCCCATGAGTTCCACGACCGAAGGCACGAAATACAAAGTCATCGGCACCCGACCTGTGCGTCACGACGGAGCCGACAAAGTCACCGGCCGGGCCGTGTATGGGGCCGACTTGCGCTTAAGCGGCATGGTTCGTGGGCGCATTTTGCGCAGCCCGCACGCCCACGCGCGGATCAAGTCGATCGACACGTCGGCCGCCGAGCAACTGCCGGGAGTTCTCGCGGTGGCGACGCGAAACGACCTTCCCAATTTGAAAGACAAGATCGCGAATCTTGGCGAAGGGGCCGTAAATCTGGCGCACCTAAGCGCCAACGTGCTCGCCCACGATAAGGCCCTTTACAAAGGACACGCCGTAGCCGCCGTGGCGGCAATCAACAACCACGTGGCCGAAGAGGCGCTTGCGCTGATCAAGGTCGACTACGAGCCGCTGCCTGCCGTGATGGACCTGACCGAGGCGATGCGCGACGGCGCGCCGCTATTGCACGACGACGTCCACACCAATTCGATGGGCAAGAAGTCGGAGAAGCCCAGCAATATTTCGACGCACATTCACTTCGAGACGGGCGACGTCGACGACGCGTTCGCCAAGGCCGACGTCATCGTCGAGCGCGAGTTCCGCACGGCCAGCGTCCATCAGGGCTACATCGAACCGCACGTCGCCACGGCACTGTGGAACGCCGACGGCCACCTCACGGTTTGGTGCGCCACGCAGGGTTCGTTCACCGCGCGACAGCAGACCTCCGAGCTGCTGCAAATTCCCGTGTCGCGCGTAACGGTCGTGCCGTGTGAAATCGGCGGCGGGTTCGGCGGCAAGATCGCCGTCTATCTGGAACCGGTGGCCGCGATTCTCAGTCGAAAGTGCGGCCGGCCGGTGCAACTGGTCATGAACCGCGACGAAGTCTTCGAGGGAACCGGCCCGACGCCCGGCTCCGCGACGCGGGTCAAGCTGGGCGCCACCAACGACGGCAAGCTGGTGGCCGGCGAAGCGTGGTTGGCGTACGACGCGGGCGCGTTTCCCGGCGGAATGATCGGTCCGGGCTGCATGTGCGTGTTCAGTTGTTACGAATTCCCCAACGCCCGGGTCGATGGTTACGACGTGCTGGTCAACAAGCCCAAGACCCAGGCATATCGCGCGCCTGGCGCCACGCAGGCAGCCTTCGCGTGCGAAACCGTGATCGATGAATTGGCCGAGCGGCTGGGCGTTGACCCGATCGAGTTTCGGCTGAACAACGCCGCGAAGGAAGGCACGCGGCGGGTCGACGGGCCGGTCTATCCGCGCGTGGGTCTGGTCGAAACGCTCGAAGCGGCTCGCAACAGCGAGCATTGGAAGACGCCGCTTGAGGGACCGCACCGCGGCCGTGGAATCGCCTCGGGCTATTGGTTCAACATCGGGCTGAAGTCCAGCGCCGCGGCCAACGTCAACCCGGACGGCACGGTGAGTCTGATCGAAGGTTCGACCGACATCGGTGGCACGCGGGCCAGCATCGCCATGCAGCTTGCCGAAACGCTCGGCATCCGGGCAGAGGACGTGAAGCCGCGCGTGGCCGATACCGACGGCGTCGGCTACACCGACGTCACCGGAGGCAGCCGCGTCACGTTTGCCACTGGCATGGCCGCGCACGAAGTCGGGCTCGACATCCAGCGCCAGATGACCGAACGGGCCGCCGCGCTGTGGGAATGCGACGTCGAATCGGTCGAAGTCGAAGGCAACACGTACAAGGCCAACGGCAACAGCATCACTTTTGCCGAGCTGGCCGGCAAGTTGGGGCAAACCGGCGGGCCGGTCGTTGGGCGGGCGGCCGTCGATCCGCAGGGCTCCAGTCACGGCTTCGGCACCCACCTGGTCGACGTCGAAGTGGATCCGGATACGGCCAAGGTCACCATCCTGCGCTACACCGCCATTCAGGACGTCGGCACGGCGATTCATCCGGCCTACGTCGAAGGCCAGATGCAGGGCGGCGCCGTGCAGGGCATCGGCTGGGCGCTTAACGAAGAGTACTTCTTCGACGATCAGGGCCACATGCAAAATGCCAGCTACCTGGACTATCGCATGCCAACGTCGTTGGACGTGCCGATGATCGACACGATCATCGTCGAAGTGCCAAACCCGGCGCATCCGTTCGGCGTGCGTGGCGTGGGCGAGACACCGATCATCGCGCCGCCGGCCGCCATCGCCAATGCGATCCATGGCGCGACCGGTGTGCGGATGCACGAATTACCGATGTCGCCCCCGCGGCTGTGGGCCCAGATGAACAAGAACGGTTCGTAGCACGCGCAACTGACCGGCCGCGCTCCACGGCGGAACACCATGGCCCGAGTCTTCATTCCGGCGCAGTGGCGCGACCTGAGCGGCGGCACCGCCGACGTCCAACTCGAAGGCGCAACCGTCGCCCAGATCATCGACGCGCTGGATGCTCGCTTTCCGGGCATGGCCGCGCGAGCACGCGACGAGGACGGTATCGCGGCCGGACTGGCCGTCTCGATCGACGACGTGATCACGTCGCGTGGGCTGCGGGCCAAAGTCGCGGCCGACAGCGAGGTGCACTTTCTGCCCGCAATCGGTGGCGGGTGATCCCGGCCGTTGTGGCCCGATCGCCGCGTGTGGTTTGGTCGCCGGAATTCCCGCGGTGTGCGATTTGATTTCTTCCCGTTTTTGTCTGCGCGTCGTTCGCAGCGCGAATCCTTGCCGGTTGGGCAGACCTTGCAGCGCCGCGACTCAAACGGTGCGCTCGCGCGCTTGTCGATCGCGCGGCGCTCGACTAAGGTGAATTTGCGGCGCGCGTTGCGCGGCGGGTTCACCTTTCGGGGCACGAGTTCATTGACGACGCTACGGTGGCTCATTCTGATTCTCGGCCCGGTGCCGATTGTCATGTTGTCGTGGTCCACGTCCACCTGGTTTCGTTCGGGCGGGCAAGCGGTCGCGGCGCGCAACGACGGGATTGTCGGCACTGCCGCGCATCGCGATGAGCAAAGCGCGCGGCTGCCAACGATTGCCAAACGGGCCAAAGTCCGGGTCGCTCGCGATGCGACGCTGCAAGCGGACTGTGATCGAACCGCCGCCCGGTTGCGCGGCATGGCGGGCGACGAATTCGCCGTGCTGGTGTACCCGCCGTTCGTCTTGGGTGGTGACATGCCCCGCGCGACGCTCGAGGGATACTACCGCGACACGATCGCGCCGGCCGTTCGGGCGATGCAGGCCCGCTACTTTCGCTCCCGGCCGCATCGGCCGATTACCGTGTTGCTGTTTTCCGGCGAGGAGAGCTACAACCGGTATGCCGCCCAGTGGTACGGCGACAGCGGTGTTTCGATCTACGGCTACTACAAGCCGAGCGAGCGAACGCTCTTGGCCAATATCGCGACGGGCAGCGGCACGCTGCTGCACGAGTTGACGCACGCGCTGTTCGACTTCGAAATGCGCGACCCACCGGTCTGGCTGAACGAAGGACTGGCGTCTCTGCACGAACAGTGCCGCTTTCGGACGAGCGCCGAAGGCCCGTGGATTGAAGGGCTGGTCAACTGGCGACTGGAAGGATTGCTCACGGTGATTCGCCAGGGCCGGCTGCGGTCGGTTGAAGCGCTGATCGAGGACCCGGATTTTCGCGGGCCGCTGGTCGGCACGAACTACGCTCAGGCGCGGTACTTTTGCATGTTCCTGCAACAGCGCGGGCTGCTCGAAGTGTTCTTTCGTGACTTTCTCGATCACCGGGCCGACGATCCAGACGGCCTCGAGGCCGTTCGCTGCGCGCTGGACGGCGCGTCGTGGGAAGAAATTGATCGTGCCTTCCAGAAATGGGCGCTGAGCCTTTCGCCGTAAACGCGGCGGGGGCAGGCGGAAGGGACAACCCCGGTGCCGGCGATTCGCGCCAGGCAGTTTGACCCTCCGGATTGAGGGTACTATACTGCCCCCATCGCTCGGCCTTTCGGGCGAATGTATTCAAAGCACTGGGAAACGCTAATCCAGTCATCTCCAGCGCGCGTGTGCATCGCGCACTTGTCAACGGCGTCTCTTGTCCGTTGATCGCCTAGTTGGTTGCCATCCGACGTGAGCCTTTGCGCGCTGAAGTTGACTGAGAAACGTTTCGCGACCTCGATCCGCACTGCCCAATAGGCGATGAACTTCAACCGTCGATTCCATGTGGCGCTGCTTACCGTATTCGTCGGCGCAATGATCGCGCGCGTACCGGGCCAGGCCAACGCCGCGGGCATCCGTACGGTAGCCCTGTCGGGCCAACATGCGCCGGGAACGCCGGATGGGATCGTATTCACCACGGACTTGTACGGTCCCCTCTTGAACGGTGATGGCCAGGTGGCGTTCTATACGCCTGTCACGGGACCAGGCGTTGACAGTACGAACCGGTGGGGCATCTGGTCAGAGTTTGACGGGGCGCTGACGCTCGTCGCCCGCGCGGGAGACCAGGCGGCGACGATACCGGCCGGCGCGACGTACCGGCACCTCGGCGCGCCTGCGTTTAACGATGGTGGCCGAATTGCGTTTTATGCTAGTTTGACTCGGCCGGATGTGCCCATAGCGGAGCGGCTCATTCTGTCCGGAACCCCCGGCTCGTTGAGAACGGTTGCCCGGTCAGGAAGTCAGGCACCAGGCATGCAGGCCGGCGTGGATTTTACGGGGATGGGCGATCCGTCGCTCAACTCGGTGGGACAGACAGCATTTGCAGCTTCGACCCAACCGAGATTGTTTACAGGTTTCAGTTCGGGGATCTGGTCGGAAGGCGGCGGCTCGCTTGCCATGGTTGCACAGCAGGGCACCCAGGCCCCTGGTGCTCCGCCGGGACTCGTGTTCGACCCGTTCCCCGCTGTCAGTCGAGACATCAATTTCCGCCCTCCATTAATTAGCGCCACGGGCACAACGGCATTTCAAACGCGCCTCCAAAGTTTTTACGTCGATCACGGCATCTGGTCGGATAAGACCGGCGAACTCCGCCTGATCATGCACAACGAACAGCAGGTACCAAATATTGCCCCAGAGGTCTATTTTAGCAATATGTATCCTGACACGTTTCAGGCGGGGAAGCCCTACTTAAGCGGAGGCGGCCACACCGCCTTTCGCGCAGGGTTGTTTGGGCCCGGCGCTAACGCGCTAACCGATGGCGGCATCTGGTCCGACCGTGGCGGCTCAGTTGCATTGGTCGTCCGAGACGGTGATCCGGCGCCAGGGATGCCCGACGGCACGACCTTTCAAGGCCTAGCAGTGCGATATCCGTTTCACCCGATGAGCGTGAATGCCAAGGGAGAGTTGGCGTTTGTTGCGTTCCTTGATGGCCCTTCGAATATCAGCGGCATGTCCGTATGGTCGGAAGGATCCGGTTCGTTGGCCTTGGTCGCACGCGGCGGAGAGAATGCGCCCGGTGCGAACGCCAACGACGCGTTCATTTCCTTTGAGTCGATTTCCCTGAATTCGCTCGGACAGACTGCATTCCTTGCATCGTTCAGAGATAGCGCGATCGAAGGCCCCATCATGCACGGTATCTGGGCCCGAGACGTGCTCGGTCAGCTTCAACTAATCGTCCGCGAGGGCGACGTACTGGAAGTCGCGCCCGGCGACTTTCGCACGGTGAACTCGGTCGACTTTCTGGGCAACTCCGAGGCCGCATCAGGTCGCGGAGCGTTTAACGACCGCGGTCAGCTTGCGTTTCGCGCGTCGTTTATTGATGGCACCAACGGTCTGTTCGTATCCGATCTGGTGGCCGTGCCCGAACCTTCGACGCTGGCGCTGGCGGCCACCGGCCTGGTCGTGTTGCTCCTTTCAATTCGGAGGCGACGCAAGTAAGCGCTCGCTCGCGACGCCAACCGGCGCGTGACTTGGCTGCGATGCGCCGTGCCCGGCAGCGCGCGGTTGCTTTTCCGCCGCAGCATGAATCGGCGCGCTGACCGTCCGCGCTTGCCACACCCGCTGCGGTGGACGTTCGCGCACCGCCCGACTATAAATCACCGTTTCGCCGCACGGGCGGCAAAGCGAGCGTGTGAAGGGCGATGGCGCAGGACTACATCATTTTGAGCCTGGTGGCGCTGGTGGCCGGCGCGATCAACGCGTTTGCCGGCGGCGGCACGTTGCTGACGTTTCCCGTCTTGTTTGCCGCGCTGGGCGGTACCGCCACCGCGGCGGTGATTGCCAACGCCACCAACACCGTGGCCCTGGTGCCGGCCGCGATCGCGGCACTGGCCGGCTACCGGCGCGAGTTCGCTCAGGTATGGCGGTGGGGCGCGATGCTCGTCGCGCCCAGCCTGATCGGCGGGATCGTCGGCGCGCTATTGGTGGTGGTGATGCCGCCCGAGACGTTCGAGGTGGCCGTGCCGTGGCTGATACTGGCGGCTGCGACGCTGTTTGCCGTGCAGCCCCGGTTTGGCCGCTGGGTCGGTGCGGGCCAGGCCCATGGGCCGCCCACCGGGCGTATCGCCGCGGCGGCCATCGCGTTCCAGTTCGTCGTGGCGGTATACGGCGGCTACTTCGGCGCGGGGATGGGCATCCTGATGCTCGCCGCGCTGGCGATGATCGGGCTGGACGACATTCACCGGATGAACGCGGTCAAGTCGCTCCTGGGCGCCGCGATCAAGGGGACGTCGGTCGTCGTGTTCGCCACCAGCGACAAGGTCCACTGGCCGTACGCGATCACGATGGGCATTGCCGCTTCGGTGGGCGGATACGTCGGAGCCCACTACGTGCGGCGGGTGAATCGCACGCTGGCGCGCAGCATCGTCGTCGTGCTGGGCTTTTTGCTGGCGGCCTACTACTTCTACCGCGAGTTCGCCACGTAAGCCGAAACCGACCGCGTACGGGGGACGGCTGCCGGCGAGCACAAACGCGACCGAGTCTAGTCCCACCACCAGTGCGTGGATTTGGCTGCCGCCTGGTTACGCGAGTCGCTCAACTCGGGGCTCGATTCCGACGAGTCGACGGTCGGCCACGGATCGATCAACACGCCGCCCGATGCGCTGAGGATCAGCCCGCCACGGCGCTCGACGGCGCTGGCCAGCGTGTCGACGGCGCGCGGCGCGTGATAGCGCTGGGCCATCAAGTCGGGGTTGAGCAGCAGCCCCATGTCCCAACCACACTTGCCGGTCAAGTCGTGGTGCGAGATCAACGCCGACAGCACGGCCAGGTCCATGCAATTGCGCAACTGGCCCCAGATGGTTTCCGCCGCGGCCAACTCGTCGTAGTGGGCCGTCATGTTGTCGGCCCACTTCTGAGCCAACGGGTTCTTGCTGGTCGTGTCCTTCAATTGTCCGGTCGCTGTGACGATCCGATCTTCGGTGACGGCTTTGACACCTGCCTTTTTGAACTCCCAGGCCAGCCCGTTTCCGTCGGTCACCAGCGCGTCGTAGTCGGGAGCCAACCACCAGCGCGGCGCCAACCCGCCACCGGTTCGGCTCGACTTGAGCATGTGCAAAAAGCTGGGCATGCCCTGTATCGGCGGCTCGTCGAACGCCATGCCGTAGCGCTTCATGCGGTAGTCGGCCGCAACCAAGACCCGCGCGAAGTGGCTTGTCTCGGGCACGCCCTGCAAGGTGATCGTTTGGTGGCCCATCGCCTTTTCCACCGCGTCCATCAGCGGCCGTGGATCGCTCGGAGCGCGGGTTACGCTCTTCATTAGTTGCTGATACCGCGACAAGCCCTCGGGCATCGGATCGATCGAGCACGTGATTCCGGTTTGGCGCATCGCGTCCGAAGCCCGCAACGCGACCAGCAGATCGTCCAACAGCAGCACGGGCCGATTGGTGGACTGGCCGACAATCTCACCGTCGAGGCTGATGCGCCAGCCCTCGCCCGGGCCGGCGATCACGATGTCATTCTGCTCGGGATAGACGAAAACGTATTGAATGCGTTGCAGTCCGGCCAAGTAGCGTATCTCGTCGGACAACGGCTTGCCTGTGTCGCGAAGCTCGGCAATGGCGGCTTCGAGCTGCCGCAACGAAACCTTGCGCATGGGCGAATTCTTGGCCAGATCGTCCGGCACGGTCTGGAACGCGGCCTGGCGAAAACGCATCAGGTCGCCGTGCTGGTCGACGCGAACCTTGGTCACGACTCCCTGCGCATCGATGGCAACGCCACCGACCTGCTGCGAGACGAATTGGGCATGCGCTTCGGGCAGCGCGGCGATGGCGGCGAGTGCCAAAGCGGCAATCACGGTCGCCGGCCGTAAGATCCGTGTGGGGGAGCAAGTGCGTGACATGTCGGGTCTTCCCTGTTCCAGAAGAGATGGGACTCGCAGCGGAGGAGGCTCGGTGTCCTGGCGGCCGTTTGCCGCAGGCCCGAGCAACCAATCGCCATGGACAAAAACGCCGTAAACCACGACGCGCCTAACACCTAGGATAGTTTGACCCGCCCAATCCAGCAAGCAAATTCGCCGGATGCCGCACCTCGCCCGGGTACCGTATTTGGCCGGAAAGGCCGCAAAAAACGGGGCCTGCGCGGGGATGACGCGGCGCGACCGGCGACGCCACGCCGCGCGAGGGTGGTGGACTGGCTCGGGCCAAGTCGGGCGAATCGGATTTGGATAGCCTGCTTGCTGCTAGCTGCCCGCTTCGGCTGTTCGGCGTGCTTGCCGGGCGGCAAGGTTTCAGGAACCGGCAACGTCTGCGCAATCGTTAAAGTCACCCACCGCGTTGGGCCGAAGCTATCAATCAACGAACCGCCCGGTTCCGCGCGCTCGACCGGCGCGCGCTAAACATCATGGGCCATCGGGCAACGCGACGGACCGCCGTGTACAACAAGCCGCACCCACCACGAGTTCGATTCACGCGACTGACGGTCGTCGTGCTGGCGATTTGCGCCCTCGGCGGATGCAGTCGCATGAAGTATCGCCTGGCGGCCGACAAGGAAGTGCGCTACCTGATCGCGCAGAAGTCCAACGATCCGCGCTGGGACTATCCGCACTACACGATCGGGATGGATCCGCGCAGCCGCTATTTCGACCCCACGGATCCGGACAATCCGCCGATGCCGTACGACGACCCGGCCTCGCACCGGTACATGCACTGCGTCGCCGGCAGAAAGGCCTGGCCGTGCTATCACATGGGCGGCAACTGGTTTTACTTGGAGAACCCACGGTGGAAACAGTTGTTGGGCGACTACAACGAAATGACCGAAGAAGGGGCGCTGAAGCTATCGCTCAACGGCGCAGTGTGTCTGGCGCAAGTCCACTCGACCGAGTATCGGGAGGCGGTCGAAGTGCTGTACTTGTCGGCCTTGGACGTGAGTACTGAGCGGTTCCGCTTTGACGTGCAGTTTTTCGGCAACTCGGAATTGATCTATACGCACTTGGGCGAGGAGCGGACAGGAACCGTCGAGTCGAACACGCTCCGCTTGGGCACCGTGGGGCCAGGAACGACGGCGCGGCTGCGAAAACAATTCTCTGCAGGCGGCGAGTTGTTGGTTGGGTTTGCCAACAACATCGTGTGGCAGTTTGCCGGTCCCGACACGAACTTCACGTCGTCGCTGATCAACATGAGCTTCGTCCAACCGTTGTTGCGCAACGGCGGCCGCGCGCTCATCTTGGAACAACTGACGATTCTCGAGCGGGCCCTGCTGGCAAACTTGCGGGCCTTTGAGCGGTATCGCCAGGGTTTTTACACCGACATTGCAATCGGCAGCGGCGTGCAGCCGCCCAGACGCCGCGGTGGTTTCTTCGGCGGAACGGGTCTGACCGGGTTTAGCGGTCAGGGTGCTGGCGGTCAGGGTGGTGTCGGCGGTGGGAATTTCAGCATCGGCGGCGGCGGATTCGGCGGGGGCGGAACAGGAGGAGCCGGTGCCGGGTTCGTCACCGGTGGTGCCGGTAACGTCGGCGGCTTTATTGGGCTGCTACAACAACTGCAAACCGTGCGCAACGCGCAGTCCAATGTCGACGCCCAATTGCGCACGCTCGGATTGCTCGAGGCGAACCTCGACGCAGGCCTGATCGACATCGTGCAGGTCGACCAATTCCGCCAGAACATCGAGTCGGCTCGCGCCAATTTGTTGAGCCAGCAAGTGACCTACGAAACCCAGTTGGACGGGTTTAAGACGTCGACACTAGCGTTTCCGCCGGACGTGGACGTCGAAATCGACGATACGTTGCTGCGGCAGTTCGAATTCGTCGACCCGAAGACGACGCAAGTGCAGGCACTGATCGAGGACTTCATAGACGTGGTCGGTGAATTGCCGGCCGAGCCCAGCCAGGCCGATCTGCTCAACGCGATTGACGTCATCGGGCAACTGCGCGAACAGGTGGCCGAGCAGTTTGTTTCGGGTCACGATGATCTTGCGGAGCTTGAGGCGAAGGTTCCTGAGCGCAAGGCCACGATGACCGATGTGCAGAAGGCGGTGTTCGACGAGGAATTGGCCAAACTCGCTCAGAGCCTGGAAGACGTCGAAAACCGCTTTAAGCAAACTGACGCCGTGATGCAGAGCATGCGCGATCGGCTGGGCACGGACTCTTCGGCACAACTCACCGACGAAGTGGTTGCCATGGCGACTGGCTTATCCGGGCTCACGCAGGAATTGCTCTTGATCAAGGCCCGGGCACGCCTCGAAGCGGTGACCGTTCCGCGCGTCGAGATGAACGCCAAAAGAGCCCTGGACATCGCGCGGGCCCACCGGCTCGATTGGATGAACAACCGCGCGGCGCTGGTGGACCAATGGAGGCTGATCGTATTCAACGCCAACGCGCTGAAGGCCGGACTGGACGTATTTGTCGACGGCGACATCGGAACCGTGGGCAACAACCCGGTCGCATTCAATGGTCAGAACGGTAGCATGCGGGTCGGGTTGCGTTTTGATGCCCCGTTCACACGGCGCGTGGAGCGCAACAACTACCGGTCGGTCTTGATCCAGTATCAGATTCAGCGCCGCGACCTGTACCAATATCAAGACGGCGTCAACTTCAGCCTGCGGAGTCTGTTGCGGACGCTAAACCAGTTGGAAGTGAACCTGGAAATTCAGCGCCGCGCGATGGTCATCGCAATTCGCCGCGTCGACAAGACGCGCGAGGACCTGAACGAGCCGCCACCGCCGACCTTGCCGGGCGAACCGGTGCAACTGTTGGGTCCGACTGTGGCCCAGAACTTGATCTTCGCGCTGAACGACCTTCTGGCCTCGCAGAACGTTTTCATGAGCGTGATTCTCAACCACTACGAGAACCGCATGCTGCTGTACCGCGAGCTGGGGATCATGGAATTGGATGACTGCGGGATTTGGATCGACAAGCCGATCGAGGCCGCTGAATGGCTCACCGAGGAAGAGTGCCCCTTGCCGCCCTCGGTTCCGCAAGAGTGGCTCGACGAAGCCGACGTCGATATGTCCGACTTGGAGGAATACGCCCGGCGCATGGCCGAACAGCAACGAGGTGCGGCCGAACCTGGCGAATTCGAACCGGCCCACTTGTTGCCGCATCCTGATGAAGAAGCTCCGGCGGGTAAGCGTCGGACGCCGAGTATTGACGAAGCGGACCACGCCCACGGAGACCTGCGCCAGGCACGAGCGACGGAGCGAACTGTCCAATCGGCCAAACGGGGCAAGCGAGTGCCCGTCAAGGGCGAATCGTCAGCGGGGGTGAGCCGACAATCCTCACAACCGGCATCGGCCTCCGCACGGCACAAGGGCCCCGTCCCCCCGCCGCAGCTCTTGCCCCCTCAGGGTGAGAATTCCGCACTGCCCGTCAGCACCAGCGATCGCTCCGCGGTGCCTAAACCGCCGGCGCTGCGCCGCAAAAGCCTGGGCACGCGGCCCACGACGTCGGCAACTCCGGGTTGAATTCGTGCCGACAACAGGTGAGAATAGGGGAGCGCTGCTCGACTCTCCCTCCTAACCGTTCCTGCCAACGGCCGGCGTTCTTAACGTCGGAGCTTGACCTATGGCAATTCCCACCACGGAAGAAAAACAACCGACGTCCAAATTCGCCGCGGCGTTGGAAGGGATCGAGTCGGATGCCTCGACAGCGGCGCCCCACCGTCGCAAGCGCCGCATTGGCCGCTGGTTGATGTACTTGGTGCTGATCGCGGCGGTTTCGGGGCTGGCTGTTGCCGGCTGGATCAATGCCGACATGCTGCTGCCGGCTCCTACGCAAGGCCAAATACTGACCGAGAACGTCCAGCGGACCGACTTGATCGTTTCGGTGACCGAGGACGGCGACATCCAGAGTTCGAGCAACATCGACATCAAGTGCGACGTTCAGGGCGGCAGCACGATTCTTTGGATCGTTGAGGACGGAACCCAAGTGAAGAAGGGGGACGAGTTGGTCCGCCTGGATTCCTCGACCATCGAAGACCAGGTCAACGCGCAGAAAATTCTCTACGAAAAAGCCCGGGCCTTGATGATCGAGGCGGAGAAGCTATACGAGTCATCCGAAATCGCGGTGCAGGAATACAAGGAAGGCATCTACCTGCAAACGCTCCAGCAACTGGAAGCCAACGTCACCGTCGCCAAGGAGAATTTGGAAAGCTCGCGCAACGCCTTGCAGCACACGATCAAGATGCACCGCAAGGGCTATGTCACCGACCTGCAACGCGACGCACAGGCGTTTGCCGTGCAGCGCTCGGAACTAGACCTCCAAGTCGCCGAGACGGCCAAGGAGGTGCTCGAGAAGTTCACCAAGGCGAAAACGCTGGTGGAATTAGAAAGCGCCCGTGATTCGGCCAAGGCGAAAATGGCCTCGGAGAAGGCGGCGTTCGAGTTGGAAGAAGCGCGGCTCGAACGGCTGCAATCGCAATTCGACAACTGTACGATTCTCGCTCCCGAAGACGGAATGGTCGTGTACGCCAACAACGAGCGTTCGCGGCGCAGCGAATCGCAGAGCACCATCGAGGAAGGTGCCATGGTTCGCGAGCGCCAAACAATGATTGTTCTCCCGGACCTCTCGCAGATGCAGGTCAAGTGTACGGTCCACGAGTCGAAGGTCGACAGCCTGCACCGTGGGATGCGGGCCCGCATACGAATTCAGGATCGCGACTACCAAGGCACGGTCACGTCAGTTTCCAACCAGGCGGAGCCGGGCAACTGGTTTTCCGGCAACGTCAAGGAATATGGAACCCTCGTCAGCATCGATAGCGATCCGGTCGGGCTGCGGCCCGGGATGACGGCCGCGGTCGAGATTCTGATTGCCCACATGAAAGACGTGCTCAGCGTGCCGGTCCAAGCCGTCGTCCAAAAAGGGGGCAAGTTCTACTGTTGGGTGAAGACGCCCACGAAGATCGAAACACGGCCGGTCGTGTTGGGGTTGGCCAACAACACCCGGATCGAGATCAAAGACGGATTGGCGGAAGGTGACCGAGTGCTGCTGAACCCACGGGCGGTGGTGGCCGAGGCTCGAGAGGAGTCGAACGCCGACGAAAAGATTGACGTGACGAAACGTTTCGGCGGTGATAGTCCGAAGGCTCTGCCAGGAAACGGACCGCCCGGCGACTCCAGACCGGGCGATGCCGAAAAGGGAGCGTCGAATCGCGGTGGGTTTAACCTGATGTCGCTCGACACCGACGGCGACAAGAAGATCAGTCGTGACGAAGCGCCCGAACAGATGAAGCAATACTTCGACCAGATAGACTCCAGCGGCGACGGTTTCATCGACGCCGCGGAAGCCGCGGCGATGCGACGCCGCATGGAACAACGACAACAGGGCGGCGGTGGTCCGCCTGGCGGACCGCCCGGGGGCCGCGGACCCGGAGGCGATTGACGTCGCCCCTGTCGCTCTGACTACGCTGACGGCGCGCACCGGCTAGCGCATCGAAGCATCTGAAGAAACGTACGAGGCGGTCGCGTGGGCACGAGATTCTGGCAGACGCTTCGCCTCGGACTCAAGAGCCTGCTTTTGCACAAGCTGCGCTCCGGGCTGGCCATTCTTGGCATCTTCATCGGTGTCACGGCGGTGATCTGGCTGGTCGCCATGGGCGAGGGCGTAAGCTACCAGGCGCAGCAGCAGATCAAGGACCTGGGCGCCAATAACATCATCGTCAAGAGCGCCAAGCCACCGTCCGACGTGACTCGCGGCGGCGGGTTCGTGATGGCTTATGGGCTCTTGCGCGACGACTACGATCGGATCGTCGCCAACGTGCCGACGTTGCTACAGGCAGTGCCGATGCGTGAGATTCACAAAGAGGCGCGCTACCTGAATAACGTCACCGACGCGCGGATTGTCGGCTGCACGTCCAAGTACCTCGACATGAACAACTTGGCGATGGCCCGTGGACATTTTCTGACCGACAAGGACCTCGAGGCCGCGGAGAACGTCGCGGTGATCGGCCACGAAACGGCCAAGGCACTGTTCCCGTACCAGGATCCAATTGGCGAGTTCATTCAGATCGAGGACCAGTTCTACGTTGTGGTGGGCCAAACCGAGTCGAAGACACCCTCGGCTGGAATTGGCGGCAGCCTGTCGGCGCAGGACTACAACTCGGACATTTACATTCCGCTGACGACTCTGCGATGGCGCATCGGCGACATGGTCATCACCGCACGATCGGGCAGTCGCGAGGGTGAGATGGTCGAACTGAGCCAGATCACAGTGACAGTCCGCGACATCGAGCAGGTGGATCAAACGGCCGAAATCATCGAATCGCTGCTACAGCGGTTCCATTCGAATCCCGACTACGCCATCGTCGTGCCCAAAGAATTGCTGCGCCAGGCCGAGATCCTGCAGATGATGTTCAATCTGCTGCTTGTGTTGATTGCCGGCATAGCGCTGTTGGTCGGCGGGATCGGCATCATGAACATCATGTTGGCCACGGTCACGGAGCGCACGCGCGAGATCGGCATTCGCCGCGCGTTGGGCGCCAAGCAGCGAGACATCGTGTCGCAGTTCTTGAGCGAGACAGTCGTGCTTTCCGCCACCGGCGGCGCGCTGGGCGTGTTCTTCGGCTTTCTGGTCAATCCCGTAATTTCCGGCACGCGTTTCGCGTTCGGAAAAGTGTTTCCCGACGTGCTGGCCGCGATGCCGGCAAACATTCGCGATCTCGAACCGCGGATTGCGGTGTGGTCGGTCGTGGCAGCGTTCTTGATCTCGGTCGCAGTGGGCGTCGTGTTCGGGCTCTATCCGGCCCAGCGCGCTGCTAAGATGGATCCGATCGAGGCACTGCGCCACGAGTAGTACAGCCGAAACGATCCTAGTGCCCATGAAACTTGCCGCGCAAGTCGTCGACGTTCACAAGGATTATGTCCTCAAGGGCGGGATCGTGGTCCGTGCGCTGCGCGGCGTTTCGATCGACTTCCCCGAGGGCGACTTTGTCGCGATCATGGGGCACTCCGGTTCCGGAAAGAGTACGCTGCTCAACGTGTTGGGCTGTCTGGATCGGGCGACGCGCGGAAGCTACGTGCTTGGCGGCGAGGACGTTTCGCGACTTGACGACGACGATCTGTCCGACATTCGATCGCGCTTTTTGGGGTTCATCTTCCAGTCGTACAACCTCATTCCGCAATTGACCGTCGTCGAGAACATCGAGTTGCCGCTCTACTATCAGGGCAACACATCGAGCGCGGCGAAGCGTCGTTGCATCGAACTGGCCAAGATGGTCGGCTTGGGCGACCGGCTCGATCACCGGCCGTTTCAGCTTTCTGGCGGACAGCAACAACGCGTGGCGATCGCTCGGGCACTGGTCAACAATCCGCACGTGATCTTGGCCGACGAGCCGACCGGAAACCTCGACTCGGCCACCGGCGAAGAGATCATGCAGATGCTCGAATCGCTCAACGCCGCCGGCAAGACCATCATCATGGTCACGCACGAGCCGGACATCGCCGCCCGCGCCCATCGCACCTTGCGGATGCGCGACGGGCTGCTCGAGAGCCATTCGCCGACGGGCGCGCTGAGCTGATTGGCGAGATGCGACAGGCAGATTGGCGAGACGCAACAGACTCGCGCGCCATCCCAACCACGGTTATTCCTCGGGCCACTCGCCCGCGGGCATTCGCCGCAGCGTCAGCTTTGCCGGATCGATCACGACGTGCTTGATCTTCTCGCGCTTCCAGGTGTACGTGATGTGGGCCAGGCCGTCGGGAGTGGCGATCACGGCAGGATAGGAGAACTCGCCGCGCTCGGATTCGAGTACCGCGCCCGCCTGCCATTGCCGTCCATCGGAGGACATTGCGACGTTGAGCAGACCACGTCCGCGCGGCGTATGGTTGTAGACCAGTAAGAACCGACCATCGTTGAGCGTGACCGCGTCGATCCCGCTATTCGGGTTGGGTAGCACCGTGGCGGCCAGCCGGCTCCACGTTTCGCCGCCGTCGAACGACCACGACTCGACGATCTTCCGCTGCCGGCTACGGCAGAGAATCTGCAATTGTCCGCGCGGGTGGACGAGGAAGGTGGGCTGGATCACGCCGAACTCGTCTTTCTCGGCCAGCGGCTCGGTCTTGGTCCAGGTCTTCCCGCCGTCGGCAGACCGTTCGATGTGTACGTGCCACCCATCGTGCTCAGTGCTCGATGGTGAAATGAGATTCCCCTTAACCAGCACGGGCTTGTTCTTGATCGGCCCCAAGATTCCGTCCGGCAAGCGGCGCGGTTCGGACCACGTCTTTCCGCCATCGGTCGATTCGATGACCATGCCCCACCATACGCGCGGATTCGGGCCGACTTTGTAGTACAGCGAGAGCGGGCCGTCTGGCATCTGAAACAGCACTGGATTCCAGCACGGGTATCGCTGCTCGGCCGACTGCACGCCGTTGGCGACTTCGACCGGCGCCGACCAACGTCTACCGTCGTGGCGCGCCACCCAGATGCCAACATCGGGCTCGCCTTCGTCTGTGCCGCCAAACCAGGCCGCGACTAGCCCGGTGGGCGTATGCTCAATCGTGGAGGCATGGCACGAAGGAAAACTCGCCTCGTCGTAGATAAACTCGTCAACGAGCACGGCATCGTCCGTTTCGGCGGCAATGGTCAATCGAGTTGTGCCAATGAAGACGGCGGCCACGAGCGCGGTGAACAAGCAGAGCTTGGAGAGTCGAGTCAGTCCTGACAGACGGCATGCGGCGATGGCCATGGGATACCTGAATTGCTGGGTGGAAGGATGGGCGGGGAATCGAGGGGTGCGGTCTATTAAAACGAGCGGACAAGTCGCCAACAACCCGCCACCTCCAACAGCGGCCCGTGAGCACGGCGCGCAGCTATTCATGCTGGCTGCGCACCCGCGGCCTGCCTTGCTCGTCGAGATCGACCCATAGTACGTGGGGGTGGCAGCAGACCGGGCAATCTTCGACGTACTGTTGGTGAGACCCGGCCGACGCGTCGATCGGGATCACGATCTCTTCGCCGCACGAGTCGCAAACGTAGCTGGCTTCGTCGCGCATCGGACAGTCGACTCGTCTGAGAGTTCGCGTAGCCAAATACTTCGCTCTGACGTCGTCATCCCAACGCGTGCAACACTGCCGCACGTGTCTTTTCCAGGCCAGCCCGGGCGATGTAGAGCGCGTCCTGGTTCCAATACTCGCGGTTGAAGACTTCCAGCGAGAGCATGCCGCGGTAGCCAATGTCGCGCAGGACGCGAAACAGCGTGTCGAGCGGCGCATCGCCGTCGCCGGGAAAGACGCGGTGGGCGTCGGTGACTTCCGCCCTGGGAGGTTCGGACGGATAGTCATTGATATGAAAGCCGCTTAAACCTGAACCGGAAATCAGGCGCAAACTTTCGTAGTCCGTACCCCCTTTGTACAGGTGGTAGCTGTCGGCAAGGATCGACGCCCGAGGATGGTCGGCCGCCACGGCAACGTAGGCCACTTCACTCAATTTGCTGAGCACACGGGCAAAGCCCCACAACTCGAGCTGCGGCGAAATGTCGCGCTCGTCGCCCAATTCGAGCAGCACGCGGTAGCGGGCGGCAAGCGTATCGAGATCGGCCTTGTCCGCCTCGGAGTAGCCCGCCGGTGGCGCGGCAAACCGCGTGGCGCCTAGCTCCGCGGCCATGTCCATGATGCGCCGGGCTTCATCCAGGCCCTTCGCCCGACGCGCGTCGTCGTCGACGCTCCACTCGGCAAACCCGATGAGCCCCTCGACCGACATCCCGTGATCGTCGATCCGTTTTCGCAGCTCGGCCACGCTGCCACCCGACTCGACGTGAGCGTCGATTTCGCGCACCCAGGGTTCGATGCCCTGGTAGCCGGCGCGGGCGGCAATGTCGATCTCGGCGGTCAGCGCAAGTTGCTGACCGCGAATCGTGCTGGTGTTCAAACAATAGCCGAACGGTTCGCGGTCGGCGGTTTCGGTCGCCGAGGCCGTTTCGCTACAGGTCCACAAGGCAGCAGTGCCGGCGGCGGTAATGGATCGGCCAAGCATCTGGCGGCGGTTGGGTCGGTGGGGCATGGAATACGGTGGTTCGGAGTGGGCTCGTTCGACGTGGCGTAAATATGTTCCGCGCGGGGATGAGCCTGTGCTGGTTTGCGCTATACCGATGCGGCGCCAACTCGGCCGTTGGCGTCAAAGCTCATCGTCGAACTCGGTCGGCTCGAACCGGCTGAAAAACTCCGGCTCCTCCAAAAACTCGGGCGAGAAGCCAGGCCGCGCCGGCGGTTCGTCACGCTGCCAGGCCAAGATATAGTGCATCGTCTCGTGGCGCGCCGACCCAGAGTCGTCGGCCGTGGCGTGTTTGTCGATCAGCTTCCAGCCGATCTTCAGATAGCCGTTCACTTCGTCGAGATCGGTCAGCGCGAGCAGTTGTTGGGTATCTTCGAGCCGTCGCACCGACGCGAGCACGTAGCGCACCATGCGCGGTTGATTTTCGGTCGCCTCAACCACGTACTGGTTGATCAGGCTCCAACCGAATCGCAGATACTGATTGGCCGTTTCGTGGCTGGTGGTTTCCATCACGCGGCGCGCGCCGTCAACGTTCATGCCTTCCATCGTAACCGACCGCCGACGCGTGCAAAACCCGCCGGCAGAGTACCAGGCATGCGTTACTAGCCGATCGCTACCGCCGCAGCACTGTCGAATCGCGGCATTCGGCTTGCGAATCAGCCGTTGCCAGCGCGCGCCGGTGGCGGATAATACAGCTCGCCATGAGGCGGCTGCCGCCCGCTTGCGGCGATTCGCGTACGGGTAAGTTTTCCTAGGTGAGACCCTCGGATGGCCGATACGTCGGTTGCCAGCTACGATTTTTTGGCCCCGGCGCGCATCGTGTTCGGGTGGGACCGGTTTGGCGAGTTGGGCTCGCTGGCCGCAACGATTGGCCGCCGGGCATTCGTGGTCCTCGGCTCGCGAACGTTGGCCGCCGCCGGTCTGGAAGACCGATTGCGCGAAACGATGGCCGCGGCCGGTGTGGAAGTCGTGCCGGTCGTAACGATCTCGCACGAGCCAGAAGTCACCGACGTTGACACCACGGTCGAACGCCTCCGGTCGATGCGGCCCGACCAGCGCGACCTGGTCGTGGCCGTGGGTGGCGGCTCGGCGATCGATCTGGCCAAGGCCACTGCGGCGATGGCTACCAACGCCGAAGGTGCGTCGGTGCGCGATTACCTGGAGGGAGTCGGGCGTGGGCTGCAACTGAAAGAGCGTCCGCTGCCGCTGATCGCGGTGCCAACGACGGCCGGCACCGGGAGCGAGGCGACGAAGAATGCGGTGATTTCGTCGTACGATCCACCATTCAAGAAGAGTTTGCGGGACAACGCCATGATCCCGCGCGTGGTTTTGGTCGACCCGGCGCTTTCGGTCAGCGTTTCGCCCGAGGTGACCGCGCATACAGGCATGGATGCAATCACGCAACTGATTGAGAGTTATATTTCGGCGCGAGCCAGACCGTTGCCCCGGGCGCTAGCCGTTGAAGGGTTGCGACTAGCGCTGGGCGCGATCGAAGAGGCAGTTCGCGACGGAAATTCGCGTCCGGCGCGCGAAGCCATGGCGCAGGCGGCGTTGTTGTCGGGGTTGGCGCTGGCCAACTCGGGATTGGGCATGGCCCACGGCGTGGCCGCCGCGCTCGGCGTGCACTTGCGGGTGCCGCACGGATTGGCGTGCGCCGTGATGCTGCCGGTGGCTCTGCAGGTCAATCGCCCGGCGTGCGAAGCGGTATTGGCCGGCCTCAGCAGGCAAACGGCAACAGCGTCCGCTGGCGCGCGCGACGACGAGGCGGCGGAAGCACTGGTCGACCGAGTCGTCGGCATCTGCCAGCGGATCGGCATTCCGAACCGGCTGTCCGCCTTGGGTGTGCGATCGGCCATGATTGCTGATCTGGTCCGAGATTCGCGTGGCAATAGCATGCGCGGCAATCCGCGGGAGCTTTCCGACGAGCAGCTTACCGAGATCCTCGAGGCAAACCTGTGATTCTAACCGCCGGACTGACGCCCGCCTGGCAGCAGATCATGCGGTTCGACCAACTGCGCCCTGGCGAAGTCAATCGCGCGGTCGAGGTCCATACTTGCGCCTCGGGCAAGGGACTCAACGTTGCGATCGCGCTGTCGCATCTGGAACAGGAGTGCACGGCGCTGGCACCGCTCGGCGGGCCCGCCCTCGGGCTCGTCGAGCAGGAGTTCGCCGCGTTGGGCATCGCTCGACGATGGATCGAAGTGGCGCGGCCGACGCGTGTTTGTACGACCATTCTCGAACAACACGACCAACGCGTAACGGAACTGGTAGAAAACGCCGGCTCGCTTGACCACGCGTCGCTGGACCGCTTCGCTGACGCATTTTCTGAGTTGGCAGTTACCGCGGACGTCGCCGTGGTAACTGGCTCTCTGCCCGAGGGAACGCAGCCGACGTACTACCGGGATTTGATCGCCCGCGCCCGATGCCGGCTCATTCTGGATATTCGCGGCCCGGAGTTGCTCGAGTTGCTGGCGGACCGCCCTTGGCTGGTCAAGCCGAATCGTGAGGAACTTGCGAAAACGGTCGAAGCTGATCTTTCAGACGATGCGATATTGCACCAAGCCATGCACGCGCTGAATCGCCGTGGCGCCGAGTGGGTCGTGGTTACCACGGGGGCGGCGCCTGCCTGGGCGACCAGTGGAGGAAAGCTGTTTCGGTTCGACGCCGCCGAGGTCGACGTCGTGAATCCGATCGGCTCGGGAGACTGCCTGGCAGCCGGAATTGCGGCAGGAATGGCGCGGGGGGAAGCGCCCTTGGATGCGATCACGCTAGGCTTTGCCGCCGCGGCCGACAACGTCGGCCGCTTGCTGCCGGCGCGCCTCGACCCAAAGTCGGTGGCCCGGCGGCGCGAATTGATAGCCCCCGCACAGGTATAATAGGATTGAAGGCATTAGCGTTGCGACGCGCGGGATGTCGCCGCGCTTGTGGCAACCGCCGTCAGCCGTACGGTCGGGGACCGAATGCGAAGTGCGTCGTGGTCGGAATCTCGTTTCCTCCACACCGTACCGCGGCCCGCCGAGGAGGGTTTCATCAGCAGATCGCCTGAGTTGGAAAACCGTGCCGACGAATCGCTGGTGTGCGGCATTGGGCAGTCAGCCCTTGTCGGCGTGGTGCGGTTGCGCGCCGACGGCAGTACGGCCTATGCCAGCCCGCACGCGCGAGCGCTGTTAAGCGTCGCCGAGCTGACAGACGATGCGCTCACGCTGGACAACTTCCGTCCCTTTACGATCTACCCAGACGGAACCAAGTTTCCGGCGGAAGATTACCCGGCCAGCAAGTGCCTGGCCACGGGTGAGCCCCAAGGTCCGGAAATCATGGGGATACGTGGCCCGTCCGGCGAGACGGTTTGGCTGAATGTCTCGGCCGTGCCCGACATTGATAGCACGACTGGAAAACAGGTTGGCGCGATCACGGCGTTCGTCGACGTGAGCCATTCGGTTCAAGTCGAGGCTTCGTTGCGCGAGACCGACGATCGTTATCGTCGCCTGGTCGAGGAAGCGCCGGATCCAATTGTCGTTCATCGCGACGGCAAGATTGTCTTTGTGAACGATGCCGGGGCCCGTCTTTGGGCGGCTGAGAATCGAGCGGACATCTTGGGCCGGTCCGTGCTTGACTTCGTGCATCCGCGCGATCGAAAACAGGCCGAGCAGCGCATCCAACGAATTCAAACCGGTGAACCGGTGCCCCGCGTCGATCAATTGCACGTGCGGTTGGATGGTCGCAAAGTACGGGTGGAGGTGACCGGCATGCCGTGTGTCTACGACGGCAAACCGAGCGTGCAGACCATTCTGCGCAACGTAACCCGGCGACGACGCATCGAGCGCCAGGTGCGCAGGCAGCGCGAAATCTTGCGAATGCTTTTCGATCGCATTCCGTTGTTGATCGTCATCTTCGACCCTGATGGCCGGATCAAGATGGTCAATCGCGAATGGCACCGTGTACTTGGTTGGGGGACCGACCTGGATCTACCCGAGGTGTTGAGGCGTTGCTACCCGGATCAGGAAGTGCGTCAACGTGCGGCCGACTTCATGCGCAACGCACCTTCCGGTTGGTTCGACTCCGAAATCCAGCTTGCCGACGGAGAAACGCGCGTCATGGCCTCGGCCGTGGTGGTGTTGTCCGACGGCACGCGGATCGGTATTGGACAGGACATTACCGAACGGACGCGTGCCGAGGCGGAATTGCGCCGGCACAAGGGCGAACTGGAGGATCGCGTTCGGATGCGGACCGAAGCCTTGCTTCACAACAACGAGCAGCTTCAGGCGGAAATCGGCGTCCGGCGAGCCACGGAACAGAAGCTGAATGAGAAGCAAGAGTCGCTCGAGCAGATGCTCGACACGCACGAGCAGTATCGAAAGCTCGTCGCCTACGAAATCCACGACACGTTCGTGCAAGATGTCGTTGGGGCGCTGATGTACCTGGACATGTTCTGTGATGACTTGTCGGGGGAAATTGACACGGATACCGAGCAGGTCGACAAGGCGCGCGAGCTACTGCGAAAAGCGGTGGCCGGCGCGCGCCGCATGATCAGCGCGCTGCGCCCGCCGGTCATCGATGAGAAAGGGCTCATCGCGGCATTGGACTACCTCATCAGCGAGCTGAACGCGCAAGGGATGAGCGTCCGATTGGTCCACGAGTTGCTAGTGGCTCGGCTGTCGCCGGTGGCGGAAGCCGCGCTGTTTCGCATTGTCCAAGAGGCGCTGACCAACGTGCAGCGGCATAGCGGGACCAAGTTTGCTGACGTGCAGCTTATGCAGCTCGGTGATCGCATCCGGTTGCGGATTCGCGACAAGGGCGCCGGATTCGATCGGCGGCGATCTTCCGCGGGTCATTTCGGTCTGCGGGGCATTCAGGAACGCGCGCGGCTGTTAGGAGGTTCGGCGACCATCAAGTCGGCGCCGGACGAGGGAACCGAGATTTTGGTTGACGTGCCGGTCGCCACCGACAAGGGGCCAACGACCGCACCCACCAAACAACGGCCCGCCGCCAATAAACTGGCCGCCGAACCAGCCGCCGACTAATCCAGCCCGCGAATGACGCCCCATCTGGCGGATTCGGTCAGGGAGTCTTCGCGGCTACAGTACGGCAGATATCGGTAATTTGCGTCGTTTTGGAGGAGTGTGTAAATTAAATGCTGGTGGACTGGGGGCTTGAGGCGGTTTTCCGGGACGTCTCCCAAGGAGTCGTGAATATGCGTAGGCAGCCATCTAACGGACCAACAATGCGGGCGATCCAGCGAGCTTCGGTCGGGGGCGCTGTCGCGATGGTCACGCTACTAATCCCGGCGTTTGCCGCTGCCCAGTTCATCAACAATCCGCTTGCTTCCACCAAGGCCGCGCGCGACGCACGGACGGCTGCGGCAGCCGCTGCCCGAAACCAGAACGGCGGAGCCGTCATCCCGCAGACTGCCGCCGGAGCCGGTGGCAGCAACCTGACGGCTGAACAAATCCAATCGATTTATGCGTATCGCGGGCTCAAGTCGCGCGTCGGAGGATCAGTGCAGCGCGGCGTACCGCAGTTCGTGCCGCTGGGCATGGGCTTTTCGCCGTTCCCGCGGGGAACTCAGGCATTCAACCCGCAACAGGCAGGTGCGCAACCGCAGAGCTCTCGCCAGCGGCGTCTCGAGGCGAGTCGCGCGGCCGCTCGCCAACGACGGGCCGAGGCCGAGGCGGCCAAGGCGAAACGCAACGCGGCCCAGCCGTAACGGCCCATCATCCGCGCATTCTCGTCGGCAAACGACTAACTTTCGACGTCGCCCTGCGTCCAGCTTCCGTCGACAAGCCGCCACGTCTGACCCGTGGGATTCTTGTCCTGCAAAAGTTTCGGCAGGCGGGCCACCGGCACGTTGTCGTAGCACTCCAATGCTGAGAACCGGCGCAGCGCAGCAGGAATGCCAACCGCGGTGAACCCGGGATGACCGGTTGCGGGATACGGACCGCCGTGGTTCATCGCGGGACTGACCGCTACTCCCGTTGGCATCTTGTCGTTGAGCAGGCGGCCCACCTTGCGGCGCAAGCGAGGTGCCAACGCATCGTACAATGCTTCGTCTTCTGTATCGGCGTAGATGGTGCCGGTAAGGTTGCCTTCCAGCGCGTCGAGTACCTGGCCGGCTTGTTTGGCGCCGTCGGCCAACACGAAGAGCGACTCGTTGCCGAAGGCTTCGGTTTGAAAGGTGGCTGGGTCGTCCAAGAATTGGTTGCCCGTGACCGTGAGCAATGTATTGGCGAAGCTGTGACCGGTTCCGCCGCCGCGCCTTGCTCCGACGAGGACCGTGGCACCGGATTCGACGAGTTGTGCTACGTTTGAGGCGAGCGATTCAGCAACGCCGCGTGACAAGAGCGTGCCGGGCGTGGCTTTCTCGAACGATTGAGCGACCTGCTCGACCCAGCGATCCGTTTCGCTACCGGCCAGCAGGATCACCAGTCCTGGATTTGTGCAAAACTGTCCGGTCCCCATCAAGCAGCTTGTGGCAAAGTCGGCTGCGATTGCCTCGCCGCGTGCCGCCAATGCTGCCGGCAGGAGCACCACGGGATTGATACTCGACAGTTCCAAATAGATCGGTTTTCCCGCCCGATCCGCGGCGGCCTTCAGCGCCAGCCCGGCGGCGCGACTGCCCGTGTACCCAGTCGCCGCGGTTCGTGGGTCGGCAACGGCCTGTTCGCCGTCAGCGTGGCTGGTACGGTACAGCAACTGAACGCTTCCCGGTGGCAACTCGGCGGCGCGAGCCGCTTGGTGAGCGGCCTGGGCCAACAGTCGCGTCGTGCCCGGGTGCGAGGTATTGGCCTTGGCAATGACCGGATTGCCCGCGGCAATGGCGGCCGCGAAATCACCACCCGCAATGCTGTTAAACGCGAAGGGAAAGTTGTTTGGACCAAAGACCCAAATCGGTCCCAGCGCGGCATGGCACGAGCGGATGTTCAACTTCGTGTCGATTGTGGGCAACGCCCAACTGCCGTCGACGGCTGCGCGGGCAGCGGCGCGCAACTGGCCCGTCGTTCGCGGCAGCTCGACGTCGGCCAGTCGCGGTGTTTTTGGCAGGGCTGTTTCGGCGTGCGCCATTTCGACCAGCGCTTCGCAAGCCGCCTCGATCCGTTTTGCATAGTCGTCGAGGAATGCCGCGATGCGCTGCGGAGCCGCGGCGCGCAACAGGGGCGCTGCGGCAACGGCGGCTTCCAATGCCGCATCGACATCCGCCCAAGAGCTAACAGGATAGACATCGTCGAGCGGTTGTGTCGTGGCCGGGTTCTCCGCGCGGAAAGAATCATCTGCATTCGCGGCACGCCACTGGTCGGCGATCAGGACAGGTTGTGTGCTCATGGCCAACGGACTCGATCGTTGCGCGGAGTGGAATGGGAACCGGAACCCTGAACGGGCCAAGACCCGAAATCCTAACCGGAAGCCGAACAGAGGAAAACCGCCGCGTTGATGGCCTCCGTCGGATCAGGCCCGGTGGCCGTCGTCGACAACCGAGGCGCTGGGCCGATGCTTTCGTTGCGTGCGGTGACGGACTAAGCTGTGGGAACCGTATTTGGTCCCATGTGGAGCGCGCGGATCGTGCACAACGCTTTGCAAGTGGTTTGGTTGACCGTGGCAGCGGTCGCGCTGATCGGCCGCGCCGGCTGGTCCGCCGACTCGTGGCAGGTCGAAGTGTGCGAAACGGCCGGGCTCGAACGATTCAAGTACCCAGTGACTGGCACATTCAAAGTTGACGGCGCGGCAGGCGGTGAGAGTTTCTTCGAGCTGCGGGACGATGCCGGCCCGGTGCCGGCACAGTTCACCAGGCTCTCCGAGCCGGGTACCGACGATCCGGCTCTGTGGAGCATCGACTTCCACGTGGACCTTGCACCCAGGCAAACGCGTGAGTTGACGATCGTGTGCCGATCCGGCGGTGAAGACAAGAGGCCGAAACGTGGGCTGTCGATCGAACGAACCCGCGGGCAATTCCACGTGCGTCATCCGTCGTTGGCGTTTGTCGTGGCCGAGGACCTCTCAGGATTTCTCACGGGCATCGACGTCGCTGGCGAAGCCTGGCTGGCCGATCCGGCTGGCGGGCTGCGGGCAAAGTTGCGCACTGGGAAAAGCGTTCCGCTGGTGGCGCCGTCCGGCGATGAGCGGTCCGGAGTGCGCGTCATCAAATCGGGGCCCCTAGCAGCGCAGCTTGAGTTCACGGGCCGCATGTCGGACGAACACGGATCCGGCGACTGGCGGGTGGTTCTTGGTTTCCCGTTGGGCAAGAGTTGGGTCCGCGCTGACTGCACGCTGGACGACGCGTCGGACACGGTCGAGGCAATCGAGGCTTCCGCCCGCTTCCGCCTGACCGCTGTGCCACGCAAACCAGTGTTGGCCGACGTGGGGGCCAATGGCTGGACGTATGCAGCACTGCGAAACAGCGAGACGGTGGCCTTTCAGGCGGGACCGCGCGACGTGGATGCGCCCCGGCAGGCGCCCGACACCTGGCGCGTTGATCGCGTCATCGACCAACGAATTGTTCCGTTCGTCTTGCCGGAGAACACGCGCGACGGGCCGCCTCCACAAGGCTGGGCGCACCTGATGGACCAAACGCGCTGCGCGGCGATCGCGGTGGATCGATTCGCCGAAGCAACACGCGACTCGATTGAGCTGTCAGCCGATGGAACCGTCCTGCTGCGGCGCGCGTTTCAGCCGGAGTCGGCCACAGCCGCAAGAGCCGCGCCGAAACGGTTCGCGTTTTGGCTACACGTTGTCTATTCACCGCCACAATTCGGCGCCGCAACCAGTCCCCAGTCGATGCAAATGCCGCCGGTGGTCCGGATCGACCCGGTTGCCGCCGATCGTCCCAGTTCAAACAATTGACGCCAGCGCAACACGGACATCGCCATGCAACTAGGCATTGGATCCGATCACGCCGGATTTCGCTACAAGGGTGAGATCATCAAGTTCCTGGAGAGCCTTGGGCACACGGTTCGCGACTTTGGCACCGACTCCGAACAGCCGGTTGACTATCCCCGCTTCATTCGGCCGGTTGCCGAAGCCGTGGCGGCAGGCGAAGTCGAACGGGGCATCGTGTTGGGCGGCTCCGGCAATGGCGAAGCGATCTGCGCGAATCGCGTAAAAGGCGTGCGTTGCGCGCTTTGCTGGAATCGCGAGTCGGCCCGGTTGGGCCGCGCCCACAACGATGCCAATCTGCTCTCGCTCGGTCAGCGGCTGATCGATCTCGACTTGGCTCTGGAAATCGTAAAGATCTGGCTGGAGACGCCGTTCGAGGGCGGACGGCACATCCCACGGTTGAAGATGCTGGACGAATAACCGCCTGGTGCCCGACCCACGCGTCTCTGCGATCCCGGCCGATGCAGTACCTCAAGAACATGGTTGATTGGCTTGAGGCGCACGCCGCACTGAGCACGGCGATCGTCGTCGGCTCGGTTGTCTTTGCCGTCGGCAGCCTGTGGGCCGTGCATCGGTTTCTGATCACGATTCCGCCCGACTACTTTCAGCAAGAACACAAGCCGTTGGAGCTGTGGACCGATTCCCATCCAGTGCTGCGATGGTGTGTGATCATCGGCAAGAACGTATTGGGCGGAGTCTTGATCGTGATCGGCATCGTCATGCTATTCACGCCGGGACAAGGCGTTTTGTCATTGCTGCTTGGGATTTCGCTGGTTGACCTACCGGGCAAGCGGTCCCTTGAGCGGCGAATACTTCAACAAGACAAGGTTTTGGGTCTGGTCAATCGATTGCGCAAGCGGGCCGACCAGCCGCCGCTAGAGGTATGAGCAGCGTGCTCGTTGTTGGATTTTTTCCGATTGTCAATCCTGTCGTTCGCCTGCGCGAAGAAGAACCCACGAACGTCAATGCAACGCAGCGAAGAAACTGACATGCCAAACGGGCAGAAAAAATTGTTCACGCGGCGATCGCTAATTGTGCTCGCCATCGCGATGGGCTGCCTGGCGGCGGTGCTGGTTGCCAAGGGTCAGCCGGCGTGGTGCAAATTCGGATTGGGGTTGTGGAGCGCCGCGTCGACGCATTGCACGTCGCAACAACTGATGGATCCGTACACGTTGTCGCACATTCTGCACGGCGTCGTGCTGTTTTGGTTGTTGCGGCCTCTGGCTGGCCGCGTGACGCTGGCGTGGCGCCTCGTTGCGGCAACCTGCGTGGAGATCGGTTGGGAGCTGTTCGAGAACTCGCAATGGGTCATCGAGCGCTATCGGCAGAACACCGCGTCGCTGGACTACAACGGCGATAGCGTACTGAATTCGCTGGGCGACGTGGGGGCCCAAGTCGCGGGATTCGCGCTGGCGTCGCGTTTTTCGTGGAAGGTGTCGGTGGCGGTGTTCGTGGCGTTCGAGCTGTGGCAGCTCGTTTTAGCGCGCGACAACCTGACACTGAACATCCTGATGTTGATCTATCCGTTCGAGGCAATTAAGCAGTGGCAGCTCGGCGGATGACGCGCTCGTGCCCCGCGGACGCGTTGTCAGTCGCCTAAGTCCTTGGTGGCTCCTGCCGGACCGGGATTCCTTCGGCGCTGGCCAGGTCGACCCCGATTTGCTAACATATCGACCGAGTTCGATGCATTTGGCACCGCGTCCCAGACGAGTGGACCATGCTGCGAATCCTCGGGTCAGCTCGAAAACTTTGTGGCGGGATGACCCGGCGCGATCTGTTGCGGATCGGTGGGCTAGGGCTCGCCAATATGACGCTGCCGGATTTGGCGGCGTGGAGGGCCGCCAGCGCGGCGGAGTCGGCCGCGCGGCCCGCGTCGTTCGGTCGTGCCAAGGCGATCATTCTGATCCACCTATACGGTTCGCCCAGCCAGATTGAATGGGTCGATCCGAAGCCGAACGCGCCGCTCGAGATCCGGGGTGAGTTGAACTCGATCTCGTCCAGCCTGCCGGGCTGTGGCGTTTGCGAGCTGCTGCCGAATTTTGCCAAGGTGATGGATCGCACCACGATCCTCCGCTCGCTGACGCACCCGTATCCACTCCATGGCGTGGCGTACGCGCTGACCGGCGTGCCAACGCTCGACCTGCCGGCCGAGTTGAATCCGCGCGACCCGCGCAATTGGCCTTTCTTCGGCTCGGTGGTCGACTACGTCGAGACGGCGCGCGACGCCGCGTCCGGCGCGCCGCAGCGCAACGTGCCACGCAACATGGCGCTGCCGTTTCGCTTTAGCAGTCGCCGCGTGGGCGAGGTGCCGCGGGCCGGACCGTATGCCACGTTCTTGGGCTCGGAGTTCGATCCGGTTTGGACCGACTACGTTGGCACCGCCACCAAGGGCATCGTCAAGACGCTGGCCGACAAGCGCTTCGACGACAACGATCCCTATATGGGTCTCAGCGAAGACAGTCATTTCTACGTGCCGGCAGCCACCGAGCTGCAAGACGACGTCACGCTCGACCGGCTGAGTCGCCGCAAATCGCTGGTGGCCCAGCTCGACCATGCACGGCGCGACCTGGCCACGTCTGCTGGCGGGCGCCAGTTCGACCGCTACCGGCAGATGACGTACGAATTGCTCGAGTCGGACGCGCTGCGCAGCGCGCTCGACCTGCGCAAGGAGTCGTCCCAAACGCGCGCCCTGTACGGACACACGCTGTTCGGACAATCGTGCCTCGCGGCGCGCCGACTGGTCGAAGCGGGCGGGCGCGTCATCAGCGTGTTTTGGGACGAGTATGGTTTGGCTGGCAGTGGCTGGGACACGCACTACAACCACTACGCCCGCATGAAACAGGAGCTCTGTCCGGGTCTCGACCATGGTTGGTACGGACTGATTACCGACTTGGACCAGCGCGGGCTATTGGACGACACGCTCGTCGTTTGCACGAGCGAACACGGCCGCACGCCGAAGATTACGACCGGTCAAGGAGGCGGGCGCGATCATTGGTCGCGGGTGTATACCTCGCTGCTGGCCGGAGGCGGCACGAACCGCGGCTGCATCGTCGGCGCTTCGGACAAACAGGGAGGCGACGTTTTGGATCGCCCGATCAGTCCGAAGGACCTGTTGGCCACGATGTATCACTTGCTGGGCATCGATCATCGGATGATCGTGCGCGACCGGTTGAATCGCCCGTTGCCGTTGGTCGAAGGAGACGTGATTCACGAGGCGTTGGCCTGAGCGTCGCGCTACGTTTGGCGCGGCTTCCGCCGCGAACAACAACGGGCAACGGCAAACGACAGGACCCACCGAAATGCTCAACGTGCTAGGCCGGCCACGACGCGTGTGCAGCGGATGGACGCGCCGCGAAGTGCTGCAGGCCGGCGGCGCGGGCTTACTGGGGTTGAGCCTGCCCAGGCTGCTGGCCGCCGAAGCTTCCGCGGCGACGAGCGACGCTTCGTACCCGGCTCCGGCCAGAAACGTGATCTTCTTGTTTCTGTTCGGCGGGCCGAGCCAGTTGGAGACGTTCGACTGCAAGCCCGATGCGCCCAGCACGATTCGCGGGCCGTTCAAGACGATCCAGTCGCGCACGTCCGGGCTGCTGATCTCGGAACACCTGCACCGGTGTGCTGCCATCTCGGACAAGTTTTGCGTCATTCGCACGATGACGCACCCACACAACGACCACAGTACGGCGGCCCATTACTTGCAAACCGGCCGGCCGTGGCATGTGCCGATCGGCGGCGGATTCAACGCCACGGAAAAGGACTGGCCGACGTACGGCTCCGTCGTAGACTATCTTGACGAGCGCAACGGCGGCCCTGCCCCGCGCGATATGCCGGCGTTCGTCTACTTACCGAATCGACTGGGTCACCTGCAAGAGTACTCGTCGAAGTTGGATCGGCCCGGCCAGTATGCCGGCTGGCTCGGTCGGGGCTACGATCCGCTCGCGACACGCGTCTCCAAGCGCGACGGGAAGGACAACCCATACTTCCGCGATTGTGTGGACGAAGAATTGGACTTCGCGATCCAGGGCCTCGCGCTCAGCGAAGGACTGTCTTTGGACCGCGTGGCGCAACGGCGTTCGCTCGTCGAACAATTTGACGCGGCGCGCCGGGCAGCGGACCGCAGCCGCTTGGAGCAGTCGTACGATCAGTTTCGCCGCCGAGCGCTGGGCCTGATCAGCTCCGAGAAGGTCCGCACCGCGCTCGATATCCGGCGCGAGAAGCCGACGACGCGAGATCGGTACGGACGCCATCTGTTCGGCCAATCGACGCTTGTGGCCAGGCGACTCATCGAGGCGGGCACGCGGTTCGTCACCGTCGCCTGGGACACGGTGGACGGATACAGTTGGGATTCGCACGTTTCAAGTGCCGACTTGCAGAACCATTTGATTCCGGGGCTGGATCAGGCCCTGTCGGCCCTGCTGATCGATTTGGACGAGCGGGGGATGCTGGACGAGACGCTGGTGGTCGCGCTGGGTGAAATGGGGCGCACGCCAACGGCCACCGCGAAATGGGGACGCGGGCATTGGAGCACGCTGTTTCCCGCGGTGCTGGCCGGAGCCGGCGTGCGGGGCGGCATGGTCTATGGCACCAGCGACCGCGATGCGGCCTACGCCGCGGACCATCCAACCAGCCCGGAGGACTTGGCCGCCACGATCTTCGAACGCTTGGGGATTGATCCCCAGCAGCGGATTCTGGACGCGCAGGATCGTCCGGTGCCGCTGGTCGACGAAGGGCACGTGATAGACGGCGTGCTCGGTTAGGGTGTGAAGCGGCCGTCCAGACCGCCGGCACACTGGCGGGCACGTGCTCTATTCTCGCCTCGCCCTTCGCTCGGGCGATCGCGCCGGATTGCCGCATCAGCAGACAATGCAGGCCATCGCCCCGGTGCCGCGTCGCGACGCCCCGGCGTGCTATTGCGCCGCAGCGCCGTGCGGTGCCTCAGCGCTGCGCAAACGGCTGTACATCGCGCACGATTCCCGGTGCGTCTCGGCGCCGCAAATCGCGCAGTTTGAAAGAGTTGAGTCGCCGACGATCACGCTGGAAAACGCATCCAGCACGTTGAATCTGTGTATGGTACAGGTTACGATGGTGGGCGACCTTCCGGGTGCTACCACACGGCATCCTGCCCCCCTGCCTAGCCAAGCCGACCATGAAGCGACGGATCATCGCGGCCCTAGTCGTTGCAACGTTGTCCGCTGCGTGGGCATTCGCCCAGCCGCCCAGCGTTAATCATGTCTTGCCGGCCGGCGTTCCGCCGGGCAAGGCGACCGACATCGTCCTGCACGGTGGCAATTTGGCGGGTCCGGCCGGGCTTTGGACCAGCTTCGAGTCATCGTCTGAGCTGACGCCCGACGTCGAAAAGAATGGAACGGATCCGGCCAAGGTCAGCTACCGATTGAACGTTCCGGCCGACGCGCCCTTGGGCGTGGCCGCGATTCGCGTCTGGACCGGCCAAGGCGTTTCGAACGTGAGGCTGCTGCTGGTCGACGATCTTCCGTCGGCAGTCGAGAACGGCACGAACAAGACGCCCGACACAGCCCAAGTGCTCGCGTTGCCCGTCGCGGTGGACGGCGCGTGCGATGCCGAATCGAGTGACTTCTACAAGTTCACGGCGCAGGCCGGTCAGCGGATCGCGATCGACGTCTTTGCGCGGCGACTCGGCACACCGCTAGACCCGATGATTCGACTGCTAACGCCCGACGGGCGCGAACTCGCGTTTAGCGACGACGAGCGTTCCAGCGGGGCTGACTGCCGGCTGACGCATACGTTCGCCGAGGCGGGCGACTACTACGTCGAAATCCGCGACATTCGCTACCAGGGTGGTGGCGCGCATCGCTATCGCATGCGACTGGGCGATTTTCCGTTGCCTTCGGTCCCATATCCTTTAGCAGCCGCGAAAGGAACCGCGGCCGACGTGCAGATAACCGGCACTTCGGTCGAACTGCCCGGCACCGTGGCGACGAGCGTGCCGGCGGAGGTGCCCGGCAACCGCTGGAATGTGCCAGTCGGGTACGACTCGAGCCAGGGAACGTCATGGGTCACTTTGCTGGCGACCGACACGGCCGATCAACTCGAGGTCGAGCCAAACGATGAGGCCGAAACCAGCACGAAAATCTCGCTGCCCGGCGCGTTGGCGGGTCGGTTCGAAACGCCGCACGACGCCGACTTCTTCGAGTTCTCGGCGACGAAAGGCCAGCGCTGGGTGTTTCGCGGACAGACGCGCGAGTTTGGTTCGCCGGCCGACTTGTTCATGCGGCTGACCAACGCCGATGGCGGCACGGTCGCGGAGGTGGAAGACAACGGCAATCAGGAAGGCGCGATCAACTACACTTTTCCGGCTGACGGCGTCTATCGATTGCGACTGGAAGACACCAATCGCCGCGGCGGGCCCGATCGGGTTTATCGCGTGGTCGTCGAGCCGTATCAGCCAGGATTCAGCCTGCAAGCCGCCGCCGAAAAAGTGGACGCGCCGCAAAACGGAGTCTTTGTCGTAAAGGTCACGTCCGCACGGCGCGACTACAACGGGCCGATCACACTGGCAGTCGACGGTGCCGGCGAAGGCTGCACGCTGCATAGCAACGTCATCCCCGAGGGTAAGAACGAAACGACGATGCACGTGACGCTCGGTTCGCCGCTCGCGGCCGGCCAGATCTCGATGGTGACGATTAGCGGCCAGGCCAAAATCGGCGAAAACGAGTTTCGGACAACGGCCAGCACGCTTGGCGCGCTGCGCGACGCGCTCGCCGGGCTTCCGTTTCCGCCGGCCGTGCTCGATGGCATGCTCGCTCTGGGCGTCGGTCCGGTATTTCCGCAGTTCTTTCAACTGGCTACCGCAACGCCAACTGTTTCGCTGGTGAAACCGGGCGCAAAGGCGAGCCTGAACGTACAAGTCACCCGTTCCAACGGCTTCGACGACAAAGTCAACGTGTCGCTCGACGGGTTGCCCCAGGGTGTGACGGCCAAGCCAGCGGCCATCGACAAGGGCAAGACCGAGACGACTCTGGAGCTAGTCGGCGCCGAACTGATTCCGCCCGGCAGGCACGCGTTTCGGGTCGTTGGATCGGCGGCGTTCCAGAATCAACCGCAGACGTTCGCAGTCGACAGCGTGGCCATTGACGGTCCGCCGATCGCCGTGACGTTCGCTCCGGCTGGACCGTTGGCCTCCGGCAGCAAACAGAAGGGCACGTTGTCGCTGGCCGGCGCGCTGGCCCCGGTTGCGGCAGCGGGCACGTACCAAGGCGGCGTGACGCGCGGCGCCGAAGGTCCGCGGGCCCCCGCCCTGCCCGGCTTCGGAGCCGACAACACGGCGATCGCACTGTCGGGGATTCCGAAAGCACCGGGCAACGACCGGCTGACCGCCGCACTTCCGATGACAGCCGACAGCGACTATACGGTGGAGCTTTGGTTTTATAACTCGCGTGACTTGAGTCAGCCCAACTCGCCGGCGATCTCTGGCTATTTGTTCAGCCGAGCTGGTGCGCCCACGGCGGCCAATGCGCAGCCGGGAGACCATTTGGGTATCGGCGGTGTCGAGAGCTCACCGCGCGACAAGTTGTTCTTCTACAACGGCGATGCGCTGGTCGCCGGACGTACGCCGCTGGCGATCAACACGTGGCACCATGTCGCACTCCTGCGGCACGGCGACGAAATCACGGTGATTCTCAATGGTGAAACGGCCAATCCGGAGATTCGCGCGACCGCGGCCAAGAACTTCGCCAGCAACCAGATCACGCTCGGTTCCCGCGGCGACGGCTTTGGGCCGTTGCAAGGACGGCTGGACGAGGTCGCCGTATTCGACGGGGCGCTACCGCCGGAGAAAGTCCAGGCCCATTTCGGCGCGGCAAAAGTCGAATCGCCTGCCCACGAGACGATCGTTAAAGACAGTCCGCTAGCGTATTGGCGGCTGGATGAGTCCGAAGGCCAAACGGCCGCCAGCGTCGCGCCGCCGCACAAGCGCTTGGTTCGCTTGGATTGGAAGAACCTGGCCGCCGGATTGAGCGGGCCCAGCGAAGTCGTTTTGCTTGATGGGCAAGACAAGATCGAGATCGAACTGTCGGCTGCCGAGTCCGTCGCGGCGGCCAAATTGGAGAACATCGTCGTGGCCGCGACCACGAACGTCGGCAGCGGAGATTTCACGGCTGAGTCGCTGCCGGTTGTGCTTGAAGTAACCAAACCGCAATAGGCTTCGAAGCGAGGAATGATTCGATGAACGCTAGCGCATGGACCCGATGCAGGCAGTGCCTTCTGGCCAGTGTAGCCATCGGTTTGCTCGCGACCGCCGCGCCAAACGCGCTGGCCGAGGAGTCAGCTCCGTCCGAGCAAAGCGTGCAGGTTGAACCGATCGAGGTCGGCACGCCCGCGCGGATCGAAGTGTTCCCCGCCGAGGTGGCGCTCTCGGCGCCGCGCCGTGAGATGCACGTAATCATCACCGGCCATTACGATGACGGCAGCATGCAGGACCTGACCAGCGTTGCCGAAATCGTATCGCAAGATCCGGCCGTCGCCACGGTCGAAGGTGCCGTGATTCGCCCCGCGGCCAACGGCACGACGTCGGTACAAATCAGCGTCGGCGGCCATCAGGCGACCGTGCCGGTCGAAATCTCGAATCAGGAATTGCCGGCAACGGTGTCGTTTCAATATGGGACGCTCGCGGTGCTTTCGAAGCAAGGGTGCAACAGCGGCGCGTGCCACGGTTCGCCGAGCGGCAAAGGCGGCTTTCGGCTGTCGCTGCGGGCCTACGATCCCGTGCTTGACATCGAAACACTGGTCCGCGAAGCCTACAATCGACGCACCAATCTCTACGAACCAGAGGCCAGCCTCATGCTGCGGAAGCCGCTGATGGAAGTCGCCCACGGCGGCGGGCGGCGGCTCAAGAAGACCGACCCCGGCTACGAGGTGCTCCGCGACTGGATCGCTCAAGGTTGCCAAGTCGATCCTGACGACGCGCCGGTATGCACCAAACTCGAGGTTTATCCCACACAGCGGATCCTGATGCGGCCGGCGCACACGCAGCACGTGATGGCGCTGGCACACTTCTCGGACGGCACAATACGCGACGTGACGTCGCGGGCTGTGTTCAGCAGCTCGGACGACGCGGTGGCCACGGTCGATGCCGACGGTCTGGTGACCGGGCTGGATCGGGGCGAAGCGGCCATTTTGGTCCGCTTTCTCGACAGGATCGAAACGGCGTCGATGATGTTCCTCAAGGAGATTTCGGGTTTCCGTTGGACGTCGCCGCCAGAGAACAACCTGGTGGATCACCACGTTTTCGAGAAGCTCAAGCAGTTGCAGATCCTTCCCTCGGAGGTGTGCACCGACGAAGAGTTCGTGCGCCGCGTGTATCTCGACGTGATTGGCGTCGTACCACAGCCGGAGGAGACAGCGGCGTTCTTGGCCGACACCGATCCAGACAAACGGGCAAAGCTGGTCGACTCCCTGCTGGAGCGGCCCGAGTTCGCCGAGTTCTGGGCCCTGAAGTGGGGTGACTTGCTGCGAATTCGCAACGCCAAGGTAAGCGTCGGCGGCGTACACAAGTTTCGGCGGTGGCTGGTGGCGGCATTTCGAGACAACATGCCCTACGACCGGTTCGCCCGCGAACTGCTGACCGCCACGGGCAGCACGTTCGTCAATCCGCCGGCCAACTACTACCGCACGGCAACCGAGACCAACGATTGCACGGAAACCACGTCGCAATTGTTCTTGGGCATTCGGATTCAGTGCGCCAAGTGTCACAATCATCCCTTCGAGCGCTGGTCCCAAGACAACTACTACGGCATCGGGGCCTTCTTCAATCGCGTGCAACGCAAACCGGGCGTCAATCCCGACGAACAGGTGATCTGGGTTGCGCGCACCGGCGAAGTGACTCAACCGCGCACAGGACAGACGATGCAACCCTGGTTGCCGCTGTCTGGTCCGGCCGAGCTATCTGGCGAGCAGGACCGCCGCGAGGTGCTTGTGGATTGGCTCGTGCAGCCAGACAATCCGTTCTTTGCCAAGGTGGAAGTAAACCGCATTTGGGGTCACCTGTTCGGCCGCGGCATCGTCGATCCGGTCGACGACTTTCGCGATTCGAATCCGCCGTCGAGCGCTTCGCTGCTGCAAGCGTTGGCCGACGATTTCGCGCAGAACGGCTACGACCGGCGGCGCGTAATGCGCAACATTCTGAACAGCCGCACGTATCAGCTCAGCTCGCGCAAGAACGAATTCAATGCCGAGGACACGAAGTACTTTTCACACGCCGTCACGCGGCTGCTCACCGCCGAGCAATTGCTCGACGCGATCTGCCAGGTCACCGGCGTGGCCGAAAAGTTTCCCGGGCTTCCGTCGGGTACACGGGCGACGCAGTTGCCCAGCCCGGACGTGGATTTGGAGTTTCTGAAGGTCTTTGGCCAGCCGGCCCGCGAAACGGCCTGTCAATGCGAGCGTTCGACCGATTCGAACCTGTCGCAAGCGCTGCAGATGATCAACGGCCCGCTGGTGCACGGCAAGGTACGTGACGAGAACAACCGCCTGCGGAAGCTGGTGGCCGCCGGCAAAACCGACGAGCAGATCGTCGACGAGTTGTACCTGGCCGCGTTGTGCCGCCACGCCACCGAACCGGAAATGAGCACCGCCACCAAGCACGTCGCCAATGCGGGCGACCGGATGCGCGGTTTGGAAGACGTGTGTTGGGCCCTGCTCAACGCCAACGAGTTCTTGTTCCAGCACTAGAATCCCCCCTTCGAAGATCCGACGCGAACGCTCGGCTTCTGTCCGACGTGGAGTTTTGACCGTGCAACCGATTCGCTGCAATCTGGCCCTTGCCCTGTGCGGTTTGATGCTTGCCACGAGCGCGCCCCTGGCGGCGCTGGCCGACGATGGGCCCGCGCCGGTGAGCTTTTCCAAGGACATTGCGCCGATCCTGGTACAGCACTGCCAGGCGTGCCACGGCCCGCCCGAGCCCAAGGGAGGCTACCAGGTCGCGAACTTCGAGCTGTTCATGAAGCCGGGCGAGTCGGAATCGCCGTCGGTGACGCCCGGAAATCCGGACGAGAGCGAAGTCTTCTACCTGATCACGCTGGACGACGCGGACCTGCGGATGCCGAAGGAGGCCGATCCGCTGTCGGCCGAGCAGATCGCGTTAATCAAGCGCTGGATAGCCGAGGGTGCGAAGTACGACGGCCCGGAGCCGACGGCGCCGCTGGCATCGATCGTTCCCAAAGCCGCGCATCCGGATCCGCCGGAGTCGTATCGCCGTCCGGTGCCGATCACGGCTGTGGCGTTCAACGGAGACGGTAGCCAGTTGGCGGCCAGCGGCTATCACGAAGTGACAATCTGGAACGCGGCCAACGGATCGCTGACGCGGCGGATCAAGAACGTCGCCCAGCGCGTCTATTCGATCGCGTATAGTCCGGACGGCACGTTGGTCGCGGTGGCCGGCGGCGTGCCGGGCCAATTGGGCGAAGTCAAGCTGTTCAACCCGGCCGATGGTTCCCAGGTGAGCGAATTTCCGACGACGTCCGATGTCGTGTTTCGCGCCGAGTTCAGTCCCGACGGTAAGAAGCTGGCCACCGGCGGCGCGGACCGCGCCATTCGGATCTTCGACGTCGCCAGCGGCAAGCGCGAAGTGTTGATCGAGGACCACGCCGATTGGGTCGTGGGCCTAGCGTGGAGTCCCGATGGATCGAAGCTGGCGTCGGCCAGCCGTGACAAGACCTCGAAGCTGTTCAACGCGGCGACCGGCGAATCGCTGATGACCTATTCCGGCCACGGCGACCAGGTGTTCGACGTGGGTTTCTCAGGCGACGGCAAGTTGATCTTTTCGGCCGGTGCCGACAAGAAGGTTCACGCCTGGAATCCGGAAGACGGCAAAAAGAAGGGCGAGCTGGGCGGCTATGGCAGCGAAGTACTCGCGCTGGCCACCCACGCCGACAAGGTGTTTAGCTGCTCGGCTGACAAAAAGGTCCAGCAGCATCGTGTAGAGGGTTTCAAGCACTTCAAGGGCTACGAGGGCGTGACCGACGCGGCGTACGCAGTCGCGTTTCACCCGGCAACGGGCAAAGTCGCCGCCGGCAGCTTCGCCGGCGAAGTGCGCATCTGGAATGCCGAAGACGGGGTCCAAGCGGCAACGTTCATCGCGGCGCCCGGCTACGCGGCACCCGCGCCGTAGCGTCCGATTCTTGCGGCACATGGCGGCGCATCGAGTGGGTTCGGCGCGCGTCGCGCCGCCGACCTTTCTGACTGCCATTACCAATCGCCCACGCTGCCGTCGGCGTAGAATTCGCGGAGCACGATTTCCGGCTCGAAGGGATGCCGTGCGACTTCGGCTTCGTCGATCTCGATGCCCAAACCGGGGCGATCACTGGGGCGAACCAGCCGCCCGTCGGGATCGACGCGAAACCCCTCTTGCACGACGTCCTGCCGCCACGGAACATCGGCATGCACCGCTTCGCAGATGATGTAACTGGGCGTGGCGAACCCGAACTCGAGCGAAGCGGCCGTGCTGATGGGACCTTGTGGATTGTGCGGCGCGATGGCAACCCGATGTGCCTCGGCCAAGGCCGCGATGCGCCGGGCTTCGCTCAGTCCGCCGCAGTGCGTTATATCTGGTTGAATCACGCTGCACGCGCCGGCATCGAGAAGTTGGCGAAACGCGTGGATGCCGACACAACGTTCACCGGTGGCGATCGGCGTGACAACGGCCCTCTGAATGTCGGCCAATCCGGCGGCGCTTTCCACCCAACAGGGCTCCTCGAACCAGTACAGCCCAAATGGCTCGACCGCTTTGGCGATTATCAGCCCCATGCGGGGCGAGGGGCGCGCGTGGCAATCCACCATAATGTCGATCGCTTCGCCTACTGCCTCGCGCATCGCACGGACACAGGCCTCGGCATAGCGAATCGGGCGGAGCCCTTCGATCGGCATCGTCGCCGGAACGGCCATCGCCTTGAACGCGGTGAATCCGTCCTCGACCGCTTTCTTGGCCAGCTCGCCGAAACGCGCCGCATTGGTCGGATCGGTCGTGTAGAAGTCTTCCATCTTGCCGCCGGCCAGGTGGCAATACGTGCGAATGTGGTCCCGCACCGGTCCACCCCACAGCTTATGACACGGCACTCCGTGGAGCTTGCCGAGAATGTCCCACAGCGCGATATCGATGCCGCTGATCGCGGTGCCCCGTACCACGCCGTTGCCGTGCCAAAAATGCTGTCGGTGCATCATCTGCCAAAGATGTTCGATCCGCGTCGGATCCTCGCCGACCACCAACGTGGCCACGTCTTCGATCGCGCCAACGACCGAACGCGTATGCCATTCCAACGTGGCTTCGCCCCAACCCCACAAGCCCGGCTGGTCGGTGATCACCTTGACGAAGATCCAATTGCGCATCCGCGCGTGGCAGACGTGGGTCTCGATTTTCGTGATTTTCATGCGAAACCTAGCAACAGGCCGTGGTGAGACGGGCCAAGAGATGCCCTAGTTCTACGAAAACGTATTGGGGCCGCAAGAGTATCGAAGGACCGTGCCCGGCGGTCCCACGCGCCAAGTCTCGCCTGCGGCCGGTATCCGGGTCCGTGGCACAAAGGCATGGGTCGAAGTCTGCCGCAGTGCGAAGTGCCGCGCTAGTGCCCGACGACGGCTTGCCGGTACAATAACGTATCCTTGGAAACGCGGTCGTCGTTTGATCGCGCTCGAGTCGGCCCGGCAACAGACAATTGATGGCCTTGAATCGAAGAATCTCAGCGCTTGTACTGCTGGTCGGGCTGGCGGTGGCCGGCTATCTGCTGCGCGGCCTGGTGCCTAATGTCCTGAGCGAGTACGAGAAGGCTGCAAGCTTTCATCCCTGGTGGGGATACGTCTATCTGGCCGTGGTCGGCCTGAGTAGCGCGGCGTTTGTCGCGCTGATCGTGTGGGGGCTGTGGACGCTGGTGGCCAACACCCGATCGAAGGACCGTCGCCGCGAGACCGACAACCTATCTCCGAGCCAGATGTCGCGCCGCCAGCAACGTCAGGAGATCGACGCGCAATTGGCGGCCGGTCGCGCATTGGCCGACGACGGGCAGCTTTCGCAAGAAGTGCGCGAGCCGATTCGCAAGTCGCTTGATACGCTCGAGACGAAGCTCAAGTACCAACGGCTCGAGATCGTGGCCTTCGGTACCATTTCCAGCGGCAAGTCGTCGCTGCTCAACGCGCTGGCAGGGCGGGACGTGTTTCGCACCGAAGTCCGCGGCGGCACGACCGTCACTCGCAACGAGATCCCCTGGCCCGGCGCCGACAAGGTGGTGCTGGTCGATACGCCCGGCCTGGCCGAAATCGACGGCGCGGCCCGCGAAGAGTTGGCCAAACGGGCCGCCCGCGATGCCGATCTGGTGCTGTTTGTCACCGACGGTCCGCTGAAGGACTTCGAGTATCGATTCATCGAGCACCTGGCCGCGATGGAAAAGCGCGTCCTGCTCTGTCTGAACAAGGAAGACTGGTTCCAACCCCAGGATCGAGAGCTCCTGGTGGCGCAATTGGCCGAGCAGGTCGCCGGCCTGGTACCCAAAGAAAACGTGGTGGCACTGCGGGCCCAGCCAGCGGCCCGCATTCGGACGCGCGTGCTGCCGGACGGCACGCAAACCGAAGAATCGGTGGCCGTCGAGGCCGACTTGAACGCCCTGGCCGCGCGGATGCGGGCCATCGTGGCACGCGACGGACGCGATCTGCTACTGGCCAACCTGCTGTTGCAGTCGCGCGGGCTGGTGGCCGAAGCAAAAGCCGAAGTGCAAACCGAACTGGACAAGCAAGCTCGCGAAATCGTCGACCGTACCATGTGGCAGGCGGGCGCCGCCGCAGCTTTGAGCCCGTTGCCAGTGGTCGACCTGATGGCCGGAGCCGGCATCACCGCGAAAATGGTATTGCAACTGGCGCGCGTCTATCGCCAGAAGATGGATCTGGACACGGTGGGCCGGCTGCTGGGCGAGTTGGGGAAACAATTGGTCTCGGTCGCGGGAGCAAACGTCGCGGGCCCGGCCGCGGGCACGGCAATTGCCTCGACGCTGAAGACCGTGCCTGGCGTGGGAACGATCACCGGCGGCGTGTTGCAGGGACTGGTGCAGGTGGTCGTCACGCGCTGGATTGGCGGCGTGTTCATCGTGTACTTCAAGCGAGAGATGCAGGCCTCGGCCACCGATTGGGCAACGCTGGCGCGCGAGCAATGGAAAGAGACGACGCGACCCGCAGAACTGGCCCGGCTGGTCAAAACTGGGCTGGTGCGGCTAGGAGCAAAGCAGTGACCCACGAGCCCGGCGAAAAGCCCTCCGATGCCTCGTCCGACGGCGCGGCGGATGTGCACGACCAGCAGTTTGTCGATGCGATGGCCAGCGTGCGCCACGCGATCGAACAATTCGACGGCTGCAGCGACGAAGAGAAGGAAGCGCTGGTCAAAGAGCTAGCCGACTTGCAGGAGATGGATCGCAAGCTCGAGGAAGGTCGCGTCGAAATCGTGCTATTTGGCGAAATCGACACAGGCAAGAGCGCGCTGATCAACGCCCTGGTGGGCGAGTCGGTGGCCGAAGTCGACGTCCGCGGCGGCTGGACCAAGGAGGTCTGGAGCACGTCGTGGGAGGGTTGCGGCTACGTCGTGCCGGGATTCATGCAGTCGCAGGTCGTGCTGCTCGATACGCCAGGCATCAACGAGGTCGACGGCGCGCAGCGGGCGAAAATGGCCCACGAGGCGGCCGAGCGGGCCGACCTGATCTTGTTCGTCACGGACTCGGACTTGAACCAGACGGAGCACGCGGCGCTGGCCAATTTGGCGACCAGTCACAAGCCGATCATCTTGGTGCTCAACAAAGTCGACAACTACACAGCCCAGCAACGTGCCGACTTGAAAGGCGCGCTGTGCGACAGCCGGATGCGCGGAATCATTGGCCCGGACGACATCGTGGAAACCGCGGCAGATCCGTTGCCGCGCGAGTACGTGATCGAAAGTGCTGACGGATCGGAACGGCAGGAGATGCGCAAGCCGCCGGCGGATGTCGAGGCGCTCAAGGCCCGCATTCTCGAAGTGTTGGACCGCGACGGCAAGGCGCTGTTGGCGCTCAACGGAGCGATGTTCGCCGCCGACCGCAGCGACCGAATCGCCGCGCTCAAGGTGCGGATGCGCGAAGAACGGGCCAACACGATCATCTGGAGCTATGCCGCGATGAAGTCGATCGGCGTCGCCCTCAACCCCGTACCCGCGGCCGACGTGCTGGGCGGAAGCGCGATCGACGTGACGATGGTGGTCACGCTGGCGCACGTGTACGGGATCTCGCTCACCTGGGTCAATGCCCGGCGGCTGATCGAGTCGATCGTCAAGGCGGCCGGTTGGGTGATGGTTGGTGAGATGGCCACGCACCTGGCGGCGTCGCTCTTCAAGGGGCTGACGCTGGGGGCCGGGGCGGCACTCACCGCGCTGCCGCAGGGTGCGGCGGCCGGCTACGGGTCGTACATCGTCGGTCAGGCGGCCAAATACTACTTCGAACACGGCGCCAGTTGGGGCGGCGAAGCGCCCAAGACGATCGTCAAGCGCATCTTGGACGCGACCGACAAGCAGTCGGTTCTGGAGCGGCTGAAAAAGGAAATCAGCGCGAAAATCCGCGTCAATCCCCACGCAAAGCCCTAGCGGCGGGCTCGACGCCGCGTCGGCAGATCAGTTGAGGGATGGTTGCCGCCGACGATGAGCTATCCGTTTCTACTGATCATAGGCAAATCCGAAGTCCGCGACCCGCCGCTGCCATCACGAATCTTGTGCGTTGTCCGTTAGCAGTCGATCCTGTCGATCGCTGTCTAATAGCGCGGTAGCGTCGGGTCGATCTCAAGCGACCAGCGGTCGATGCCACCGGCCATGCTTTGGGCCAACGCAAACCCTTGCTCGCGCAGCCATCGCGCGACCCGCAGGCTGCGGCCACCATGGTGGCAATGGACCGCGATGCGGGCGTCGCGATACGGTTCCAATTCGGCCAGACGAGTCTTGATGGGTACCAGCTGAGCCTCAGCGATATGCACCAGCGCGTGCTCGTCCGGCTCGCGGCAATCGACGAGCAGCGTCGTGCTGTCGGCTTCGGCCAGCCACCCGCGCACCGTTTGACAGTCCACTTCCAGCGGCAAGTCGTCGGGCATGGTCAGCTCCAACAGAGGTGAGAGTCGGGCGGCATGCCGCCGGTGGAGGGGCAAAAGAACAGGCTGCTCTGACCGTTGCCGGCCAGAGCAGCCTGGAAACTTCACGCGTTGATTGTTGACAGCGGCCGAATATCAGTTGCCCGCGCCGGGATCCGCCGCCGACTCCCGCCCTGCCCGAGTCGACAGATGCATGTACACGACCGGATCGGTGTCGGGCGCCAACCCGGTGACGTGGGCATCGCCCCAGCAGTGCAGCACGATGCCGCCGCTGTGGTCGCTACTGGGACCCCAATCCCACGTGGTGCCACCGGTATACCACCCAGCCTGGGCGAAAATCGGATTCTGGTTGGTGCAAAACTTCCGCTGCCCTTCAATGTCCGGGCCATAGTTCATGCCGTGCTCGCCGGTGGTTCCCGGCGGGAACTGCCATTGGGTCGCGTTGATACCCGAATTGACACCGGTCGTCGTGAGCTTCTGGGGCTGAACGGCCTGGGTAAGGGACTGGGTCGTGTTGCCGAAAGACGTTGCGCCGGAGCCAAGCGGGACTGCAACAACCCACGAGGTGGTACCGTCGTACCACGAGGAGTAGGCTTGTTCCTTGGATTCGACGACGATAATCGTCTTCGAGGTGCCGTCGACGACGCCACGGATCGCAATCCCGCCACGCTTCATTTGAACCTTGTCCAGCGGTGGGATGATGATGCCGTTGGGCGGCTCGCCTGTCTGCGGGTTGGTGGCCGTGCTGATTGCCGAAGGATCCTGCATGCACTCGAAGTGCGTGGCAGCCATCGCCTTGTAGTTGGTAATAACCACTTCCCACGGTTCCGACGGCGTCGGATTTGTCGGCGGATCTGGCTGCTTGCTACTCGAATAGTTGACATACCAGCCACAAGTCGAAGGCGGGTCGCCCGAGAAGCTTGGACAAAACGTTTGGTCCAACTCGACGGTCGAAAAATGGCGCCACCAGGGCATCGCCGCGCTTGTTCCGCCAGCCCGAAAGCGCAGTCCCGGCCCCATCGAGGTGCCCGCGCCGTTTCCGCCCCGCATCGCAAACGCCGGAAACTGAAACTTGTTCGACGTTTGTGCCATGTTGTTGTACATCGTGGCTTCTTCGAGGTAGGGCAGCAAGCGCACGATCCAACTATATCCAGCCGCGCCGACAGCCCCGCTTGACACAGGGCTCCCAGGCCTGGCTTGCCAGACCGTCATCGGAGGCGGTTGAACCATGTTTGGAATGTCGGGTTGTACGTTCGGCCCGGGGCTATTTGGCACGCCAATATTCTGGCTGGCCACGCACCACGTCAGCAGCGGAAAACGCTTATACGTGTCGTGGTGGTTCTGCAACGCAACGCCGATCTGTTTCAGCTTGTTGGTGCAGGAGTTCCGGCGGGCCGCTTCCCGGGCCGCCTGAATCGCCGGCAGCAACAGCGCTACCAGCACGCCGATGATGGCGATTACCACCAGCAGCTCTACGAGGGTGAACCCTCGCGCTTTGGATCGGGTGACCATACGTCACCTCCTTGGAACTAGGAAACAATGAAGAAAATGATGCGACGCCTCTTCCGATGGGGCCGAAGTGCATATGCAGCGCCCCACAGTTAGATGGACTTAATGTAACGGTTGGTAAACACCGTGTCAAACAGATACTCCGGGCTTTTCGACTTTTGAGGATCGCCAACGCGGCGCGCCAACTTGGACGCAACGTGGTTTGCCGCCGCGGGACTGTTCCGCCTTAACGAGGTGCTCTATAGTAACCATTTGTCCACTTCCGCACTTGGGCTGGCGGCCGGACGCCCCCAACACGCGCCAAGACGATCGTACCGATGGATTGCCGCACGAAAGTCGTCGCTGGGCCCGATGGTTCAGGCAAGACCGGCCGAATGGTAGCGGTTTACCGCACCGTCTTGGCCGAAAACCCGCCTGGAGTAGCACTTTGGATCGCCCCAACCCATCGCGCGGCGGTCGCGGTTCGCCAGCGTGTTCTGGCCCGCAACCTGCCGGGTTGCCTGAACCCCCACTGCTTTTCATTCGACCAGTTCGTGCGCCGCTTGCTCGAAGCCTCCGAGGCGCGGATGCGGCCGATCAGTGTGCTCGGCCAACGGCGGATTCTGAGGACGCTCGTCGACCAGGCAATCGACCAACGGCGGCTAAATCACTTCGCGCCCATCGCAGAGACCGCCGGGTTTGTCGACCTGCTGATCAATACGATCGGCGAGCTCAAACGGCTTGAAATCTGGCCCCAGGAACTCCGTGAAGCTGCCGGCGGCCTGCCCGGGGACAAGAATCGCGAACTGGTCGAGCTGTACGACGCGTATCAGCGCGTACTGAACAATCACGATCTTTACGACGCTCAGGGGCGGTTTTGGTCAGCGCGGGCGCAGCTTCGCGATGGACAGCGTCGCCCGTTCGAGTCGGTCCAACACATTTTTGTTGACGGGTTTGTCGACTTTACACGTACCGAGCACGAAATCCTCGAGATTCTCGCCAAGCGTGTCGAGTCGATGACGATCAGCCTGCCGCTCGATTCCGATGCCCGGCGCGCGGAGCTGTTTCGCAAACCGGCTGCGACGTTGGCGGAGTTGCGTCGCCGGCACGGAGAACTCACGGTCGAAGAGTTGTCGCCGGCCGCCGGGCGCACGGGGGCACTGGTCTACGCCGAGCGATCGTTGTTTGCCGCCCGGCCCGAACCCGGCGATACTCCGCGACCTGACGGCATCGAGATCCTACCGGCAGCCAGTGTCACGCATGAAATCGAGCTTGTTGCCCGTCGTGTCAAGGGGCTGTTGATCGACGGTGACGACAATGGTCCGGTTCCGCCAAGCGACGTGTTGGTCGTGTTTCGCTCGATCGGTGACGAGATTGCTCAGCTTGTTAGCGAGGTCTTTGAAGAGTACGGCATTCCGGCTGCGATCGACCATCGTCCGATGCTCGAATCGGCTCCGGTCGTCCGGTCTTTGATCGCGTGGTTCGAGTGCGAGCAAGACGACTGGTCCTTTCGAAAGTTGGCGCCGCTGCTGGTGAGCAACTACTTCCGACCGCCGTGGCCCGAGTGGCAGAACGGCGCGGCGGCGGCTGCGGCTGAACATGTCGTACGTCGATTGCAATCGACGGGCCGGCTCGCGCTGCTTTCGCAGCTCGAACGGGTATCGGCGGAACCGATCCCGGCGTCGCGTGACGAGGATGACGCGTCCGCGCGGCTTGAGCGCGACGCCCGCTTGGCGCGACCCCTGCTCGAACGGCTCGGACGCTTGTTCGACACCCTGCCGGCCCGGGCCACGGCTACCGAATGGGCCGAGACAATCTTCGATTTGGCCGAGGCTTCCGGAATGGCGGCCGCGATCGACTCCGACGACGCCGTGCCGCACGATCGGGCAGCGTTCGACGCTCTGCTCGACGCGCTACGAGAGACGGATCGATTGGCGGGTTGGATGGGTGGTCAATCGGCCCAGCTTTCACTCGGCGAATGCTTGAACCAATTGCGCGAGATCGCCCGTTCGGTTGTTTGGCCGATCGCGACCGAAGAGCCGGGCCGAGTTCGCGTATTGTCGGCGGAAAACGCCCGTCATCTCTCTGCGCCGTACGTGTTCATGGCGGGGCTTTCGGAGCGTGCCTTTCCACCGGCCGAACGCGAAGACTGCATTTTCGGCGAGGCGGATACGCGCCGACTGGTCGATGCCGGATTGCCGATGGCGCCGCGGGCCCTGCGCCAAGGGCACGAAATGCTGTTGTTTTATCAAGTGGTCAATCGGGCCATTCGGCGGCTCGTGCTGAGCTACCCGGCGCTTGACGATTCAGCACAACCGCTGTCGCCCAGCCCCTACTTGAACGACTTGGAACGAACATTTCATCCGCATCTCGTTCCGCGGCTGGGCCCACCGAATTTGAGCACTGTGCCGGCTACGGACGACGTACGGTCTGTCCGCGAATTCCGCGTGCGAGCCGCGGCAGAAGCGCTCAATGGCGAGCCGCGCTTGATCACCGAATTGGCCGCTTGTCCCACGACCGCGATCACGGCACAGTCCCTGTTCGCCGGATGGGACGCGATCGCGGCCCGCGCGCAGGGCGAATCGTTCGGTCTGTTTGAAGGCATGCTGATGTCGCGCGAGGTTCGCGCGCTTCTGGCACAGCGGTTCGGTCAGGCGCATGACTGGAGCCCTAGCCAACTGGAACAGTACGAATCGTGCCCGTTCCAGTTCCTGCTGGATCGAGTGTTGGGGTTGGAAGAAATCGCCGAACCGGCCCTATCGGCCGACTATGCCGGACGAGGCCGGATCTTGCACTGGATGCTGGCGACGCTCCATCGACGCCTCAACGCGAAATCGGGCGGCAATGCCACTCCAAGCGCGCTGCTCGACGAGCAATTCCGCGCACTTCTCAACGGCTTGGTTGAAGAGATTCTCGAGTCGCGGCGGACCGAGCGGCCCCTGGCAGACGGGCTGTTGGAAATCGATCTGCGGCGCGTTTCCGTGATGCTGGAGGAATATCACAGGCAGCACGAAAAGTACGACGCAAAGTTTGCAGATTTTGACGAGCCGCCACGCCCGGCGCACTTCGAGGTGGCGTTCGGTTCACAGCATCACGCGGCAGGCGATGCGACCTCCCAATGGGATCTGGTCGACCCGATTTCACGGAGCGATCCGTTCGAGTTCGTCTGCGCTGCCGAAACGATCCGGTTTTCCGGGCGCATCGACCGCATCGACATCGGGCGTGTCGGCGGACGACCGGTCTATACGATCATCGACTACAAGAGCGGACGTTCCGAAAGCGCCACCGCGGCGGCAATTGCCTCGGGCAAAGCCTTGCAGTTGCCTTTATACGCACTGGCGGCCGAGCAGCTCCTTCTGCAAAGCGGCGCGCAACCGCTGCACATCGGATATTGGCATCCGGCCGTTCAGGGATGCAAGCAGGCAATCGCGCTGCACGAGCACGATGAAGGTGAGCTGCGCGAAAGCCTACAGTGGGAAACGCTTCGCAAGACGCTGCCGCACAAGGTGCAGTCGCTGGTTGACGGCATCCGTGACGGACAATTCCCGATGGCCAGCTCCGACCTCAAGTGTACCAGTCGGTGCGAGTTCCATACGGTGTGTCGCGTGAACCAGACCCGCGCGTTGGACAAGCAGTGGACTCCGCCCGGAGAACGAGCCGAATGAGCGCCTCTCCGGATCGGAGCGAGCGAAGCTGGACCGACGCGCAGCGCCGGGCAATCACGACGCGCGATGTTTCTGTCTCGCTCTCGGCCGGGGCGGGGTGCGGGAAGACGTTCGTGCTGACCGAGCGCTACCTCGGTTATTTCAGGGCCTGCGATCCCACAGCGCTCCAACCGGAGGACCTGCACCGGTTGGTTGCGATCACCTTCACCGAACGGGCCGCGCGCGAGATGCGCGATCGAATCCGCGCCAGGTGTTACGAAGCCCTTGATTCGGCCCGCGCGGATGACGTTTCGTACTGGTCGGCCGTACTCCGCGGCCTGGATAGCGCCCGGATCAGCACGATTCATTCGTTTTGCGCGAGCCTGCTTCGTGCCCACGCCGTGGAGGCCGGGCTCGATCCGCAGTTCGACGTGCTCGAGCAATCGCAAGCCGAAGCGCTACTCAGTGAATCGGTGGACGATGAGCTGCGCCATCTTGTGGCCCAACGCGATCCAGCCGTGATCGAGTTGGCGGCCGCGTTGGACTTACACGGCCTCCAGCAACGGGTACGCCGCTTGGCCGTCGAGGCACGTGACGATCAACTGGACACGTGGCCCACCGATGGCGTGTCACACCAACTCCAGGTCTGGAGCGACTACTTCAAACAACAGGTAGTGCCGCTTGTGCACCGGTTGATCGCCGAGATGCCCGAGTTGCGGCGCATCGCGACAATCCTGCGCGATCACGAGCCGAGCAATAAAAGGATGCAGCAGAGGCGGGATGTGCTGCTCCGTACGTTACCGCGGCTGGATTCGCGCGACGTGACGGCTGATGCGCTGGCGGCGGATCTTCAAACGATCCGTGAACACGCGACCGTACAACACGGCGGCGGAGCCAAGGCCTGGAGTGACGAGGACGTGTATGCGACGTTGCGCGACGACGCGAAGGTTGTCCGCAGCCGAATTGATGAACTTTCCGCCGTGTTGGAGTTCACGCTAGAAGCCGCCCGGCACGCCTCGCAGTGCGGGCTCGAACTGCTTGCGATCGCCGGCAAGGTTCGGGGGCGCTACGCCCAACGCAAACGTGATCTGGCGGCGCTGGACTTCGACGACCTTCTGGCGCGTGCCCGCTCTTTGATGATCGATCCAAACAACGAGGCATTGCGGCGGCAGCAGGCTGCACAAATCGATTTGTTGCTGGTCGACGAGTTCCAGGACACCGATCGTGTGCAGCTCGACCTGGTGAAGGCGCTGTGCGACCAGATGATCACCGATGGAAAGCTGTTTTTCGTGGGCGACTACAAGCAGTCGATCTATCGATTCCGCGGGGCGGAGCCGGATGTGTTTCGCGAGCTGCGCGAAGCGATTCCGCCTTCAGGCCAACTCGCGTTAAGCAAGAATTTTCGCAGCCAGCCCGCGATACTCGAGTTTGTGAACGCACTTTTCTGGGGCGAGCTCGGGCCAGACTACGATCCGCTTCGCGCCCACCGCGAACAAGTGACAACCAAGCCGGTGGTCGAATTCTTGTGGGCGCCGGCGCCGTCTGGGACGTCTGAGAAATCGGTACAGTCAAATCGTCGCCGCGAGGCGGATTGGGTCGCGCGCCGCGTGCGAAACATGCTCGACAGCGGCGAGCAACTCGTGGGCGAGCCGGATCCGAATCGTCCAGGCCAGCAGCGGCCGCGCGCCGTACGGCCCGGCGACATCGCGATTCTCTTTCGCGCGCTGTCGGACGTGGAACTCTACGAAGATGCACTTCGACGATACGGTGTCGACTACTACCTGGTGGGCGGACACGCTTTCTACGCGCAGCAAGAAGTCTTCGACTTGCTGAACCTGTTGCGGGCCATCGCCAGCCCGTCGGACGGTGTCAGTCTGGCCGGCGCATTGCGCAGCCCGATGTTCGCGCTGACCGACGAGACGCTGTTCTGGCTGGCCGAGCACAACGGCGGCCTGACGGCTGGGCTCTTCGACGGCCAGTTTCCCGAACCCGTGACGGGCGAGCAGCGCCGGCGCGTGGAGCACGCGGCCAAGACGCTCCGGCAACTCCGAGCCAGCAAGGACCGGCTGCGGGTGTGCCAGCTCATTGAGCGAGCGATGACGTTGACCGGTTACGATGCCGCGCTATTGGGTGAATTTCTGGGTGAGCGCAAGTTGGCCAACCTGCGCAAGGTGATTGAGCAAGCGCGCAGCTTCGAGCGGGGCGGGTCGTTTGGCCTGATCGATTTCATCGCCGAGTTGGCCGAGTATGTCGAGAGCCAGCCCAAGGAGCCATTGGCCGCGACCTTGTCCGAGGACACGGACATCGTGCGGTTGATGACCGTGCACCAGGCGAAAGGGCTTGAGTTTCCGATCGTGATCGTGGCCGACACGGATCGGAAGAGGAACGATAACGCCCCTCCGGTACACTTCGACGACACACTCGGCCCGCTTGTGAACATGCCCGACGATGCAGGCGAGCGGTGTGTCGGCGGCTTTGAGCTTTGGCGCACGATTGCCAGACAACACGACTTGGACGAATTGCATCGGTTGCTGTACGTAGCGGCGACGCGCGCGGCGGACTACCTGATTCTGTCCGGCGGAGTGACGTCGCTGGGCGACGCCAAAGGCACGTGGATGAAGTTACTCGAACGCCGGTTCGACTTGATGACCGGAGAATTCGTGGCCGATTTGCCCGCCGGCGAACCACGTCCGCAAGTACGCGTAACCACGGAGGAACCGTCCGGACCGAAAGGCGCTCGCACCAGCCGCGGTAGCTTGCGAAAGCTACTGGACGAGATTCCCACGCCACGCGACTTGCCGCCGACCACGATCCGCGGTATCGAACCGGTGCCGGTCGATCCGGCGGCGCTGCGGCAGTATTCGTTTTCGCGACTCAACGGGCGTTTGTGCGAACCGATCGTGCCTGGCGAGGCCTCGCAACAACAGGTTTCCGACATTGACCCGATCGATCTTGGAAAACTCGTCCACGGCGTGCTGGCGATGATCGACTTTGCCGCGCCGGGCGATTGGCGAAGCAGATTGCAACTGGTCGCCGAACGGCAGTCGACGGCGATCGACTCGACCGAGGTGCGCGACGCGGAACAAATGATCGAACGCTTTCTAGGATCGTCGCGCGCGGCGGACATCGCCGCCGCCCAAGAGACGTTTCGCGAAGCCGAGTTTCTGCTCGCCTGGCCGCCCGATCGGGCCGACAACCCCGAATTTTTGCTCAGCGGCTACATGGATCTCTTGTATCGAGATGCGCGGGACCGCTGGTGCTTGCTCGATTTCAAAACCAACCGCGTGTCGGCCAGCAAGGTGGCGACGGTCGCCGCGAACTACGAGATGCAAATGCTGGTCTATGGATTGGCCGCCGAAGCGATTCTTCGCGAACCCCCGGGCGAATTGGCGCTTCATTTCTTGCGAGGCGGTTTCGAGCACCGCTTCGCGTGGGACGATGCGGCGCGCCGTCGGGCCGCGGAACTCCTCGAGCAGGCCGTCGCGGCCGATCGCGCCGCGCTGGTCTGATGGGGGCGGCGTCGTGGCGGCTTATCCGGCTGGCATGCGCGTCTTATAATCAGACGAGCGTGGTTGTGTCTTTGTTCTCTTGTCGACCCGAATCGTGCCCAACCTGGATCCAGCCAAGCAGCGCGCGTTTGCCGTCGAGGTGGTGCGGGAACTCCGCGCGCACTCGTACGAGGCGTATTGGGCCGGCGGCTGCGTCCGCGACCAGATCATGGGCCGTGCGCCGAAGGACTACGACGTGGCCACGACCGCGCGGCCGGACGAGATTCGCAAGGTGTTTAGCTCGCGACGTACGGCGCCTGTGGGCGAGTCGTTCGGCGTGGTCTGCGTCGTGGGTCCGCGAAAGGCGGGACAGATCGAAGTAGCAACCTTTCTCCAGCCCCCGGGCTACCTCGACGGCCGCCATCCCGATGCAGTCACGTTCAGCACGCCCGAGATGGACGCGCAGCGACGCGACTTCACGATCAACGGAATGTTCTTCGATCCGATGGATCAACGCGTGATCGACTATGTCGGCGGGCAACAAGATTTGAAACAAGGGGTTATCCGCGCGATTGGCGACCCGATCGAGCGATTCTCCGAAGACAAGCTACGGCTATTGCGGGCAGTGCGGTTCACCGCCGGCTTTGGCTTCGAACTCGATCCGGGCACGCGCGCTGCGGTGGAACGAATTGCCGCCGAGGTCACCGCCGTCAGCGTGGAGCGGATCGCCGGCGAGCTGCGGTTGATGTTGCTGCACTCGAGCCGGGTACAGGCCTTTGCACTACTGCGCGACGTGGGACTGCTGGCCGCCGTATTGCCCGAGCTATGCACGAATCAGTCGGAGGCCGCGCAAACCGCTGCCCTGCCCGCAGACGAAGCCTGGTCGACGACGCTCAACACGCTGGCCGCGCTCGACGATCCGACGTTTCCGCTCGCGTTGGCCGCACTGTTGCACGCGTATGTCGATGCCGCGGGCAGTGCGGCGATCTGCCGCCGGCTGAAGCTGTCGAATCGCGATACTCGCCGGACGCGTTGGCTCGTCGAACATCACGCCGCGCTGACGGCGGCCGAAGAGTGCGCCTGGCCCAAGCTGCAGCGGATGCTGATTGCCGAGGGAATCGACGAATTGCTGTCGTTGCACGCGGCGATTGCCCGGGCATCGGGCCGTTCGACGGCGCACGTGGAACATTGCCGCAACGTCTTACGACGGCCTCCAGAGGAATTGAATCCGCCGCCGCTTGTCACGGGAGACGATTTGGTCGAGCATGGAGTACCCCGTGGCAAACAGTATCCGCGCCTGCTCGACGCGGTGCGTGATGCACAACTTGAGCAGCGGATTCGCACCAAAGATGAAGGCCTGGCGCTGGTCGACCAGCTTCGGGCCAAGTCTAAGAACTGACCAACCCAATCGGACGAATTTATGGAAGCGGTCGACTTGCTAAACCTGGTATCGCGTTGGTTCCACATTCTGGCCGCGATCACGGCCGTGGGAGGGACAATTTTCGCGCGATTCGTAGTGGTGCCTACGCTGGATCCGCTGGATTCCGGCAGTCGTGCGGAGCTGCATGCCGCGATGCGGGCCCGATGGTCGAAGATCGTGGCCGTGGCGATCGCCTTGTTGTTGCTCAGCGGACTCTACAACATCGCGATCATCTCGATCGACTACCGCGTGCCGCGATGGTATCACCCAGTGTTCGGCGTCAAGTTCCTGCTGGCCTTTGCCATTTTTTTGATTGCCAGCCTGTTGACCGGGCGGTCCAACGCGGCCGAAAACATCCGGAAACACCTGCGCTTCTGGCTAAACCTGAACATTGTTTTGGCCGTGCTGGTGGTGTGTTTGTCGGGAGTTCTGCGCACTGCCGACAAGGTGCCCAAGAAACCAGACCCCGAAAAGCCCGCGGCCGCGGGCGATACGGCCCAGAACGCCGCGGCGGGAGACGCCACGAAAAAGCCCGCGGAATAGGGCATCGGTTGAGCGTGGCGTGCGGAATCCTCGCCCTAGCCGTGCCGAGGAGTCGTGTGGCTGTTTGGCATTCGCTGCCAGCCCAACTAATCTGGATCTTGCGCGTACGACTTCCCACCAATCCGCCGGCTGCCACCGTGCTTGGGCAGCCTGGCGCAGACGAACCCGTGACAAATGGCAATGAACGACCGGTCTCTGGCCATTGATATCTTGAAGGACGCTCGCGACCTGCTTGGACAGCGGCTTACGGAGCGAATCATCGAGGCTCGTGACGAAATCGCGGCCGATGCGTCGGGCGCGTCGTACCTGAGCGAGATCGAAACGATCTATGATCAGCTTGGGAGCCGCCTGGCGCACGTCAACGCGATGCTCTCGAACCTGCCCGCCGAATCGCATGAAGAGCCGGCCGACGCCACGGCAACCGAAATCATCTACGCCGATCTCGCGTCGGGCGCCGCGACTTCGTTTGAGCCGGAGATGGAAACTCCGCCCACGGTCCTGGCACTGCCGGCCCCGCCCTACAACGACACGATGGTTCCGCTCGACGCACCCGCGACCGTGGTCACCCAAATCGTTTCGCTGATTGCAGCCTGCGACTACACGCCGGCCGTGCAGCTTATCTCCGAGTGCTTCGACGCGCGGCCCAGTCAGGCGCGGCAATGGGCTGCAACGTTGGGTCGACGGTCTTTTGTCCAACCGGACTTGCCGGCCCGGCTGATTGACCTGGCGGGCTCACTCGACGAGACTGACGAGCATACGGCCGTGGCCGTCGTCGTCGATTGTTTCGGTGTTGAGGCGTTCGAGGCGGTGCTCATGTTGCGAGCCCTGAAGGGACGCCCGAACGGTTCCACCGCCGGTTGAGCGACCGAACCGCCCCAAACCGCCAGCGACGCATCATCGAGCCGCGTCCCGTGGCGATCCCTTCGCGCATCGACAGGCCCGACCTATGGACAAGAAAACGAAAAAGAAACAGGACGTTCTTCGACAGCGAGTGCAGAAGCTGCAACAGCAGCTTGCCGGCGCCCGGCGGCAGATGGATGATCCTGACGAAGTGCGCCGTCTGGAGGCCGATATCGAATCGGCACGGGCGGAGCTCGAGAAACTCAAGTAGACCGCATCGACTCGTGGGTGTGTCGCGCGGCTCGGGCTACTTGCGCACGGTGCGGACCGTGGCACCTGGATTGTGGTACACGCCCGGATCCGAGGTTCCGTCCCCATCCCAATCGCCGACCACCGGATAGTCGCCGGCGGCGCCAAGGTGGATCACCATGTCCTCGCCGTCGATGATGCCGTTGCCGTTGGTGTCGATATACCAGACCCCGTCGCGGAAAACGCCCAAGTCGTCGACACCGTCGCCGTTGAAGTCGCCGACGACCGGCTTGTCGCCCTTTTGGCCGAAGCCGTGGTGCGCGTCGGAATTGGTCCACTTGCCATCGCCGTCGCGATCGCGGTGCCAGCGCCCGTCGCGGAACACCGCGATCGTGTCGATGCCGTCGCCATTCCAGTCGCCGACGATTGGGTGGTCGCCCGGCATGCCGTACAGAAACACGTGATCGATGATGTCCTCGCGCCGCTTGCCACTGGCCGTGTGCTTCATCTCACGATGGCCCACGGTGTTGCGATGCGGATGGCGGGGAATATTCTTGTGGACATGGGTGTTTTTGTTGTCGGGATCGGGCAATCCGGGTTCGTGTTTGATGGCCCGCGGATCGCGCAGCCAGGCCGGACCGTAAATGCCAATGTCGTCTTTGCCGTCTCCGTCCCAGTCTCCGGTGACGGGCAAGTCGTAGCGATGCCCCAGCTTGGCCCACAAGTCGCCCTCGTCCCAGACGCCGTTGTCGTTCAGATCGATGTACCAGCGACCGTCCTTGAAGATGGCCAGTTCCGACTTGCCGTCACCGTTGAAGTCGCCGGTGATCGGCGTGCCGCCCTGCATGCCGAAGCGCACAGTGCGTGCCGAAGCCGGATCGTCGACGTCGGTCAACAGAGTCCATTCGGCCTGCACCATGTCGGGCCGCCGCCAGGCGATTTGATCGGCGTTGCTGGCTGACGTGAGTTGGAACTGAGCGCCTCCGTCGACAACGCCGCGCGGTTGTCCCGCGTTGACGATGCTCAAGTGCCAGGTGTACATATGGCCGCCTGCACGCGTCAGTTGCGGTGCCACTAAGAACGGAAGCTGCGGGATCACCGGCGCAAACGTGTCTTCGAACGACGGATTGAACGGCGCGGCGGCCGCCACCTGCGGCTGAGGTCCGCCAGGCAGCACGAAGACCTGCACTTCCGGGGCGGTGACGACGACGCTGAAGTTGTTGTCGGTCGAGTGCTTGCCGGCCGGCAAACCGATGTCGATGATTGCGTCATCGGTTGGCGGCGAAGTCAGTTGATCAAGCACACTGGGCGGGACCGTGGTCCAGTTGCTGATCACGATGCCACCCAGTGAGCCGGCTGTGTCGATACCGCGAATGTAGCCTTCGGGCGCAACTTCATACACGCCGTACACGCCCGGCGGCAGTCCGACGAACTCGTAAAAGCCGCCCGCGTCGGTCACTGTGGTGATCGGTTGGTCGGCCGGATAGGTTCCGACCAGCGCGACCGAGCCGAGGATGGGCTCGCCTGTCACGCCATCGCGCAACATCAACGTGACGCCCGGCAGCATGGTATCGTCCGGTGTCAGGCTACCGTCGCGAAAGTCGGGCACGAAGATCGGTTGCGACGAATCGGTCACCGGAATTGGCGGTCCGTCCTGAAACACAAATCCGGAGATCGTGGCCGGAGGGATTTCGCAGAAGTCGTAGTGTACGGCTCGCGTGCCGCTACCAAGCACGATCTCGGAAATGAGATTCGTGGTCAGCACTTCACCGCCGACCGAGCCCTCGTGCGCCTCGCCTTCGAAGTAACCGGTTGGCTGAATTTCGAGTACCGAGTACGTGCCGGGAAGCAACTCGTTAAAGAGATACTGCCCGTTGGCATTCGTTGTGGTCGTTGCGACGATCGAGCCGTTCGCGTCGAGCAATTGCACGGTGACACCGGAGATGGGCGTGGCGCCTAGCTCGATCTCACAGTTCTCTCCGTCGCGCGCTACAACGTGTCCTCCGATCGACGCGGGCAGCAACTCGCCGAAGTTGTACTCGTCGGCGCTCACGCCCGGCTTCAGCGCGATGCCCATGATCATGTCGCCGGGATTCTGGGCGAAGCCGCCTTCGGTACCCGGCGAGTCGAGCCCGTCGAGGTAGCCCACGGGCTGAATTTCGCCGACTGCGTACGTGCCGGGCCGCAAATCCAGGAAACAATAACGTCCGTCTGCGTCGGTGATGGTCGTCAGCCCCGTGGGATTACCCTGGGCATCTTTCAGTTCGAGCGTGACGCCGCCAATTCCGACTTCGCCCGTGTCGCGCTGGCCGTTGTTGTTGGCATCGACATAGACCCAGCCACAGAGATCGGCCGGCGGAATCTCGCAGAAGTTGTACTCGACCGCGTCGACGGCGGACAACAACATGATTTCCGAAACGACGTCATCGCCCAACACGCCACCAACGCTGCCGACGTGCGTTGCGCCGTTAAAGTATCCTGCGGGCTGGATTTCGTGCACCGAGTAAATGCCCGGCGCCAAATCGTCGAACAGGTAGTATCCGTTGGCGTCGGTTAGCGTGGTGGTAATCACCGTGCCTGCCGCGTCTCGTAGCTCAATCGTCACTCCGGCAATGGGCGGAGAATCTGGCGTGTGTTCGCAGTCTTCGGTTGTGCTGACATAAACGAAGCCGCTGATGCTGCCCGGCAATACTTCACAGAAGTTGTACTCGACGGCCTCGACGCCGGCGGGCAACACGATCTCGGTAACCGTGTCGACACCCAACACACCGCCGAGGCTACCAACCTGGGTTGCGCCGTTGAGGTATCCGTCGGGCTGCTCCTCGATTACGCCGTAGGTGCCCGGCGCCAGATCGTCGAAAATGTAGAACCCGTTCGCATTGGTCGTGGTCGTGCGAATGACCGCGCCCGATTCGTCGACCAACCGGATTACGACCCCTTCCAACGGTGGCTCGCCGGGATCGTTCGTGCAGTCGCCGTCCAAATCAACATGGACGTAGCCGCTGATGCTGGCGGGCTCCAGTTCGCAGAAGTCGTAGTTAACGCCTTCGACGCCCGAAGTCAGCACGATTTCGGTGATGGTGTCAATGTCCGAGGTCAGTCCACCAGCGCTGCCAGCGTGATGATCGCCGTTGAGATAGCCGTCGGGCTGTTTCTCAAAAATGCCATACGTGCCTGGGGCCAGGTTGTCAAACCGATAGAAGCCTTCGGAATCTGTGACCGTCGTGGCGATCACGTCGCCCCGCTCGTTGAGCAGCAGGATGACGACGCCTTCGAGCCTGGGTTCCCCGGGATCGCGCACGCAGTCGCCGTCACGATCAGCATGCACGTAACCGCTGATCGAGTTGGGTAGGGCTTCGGCGAAATCGTTGCGAATGCTGTCTTCGCCGCCCAAGAGCGAGATTTCGCTGAGCACGTCGTCGTTCGTGACGACGCCGCGCACCACGCCGTCCACGGTGCCGGCGCGGGCACCCACGCTGAAGTATCCCAGTGGTTGCGTTTCGACAACGCGGTACGTCCCGGGTGCAAGACCCTCGAACGCGTAGTTGCCCTGGGTGTCGGTCACGGTCGTTTTGCCGCTGGCGACGTAAGTAGCTCCGTCAAACAACAGCAGCGTGAGGTTGACGTTGCCGATGCCTTGCTCGCCTGCTTCTTGCCGGTTGTTCAGGTTCTGGTCGACAAATACGACGCCGGAGATGCTACTGGGCAGCGGGATTTGTTCGGCTTGGGCTACGGCGCCCGCAGTAAAGTCGGAAAGGTCGACCGGACCTCTGTATCGATCCGGAGGCAGGTCCAACTGCGAGCCAGTCTGGCGCGCGACGGTCTCAAAATTGTCGTCGTACTCGTCCCAGAACTGAACGTGCGTGGTGATCTCTTCGTAATGGGGCGCCTCGAACGTGGCATAGAAGTGAGAACGCTGAAACTCGCCACCTTCGGCCACCGCATTCGTATCGATCTCGCCTGTGTCGGGATCGACGAATTGCGATTCGTCAACGTCGATGCTGATGACGAGCGTTTCCCCGGCGTCGAAGCCTTCCAGGTCGATGACCAGCCGCATGCCGCCGTCTTCGACATGCGTGCCCACGACGTTAAAGCCATCGTGCGAGACGATCCGCAGCGGGTTCGACTTGAACGCTCCCAGTCCGCCAGCCGACGTGTCGAAGAAAATGTCGCCCGACGACCGTCCGCGGCCGTCCTTGTCGCCGTCGATGATGATCTGCGTAAGCTGCGTCCGGTCGGCGCCGCCTTCGTAGGTAAACTCAATGGTGTTCGGCAAAGCGTCGTCACCACCCGCCCGCTCGTAGTAGACCGAACCGACGTGCAGGTTCGCGGCCATGGCCAGCCGCGTTTCGAACTGTTCGATCCGACAGATGTGCGGGCGGCGCGGCTTCTTGTGTGCGGGATCGACACGCGAGCCACGTCCTAGTAGTCTTCGAAACAGGCCCACTGTTTACCTCCCTGCAAACATCGGACGTCAATTCTGTGTAATACGCGGCGCGTTACCGAAACGCTCAATCGATCAATGAACTTGGGCCGGCTTTGACGGGGCCTTGGCGCTGTCGACCTGGGTGCCGGAACCTTCCAATCGCCAGACACGCACCGTGGTATCGAAGCTGCCGGAGATCATCATTTGGCTGGCCAGGTCGTAGGCGAGTGTGGCCACCGAGCCCGTGTGGCCTTGCAGACGGTCGACCTCTTCCTGCGTTCGCCAGTTCCACACGCGAACCAGATTGTCGCTGCCGCCGGTCGCGATCAACTCTTCGCCGCAGACGGCCATTGAGAGCACCTTGCCAGTGCGTGGCTGCAACGACCCGCGCTGTTGGCCGTCGCGCGCATCCCAGAGATAGATCGTGCGGCCTTCGCCGGCCGAAACCAGCACGTCGCCCAAGGGCAAGTAGGCAAGCGTTCGGATCCTTCCCCGCGGCGCCGAAATCTCAAGCGCCACCGTGCCGGTCTGGACGTCCCAGACGCGAATCTGTCCGTTGCGTCCGCCGGTGGCCAGTTGGTTGCCGTCGGGCGAAAACGTCACCGAGCGCAGGTCGACGCCCGGACCGTCGAACACGCGAATCTGCTGGCCGGTGGCCGTGTCGTACAAGTGCACTTCGTGTTCGAATCCAACGACGGCGATGCGCGATCCGTCCGGATGAAAGGCGAGGCTGTAGACGGCGTGGGGATGTGGAGCCAGACGCTGGGCCACTTCGCCCGTGCTGACGTCCCACAGCAGCACGCGCCGGTCGTCTCCGCCCGAAGCCAGGATCCGGCCGTCGGGGCTGACTGCCAACGCGCGAACCCAGTCTGCGTGTCCTTTGAGCGTGTGGACGATGCGGCCGGACGTTGTGCTCCACAACCGGACGACGTGATCGTCGCCGGCCGTGGCAACCATCTTGCCGCCGGGAAGAATCGCCACGGCCGTGATCACGGGTCGGCGATTGACAATGGCGTCGGCTGGCGATTCGATGACCTGCGACGGTTCTACCAGAGCGGTTTCTTCGGCGGCCAGTCGAACCGCTGCCAATGCGATGGCGCAGCAGGCAACGGCCAATACGCGAAAGTCTCGACGCATGAGTTTGCTTCCCTGTCCGTCTTGGCAAGCGCGACAAGCAGTCCCTGCCTGCGCGCGGCGACAGCCGACGCGCAGCAATGGAGCACCACGTCGGCCACCACTGGTATCGGCTGAACCGACCGTAGGGCCAAAGCCCATCCGTAGTTGCGCATCACCCGCCGCCCGGTTGTGACGATTAGTGAAGCGGGAGAAACCCACTGCCCCCGCTACGCGACGGTACGGTGGCTCGATCAGGTGCTAGCAACTGGCCTATAGCGCGCGGCATGTGCGGCGCGGGCTAGCGTGAACCACGCCGCGCTCGTGCCGCAGAGCGCGACCGCAGAAACGGCACGATCGCAATCAGGCAGCGTTGCTACCCGCGCTTTTCGAGCGGCACGAATTCGCGTTCGCGCGGACCGGTGTAGATCTGTCTTGGTCGGCAGATCCGTTTGGAGGGCGACGCGTGCATCTCTGTCCAATGTGCGATCCAGCCCGGCAATCGGCCGATCGCGAACAGCACCGTGAACATCGGCACCGGAATGCCGATCGCCCGATAGATCACGCCAGAATAGAAATCGACGTTGGGATACAGCTTGCGCTCGATGAAGTACGGGTCCGAGAGAGCCACGCGCTCGAGCTCTTGAGCAATCTCGAAAATCGGGTCGTCGATTTGCCGTTTTGCAAGCAAGCGGTCGCAGGTGCGCTTGATAATCGTGGCGCGGGGGTCGTAGTTCTTGTAAACACGATGACCGAAGCCCATGAGCCGGAAACCGCTGTTTTTGTCTTTGGCCATTTCCAAATACTTCGAGACATCGCCGCCGTCGGCCCGAATCGCCTCGAGCATCTCGACACACGCCTGGTTGGCTCCGCCGTGCAATGGCCCCCACAACGCGCAAATGCCGGCGGCAATCGACGCGAACAAGTTGGCATCGCTCGACCCGACCATCCGCACCGTCGACGTGCTGCAGTTCTGCTCGTGGTCGGCATGCACGATCAACAGCAAGTTCAGGGCCTCGACAAACTCCGGGTCGATCGCATACGGCTCGCTCGGCACGGCGAACATCATCCGCAGGAAATTCGCGCAATAGGTCAGATCGTTCTGCGGATAGACGAACGGCTGCCCGATCGACTTCTTGTAGGCATACGCTGCGATCGTCGGCAGTTTGGCCATCAGCCGGTGAATCGACACTTCGACTTGCCGGGGATCGCGCGGGTTGAGCGAATCCTGGTAGAACGTCGACAGCGCGCCAACGACCGAACTGAGAATCGCCATCGGATGCGCGTCGCGCGGAAAACCGTTGTAAAACGACCGCATTTCCTCGTGAATCATCGTGTGCCGACGGAGCGACATCCGGAAACTGTGCAGTTGTTCCTCGTCCGGCAGCTCGCCGTAGATGAGCAGGTAGCTCGTCTCGATGAAATCGCACTCCTTGGCGATCACCTCGATCGGATAGCCCCGGTATCGCAGCACGCCGTTTTCGCCGTCGAGATACGTGATCGCGCTGGTCGTCGATCCCGTATTGACGTACCCCTCGTCAAGCGTGATGTAACCGGTCTGGGCACGCAGCTTGCTAACGTCGACGGCGCGTTCGTTCTCGCTACCGACAACTACCGGCAGTTCAATATCCGCGTCAGGCAACCTCAGTTTCGCCTTGTTTGCCGCCGAACCGCTCTTTTTTGCCACGGTGCTAGTCGTCTTGGTTTTCAATACTCGACACCTCCCCCAATAGCCACTCTGGGACTCCAGAGTCCATCATCTTATCCTTTCGGGGAGCGGCACACAATTGTTTGGATCGCCGGCGCGCACCACGGCGCAGTTTGTAAGCCGTTAAACGTGCCGGGTTTCAGCGAATCGACCGGTTGGGGTGAACACCGGACGTGGGAAAGCAGGGTTAACGGCGCGTGTTGCCCGGCAAAGAGCCGATGGTCGCGTCTTCGTCAAACACGGTTTGCACCGGCGTGCGCTTTTCCAGCTTTGCCAGGTATTCTTCCATCTGGCTGTTCTGATCGCCGGTCTTGAGCTTCTGCTTGATCTCGTCTTGAACCTCGGCGAACGGCACCATGTGGCGCGGCTCGCGCTCCAACACGCGTACGATGTGAAAGCCCTGGTCGTCCTCCAGGATGGGGCTTAGCGCGCCGACCGGCAGTCCGAACAAGGCCTGGTCGATCGCTTCGGAGCGCAGGCTTCCCTGCGTCGTCCAATCGTTCAGGCCGCCCTGATCGGCTGTGAACCCGTGGGAGTTTGCCTTAGCGACCTGCGGTAGCGGGGCCCCGGATTGCACCTGCCGGCCCCACGCGGCGATCGCGCGCCACGCTTCGGCTTTGTTCGAAAACTCGTCAAACGCCGCCGTGAGCTGTTCCCAGCGGGCCCGGGCCGGCCGCTCCCAATCGGCCGTGTGCTGACGGTAGTAGTCGATCATTTCTTCGTGCGTTGGCTCTTTCTGCTGGCGCACTTGTTGGTGCAGCCAGCCGCCGGCCATCAGTCGTTCGACGTAGACCATGCGTTGCGACTCGAGTGAGCCGCCCTGGGCCCGGAGCTTGTTTTCCAGGTCGACTATGCCGCTGGCCTTGTATCGTTTGATCAACTCTTTGATTTCAACTTGATTGAACTGCTCGCGGATGTTTTCGATGTTCTTGTCGATCGCTTCGGCGTCCGCGACGCGGCGAATCTCCGAGATCAGCAGCTTGATCTTAACGGCGTCCTCCAACGTGCGCTCGGTGAGCTCGCGCTTCCATTGCTTGATCTGCCGCTGCTTGACTTCGTCGGGCAAGTCTTCGAACTCTGCCCCGAGTTGCTCGATAAACGGATCGAGCCGCTGATGGACCGAGGGCAGGATGTCGGCGGCTTGCACCACTTCGGATCCAACGTGCGCGAGAATCGCCGCTGGCTCGTAAGGCGGCTCGGTCGGATCCTTCTGCGGTGGCGGCGGCGTGGTTGCAGCGGCCGGTTGTTGAACCGCCGGCTGCTGGACCGTGGTCTGCGGCGTGGGGCCTCCGGGCCATCCGTTCGGTCGCGCGGGATCGGTCGGTCGGGTCGGCGAGCTGGGGCCGTAGTTGTTCGGCGAAAAGGCGTTGGTGCCAAACCCGCCGGGTGCCGGACTGCCATCGAACGGCGCATTGGGCCCCGACGAATAACCCGGCGGCACTAACGGATACTGCGCCCGGGCCGTCGATAGAAGACCTAGCCGGCGGCGCGCAGCGATCTGGCCGGGCAACAAGCCCAGGGCCATCGCCAGGCCCACCAACAACAGGATGTGCCAAGTCGTTCGCGTCACGACCGAAGGATCTTCGGACAACGACCGTGGTCGCGTCCAATGATAGGTTGAACTGAGGGTGAATACCCGAACTTGCCGAAGGGTTGCCAGCGCTCCATGTCCAATAGACCGACCGCGGCGGGGCGGGATTATAGGGACGAGTCACTGGGGCCGCAACAGCGATTCGATCGCCTCGACAACTTCGCCCGACTCGATAACGTCTTTGCTCACTGGCAGATAGGCGCCACGCTCGTCGACCACCCGCAGACGCCCGCCACTTTCCGTTGCCAGCGTTTGGATCTTTGGCCGGTCCGTATAGCCGAAAACGACGAACCCGTCTTCGATGTGAATCGACGAAATACCCCGCTGATGACCCCAAATACGCAGCTTCGCCATGAGCATCAGTCGCTCCAATTCCGCGGGACGCGGGCCGAATCGGTCGGCCAATTCGGCCGTAAACTCTTCCCACGCTTCGATCGTGGCCAACCGCGCAATGCGCCGGTACAGATCGATCTTCAACCGCATGTCGGGCACGTAGCTGCGCGGGATGTACGCCTCGCACGGCAAGTCGACGCTGACGTCGATCTGCACCTTGGGCGGTAGTTGCTTGAGCCGGCGGACCGCCCGTTCGAGCAACTCGCAGTACAGCTCGTATCCGACCGTGGCGATGTGGCCGCTTTGTTGTGTGCCCAGAATGTTGCCGGCGCCGCGCAATTCGAGGTCGCGCATCGCGATGGCGAACCCCGCGCCCATCTGACTGAACTCCTCGATCGCCCGCAGGCGGCGCGTGGCGGTGGGCGAAAGATGCTTGTGCGGATCGACCAACAGATAGCAGTAGGCCCGATGCTTGTACCGCCCCACCCTGCCCCGCAGTTGGTGCATGTCGGCCAGACCATAACGATCGGCTTCGTCGATGAAGATGGTATTGGCGTTGGGAATGTCGAGCCCGCTTTCGACAATCGTGGTCGCCAGCAGCATGTCGAAACGGTGGTCGACGAAATCGAGCATGACCTTCTCGAGCTCTCCTTCGGGCATTTGCCCGTGGCCAATCGCGATGCGTGCCTCGGGCACGACCTCACGGAGCCGCGCGGCGACTTTTTCGATGTCTTGGACCCGGTTGTGAACGAAGAAGATTTGACCACCGCGGTTCAGCTCGCGCATCACAGCGTGGCGCACCAGTTCCGGTTCGAACCGCGTGACGCGCGTCTCGATGGCCAGGCGATCGTCCGGCGGAGTTTCCAGGTTCGAGATGTCGCGCACTCCCAACAGCGAGAGATGCAGCGTGCGCGGAATCGGCGTAGCCGTCATCGTCAACACGTCGACCGTTTGCCGCAGTGCCTTGAGTCGCTCCTTGACCTCCACGCCGAATCGCTGCTCTTCGTCGATCGTGACCAGGCCCAGGTTCTGGAAAGCGACATCATGCTGAGCCAACCGGTGCGTGCCGATCACGATGTCGATCGAGCCTTCGGCCAGTCCGGTTAGAATCTCGCGCGTTTGCTTGGGCGTGCAAAACCGCGATAGCGACTCGATCGCGATCGGAAACTCCGCCATCCGGGCTCGAAACGTGCGGAGGTGTTGCTCGGCCAAAATCGTGGTGGGTACCAGCACGGCCACCTGATAGCCGTGGTCAACGGCCTTGAACGCGGCGCGCATCGCCAGCTCGGTCTTGCCGAAGCCCACGTCGCCGCACAGCAGCCGATCCATCGGGCGCGGCTGCTGCATGTCGTCTTTGATGGAGGTGACCGCGGCAAGCTGATCGGGAGTTTCGACGTACGGGAACGACGCGTCGAATTCACGTTGCCAGGCCGTATCGCTCGGAAAGCGGATGCCCGGCCGCAGTGCGCGTGCGGCTTGCAGTTCGAGCATGTCCGCCGCCAGATCGATCACGGCATTCTCGGCCGCCTCTTTGTGCTTCGCCCACATCCGCCCGCCGATTCGGGCCAGTGTGGGCCGCGCGCGTTTGCTGCCGCCGACATACTTCTGCACCAGTTCGATCTTGGACGCTGGAACGTAGATCTTGGTGTCGCCGTGAAACTCGAGCACCAGGTGTTCTTCGGCCTGGTGGGCCTTCTCCAGCAATTTCAATCCGCGATAGCGCCCGATGCCGTGCGACAGGTGAACCACGTAGTCCCCCTCGCGCAGTTCCAGGAAACTGTCGATGACGCGACCCAGTCGGCGGCGCGTCGGCCGGTGCAGGTCGGAGCGATGGAACAACTCGTTGCCGCTGATCAGGGCGATGCGCTCCGAGACCAGCCGAAATCCGGACTTGAGACGGCCGATCGTGTAGTGCAGGCGGCCGGCCGCTTCGAGGCGCGTGCTGCTGAAAATCTCTTGGAGCCGCTGCGATTCAGCTTCGGTCTGACACACGATAAACACGTCTTGCTCGGCCGACTGTCCCGCGCCCATCAAGGCATCCAGCTCGTCGCGCACTTTGGCGACTTCGCCGCTAAACCGCTCGACCGATTCGATGCCCAAGTGGCAGGTCGTCTCCATTGAGCCGCTCGGCACACCGGCCGCCGTGATCGACGGAAAGCGCGTCACCTGCCGCATCGTGGTCGACACGCTGTGGAAATCCTGCGGCCGGTCGAGCCGTTCCAGGTAGCGTCGTCCTTCTTCGTCGATGTCGCCTGGCTCGACGAGGTAGAACCAAGCGCCCTCGGGTAGATAGCCGGTAAAGTGCTCGCGGTCGTCCTGGCGCTCCGTCAACAGCGTGATATCCACATCGTCGAGCGATTCCAGGCTGCGTTGCGAGCTGACCTCGAAACGGCGGATCGACTCAACCTCGTCGCCGAACAGCTCGATCCGCACCGGGTCGTACCAGTCCGGAGCAAACACATCGATGATTCCGCCCCGCGGCGAGAATTCGCCAGGCAGTTCTACGGCGCTGGTGTTGTGAAAGCCGTTGGTGACCAGCCACCGCACAAACTCCTCGGGGTCGAGCGCGTGGCCGCGCCGTACACGGCGCGTCTGCTCGGCCAGTTTTGCGCGGGCTGGCACCGGTTGGAGCAGGCTTTGGATACTGGTTACGACCAGCCGCGGAGGCCGTGGGCTGGCAAGCGCCTTGAGAACGCGGAGCCGCTCTCCGTAGATATCGTCGAAGACGACCGTCTCGCCCTGATCGGCTTCCCATGCCGGAAACGTTTCCGGAAGCACGTCGCTAAACAGGGCCAGGTCGGCACAGAAGTCATCGAGATCGTCGATATGCGGCCAAACGACGACCAACGGGCCAGGTGCGTGGCGCGCCAGCGAGGCCGCCACCAGCGCGCAGCTCGAGCCCCAGACTCCGCCCAGCGTGGAGGCGTGGCCATTCTGTAAACTGGCCAGGACCTCGGCGAAGCCTTCTTGTGCCTCCAGACGCCCCACCAAATCGACGAGGCGATCCGAGGCGTTCACGACACTCTGCGCTTCGGCCATATTTCGCTGGGCGAAATTCTAGGCCGTGGGCCACCGGCTGGGAAGGTCGCGCGGTGCGAGCCCGCGCGCCGTCGTGCTAGCTCGCGCTGTCCGATTCGCGCTTGAATTGCTTGACCACTTCGGCCTCGGGCAGGGCCTTGTAGTAGGGATCGAGCGGAAAACATCCCGAGATGACACCCTGGCGCGGACCGGTCGTACAGTCGCTGAACGTGCGGCAGATCCGCTTGCGCGCCATTTCGCCGCGGGCCAGCGTGTCGGCCGGCAGTTCCGGATAGGCCAGTACCATACGGCCCAGACCCACCACGTCGATCCAGCCGGCCCGCACCGCCGCCTGTGCCACGTGCGGTAGAAAGTCCTGCAGGTAGGTGTAGCCGGTGCCGACCATGGGCATCTCGGGCACCGCTTCTTTGCACTGCCGCGTGGCGTCGATTTGGCGCCAAACGCCCACCAAGGGATCTTCCGGCGGCAGATAACCGTCGCTCGGCGGAAAGATCGCCGGTCGCTGCACGTGGGGACAATAGTACGGGCTGCCGCACGACACGTTGATCACGGCCACGCCCAGTTCGTGCAACCGGCGCACCAGCGCGATCGGTTCGCGCAGGTCCACGGCCAGCGGATCGTCTTGGTCGACGCCAAAACCCAACTCGTACGGCAACAGGTCGCCGTATTCCAGCGGACGCCCGACTTCGCGACTGGTGGCATACGGGACGGTGTCGAACACACTCAACCGCACGCCGATCGCCAGCTCGGGTAGTTCGCCGCGGATCCGTTCGACAATTGTCGTAAGCATTCGGCTGCGGCCATCCAGATCACCGCCAAATCGGCCCGGCCGCGCGCGGGCACTCAGGAATTCGTGAACCAGGTAACCGTGACAGGCTTTCACGTCGACGAAATGAAAGCCCAACGCATGGGCCATCCGCGCCGCGTCGCAGTACGCATCGATCAGTCGCTCTACTTCGTCATCCGAAAGTACGAGCGCCGCATCGTCCGCATCGATTCCAAACTTCGCATCCAAAAGCGGATGATGGTAGGCCAGTCGCGGCTCGGGCGGGCCACTCGGCCGGCAGAATCGACCGGAGTGCGTCAGTTGCAGCCCGATCCACAGATCCGACGTATCGCCAAAGCACGCGGCATGTTCGCTCGTAAGCACCTCCAGCAACACGGCCAGACCTGCCCGATTGTCCGGTGTGGCAAGCGTCTGGTTCGGGTTGGCTCGACCTTCGGGCACCACGGCCGCCGCTTCGCCTCCCCAAATCATCTTGGCACCGCTCCGGCCAAAGTTGCGCCAGCGGCGCAACGTATGTTGCGAGGGCGAACCGTCGCGATGGGCGTCCCAGCCTTCCATCGGGTGAATGCACCAACGATTGCCTACTCGGAAACCGGCGATTTCGATCGGTTGTGCCAGCGGAGAGCCGTCTGACGCCGTCAGTACCTCGTCATCGACCGGCAGCGAAACCCCCAATTCGTCCAGTCGTGCGCGCAGTTGCTCGGGTGTTCGCAACTGCGCGACTTTCGGATAGGAGTTTGTCATGGCTGATGCCGGTAGTGGCGCTAACGGGTGGGATTGTTCAGGCGGAAGTCGCCTGGCGGAAGCTCGCATCGTAGCGTGTCTTGTTCGACGGATCGATGCTCGATGCGCGTCCGCCGAAACGAATCCGCGCGCGACCTACGTCGATCGCGCAGGCTGGAGCGGGCTTTTTGCGATCACGAACTTCTTTTCGCCCGCACCGGCCGCGAAAGCCACCGTAGCGGTGCGCCGCGCGCCGCTGCCGCTCAGCGCGACGATCTTGCCTGGGCCGTACTCCGGATGCCGCACCACCATACCCTGGTGAAATGCCTCGGGCGAAGGCGGAGGCGGCGCGTTTTGCGAACCTTGCTGCAGCTTCGCGGCCGTGGTAATCGAAGCGGCCGACGTAGCTGCCGTCAGCGACGACGACGATCCGGCATCGGTCTCCGGCGGGGTTGCGCGCTCCAACTGCTCCGGGTCGAATTGGATGTCGTCGTCCGACGCGGCAAATTCCGCGTCAGCATCGCCCGGTTCCCACGCCGAAGTCGCCGACGCCGCCGGTTCAACGACGTCCATTTCATCGCGCGGCAACTCCATCAGGAATTGACTGGGCACGCTGTGGCGCCGCTGTCCACGAAACTCGCGATACGTTGCCAGGCTCAACTGTAATTCCTCGCGGGCCCGCGTAATGCCCACGAACAACAGCCGTCGCTCTTCTTCGAGCAAGTCGTTGTTTTCTCGGCTCCGCTCGTGCGGCAATAGTTTTTCTTCCAGGGCGATGATAAACACGACAGGAAACTCGAGGCCCTTCGAGGCGTGTAGCGTCATCAGCGTCACCTGGTCGTCCTCGGCCGCCCATGCATCCGTATCGTTCACCAGGCAGGTGTCTTCGAGGAAGGATTCCAGCGGAGCGTCGCTGGGATTGCGTTCGTCAAACTCGCGCGCAGCGGTGAGCAGTTCTTCGATGTTGGCCAGCCGCTCCTGGTCTTCCTCGTTCTCCGAGTCGGCAAGAAACTTCTGATATCCAGAGCCTGACAGGACGTGTCCCAGCACTTCCTCGACCGGCGCGGCGGCGTGAACGGCGAGTTGGTCGTAGGCGGCGACAAACTTGGCAACCGCCACCGCGGCCCGCTTGTTCAGCGATTCGATCATGCCGGCTTCGCGGGCAGCGTCGAGCAGCGAAATACGGTACTGGTCCGCATGCGCCACGAGCCGGCCGATCGTTGTTTTTCCGATTCCACGGGGCGGCATATTGATCACCCGCAGCAGGGCGTTGTCGTCGCGGGGATTGTTGATCAAGTGCAGATAGGCCAAGACGTCCTTGATTTCCTTGCGTTGATAGAACTCGAGCCCGTTGACCATCTGGTACGGAATGCCTTGATCACGCAGGGCGAACTCAAGGCTGCGCGACAGCGCGTTGACGCGATAAAAAATCGCGAAGTCGCGCGGGCGGCGATTGCCAGCATGAACTTCTTGGGCGATGTACGCGGCAACGCTCTCGGCCTCGACACGCTGTGTCGGATAAGCGGTCAACCTCACGCACTGCCCTTCATCGTTTTCGGTGTACAGTCCCTTTTGTTTGCGGCGCTGGTTGTAGCCGATCAGACAGTCGGCCACCCGCAAGATTCGTTTCGTGCTGCGATAGTTGCGCTCGAGCTTCACCACGCGCACGTTCGGATAATCGTCTTCGAAGTCCAGGATGTTGCTCAGATTCGCCCCCCGCCAACCGTAGATCGACTGGTCGGGGTCGCCCGTCACGGCCAGGTTCGGATGATCGATCGACAGCGCGCGGACGATGCTGTACTGCGCCAGGTTGGTGTCCTGATACTCGTCAACCAGGATGTACTGAAAACGCTCGTCGAGCGCGGCGCGCGTTTCCGGGTTGTCGCGCAGCAGCGTCGCCACGTGGAGCAACAGGTCGTCGAAGTCGACGGCGCTTGAAGCAAGCAACCTCGCCTGATACGCCGGATAGACACGTGACACGATGTTGCCCAGCGGGTGTCCTGAACGCGGCTCGTACTGTTCGGCCGTGATCAAGTTGTTCTTGGCCCAACTGATGGCCGCGGCGATTCGCTCGGGTGTGTACAGCGTGGCGTCGATGTCCAGGGCCTCGAGTGTTCGCTTGAGCACCTGACGACTGTCCGACGTGTCGTAGATCGTGTAGTTTTCGCGAATGCCGATCGACGGAGCATAGTCCCGCAGCAGTCGAGCACAGAAGCGGTGAAACGTGCTCATCCAGACTGGCTGGCCGGGCGCCAGTTGGTCGATCCGCGCGCGCATCTCGTCGGCTGCTTTGTTCGTAAAGGTCAGCGCAACGATCCGCCGCGGCGGCACGCCGTGGCGCAACAGGTTGGCAACCCGGTGCGTGATGACACGGGTCTTGCCGCTGCCCGGTCCAGCAAGCACCAGCAGCGGGCCTTCGCGGTGCTCAACGGCCTCGCGCTGAGCGGGCGTTAGCGCGTTTAGTTGTTCGCTCCACACGTGAGGCGGTGTCCGGGACTGACACTGACAAGGAAGGATTCGCGACATCCACTTTATAGTATACGGCCGCCGCGTTGGACCCGTCGCGCAGGCGATTGTGCCTTGGCCGCCAATTCCGCCAGACACCGCAGTCCTCTGCCTGGAAACGCAGACGAACAGTCTGAAACAGTCGCATTCGGCACGGTGGGGGCGGCATTGCGCGAAGGGCGACACTTGACGGACGACGTTTCGATGAACCGCCCGATCGACAGCGCGCTCGGCACGCCAAACCTTTTGGCTCGCGCGGCGCGAAGCTGTCTTGCGCCGCGCGAACTGCGCGGCGAGTGCTAGCACGACGCGAAAAAAAGTTTGCCGGGACCGTACCAAATTAGAGATTTGCTGGTATATTATCGCGCGTCATGCGGCCATCATGGATCCGGCCGCTGGTTGGGCAGCAAACAGATGCGCACTGCCCGCCACGTTAAGTTGAACCTTTTTCGGGAGGGAGCCCAATGACGCGCATTCCGTTGCCTACGACCGAGAACAAGGCCGACGATCTGACCGCAAAGTTGGAGATGAGCACGGCCGAGATCGGTCTGTCGGTCCGCACCACCAACTGTCTCGAGGAGCGAGGCATCTTCACCGTGGACGATCTGCTCAATTGCACACGCGAAGACCTATTGAGCATCTCGAACTTCGGCGAGAAGACGTTGGAAGAGGTGTACTTGGCGCTGGAGGGGGTCGGCTTTTTTCGCCGCGCGAAGCGGGAAGCCGTCACGGCATGACGCCGGCCGCGTCACAATCGTGTTAGCTCATGGCCAGGGTAGCCCGGCGGACCGCGGGTTACCCTGGCCCGCTTTTTTTCGAGCTGGCCAGCGCTGGCCATCGTGGCTCGAACGCGCTGCGCGCGCTACACCATGCGGGTGCCGAACTACTGGGGCGACCCCGCGCCGACCCAAACGCACTTGAGCGTCTTGGTGTCGCGGGCGAAGAACCGCCCTTCGCTCAATGCCGGCAACGCCTGCGTGGTGGTCACAAACAGTCGCGCATTGGACAGAGGGCGAAACTGCTGGTGCGATGGTTCAGCCAATACCAGTTCGCCGTCGGTCTTCATGATCAGCAACTTGTCGTCGGCGCGGATCAGCGTCCCGGTGCCGAAGCCTTCTTGAGTCCACAGCACGGTGCCGCGTCGCGGGTCGATGCACCGCAGCCGCGCGACGCCGACGTCTTGTCGGCCGTCGATGCCGTACAGGTATCCGCCGTGTTCGACGCAAGTCGTGTACTGGCTCGACATCACGTCGTCGCTGTCCCATACAAGTGTCGCGTCGTCCGCACCAAACTTCGCGTACTTCGCTCCGACACCGTAGCTGGACGACACAAACAGATGGTCGCCCAGCAGCAGAGGATTGGCGGCGTTCACGGTCGGCCCGCGCGCTCCGAATGGGAACTGGAATCGGACCTTTCCCGTCGCCGGATCCACCGAAACGACGTTAAGCCGTGTGACGAAGATTACGTGACGCACCGCGTCGCGCGTCGTGGCTACCGGCGATGAGTAGCTGGCCGCGTCGTCCGTCGACTTCCATAGAGTCGACCCGTCGTCTAGCGACAGCGCGACGATGCCGGCGCCGCGCGCGCCGACGTTGACCAGCACTTTGTCGCCGTCAACGATCGGCGTGCTGCCGGCCCCGAAGTAGCCCTCTGGCGCATTGAAATCCTCGAGCAGATTGCGATACCAGGATTTCTTACCGGTTGCCAGCTCGGCACACTGCATCTCGCCGCCCGGACCGAACAGAATTACGCGCTGCCCGGCGATTAGCGGCACACAGCGGGGACCGGTATCGGGCGAGACTCCCCCGCGGTAACTGGTCGGAAATTCGATCTTCCACCGCGCTTGGCCGGTGGCCGGATCGAGCACTTCGGCCACCAGCCCATCGCCCAGCCGATGAAATAACACCGCCGTGTTGCCTGCAACCGCGACACCGGCGAACCCCTCGCCGACGTCGCGTTGCCACAGTTCCGGCGGACCGCCGGCGGGCCACGCGTCGGCCAGCGTTTCCTCTTCGGCGACTCCGTCACGCTGCGGGCCCAGAATCTGCGGCCAGTCACCGGCTGCCCCCGTGGACAACAAAAGACCAAGCAGGGCTGGGAGCACTGCGAGCGACATTCGGCCTGCTGTTACCTTCCGGCTACATCGAGTGCGTCGGTGCCCGGGGGGCATCCCGTTGTTCTTTTGCATTGAAACGATCAGAATGGTCGGCGGCGGTTATGGGGCGATCGTCGGTGTTTTTTCTTGGCGAAGATGGTCGAGCGCCACGGTTCAGGGCACGTGGACGCAATTCGGCGTAGCCCGCGACTGCGCCGTGGGCATGTGCCCGGAGCAACCGTCTTGCGTCGTGACCACGATTATAATGAGTGTTCGCGCCGAGGGAGAGCGTGTTATGGAACGGTCGCGCTGCTGTGCTCCTGCCGTGTGACCACGCCGATTACCTGCCCAGTGGAGTTGTGCCTTGTCCCGCTTTCTGCGGCTATACGAGAAGAAACGGGGTGAACGCCGGACCGGTTCCAAGGCGGTCGGCAACATCGGCGAAGCCCTGTTCTTCGGCGTTTTCTTCGTGGTGGGCTGCATCGCGCTTGCGGGGATGGTTTCGTGGTTCGTCTGGCCCGAGTGGCGCGCCAATCGGCAGTTTGCGAGTTCAACCTGCGTTCTGCTTGATAAGCGCGTCGACGAACGGGCGGGCGCCGACGACACGGAGGCTCCGACCTATCTTCCGGAGTTTCATATCCAGTACGAGGCCGACGGACAAAAGTGGGACGCGAAAACCTACGACGTGAATCGGACCTACTCGACCGACCGTGAGGCAGTTGAGGCAATCCTCGATCGTTATGAGGTAGGCGATCGCTACGTATGCTGGTACGACCCGATCCATCCGCAAACCGTCGTGCTCGTGCGCGGCTACAGCGGTTGGCTGTATCTGCTGATGCTGATCCCGATTTCATTTATCGCCATCGGCGGCGGCGGTCTGGTCTACACGTTGTTGCAGTGGAACGCGTCGGCCGAACGGCGTTCGTTGCTGGCACAACGGGCCGCGCGGATCGATCTGTTCGACGCGGGCACCGGCACCGGAGCCTTTCCCACTGTGCCGGCCGATTCACACGTCACCGACAGTCCGGGCACGACGCTCGCCTATCGCTTGCCGGGCGGTTCGTCGACCGGACTGAAGATGGTCGCCGTTGCGATGGCGTGCTTGATGTGGAACGGCCTGGTGACCATCTTTATCGTGATGGCCATCAGCGCGTTTCGCGCCGGCGAGCCGGATTGGGTGTTGACCGTGTCGCTCGTACCGTTCGTGGCCGGGGGTGTGGGCCTGGTGGTCTATTTCGTGCGCCTGGCACTGATCGCGGCCGGCGTGGGGCCGACCTGGATCGAGATTTCGCACCATCCGCTCTCGCCCGGACACTCGTGTGAGGCCCTACTGTCGCAAGCCGGCAGGCTAAAGCTCAATTCGTTGGAATTGTGGCTGGCGTGCGACGAGAAAGCGACGTACCGCCAAGGAACCGACACGCGAACCGAGTCGCGCCGCGTCTACCAGGAGCGTTGCTTCGTGCGCAACGACATCGAAATCGACCGTGGCCTCTCCTTCGAGAGCCGCTGTCGGGTCAAAGTGCCTGCCGTGGCCATGCACTCGTTTCAAGCCAATCACAACGAGGTCAACTGGAAGCTGATCGTCAAGGGCAGCGTCGACGGATGGCCCGACTATGAGCGTGTCTTTAGGATCGTCGTCAATCCCGCCGGCAATGGGGATGCACACGCATGAACGCGCCGGGACTCCGACTCGCACTCGACGAAAAGCCTCGCGCTTACCGCGCGGGCGACGTGCTGCAAGGGCGGTTCAGCCTGGAGGGTGTTGCGCCCGTCGATGTCCGCGCCGTCGAGCTCTCGGTTTTGTGGCACACCGACGGCAAGGGCGACGAAGACATGTCAGTCCACTACTTCGAGAGGGTCGAGCCGCAAAACGGTCAGCCGATCGATTTGCAACATGCCCGGCGCTTCAGTACGGCCTTGCCGGCAAGCCCGCTGAGCTACGACGGGCTGATCGTGAAAATCTGCTGGCTGGTTCGCGTGCGGGTATTTTTGTCGCGGGGAAAAGAATTGTCACACGAGATTCCGTTTCAGTTAGGCACAGTACCCCATCCGCACGAGGTGGCCACGTGAGCGCGCTGCAGGCGGCCAGCGCCGCGACCAACCCGTTTTCGACACGATATGTTCGGCCGGGCGCGATTCGTTTTGTGTTCGACGGCAACACCGAAGCCGGCCAACTGATTGAGCGGCTTGCGTCGTTCGACTGGCGAGCCCAGATTGTCGGTCCGCATGGCTCCGGCAAGTCGACGCTGCTGGCCACCCTGAGCGAACCCTTGCGCACGGCCGGTCGCCCCGCGTTCGTCGTGGCTCTGCACGATGGCCAGCGCCGCATGCCGCACGATTGGATTGCCGGCGCGCATGCAGCGGCAGCGCGGCTGATCGTCGTTGACGGGTACGAGCAACTGAGCCGCCTTAGCCGATGGAAGCTGGCGCGCCGTTGCCGCCGCGAAGATTGGGGATTGGTTGTCACTGCGCACCGTGACGCGGGATTACCGACCCTGGCCCGGATTGTGCCGAGTGCCGAAGTGGCCCAGCGCGTCGTCGATCTTCTCCTGTCCACCGGACGCGGCGCGATCACGCGCGAGGTCGTTGCCGACGCGTTTCAAGGCAGCAACGGCAACGTCCGCGAGATGCTCTTTGCGCTGTACGATCGCTTTGAGCATACGCGCCACGGACAGGACCGTTGAGTCGGCCCGCGGCGGCTTCACAGCAGTGTTTTGACGTGCCGCAGAGCCGTGCGATCGCGCCGCCTCGGCTTACCAATCTCGCCCCCGCCAGCGGGCGGATGTTGTTCGGGTCGTAGCGATTGCGTCAAGTTTGCCGTTGTGTCGAGCGACCGGAGCCGGGGCCAAGTGTCCGCTCGCATCGCGGCCTGCGAGCTTGCCGGTCAGGAACTGCGGGCAGTCTGTAACGGCAACGACACGCTAGCACGGCGTGGCCGTGCGATGTTTCCGGCGAATTTCCGTCGCGGCGACTGTTTTTGGTCTAAAGTTTTTCAAGCGCTTTGTCGCTGGCGAACGTCTGTGGCCGCCCGCCGACCCGTGTGGCGACCCGTGACCCAGTTTGCCAAGGCCGTACGATCGATCAAGCGGTTTGAGTCTTCGCATTCGGAAACTCTTACCAAATGATCGTGTGAGCCGCGCAAGCCGTTGACGTTCTGTGCAATCGCCGGTCAACATGAAATTTGAAGACCCTTGCAGCACAAAGGGAGTGCCACATGTTTGCTCCGAAAACGCGCGTCGCGGTGATTGCTTTTTCGCTTTTGGCGGTACCGACGTCGCAATCCGATGCCTGTGAATTTTTGCGGCGCTGCTTCGGCGGCCGCACGACGTACTACGCCCCGGTGACCGCGGCCTATGCCCCAAGCTGTTGCCCGCAGCCACAGTGCTGTGCTCGGCCGGTGGTGGCGTATCAGCCGCAGACCTGCTACCGCACGGTGTATCAAAACGTTCCGGTGGTTGCGTATCGCCCGATGACGACGTGCAATCCATGTACCGGATGTCCCCAAACGGTCATGCGTCCGGTGACGTCGTACGTCACGCAAGCCCGCTTGGTGCCGTACACGTCGTATCGCCCCGTGATGACGACGAGCTACGCGGCGCCCTGTGCGACGGGTTGCGCTGCTGGGGCGACGACCGCCGCCTATCCGAGCGTTACGGCCTATTCGAGCTATTCGTCCGCAACGACGGCCCCGTCCTGCTGCTCACCCAGCACGAGTGTATCGACGCCGACGACGTATGCTCCCTCGGGCACCGTTGGCTCGACGGTGACACAGTTGGGCCCTCCGACGACCACGACGCCCAGCTATTCGCCCAGCCCGTCGTTGGCCCCGCAGTCGACGACCCCCAGCACGACCCCCAGCACGGTCGTCCCGCAGCAGACTTTCGAGCAGGATCCAGCCGCACCGGCGGCCCAGCCTGAGTCGCGTCTGCGTCAGCCGCTGCAACCGCTCGAACTGAATCCTTCGAACACGCTCGGCACGCCGCGGGCACTCGACCCGGAAGGCGGCGACCGGATGACGGCGTTGCCGCTGAAGTCCACCTTCGCCGGTCGACTCGTATCGACCACGACGCCCGACGCCGAGTACAGCAACAACGGCTGGCGAGCTTCGAACTAGCCGCGGGCCGATGTAACTTGGCCGCCTGACTTTTCGCGGGCGGCAAAGAGACCCACACCGACCCGTCTTCGACCACCACGTCGAGGACGGGTTTTTTCATGCGCCGCTGCGGAAACGGGGTCCGTGCTCTAGAATGGGCGCCGTCACTGCCCTGCGCTACGAGCCAATGCGATGAACAACGCGCGTATAGCCGAGACCTTCGAGCTGATCGCCGATCTGCTCGAGTTTTCCGATGCCAATCCGTTTCGTGTGCGCGCTTACCGCAATGGGGCCCGGGCAATCCGCGACTATCCCCAGCAAATGGAGTCCGTCCGTCAAGATTCCGATGCGGAATTTACCGACATCGCGGGCGTGGGCAAGGACTTGGCCGAGAAGGTCGCGACACTGCTCGACACCGGCAGTGTCCCCATGCTCGACGAGCTGCTCGAGGAAATCCCCAAGAGCGTGCTTGAGATCCTGCGCATACCCGGGTTGGGGCCCAAGAAAGCGGCCGCTCTGTACAACACCCTGGGTATCTCGACGCTCGACCAGCTCAAAGCGGCCTGCGAGGCGCACCAGGTGCGTGATCTGAAGGGTTTTGGCGCGAAGACCGAAGAAACCATTCTGGCCGGGATGAGCCTGGCGCAGACGGCCGGCGACCGGATGTTGTGGGCCATTGCCGACCAGTTTGCTCAAGCCATTCGTGACCATCTGGAATCCTGCAAGAGCATCAAGCAACTAGAGGTGGCCGGCAGCTATCGCCGCGGCCGCGAAACGGTCGGCGATCTGGACATCCTGGTTGTTTCGTCGAAAGTCGACGAAGTGATGGACCGGCTGGGCGAGTTTCCGGAACTGGAATCGGTCGTCGGACGCGGACCAACCAAAATGACGATCCGTGTGGCCGACGGGCCGCAGGTCGATCTGCGGGTAGTGCCGGCCAAGAGCTTCGGCGCGGCGCTGGTCTATTTCACCGGCTCGAAGCAGCACAACATCGTGCTCCGCGGCATGGCGAAAGACCGCGGTCTGAAGATCAACGAGTACGGCGTGTTTCGCGTGCGCGACGAGAAAGAGACCTTCGTCGCCGGTCGGACCGAAAAGGAAGTTTACAAAGCCCTCGAGCTGCCCTGGATTCCGCCCACTTTGCGCGAAGCACGCAGCGAATTCGATTGGGCGGAAGAGGACGCTCTGCCGAAGCTGGTCGAACTGGACGACCTGCTGGGCGATCTTCACATGCACACCACCGCCACCGACGGCAAGGCAACGCTCGAAGAGATGGTCGACGCGGCCCGGGCACGCGGACTGAAATACATCGCGATCACCGACCATTCGAAGCGGGTCACCATGGCCAACGGGTTGGACGGCAAGCGCTTGCGCCGGCAATGGAAAGAAATCGATAAGCTCAATGAATCGCTGCGCGGATTCCGCGTGCTCAAGGGGGTCGAGGTCGACATCCTGGAGCGCGGCGGGCTCGATCTGCCCGACGAGGTGCTCGCCGAAGCTGACTGGGTTGTGGCCAGCGTTCACTATGGCCAGAACCAATCGCAAGACCAGATCACGCAGCGCGTGATCGGCGCGCTCGAAAACCCCAACGTCTCGGCCATCGCACATCCGACCGGCCGGCTGCTGAACCGGCGCAAGGCGTACGAGATCGACCTGGATGCTGTGTACAAAGCCGCTCAGGCGAACAACAAGATCCTCGAGCTCAACGCCAACCCGCGGCGGCTCGACTTGGACGACGTCGCTTGCGCGGCGGCCAAGAGGCACGGTATCCCGATCGTCATTTCCAGCGACGCTCACAGCACCGACGGACTGGCGGTGCTCCGCTACGGAATCAACCAAGCGCGCCGCGCCGGACTGACCAAGCAGGACGTGGCCAACGCCCGACCATTGGACAAGCTGCTCGCGCTGGTCGCCAAGGGACGCAAGTAGCGGTGAACCGATGGCCCGGTTGTCGGACGGCGTGGACTAGGCGGCGGGCATCGCAGCCGGCGTGCCCGGTTCTCGACGGCTACTTCTTGGATCGGCCGAGCACTTCCAGCCGGTAGCCGGTCACCTCGAAGCCCGAGCCGGCCAGCTTCTCGACCAACTTCGGATCGAGCTTGGCCAGAAGTTGCGGGTCGAACTCGACGGGCAAGTCGCGAATCTCGCCCGTTTCGACGTCGCGCAGATGATAGTGGTCCTCCGCGCGGCAGTCGTAGCAGGCGCGGCCATCGTTGCTCGTCAGTCGAGCAGCCAGATCGGCCGATACCAGTGCCTCGAGCGCGTTGTAGACCGTCGCCAGGCTGATCCGCGGTACGCGCCGCTGCACGGCCCGATAGACTTCCTCGACCGTCGGATGCGAGCGGACACTCTGCAAGAAGGCAAACACTTCGCCCCGCTGCCGCGTGTAGCGGCAACCGGCCGACTCCAAAGCCTGGCGCACCCGGGTTTCGGACTCGGCGTCGAGCGGCAGGGTGTTGCGTGTGGTACGCGTGTCTCGCGGTGACATCATGGCCAACTATAGCGCCGGTGCCAGGCAGGGTCAAGCAAGGCGGAATAGGAGAAACGGGGATCGTCCGGGGCCGGCGATACGGTCGACGCGGTCCTCGGCGCATCCGGGCAGTAGAGCTTGCGTTTGTGCCGCCCTCGCTTCGGCAGGATAATAGTGCCCGCTGAGGATCCCACGTTTAACAAGGGAGGACGAGCCATGACGACGCGCGGATTGATGGCGCTGCTGCTGTGCTTCGGAATGTTCACGTTCGCGGCGACGGCGGTGTACACCGCCGAGAAGGTGGAGGACACAAAGCTGGAGGACTTGAACCAGCAACGCGAGAATGCGCTGCAAGAACGCGTCAACGTCGCGGTCCTGTGCCGAGAAGCCACGCAGGCAGCATACGAGGCGGAGACCGTTACGCTCTGGCAGTTGATCGATGCAATCAACGGTGAGAAAGAGGCCAAGTTGGCCGTTTCGAAAGGGTCCGAACGGATCAAGGTGTTGCGAAGTCATCTCGAACAGATGCAACAACTGGAACTTCGGATGAAGATGCTAGTTCAGGTCGGCACCACAGGGGGCTCTGCTGTGAATTACCCTCTAGCCCATAGGGAACGGCTGAGCGCGGAGATCGAGCTGTTGGAAGAACAGATCAAGCAATCCGGGCAGGGCCAATCGAAGTAACATTCCATTGCAATAGGCGATCGAGCGTTCGCGTTAACTCCAGGGTCGCGAAAGGAGCGAGTCGGTTTGAATCGTATTGAGTTCGTTGCGCTTTGCTTCGCATGGACGGTTGCCGTGTCGCCGGCATTTGCGGATGACGAATTCGACTCCCGCCGGCTTGAGCCGCTGGTGCGCGTCGTGGATCTCAACGTCGGCGAAACGGCCGACGTCGAGCTGTGCGACGGCACGACACGATCGGTCAAGCTCGTATCGCTGGTCGAACATCGCGACGCAGTGCGCGAGGCGGTGCGGCGCAGCGATCTGGTCCTGGAGATCGACGGCCAGCGCGTCGAGCTCGACGCCGGCGCATACCGGCTACCCAAGACCGCGGCTGGCGTGCAGGTCGATTGCTCGGTCACCGGCGGGATGAACAAGGGGGGAACGCCGGCCTTTTGGGGTTTGGACAAGGACGCCCGGCTCCGCTTCTGGCCCGAAGGCTCGCCGCTGTTTCATCCCGGCACGATCATCTATCCGGTCAAACAGGCCTGGATGGTCACCCGCACGTGGTTCGACAACGAGGTGGTCGACGGCGGGCTCAGCGTGCGCAAGCAAATCTACTATCATGCCGGATTGGACATTGGCGCGTCGGAGGGACTGACCGAAGTGATCGCGGCGACCGATGCGCTGGTCGTGCAGCGCGGGCTCGAAGTGCTGCCCGATCACGCAACCGGCACGCCCGCCGAACCGCGCTACGACGTTGTTTATCTGCTCGATCCGCGCGGCTGGTACTATCGCTATTCGCATCTAAAGGAGATCGATCCGGCAATCCAGCCCGGCCGCGTGATTCGCCAGGGCACGCGGATCGGCACGGTTGGCAAGGAAGGCTCGAGCGGCGGCTGGTCGCACCTGCACTTCGAGATCAAAAGCCGGCAGCCTTCGGGCAAGTGGGGCACGCAGGCCGGCTATGCGTTTTTGCGCGAAGCGTGCATCGCCCAAGAAGACCTGCAATTGATTGCCGTCGCGCGGCCGGCCCATTTCCTGGTCGCCGGCGAGCAAACGACGCTCGACGGCACGCGCTCCTGGAGCGC
>ERZ869936.65-NODE-65-length-168551-cov-9.008202_pt1 | contig 168551 bp, 134 predicted proteins | sample MGYA00520876_ERZ869936 | MGnify/ENA primary metagenome ERZ869936 (study PRJEB32218, sample SAMN09650985) | biofilter metagenome | isolation source: enrty point of leading RO module | place: Saudi Arabia: Thuwal, RO plant located on Red Sea | collected 2016-02-17 ...
AATTAAGCTCATTCAGGAAAGTGAGGTGAGGCATGCGACGTTGTCTTGTCTGGCTGTATGTTCTTATTCTTTCTTCTACCCCTTCTTCGGCCCACGCCGACACATTCGGCAGCGGGGTGAACTCGTTTGAGATCGAGTTTGTACCCATCGGCAGTCCTGGCAACCCTCCCGATGATTTTCCCAACCCAGCGGGCGCGGTGCCTTACATCTATCGTATCGGTAAGTACGAAATCTCTGAGCAGATGATTGACAAGGCCAACGCCTTGGGCGGCCTGGGGATCACCAAGGACACTCGTGGGCCAGATAAACCGGCCACGAGTGTAAGTTGGTTCGAGGCGGCGATATTTGTCAACTGGCTTAACACCAGCACGGGCAATACGCCGGCATACAAGTTTGATCTAAACGGTGACTTCCAACTCTGGGAGCCGACGGACCCGGGGTACGATGCGAACAATCTTTTCCGTAATCGGCGGGCCAGATACTTTCTTCCAAGCATCGATGAATGGCACAAAGCAGCCTACTACGACCCGGTCGCTGGACATTATTGGGATTACCCCACGGGCAGTGACAGCGTGCCGGATGGGATAGATTTTGTTGGGGATCCGAATTTTGATGCTGTGTTCTTTGATGGCGGAACTAATCCCGGACCAAACGATGTACAGGATGTTGGTTTACAGAGTCCGTTTGGAACATTGGGTCAGGGGGGGAATGTATTTGAGTGGGATGAAACGGCATTTGACAGGAATAACAATTTACCGAAAGAGCAACGTCGAATTTCGGGTGGATCCTGGCAATCGCAGGAGTTTGTCTTTCAAGCGTCCAATACACTTGGAGGGACCGCGCCTGAATTCGAAGGACTGTCTGTTGGCCTTCGAATAGCAAGAGAAATTCCTGAGCCTGGAAGTAGTTTGCTTATATTGGTTGGCATTTTCGCTGGTCTTCTTACATGCGCCCGCATATCGAGATAGCCAATTCTTGAAACTAATCTGCTAGTGCCATAATTCTTATCCCTGAAAGAAAAGGACAGGCATCATTGCAATTCTGCATTACTCATCACAGGGTTCCCATTGATGGGGTCTCGATCCCTTTCGCTAGTGGTACGTGCTGCGACTTCTTTTCGATGCCGCCTAAGTGATCTCGCCTGTGGGGGGCGGAGCGTGCTGCCTGGAATCAGACGGGCAGCGTGTTGGATCTCTTGTGGATGGCTAACCGGGCGCCAGTTGCAGGGCGTTGTCAACGTGGTGAACGCCACGCCGGGTGGCGGCATGTCTTAGTCGGGTCGCGTCGGTGGCAAAGTAATTGCCAAACTGCCGGGATTTGGTCAGCAGCTTCGTGAGCCGCCGCTGCCACAACTCTTGACTCGTGCCGAGCCGGTCGAAGATGCAGGCCAGTTGCAGTGACAAGCGGGCCTTCCCCTGGCGACACAAGCGACCGGTGTAATCGACCAGCATCAGGTAGCTCCCCAACGAGAAGCCTGCAAGCATTCCTTCCCGCGTTGCCCCTTTGCTGCGGAGGTCCTCGATCGGACAGAGCCAATGATCGGCCTCCAACGTGCCGACGGCCCGAGAACCAGCCACGGAGCCGTGCTCCGCCGCCTTCAAAGCGGAGAGTTTTCCTTGCTTACGGGCATGGCACACCCGCTGGCGAACCGAGGTGTGGGGGCTCGCTTCGGGGGTCGCCGCCATGCCTGCCGCCACGGGATTGAGGTCAATATACGCACAGGTCGCCAGGAGTGCTTCTTCGTCCAGAATGGCGATCGACTTGTAGCGGCTCTCCCAAAATGTTCCGGTGCAGTGGTCTTCCTTATTGGCCAGGCGCGCCAGCGGTTCCTTGAGGGCTTTCATAAACCAGCCCAGGTCTTGGAGACGCTCACGATAGGTGGCGACCCTCGCCGGGTCTTGAAGTTCACGGGCAACGTACTGCTGCAGCAGTTTGGGGTCTTCCCTATCGAGCGTACGGGGAGGATAGACCGCCAGCCACCGCCGTACCACTTGTTCATCCGACCAGTCGGCGGCCGTTTGAGGATCAAGCCGGAGCAAGAGATGGAGATGGTTATCCATCACGCTGTAGCCGCAGACCGCCACGGCAAAGTTTTCGGCCAGCAGTTCGAGCCGTTGTTCGATCCAGGCCTTGCGATGCTCGTGGCCTGCGCCGCAGAGATAGGCCCGCCGCACACAACGGGAAATGCAGTGGTAGTAACGGGTGAGTTCCAGGTCCACAAGCTGGCGACGGGCGACGGTCATGGCGAAACCTCCATCCAGGGAAGAAATGTACGCCTGTATAGTAATCGCCCGAGGGGCTCTGTCAAGGGGTATATGCTCGATTGTGCCGGGAATTGTGCCTGTCCTTTTGCCTCTTTTGCATCGGCATGACCAATGCAACCTGGGCCGATGGGGACCTCAATGGCGACGGCGTGGTAAGCGATCTGGATGTCGATCTGGCCTTTGCCCAATACGGGTTGTGGTTGAATAGGGTGGCTTGATGTAGTGGGGGATTGGTGGCGAGTGGTTCGCGGTGAGTAGGAAACGCGCGTCGCGGCTTACGAATAGAACTTGGCAGCGCGACCTTTATAACCCCGCGAAGTAGTTCTTCACGGCGTTGTCGAGCGTTTGGTGCGTCGCCGCTAGTGGCTCGGCGTGGAACTCGCAGTAGTTGCGGATTTGACGCAAGAGATCGCGGGGATGGCAGAAACGTAGCGGGCGCTGCGTTGGTCGGTAATGCTTTTCGATGAGATAGTCCAACGCTGTGGGTTCAAATTGGCAACCGATCTTGCTGGCGAGATCGTGAAACAGCGTGACGAATTCTTCGCTGGTCGGTCCTTCCACTTCGATCTTGTACGGGATTCGCCGCAGGAAGGCTTCGTCGACCAAGTCACGGGGTTCGAGGTTCGTGGAGAAAACCATCAGCGTGTCGAACGGCACGGCGACCTGGCGGCCGCTGGAGAGATTCAAGTAGTCGTAGTTTTTTTCCATCGGCACGATCAGCCGATTCAAGAGTTCCGAGGTTGGCATGCGTTGCCGGCCAAAGTCGTCGACGACCAGTGCACCGCCGTTGGCCCGCAGTTGGACCGAGGCTTCGCTGATGCCGGTCTGGGGGTTGTACTGCAGATCGAGTTGCTGCATGGTGAGTTCGCCACCGACGATGATCGTGGGCCGGCGGATGAGAATCCAGCGCTTGTCATAGCTGATGTCTTCTAATTGGGGCAACTCAACTGCCTCGTGGCTCCGCGGGTCGAACAGTCGAACCAGTTCGCCATCGATGGTGATGGTGCGAGGAATCCATAGATACTCGCCGAAAGCACTGACCACCAGCTCGGCGATGCTGGTCTTGCCGTTGCCGGGGGGGCCATACAAAAACAATCCACGACCATCGTTGATGGCCTGGCCCAGCTGGCTCAGCAGCAGTTCACTCAAGCGGAGATCGCTGAATGCACAGGCGAGTTTCTCCATAGTCAGTTCGCTCTGTTGGAGCGACTGCTTGGAAATGGCTTCCATGTAGGCATCCAGCGGAACCGGGGCGGCGCCTGCGTAGGAGCATTGCAGGTTTTCGCGACGGGCACGATCAAAGCCTGCCTCGGTCAGGTGGAAGATGAAATCCTCAAGCCCGGCAGAGCCTTTGATGGCGATCATCAGTTCGGCCCGCAAGCGTTCCAACGACTGTTGGAGGATGGGACGCGGGAGGTGCAGATTCTCGGCGATGCCTCGGCCGGTTAGCGTGCCGCGCTTCAACAGCAGTTTCAGCACGAGCACTTCCAACTCGTGTTCGCTCAGGCCGGTGTCGTCGATGGTTTCAGGTTCAGCAGGAATGAACCTGACCGGGGACGAGGCAGGAGGGCGTTCATTGGTCGCGTCCTTTGGTTCGTTCCTCGCAGGTTGTGGGATAGAGTCGTTTGCCAGAAGTGAAGCTTCGAGTGTTTCGCTAATCATCGAGTCACCTGCAGAAAGTTTTTTGGACTAAAGAAGAGATCTTCAGAGCAGAATGCGCGCAGAAGTTCCCCTATTTGGACTCTTCGTTTTGAAATAGTCGTTGTCCAGCCTGGGGGAGCCTTTGGGGGATGTTCGCGGGAGAAGTTCGCCAGACTTGCCGGTATTGCTGGAAAAAGAGGATTGTGAACCCCGTGTCGGCGGAGATAACAGGCAGTTGCAGGATTCCACATATCCGCAAAATCCGTTAGAATTCGTGATTCAGCCCCAATCCCCCGCGTTCGGGGGGTGCATACCCCTCAATCACCGTCACAACGGCCAGTCCCTATGTTTGAAGCACTCCAAGACGGTCTCACCTCGGCATTCAAGACGCTCCGAGGCAAGGGCAAACTCTCCGAAGCCAACATGCGCGACGGTCTGAAACTGGTCGAGAAGTCGTTGTTGGAAGCCGACGTGAGTTTTCCGGTGGTCCGGCAATTCATGGCGGACGTCACGGAGCAGGCCGTTGGGGAGAAGGTACTCAAATCCCTCGACCCCAGCCAACAGGTTGTGGGGCTCGTTTACCAGGAATTGGTAAAACTGATGGGACCGGTCGACAATTCGCTGCACCTGTTGGGCAAGGGCGAAGTGACCGTGCTGATGATGTGCGGTCTGCAGGGTTCCGGCAAAACGACCACCTGCGGCAAGCTGGGGCGAATGCTCAAGGAGTCGGGACGCAAACCTCTGATGGTAGCGGCCGACCTGCAACGACCTGCGGCGATCGACCAGTTGCACGTGATCGGCGAGCAATTGGGGATCGACGTCTTCTCTGATCGCACGCAGAAGGACCCCGTCACGGTCTGCAATGAAGCGCTCAAGCAGGCCAAGAAATTGGGTGCGGACGTTGTGATCCTCGACACAGCTGGACGGCTGCACGTCGACGACGAACTGATGGGCCAGTTGCAGAGGATCGACCGCCAGTGCAATCCTCATCAGGCGTACCTGGTGGTCGACGGCATGACGGGTCAGGATGCCGTGAATAGCGCAAAGGCATTCAACGATGCCCTGGAACTCGACGGCGTGATCCTCACCAAAATGGACGGCGATGCCCGCGGAGGGGCGGCCATTTCCGTCAAACATGTCACCGGCGTGCCGATTAAGTTCATTGGCACCGGCGAACATCTCGACGCTTTGGAGGAATTCCATGCGGACCGGATGGCGGGTCGCATCTTGGGGCAGGGGGATATTCTGACGCTCGTCGAGAAAGCCCAGCGCGAGTTCGATCAGGAGGAAATGCTCCGCCAGGAAGAGCGGATGAAGAAAGGGGAGTTCACGCTCGACGACTTCAAAACGCAATTGAGCCAAATCAAGCGGCTTGGACCCCTGCAAAAAGTGATGGGAATGATCCCCGGCATGAGCGGTCTGAAAGATGCCATGGACGACATGGACCCCGAGCAGGACATGAAGCGGCTCTTCGGCATTATCGACTCGATGACGGCCGAAGAGCGCCGCAACCCCACGAAGACGATTGACCAAAGCCGCCGTCGTCGGATCGCGGCCGGTTCGGGAGTCGAGCCTCACGAAGTGAACGAATTGGTCAAGCAATTTGACGTGATGGCTACCATGATGACCCAACTGGCCGGCAAGGGGATGCGTGAGCGGATGAAGATGATGCGACAGATGCAGTCGGAAATGACCAATCCCAACGCTCAGCTCGCTAAGAAAAAGCAACCTACCGGTAAGCGGCTCTCCCCGGCCGAGAAGGCCAAACTGAAGAAAGAGCGGGAAAGAGAGATGCGGCGGCGAAAACGCCAACAGCGGGGGAGTTAGCAGGAAACGAGGAGTGATGTGAGATTCAAACACCCTCCCTCGGGGAGGGTCGCGAGCTATCGAGCGGGGAGGGTTTGTATGCCATTCGATTCGAACAGCAATACTTCTTTAGTTACCTTCCCCGGCCGCTACCGCGTCCGACCCTCCCAGAGGGAGGGTGATAATTGGGACAGCTTCGTTTTTGCGTTTTCGAGCCACTCGGGCACCGGAAATTTGCCTTTTGGGATTTCCTTGCCCCCTTGCCAGACACCCCCTAAGTCTGGCAGAATTACGAGTTTACAGCACCCAAGGCGGTCCTAAGGGTCGCAAACCATAATCACCGTTTGGAAAAGAAAAGATCAGGCGAGGAGAACTTCGTGGCAGTCAGAATTCGATTGAAGAAGATGGGTCGGACCCATCGTCCGTTTTTCCGTGTGTGTGCGTTCGATCAGAACTCACCCCGCGACGGCAAGGCATTGGAAGAATTGGGCACTTATGACACGAGTGTGCCCGACACCGACGCGCGTGCCATCCTCAACGGCGAACGGATATCGTATTGGCTTAGTGTGGGTGCCCAGCCGACAGAGAAGGTGGCTGTGCTGATCAAGAAGTATGGCAAGGACGGCACCCATCTGGCCAAACAGCAAGAAGCGCTGGCGAAACGGGCCCAGCCGAAAGTCGTGCCCGATCCTGGTGCTCCTGCCTCGCTGCCCAAGAAGAAAGAAGAAGCCCCGGCCCCGGCAGAAGCTGCACCAGCAGAGGAAGCGGCAGAGGCTCCTGCGGAATCGGCTGAGGCGGTAGCTGCAGAAACTAGCAATGACGCACCAACCTCTGAAGAGCAATCCTCGGAGGAAACGGCTGCCAAAGAGTGAAAATGAGGTGGAGTTGGTGAGTAATTGAGTAGTTGAAAGCAGCAAGACCTACCCACTTGCTCCCCTAATTACTTACTCACCAAAACAACAATGCGATTCGATGTGTTGACTCTGTTTCCGGAAATGTTTTCCGGTTACATGACGCAAAGCTTGTTGAAGCTGGCAATCGAGCGCAACCTGGTGCAAATAAACTTGCACAACTTGCGAGATTGGAGTCGAGACAAACACCAATGTGTCGACGATCGCCCCTTCGGCGGTGGACCGGGAATGGTCATCAAACCCGAACCAACGGTCGAAGCAGTTGAAGAAATACAAACCCTGGATGCGAATCCGGGTAAGCTGGTTCTGTTGACTCCACAGGGAGCAACGTTGAATCAGCAAGTGGTCGAGCGATTGGCCACACACAAGCGGCTTATACTCTTGTGTGGGCGCTACGAGGGTTTCGACCAGCGTGTATGTGACATCCTGCAGCCCGAGGAGTTGTCGATCGGCGACTTTGTCCTCAACGGCGGGGAGGTGGCGGCGATGACGGTGATCGACACCGTGATCCGCCTCGTGCCTGGCGTGTTGGGGGACGAAGAGTCGAGCCATGTGGATTCCTTTTCCACGGGCAATCGCCTCCTCGAGCATAGCCAGTATACTCGTCCGCGGGAGTATCGCGGACACCAGGTGCCAGAGATCCTTCTGAGCGGAGACCATCCTCAGATTGCAGCCTGGAGAGAAGAAAACAGTAGAGAACGGACCCAACAGCGACGACCAGATTTGCTCGACCGGTCCCCAGATAAGTAGAGAAGAAGCCATTAGCTGTTAGTCGTTAGTCATCAAACTTCTGACTAACGACTAACAGCTAACCGCTAACAGCTTGCTGACAAGGAATGAACCATGAGCCAAGATATTATCAAATTAGTCGAACAATCCAGCTTGAAGCAGGACGTGCCCGAGTTTGAGATTGGTGACACCGTCGACGTGCACACACGTATTCTTGAGGGAGACAAGGAACGCATCCAGATATTCACTGGTGTGGTGATCGCTCGCAGTGGTTCTGGTGCCAAGGAAATGTTCACAGTGCGTCGCATCGTCGACAGCCAAGGTGTGGAACGGAAGTTCCCCGTCCACTCTCCCCGCATTGCCAAGGTCGAAGTCAAACGCAACAGTGTCGTTCGTCGAGCGAAGCTGTATTTCTTACGCGAACGATCAGGTAAGGCGGTCCGCTTGAAAGAACGCCGCACCGATCGGGTCAAAGCCGGTAAGTAGTCGCATGACATCGCTGTTCTCTTGGTTGCCTTTCTCACGAATTGGCGCATGGGCCGAGCCCACCAAGAGTCTTGGCGAACAAGGGGAAGCCGCCGCGGCCAAATTTCTCAAGCGAGCCCGTTACCGCATCGTCACCACTCGCCTCCGCAAGCGGTATGGAGAGATCGATATTATCGCCGTCGATTACTCCGGGGCCGTCGAGACAGTGGTTTTTGTTGAAGTAAAAACCCGTCGGCGTGACGAATCTGACCAGCCTGCAGAAGCTGTTGATCAGGCTCGCCAACGCAGGCTGACTCACGCGGCCCTCGCTTTCTTGAAGGGGCATGGATTGCTCGAATACCCCAGCCGATTCGACGTGGTCGAAGTCATCTGGCCGGAGAATCAGAAGCGGCCTACGATTCGGCACATTCTGAATGCCTTCCCTGCGGTCGGGAAAGGGCAAATGTACAGTTGAATCCCAAGCGGCCTAGGCTGCCGTTTGACGCAGCAACGCGATGTGCAGACAATTGCAGCATGGCTCAGTGCTCTCTACTTCTGATTCTCCAGCAGTCCTTGCTGTTGGTAATCTGTGTCGTCGTCTCAGCGGGTGTAAGTGAGGGAGCAGAAAAGGCCTCCTCATCGTTTTCTGCTGCAACACTGGACACTTCTAAATTTCCACATCTGCAAAACTTGCAACAACTCACCGAGCGGATTTATGTGGGTGGGGAACCTGCCGATGATCGGGCGTTTGCCGAGTTGAATGCACTGGGCATCGGTACCGTAGTGAGTGTGGATGGTGCTAAACCGCAAGTTGCTGCTGCGCGGCATCATGGACTGCGGTACGTGCACATACCGATAGGCTACGATCGGGTGGACGAAGAAGCCGGGAAAGCACTGGCTCATCTTGTACGCTCGGTTCAAGGTCCGATCTACATCCATTGTCACCACGGTAAGCATCGCGGTCCGGCTGCTGCAGCGGTTGCTTGTCTGGCGGAGGAAACGGTGGACCATGCGAAGGCCTTACAGATATTGGAAACTAGCGGTACCAGCAAAGCCTACGCAGGGTTGTGGCGTGATGTCGAGCATTATCAGCCTCCCGCCCCAGGTACGGTGCTGCCCACTTTGGTGGAAGTGGCCGAAGTCGATTCGCTCACTGCCGCCATGGCTCAAGCGGATCGCGCGTCGGATCATCTTAAACTTTGCCAGGCCGCCAATTGGCAACCGATTGCAGACCACCCCGACATTTCTGCCGGGCAAGAGGCACTCTTGCTAAGAGAGGCCTTCCACGAGGCTACCCGACAGCTATCGGATGCGGAACGCAGCGACGCACGTTTTGTTGCATGGTTGAGCGAAGCTGAAAAGTCTGCCGCTGGTTTGGAAGCTGCGATTACGGCCAACGATGTTGGCCTCGCAAATAAACAGATGGACATTCTTGGGAAGAGTTGCCAGCAATGTCACAAAGTGTATCGAGATTAGACGGCTATGCTTCAAGCGGCTTTTGTGACAGACAGACCCAGTCCCACGGGGGCTTTGCAGAAGAGGCTTCCAGTCCATCGTCGATCCAGGGGTAATGGATTCGGCGTAAGTTGATCACTTTCATTCCGCGTGAGACAAGTGCCCGGCGAAATTCCCGACGAGTAAAATGCTTTTGATCGGTCTCGCATCGACATACCAGGTCATCGACTGCGTCCACCTGTCCCTCAAAGGCATCGCTGCTTTGCTCCGCCACATGGCGAGCAGATTCCAGCGAAGGGACGACCAAGAGCAGGTGTCCTTCTGGCTTCACGAGTTGCACGACACTATCCCACTGGCGGGAGCGTAACACTGCGCGAGGGGAAGTAATCACGTTGAGACAAGCCACGAGATGGCCCACAGCACCTAATTTTGGGCCTGCATTTTCCAATGGCAACGTTCGCCATGTGACATGCGCCAGTTTTCGGCATCGGCTGCGGGCACGGCGTACCATGGCCGAGGCGAAATCAAAGGCGATTACCTTGCGAAATCCGGGGCCGAAGCGTTTCGTGAAGCTGCCGATGCCGCACCCTGCATCGACAAGTGTCTGCCCACGGATGTTGGGTATTGCATCCACCAGTTCGGCCAGTTGATCGCCGCTACTAACGGTAATGTCGCAGACAGATTCTTCAAACTCTGATGCGAGACGGTTCCAACCTTGCTGAGACATTAATCCGCTGGCTTGGTTTTCGGGTGATTCAGAATCATGTCATTCCGAAAGAAGCCACATGATCCCGCGGGGAATTTGCAGCGACTTGAGGAATCTGTGTTAACTGTCAACGAAAACTCTGAGTTCCACTTGATTTTACACAGATCCCTCTGGTCGTGGTACTCCCATCGGGATGACCAGACGTCACAGTCCCTTCGCAGCTAACCAGCGTTCAGCATCCAGGGCGGCCATGCAGCCGGTTCCGGCCGCAGTCACGGCCTGGCGGTAGTAGTCGTCGGCCACGTCCCCAGCGGCAAAAACTCCCTCGACACTGGTGTTCGTGCGGAAGGGGACTGTCCATTTCAGATACTTCTTCGACGTCATTTCTAGTTTGCCTTCGAGGAATCGGGTATTGGGTGTGTGGCCGATTGCCATGAAGACCCCACCGACCTCTTTCTCCGTCTTGCTGTCATCGACACTTGACTTGAGCCGCACGCCGGTGACGCCAGCCTTGTCGTCGCCCAAGATTTCTTCAACTTCGCTGTTCCAAAGAATTTCGATTTTGGGATTTCCTTTGGCACGGTCCGCCATGATCTTTGATGCCCGCAATTCATCGCGGCGATGCACGAGATAGACAACACTTGCAAACTTGGAGAGATAATCGGACTCTTCCACGGCTGAATCGCCACCACCCACTACGACCAGCGGCTTGTTACGGAATCTGGGCAGTGCCCCATCACAAACGGCACACGCGCTCACGCCTCGATTCTTGTACGCCTCTTCCGAGGAAAGTCCCAGATAGTTGGCCCGGGCCCCCGTGGCAATAATCACGGCATGTGCCTCCAGATGCTTCCCACCGAGAGATTTGAGTTGGAATGGCTGGCCGGAGAAATCGACTTCCACGATGTCGTCCGTTTCGATTCGCGTGCCGAAATTCTGCGCTTGCTGGCGCATCAAGTGCATCAACTCAGGTCCTGAACACCCTTCTTTTTGATGCATGTCAGCCAGCCATTGATGTTCTTCTGCGAGAGACGATTTGAGATAAGCACTCAGATCACCGGCTGGAAACCCTGGATAGTTTTCCACCTCGGTCGTTAGCGCCAACTGTCCCAAGGGAAGAGTCCCGTCAAGGCGATTCTCCTCCGTGACGGCCCCTTCAAATAGCAATGGTTCCAAGTTGGCACGAGAGGCGTAGATGGCTGCCGTAAACCCGGCTGGGCCGCTACCCACGATGACGACTTTTTCTGGCACGAGAGACATCCTTTCCTGAGGTAAATGGGATCATCTGACAGCGGAGATTATAGGTTTCTAATCGCCTGTCGTAAACCAAGAGCTGCTTTTGTTCGTGTTTCTTCGAAGGGTTGAGGCTGGTATGATGGTTTGATTAGCCACCTTCATTGTCCTTTTGACGAATCTCGTCCAACCTTCCTTACCTGAATTTCTATGGATACCCTACTCGTTGCCCTTGCTTCCTTTCTGGGATTTATTATTGCGTATAACACTTATGGCCGTTGGTTAGCCCGTAAAGTGTTTGGCGTCGATTCTCGGGCGGTGGTCCCCAGCCATGAGCTGCGCGACGACGTCGATTTTGTACCGACGCGTCGGAGTGTGATTTTCGGCCATCATTTCACGAGCATCGCCGGCACGGGTCCGATCGTAGGTCCGGCGATCGCCGTTTTCTGGGGCTGGCTCCCTGCACTCTTATGGGTCGTGTTTGGTTCGATCCTGATCGGTGCCGTCCACGACTTTGGCGCGTTAATGGTCAGCCTGCGGAACCGTGGGCAGACGGTGGGTGAGATCGCCGGTCGGCTGATCACCCCACGGGCCAGCGTGATCTTTTTATTGATCCTCTTCTTCGCCCTGATGGTCGTGCTGGCTGTGTTCGGGCAAGTGATCGCCGCCATCTTTTCGATTTATCCCCAGTCGGTGCTCAGTGTGTGGCTTTCGCTGCCACTGGCAGTCGTGATCGGTCTGTGGTGCTGTCGTCACGGTCGCAACCTGATTCTTCCCTCTCTGGGTGCCTTGGTGTTGTTGTACGGCGGTGTTGTCGTTGGTGCCGATTCGCTTCCCATTGATTTAGGCGAGTGGCTTCCCGACGTTGCCACGCACCCTATGCTGGGAAACAGCACAGTCGTCTGGACCGCCATTCTGTTCGTCTATTGTTTCTTTGCCTCAGTTCTCCCCGTGTGGTTGCTGTTGCAACCCCGGGACTACATTAACAGTTTGCAATTGGTTGTCGCCCTGCTTCTGTTGTTGTGTGGCATGTTTGCGGCTGGTTTATCGGGACATGCCGGGCTGATGGCCAGTGCACCGGCCGTCGCCGAAGAAATACCGGCTGGAGCGCCGCCGATCTGGCCCTTCCTTTTCATCACAATTGCCTGTGGTGCTGTAAGCGGCTTCCATTGTCTCGTTTCCAGTGGCACGACCAGCAAACAGGTTTCGTCGGAAAACGATGCCCTCTCGGTCGGCTACGGTTCGATGCTCATGGAAGGTGCGCTCGCCGTGTTGGTGATTCTGGCCTGTTGTGCAGGAGTCGGCATGGGGAAATATGATCGGCAGACCGATGGCACCTATAAAATCGCCGTCAATTCGGCAGGCGATGCCATCCTGGGTAGCGACGCCTGGCATTTGCGTTACGATTCGTCGGGGAGTTGGAGCAATTTTCGCTTGGGGCAGATGGTGGGGGCGTTTGTCGACGGGGGAGCCAATTTCCTCAGCGCCCTAGGGCTTGCCCAACGTTATGCCATCGCCGTGATTGCCATGTTGGTTGCCTGCTTTGCGGCGACCACGCTCGACACGGCGACGCGTCTGCAGCGCTACGTCATTCAAGAACTGGCCGGTGTGGTAAAGATACCCCCGTTGGCCAACAAGTATGTGGCGACCACGGTTGCCGTGGGGTCGGCCTTGGGGCTGGCTATCATGCGTGGGCCTAGCGAGCCTGGCGGACCACCCGCCCCCTATGGCACGGGCGGGCAATATCTCTGGCCCCTGTTTGGTGCGACCAACCAACTGCTCGCTGGACTCGCTTTTATGGTGACGGTCTTCTACCTGGCCCGCCGCAACAAGCCCATCTGGTTCATCGTGCTGCCAATGATTGTGATGATCATCATGCCCCTGTGGGCGCTGCTGTGGAACATGTTCAACCCAGACACGGGCTGGTGGCCACAGGAAAAGTATCTGCTCTTCGGCGTGGGAACGGCCACGATCCTGTTGCAATTGTGGATGGTGGCCGAGGCCTTGGTTGCCTGGCCCAAAGCAAAAGGAGTGTTGGAAGAGGCGTTGCCGCCATTGCCGGTGAGAGGGGTTGGGTCGGTTTCAGGCTGACTGCAGCCGAGGCGCTAAAACGGATATGACGACCAAGGGGCTCGATGATGCGGGAAGCTGACGAAAACGCACCACTCCCACGCCCGCCAGGGAAAGAATACCAAGCAGGAGGGAATTCAGTTAAGGCATAGGCCCAGAGAGATAGACGCATCCGGTAACAGGCTGGCTGGATTCCGTCACGAGAAGCAGCTAGAATTGATACTATGACTACAATCAGCCTGCAAGATATCGAACGGGACCCACTGGGATATCTCCATCGAGTTGAAGAAGGGGAATCTTTTATTCTTTACCGCGATGGACAGCCCTTTGCAGAGATCAAACCAGTTTCGGTAAGTCACATTGTGCGGCCATTCGGTCTGTGCTCCGGCGAGTTTGAGGTGCCGGCAGATTTTGACGGTCCATTGCCCGAGAGTATTCTGGAGGAGTTTGAAGGCACATGAGGTTGCTCCTCGACACTCATGTCTTCTTGTGGTACATCACCGCGGATCCGAATCTGCCCGACTCGTTTCGCGAGGCAATTCAAGATGGAAAGAATGTGACATACTTGAGTGCAGCCTCGATATGGGAAGCGGTGATCAAATGCGCGCTGGGAAAGCTGCCGCTACCAGACCAATCGGCGGAATACCTGCTTCGCCAGCGGGAACGACATGGAATTGCTCCATTGCCGATCGAAGAAGCCGTATTTCCGTTTCTGGCAAATCTCCCATTGTTGCATCGTGACCCGTTCGACCGCATCCTTATCGCCCAATCGCAGCAACACAATCTGACGTTACTGACCGTAGATGATTCGGTCAAAGCGTATCCTGTTGCGCTCCTACCGTAGGCTATTCTGGAAATGCAAAAAGCAAACGCGAACTGGCTGGCGGTGCCACCTCTCCACCACTCCCACTCCCGCCAGGGCGAGCGCGGCCAGCAGCAGCGAACTTGGTTCGGGGACTGTAAGAGTGTAGACTTTATCATATCCCACTGCGTCGCGGTGTGTCTGAGTGGGCTGGCTGAGCTTCACAGAATTAAACGGATCGTCCGAAATGAGTCCAAAAAATAGCAGCGATCCATCATTACCAAGCGATAGTGCTAATCCAGATTCACCATTCGACAATTCATAGAGTAAGTCTACCGATTCTAGGTCGGTAATCTCAAAACCAAATGCGAAAGTTGGACCGGGAAAGGCAAAAGTGATGGAGTCTGCTGGATTCACCAAACGTGCTGCGAGATACTGCTGGCCTTCGGATGGGTAACGCCCACCAATAACCTCGTTGGTTACTCCGAGCATATCTTGCCCGTCGAGTTCGACAGAAAAGTGGTCGAACTCGATTTTCCGAGGACCGTTCTGAACGTCAATCGGTTCGCCTTCAAATCCTTCGACTTGAAGATTCCCTTGGACCGCAGCTAAGAAGTCTTGCTCGTCAGTATAAACACTCACCGCAGCGGAGGCATGCGAAGTCGAGATGAGCATTACACAGGCCACTCCAAGTGCGGAAACTAACCGGCAACGCACCAGCCCCATGCCCGCCAGGGCGAGCGCGGCCAGCAGCAGCGAAGTAGGCTCGGGTATCACGCTTGCAACGCGAAAACCGTCGGCTCGACCCTTGTTCGTTCTTGCACCGCCCAAGTTGCGGGACAATCTTGCAAGCCTGCTCACGGGGATGTCATCCCAGTCACCTCCCCGGAGAGCATGAGACTGTTCAGGACGGTCATTTAGCAGATCTAGATCCGTCTCCTCGAACTCCCGAACGTTACCTCCCATGCCCATCACGCCGTAAGGACTCAGCGCTCCAGCTTGTATGACGTCGGCAGGACCTTGGTTGGTTTCTTGTGCATAAATTGCAGTCCCGGGTGCATTACCGCTGGCGAAGGGTATCGGATCCATATCGCTACCAGTCGGGTACTGCCAATAGCCTCCGGCACCGCCGTTGGCAAGCGGATCGTAGTAAGCAGCCTTATACCACTCACTTACGCTAGGCAGAAAATAGTTCGCCAGAGAATTGCGATAGAGATTGGCGGAGTCAAAACCGGGATCACCCTCTGCCCAGAGTTCGATGTTCGAATTTGCTATATAGTCATTATCTCCTGGCTGGGTGCTGAACTTATAAGCAGGTGAGAACCCCTCGCTAGTATTGAGCCAATTCACAAAGCGCGCCGCCTCATTCCAGCTGAGTCCTGTAGCAGGCATCAGAGGCCGCGGCCCGCCCGTGACAAAATCCATTGGGTCTAACAATAGTCCCAGGTTTCCCTCTAGATTTGCCTTTTCAACCATCTCGCGGCTGATTTCGTATTTGCCGATGCGGTAAACGTAACTCAAGGATCCCGTCGGAAAAGGAGGATCGGGTTCGCCCATCGTATCTGGCTGGTTACCCGGATTTGCAATTGTTACAAACTCAATGTCAAACGAATTGTCGCCGCTGCCGAACGTGTCCGCGACAGCGATGGATTCGCACATTATTATCCCCAAGAAGAACACGAACGTCTTACAAAATCGCCCGACTTCAAGAGTTGCAGACTCGAGTTCAGATTGTCTTAGGTACTTACAAAAAATACCGTTCATATTTCATCTCCCAATTAAGGATGTCTGGAATCAAAGAAATCAAAAGGCCAACCGGGTCACATATTTGTGACAGCGCGGTTACAGTGCAAATAATCAAAGCACTAGCGGCTGGCCTCCTTGGGAGCGGGGGAGTCGGTTTGGTTCGAGTCGTCGGATTCTGCAGGTTTCGTCACGGGCTGCTGAGATTGCTCGTCGGCAAGCGTCGGTGCTTCGAGTGTCATCAGCAATTTAGCTGCAACGCTACGATCATTGCTGGATGCTTGCTGCAACGACGGGTCCTGCGCCAGTTCGTCAAATATCGACAACGCCTTTTCCAGAGATTCTTGCGCACGTTGCTTGTCACCAAGGTCGATCAAAACCTTTCCGTAGGTTGTCAGGCAGCCGGCGAGTCGCCCCCGCGTCCTGCTGATCTGGATGCCATCGTCAAGCCGGCGCTCGGCTAGCTCGATTGCTTGACCGAGAACCGCGACTGCCTCGTCCGATCGTCCCAGCTGGTGTAGCGTTGCAGCGAAGTTGTTCCTCGCCGTAAGGTCGAGTGGCTGCACAAGTACACAGCCTTGGAACGCTTGCAGCGCCTCTTCGAATCGTCCGCTTTGACTCAATCGTGCGCCTGTAAAGAAGTGGGCGTTGTAATACTCGGGATCGACGCGTAGCATCTCGCGATAGGCCGCCAACAGCTCGTCATCATCGGCAAAGGGATCGCGAAAAGCGGGTCGCTGCCATGCTGAGGCAGCGCCGAACCTTCTGTCGCGGGTAATGTAGAACAGCTCGGCGGCATATTTCGGGGGAGTTTCTGCTGCAAGTGCCCGCAGTCGCAGCGCTTCGGCGTCGTGGTGAAACCGAACTTTGCCTGTGGTCAAGTCGCCCATCCTCTGTGAGACTGATGACAGGACCCAGAAATAGCCTTTCGTCGGCTCACGAAGCGTCGCCGCGATTTCAAGATGCGACTCTGCGTTGCTAAGGGCTTGCAACTTCTCTTCATCGGACGAAGCTTTGCGAAAATTCCACAGCACATTGTGGTGTGCGACTTGGACAAGTAGCTCGTAAACTTGCTCGGTGACGCGATCGATGTGCGGCTGTGGAGCACGCGACAGGTGCAGCGTAGTCCGCCATTCACTCTCATCCAATACCCCGTAGACCCTGAGTGCCTCTTCCGCGGGAGAATAGGGCCAAAAGTGTCGTTCTCTTCTCGCTTCCTCGTAGAGCATCATGAAACGCTCGTACCTTGCGAGTTCGGCTTTGAGGGCAGCAATCTCTTGTCGAATTGGGTTGTCGGCGGTTAACCTTGCGGCCTGCGTCTCCGCTTGGTCAACGGCCGTCTGTGCCAGACGGATTTGATTGGCTGTTGCTGCAGAACTCGCTTGAAGTAGGCTGGCTTTCACCGCAGCGATTACGGTTCGCTTCTCGAACGCATGCTTCGTGCTGACCCAAGTAAATAGGGAGCTCGCCAGAAGTATACCCGCGGCAAGACTCCAAGCAGTTGCGGTATGTCGCCGCGTCCACTTAATTAGACGTTGAGGCAAATTAGGCGGCTGGGCTGCGATGGCCCGATCTTCCAGAAACGACTTTAAGTCAGAAGCAAATTCAGCAGCTGATTGATAACGATCAGAAGGCTCTTTCTCTAAGGCCTTGGCGACGATCGTTTCCATATCGGACGGTATCTTCGGGTCAATCTGACGAAGCGGAGTAGGCGAATCCTCGGTGATGCGGTGTAGGAGCTTTGCCCGGTCATTGCCCGCGAATACCGGACGCATCGTGAGCAGTTCGTAAAGCGTCGCTCCTAGAGCGTGAATGTCGGCGCGGCAGTCGACCTGACCGGGTTTCCCCGCCGCTTGTTCGGGGCTCATGTAGCGGAGCGTGCCCAGCATATCACCGGTGAGTGTCACACCCGCGTCGGCTTCAAGCCTCGCGAGGCCGAAGTCGGTGACATGCACCTGGCCATCGGCATCCAAAAGCAGGTTGCCAGGCTTGATGTCTCGGTGGACGATCCCCGCCGAGTGGGCGTACTCCAAAGCGTCGGCCGCATCGGCAATTAAGCGGGCGATCTGCCGAAAGTATTCTCGCGGGTTCTCGCTGCGAACGGTGGAGAGGTTGGCAACCGTTTCGATTTCTGATTGATGATTGCTGAGTTCTGATTTATCAGATTCAGAGTGTTCATTCCGCACGGAGTTTACCCGCCGAGGTGGGAAGTCCGCATTCCGAATTCCATCGATTGCTTCCGCTAAGCTGCATCCTTCGATGAGTTCCATCGCGTAGTAATGCACGCCCCGCTCGACGCCAACCGAGTGGACGCTCACGATGTGGGGATGCTTGAGCGATGCTGCCAGCCGGGCCTCATTCTTGAACCGCTCCAATTGCTGCACGCTGAGCGTGGCTGCCAGGGGCAACACCTTCAGCGCCATCTGCCGACCGAGCGAAAGCTGTTCGGCTTCGTAGACGATGCCCATTCCGCCTCGGCCAAGCTCGCGGATGATGCGGAAATCTCCCAGGGATTTTGGCTGAGGCAACTCTGTAGATGTTCGAGTTGGCGCGTCGAGTGTTGCGAGCGCTTCGATGGCTGGCAGCAATCGTTGAAGTCGTTCAGCGTGCTCGGGATGCTGCTCGATGAGCTTGTTTGCATCGTCCACCTTCCCTGACTCGGCCAGCTCACTCACTTCAAGAACCAGGTCATCGAAGGAAACGTCGATGCGGTGAGGCATATCGTCGGGATGGGTGAGTTCGGTGGACATGATTTATCAGATAGTGTTGTCCTTTTTAGGATGTGTCTTCCAAAAATCGTTCGAGCCGCTCCAGGGCTCGTGTGTGCCTTTTCTTGACGGTTTCTTGATTGATCTCCAAGGTCTCGCTGATTTCTTTGATCGTGAGGTGCTCTAGGTAGCGCATCACCAACACTTCGCGGTCCGCATGACGCAGTTGTTCCAGTGCTGCGCGAACTCGCTCGCGCATTTCTTGTTTCACCAGGGCCTGTCCCGGCTCCGTTCCGCTGGAGGCGAGCTGGCCGGCCAATTGCATCAACGAATCGTCCGGCAATGGCATCGCGCCGGGATTTTCCAACTTGACCGAACGCCTCGTTGCCTCGAGGTGTGTTTCGTGCAGCTTCACGAGACGCTGCCAGGCGATGCGGCGCAGCCACGGGTAGAACGAAACGGTCCGCTGCTGGACGTAGTCAGGCAGCTTCTCAAACGCTTCGGCAAAAGCCTCCTGAATAACATCCGAGGGATCGATGCGCGCCGAAATCCGCTTGTCGAGATGAACCGCAACCATCCCGCGCAGACGGGGACGGAAACGATCGAAGAGCTTCTGGGTAGCCGCTTGATCCCCCGCGGAAGCCAAATTCAGGAGTAGGTCTGTGTCGGGCTGCTGTTCATGCATTAGCAAGCGAACGAGTAAAGAAGTCCCTCTATTACTGGTTTGCGAAAACCAACTTAGTTGGGGACAGGTAAAATGAAAAAAAGTTGGGAAAAAGCCACCACAATCAAGTTGATTGTAGCATAAGCCGTTGTCAGTCAATGGCTTACGCAGTGCCAAGTGATCAGCGAGAAATGCCTAGATTCTCGGAGCGGAGAACAGCCAGCGATCAAATCTTCCTCAATCAACTGCCGTAGGCGCTTACGAAGGACCTGGGTAGCGACGTCTTCCCGACAACTAAGCATATGAAGGGGCGAGCCAGATTCCTCGGTCGCCAAGGCTCCCTCGGAATGACACGAAGGCAAGACTTACTTTTGGCTCTTGTCTCTCGACTCTCCGCTCTCAGCTTATCTAGAACCGATCCCTTGGATCTTCCAAGCTGTCCGCCATGCGGTTAAGTGCTTCGGTTTCGATCTGGCGGACTCGTTCGCGGGTGAGGCCGAGTTGCTCGCCGATTTCTTTGAGCGTCTTGGGCTCGTAATTGTCGAGGCCGAAACGCATCTTGAGGACCGTCGCCTCACGGTCGTCCATGGTGGTGAGCATTTCCATCACATGGCGGAGGCTGTCATTTTCGACCAGGGCGTCGTCGGGGCTCATTTGGCCCTCGTCCATCACCATGTCGCCCAACGTCCAGCCCGCCTCAGTCTGGTCGGTCTGCGGGGTGGCATTGTAGATCTTGATCGCTTTTTTGATGATCGGAAGTTTTTTCTTGGGTAGTCCCAGGACGCGGGCGACTTCCTCGGGGGTGGGACTACGATCCAATTCTTCGGTCAACCGCGCAGTTGCCCGCCGCCACTTCGACAACAGTTCGACCATGTAAGCAGGGATACGAATCGTCTTGCCGGTATTGATCAAAGCCCGCTTGATCGACTGTTTGATCCAATAGCTGGCATACGTGCTGAAACGCGTCCCCATGGCAGGGTCGAACCCCTCGACGGCTCGCAGCAGACCAAGATTCCCCTCTTCAATCAGGTCTTGCAGGCTCAGCCCCTTGCCCGAATAGCCGCGGGCAATGTTTACGACCAATCGCAGGTTGGCTCGGACCATGCGATCGCGTGCGGGGGAATCTCCCTGCCCGATTCTCACCGCCAGCTCGCGCTCCTCGGCTGCCGTGAGCAGGGCTGTTTCGTTGATCTCGCGGAGATAGGTTTCCAGCGGGGTTTGGACGGCAGAGGATCGGCGGGATTTGGTTGTGGTGGCCATCAGTGAGAACCGTATGTTGTTGGGGGAGAGGCGTTTACCGCCATACCACGATGAACACACGGGAGTCTGCTCCCGCGAGCTCAATCCCGTCCTGCTGGATAGGTGCTGGCGCCACTTTCAACCGGTTCGAGTTTGCCGCCAAAGCCAGATCCGACGATGACTTTCTACCCGCCTGGTTTACGTCCTGTTGCCTTACCAGTATCGACGAACAGGCCTAGAAATCTGCACCGCTGGTGGAAGATGTTGAAGTGGGAGGGTTGTTCCCATTATTCCGAGAGTAGCACTAAAAAGGGCACGGCTCAGAAAGGATCTAAGCCGTGCCCAAACTATAGCGGAGAGTCGAGTGACAAGAGTCTAGAGCCATAAGTCTGGCACTTGACTCTTGACTATTTGCCCTAGACTTTTTTAGCTATCCTGCTCCGCAGCTTTGACGGTGTTCTCTTCGTCGGCATCCTGAGAACCATTGGCATCTGAGCTGGCAGGTTTGAACAAGGGACCTGAGTCGGAGCCGATGCCTCCCTTCAACTCCATCGGAGTTTCGGTCTTAGCGGCTTCAGCCTCGGCGGCCTCGGCAGCGGCTTCGTCTTCCTCGGCCCATTCAACCCGCTTGCGCGAGAGGCCGATCTTCCGCTCTTCGGAATCGACTCGCAGGACTTTCACTTCGATGTCGTCTCCGACGTTAACGACTTCTTGAGGATTCTCGACCTTATGGTCGGCAAGTTCGGAGATGTGCAGAAGTCCCTCGAGGCCGTCTTCCAAGCCGACAAAAACACCGAAATTGGTAATCTTGGTGACCTTGCCATTGACGAGCTGACCTTGCTGATAGCGGTTGGGGATATCTGTAGCCCAGGGATCTTCGTCCATTTGCTTCAGCCCCAGGGCAATGCGGCGGCGTTCCTGATCCACGGAGAGCACCTTGCACTCGACTTCTTGTCCTTTTTCGACAACCTCGCTGGGATGGCTGATCTTGCGGGTCCACGACATATCGCTGACATGCAGCAGTCCGTCGATTCCTTCCTCGATCTCGATGAAGGCCCCGTAGTTGGTGAGGTTGCGAACCTTGCCTCTGACCAACTGGCCAGTTGGATAGCGGTCGGCGACGCGTTCCCAAGGATTGTCTTGGGTTTGCTTCATGCCAAGCGAGATTTCCTGCTTCTGCTCGTCGATCCGCAGTACGACGACGTCGATCACGTCGTCGATGTTCACGAGTTCATTGGGATGACTGATTCGCTTGGTCCAGGACATTTCGCTGATATGAACCAGACCTTCGATACCGTCTTCCAGCTTTACGAAGGCTCCATAACTCATGACATTGACCACGGTACCCTTAACAACGGAGTTGACGGGGTACTTGGAAGCCACGTCGTCCCACGGGCTGGCACTCTTCTGTTTGAGTCCCAGGGCGATCTTTTCCTTCTCGTAGTCGATATGAAGAATCTGCACTTCGAGTTCGTCGTCGATCTTGACCATCTCAGAAGGATGGTTGATGCGTCCCCAACTCATGTCGGTAATATGAAGCAAGCCATCGATGCCGCCCAAATCGACGAACGCACCAAAGTCGGCGATGTTCTTGACCGTGCCTTTGCGAAGTTGACCAACTTCCAGTTCACGCAACAGGTCGGACTTTTTCTCTTCGCGTTGGGCTTCGATCAGGCTGCGCCGGCTGACCACGATATTGCGGCGTGCCTCGTCGATCTTGAGCACCATGCACTCGATGGTCTTGCCAATGTATTCACCGATATCGTGAGGTCGACGAATATCGACCTGGCTGGCGGGAAGAAAGACATTCACTCCAATGTCGACTAACAAACCACCCTTGATTTTTCGTACCGCCTCACCGGAGATGACATCCCCTTCGTGAACGGTCTCCATCACCTTCATCCATTTTTCGATTTTCTCAGCCTTGCGTTTGCTGAGCACGATCATGCCGCGCTCTTCGAGCGGGCCTTGGCTATCTTCGACGTCTTCAACAAGGACTCGAACGATTTGACCGATTTCGGGTTGAGGTTCGTCTTCCTCCCATTCGTCGCGGGGGATCATTCCCTCGCTCTTGTAGCCTACGTCGACGAGGACAAACTCCTCATCGATACGGATAATTTTTCCTTCGACAATCTGATTAACATCAACGTCGGTCGCATCCAACCAGCCAATGTCATCATCGGCCAGGTCGCCAATGGCAATGTCCCAATCTTCATCTGAAATGTCGAATTCGCGGATAAGGTTACGGTTGACCATGAATAAAAAACACCAATCGAGGACGTCGCGCGAGGCGCCAGAAATGCCGCTGCGAATGAGCGTCCCATGCAAAAAAGGGCTGACCGGTCTTTGATCGCCAACTTAGGCAATCCACTGGAAAGAATCCGGTTTGGGGAAAGTCCGTTATTGTAGCGAAATCATCCTCCTGCTTCAATCGGGTTAAGTCCTTGTCAGCGGGGTGGTTAAGGAGCCTAAATTGTCCTGAGGGGGCATCTTCTCAATTTCGTCTAACCTAGCTAAGAGATCAGCAGTAGCGTCGATTCGAAAATGCCTCAGTTTTTTGCCGAATTCTTCACATTCGCCACATAAGAGTTGCTCCTTCAGGGATTCTTACCGAGGAGGTCACTTGCCATTCGGAAAGGAGTTTCACGACGAACGGAATCTCGGTAGGCTATTCTGGCGGTTTTCAAACTTCATTAGACACTCTCGGTAGGAGCCAATAATCCAATTATGCCCTCCTTCTCCAAATTCTCCGTACTTGAAGCCAGACAATCCGCCGCGATAGGGCGCGAGGTCCTGTTACAGGGCTGGGTCCGCACGCGTCGTGACAGCAAAGGAGGCTTTAGCTTCCTGGAGCTGAACGATGGCAGTTGTCTTGCCAACATTCAGGTGGTTGCCGATGGAGATTTGCCAAATTACGAAACAGAGATCAAGCATCTTTCAGCCGGTTGTAGTGTCTCGATTCGTGGTGAGATTAAAGCTTCGGGTGGGCAGGGGCAGGCAACCGAAATACAAGCTGCAGAAGTGACTGTGCATGGCTGGGCGGATCCCGAGGAATTTCCACTCCAGAAAAAGCGCCACTCGATGGAGAAGCTCCGTGAATGGGCCCACCTGCGGCCACGAACCAACACCTTCGGAGCAGTGATGCGGGTGCGCAATCGTATCTGCCGATCAATCCACGATTTTTTCCAGGAGGAAGGATTTCTCTACATCCATTCGCCGATCATCACGGCGAGCGATTGCGAAGGGGCCGGAGAGATGTTTCGTGTGACGACTCTCGACCCTGAAAATGTGCCGAGAAATGACAAGGGAGCGGTCGATTACACCCAGGATTTTTTTGATAGGCCTGCCTATCTGACTGTGTCCGGCCAACTGGAAGGCGAAATCTACGCCACGGCGCTGGGTAAGATCTACACCTTCGGCCCCACTTTCCGAGCGGAGAACTCGAACACTTCGCGGCATCTGGCCGAGTTTTGGATGATTGAACCGGAAGCGGCCTTTTTCGAGTTGACCGACAACATGGAATTGGCCGAACGATTTTTAAAGCGAATTGTCAGTGACGTGCTGGCCTACTGCGACGAAGATATGCAGTTCTTCCACGAGCGGATCGATAACACCGTGTTAGCAAGTCTGCAAACGATAGCTGAGCGCAACTTTGAGCGGCTGAGCTATTCGGAGGCCATTGAGATACTCACGAAGTGTGGTGAAAAGTTTGAATTCCCTATTAGCTGGGGGGCCGACCTACAGGCCGAACACGAACGCTTTCTGACCGAGAAACATCTCAAGGCACCGGTGATACTCTACAACTACCCGGCAGCGATCAAACCGTTCTACATGAAGGTGAACGATGGCGAGCCAGAGAATCGCCGCACCGTGCGTGCGATGGATGTGTTGGTGCCACGCGTGGGCGAAATCATCGGCGGCAGCCAGCGTGAAGATCGGCTGGACGTGTTGACCGCCCGCATGGAAGTGCAAGGTCTCAATCCGGCGGATTACTGGTGGTATCTCGAACTTCGTAAATTCGGCACCGTGCCGCACTCAGGGTTTGGCCTGGGACTCGAACGTATGGTGCAGGCAGTCACGGGGATGGCCAACATCCGCGACGTGATCCCGTTTCCCCGCACACCGGGGAATGCGGAGTTTTAATTTACCCCGCCCCGCAAACTCGACGCGGATTGCGATAAAGTACTTCAGCCAGAAACTCCGGTGAACCGTCGAAGCCAGTGCGTTCGTAATGCCACTTGTCGTGCGTGGGAACCATCCCCTCATCCAGCGGCCAGGGATCAAACGGCTGATATCCCAGAGCGGTGGAGAGTTGCGAGGAGTTCATTGTCACATTGCCTGCCCGTGGTGGAATCGGACCAGCTTCAATCCGGGGGCAACCATGCAATAGCTCAGGGTCGTAACCTCCTACGCGATTGACAACCTGTGCGATCTGATAGAGCGAAAGTCGCCGCGGCCCCCCGGCGTGATACAACCCAGCAATTTCATTTCCCAGCAGCGACTCATACACACTGTTCAGGCAATCTGTGTATGTGGGCGTGCGAACTTCATCGAAGTACAGCGTTGCTGGGCGACCCTTGGCGAACCGCGATTGAATCCAATCGATCGCTCCGGCATGACCATTGAAGCTGATGCCCATCGGTAATGAAATCCGTAACGTGCAGGCGCTGGGGATGGAATCGAAAATTAATTGCTCGGCGGCCACCATCGTTGTGCCGTAGACTGTCACGGGATCAATCGGATCGTCCTCAGTGTAGCCGGGCCAAGAGGGTGGCATCTGATCACGGCCGGCAAATACCAGGTCGATTGAAGTGTGGACCAACCGCACGTCGCGTTCACAGCAAATCGAGAGAAGCGTGATCATTCCTTCAACATTCGTGCGCCAGGCAAGTCGCGAATCAAGTTCACAGGCCTTGAGAGCGCAGTTGCCTGCGCAATTTAGGACCGCCCGGAAATCATATTTGTCAAACAATTTGACGAGCGCATTGCGATCCTCTGCGTTGCACGCTTCGATTCCAGTCCCCGTAAGAGGCCAATTGTCTTCTTGGCGGATCCCGATGACCTGACCCGGGTAACGTTGCTGAAAATAAGCCAGGGCATTGTATCCAGCCACACCTGCGATGCCGGTGATCAACAGGGGCAACGGAACGGCAGAATCATGCTGAAATTTGGAACCGGTCATTGTAATAGGGATTGTAGCAATTGTCAGAGTCACCGTGTACGGAGTTGCAGGCTAGTTTTGACTCTTCCTGTGCAAAAGCTAGGCTTGTTGGCCCACTTACCCACAGCCGTTCCCGCCCAGCAACCCCATCTGGCGCTCGATGTCCCAGCCCGTTCAAGATATCTTACCGCAACACACAAACACGCAAGCAGAGGAATCTGCCGATGCGATCTTGCAGCGGTTGGAACAGACCGAACAGTCGGTCTGCGAGGCACTGACGGACGAAGCTTCAGCGATTCCTGAACTCTCGGTCGTAATGCCTTGTTTGAACGAGGCAGACACCTTGGCGATCTGCATCGAAAAAGCACAGCGCGCGATGCGTGAGTATGCAATCGAGGGCGAAGTCATTGTAGCAGACAATGGGAGCACTGATGGTTCGCAAGAGATTGCTAGGAGGCTAGGTGCCCGAGTTGTGAGCGTAGCAGAAAAAGGTTACGGCAATGCTCTCATGGGGGGTATTCGAGCTGCCCTTGGCAAGTATGTCATCATGGGGGATGCAGATGACAGTTATGATTTTCTAGAAATCCCGAAGTTCGTAGACGAACTTCGTGCCGGCCACGATTTGGTTCAAGGCTGCCGACTACCAAGCGGCGGTGGCCGGGTGATGCCCGGCGCGATGCCCACCTTGCATCGCTGGTGGGGCAACCCGATGTTCTCCTGGCTCGTGCAGCGCATGTTTCGCGCGCCGATCCATGATGTGTACTGTGGACTCCGAGGTTTCACTAAAGAGCTATACAATCGACTCGATCTCCGATGCACGGGGATGGAATTCGCTACCGAGATGATCATTAAGAGTAGTCTGTTTGAGGTCGATATCGCCGAAGTCCCCACGACTCTGCACCCCGACGGACGCAAGGCTCACGCGCCCCATCTGCGAACGTTCCGCGATGGTTGGCGAACCCTGCGGTTCTTTCTCATGTATTGCCCGCGGTGGTTATTCTTGATGCCAGGATTAATCTTCATGGTGCTTGGAATGGTTGGTTACGGCCTTGCATTGCCTGGGGTTACGTTGATGGGGGCGACGCTGGATGTGCACACATTGTTGGTGGCCAGTCTCTCTGTCCTCTTGGGATTTCAGTTGGTGCAGTTTGCTGCGTTTGCCAAGACGTTTGCAATCACTGAGGGTTTGCTACCCGACGACACCCGGTTTGGCGGCATCATGAAAGTGATGAACCTAGAACGGTGCCTGATTGGGGGTACGGTGGTTTTTCTCGCTGGGATGGGGTTGCTCACTGCAGCGACGGGGGCTTGGTGGAAAGTGGGTTTCGGGGAACTCGACTATGCCAAAACGATGCGCTGGGTCATTCCAGGCGTGACACTGGCGGCACTCGGTTTTCAGACAGTATTTGCCAGCTTTTTCGTCAGCATCCTGCGAATGGGACGTCGCAAATAGTCGTAAATTAACTAAAAGGCAAGTCTCATGATCACGGTCGACGAAGCCCCGCTGGCTCTTTCTGCCGCGGTGACTGACGAGAGTTCAGGTGAGTTTGACGTCTATGCCGACGCATACGAGGAGGCCCTTCAGCAAGGACTGAAAGTCTCCGGAGAGAATCCGGAGTATTTCGCCCGGCGGCGAATCGAGTGGACTCGTTCTCTCTTAGATTCCCACGGAATGGCAATCAATAAGGTGCTCGATTTTGGCTGCGGTGTGGGAATAGCGATCCCTTTGATTGAAGAGATTTTGCAACCAAGCTGCATATGGGGTTTTGATCCTTCGACCGAGGCAATCGAACGGGCGAAAAAAGGTTCCAGGAACCGTTTCGTGGCCAATGTCGAGGAACTTCCCGCTGCAGAGTTTGACTTGGTTTACACCAACGGTGTGTTCCATCACATCCCTCCAGTGCTCCGAAGGGCGGCATTCAGCACAATTTGGCGCACACTGCGAGCAGGAGGGTGGTTTGCATTTTGGGAGAATAATCCCTGGAACCTCGGTACTCGATTGGTCATGAGCCGTATTCCCTTTGATCGAGATGCTGTCACGATATCGCCGGTCGAAGCAAATCGCCTCTTGCGCAGCGCAGGTTTCAATACAGTTCGCACTGACGCGTGGTTCCTGTTTCCTCATATGCTCAGGTCACTTCGTCCCCTGGAATGGCTAGTGCACCGAATACCTTTGGGAGCTCAGTACCTGGTACTGGCTCAGAAGCCGACAGATGGGTGAGCCGTGACTGCCACAATTTCAGATGTTTGCTGTCGAAGCCGCTCCGCTCGAATCTTTCGATCAATAGTTCAAAGTCGTGCTGCCTCGATTTGTGTCGTCGCATCGGTCAGCATGATCATCGGCACCCTCTTTGTATTGGTGCGGACTCCGCAACCGGGTGTCCACGATGAATTCAGCAATCTGCTTGCTGCGGATACATTTTTGCACGGGAGGCTCGCCAATCCACCTCATCCCTTTTGGAAGCACTTCGAATCAATCCACATTATCCACCAACCGACCTATGCTTCGAAGTACCAGCCGGGTCAAGGGCTCTTGCTTGCGTTAGGGACCTTTCTGGGCGGGAAACCTATCGCCGGGGCCGTGTTATGCTCGGCGCTAGCTTCCGCAGCGGTGTGTTGGATGCTCGGCGGATGGATGCCGAATCGCTGGGCATTCGTAGGCGGGCTCTTTGTTGCACTGAACCACGCGATCGTAGCTCGCTGGACGTTGAGTTATTGGGGTGGAGCGTTACCCCTGATGGGAGGGGCTTTGATGTTCGGAGCCCTTCCACGGCTTCTAAGCAATCCACGTGTTCTGGACGCTGTTCTGCTGGCAAGTGGAGCAATTGTGTTGGCCGCCACAAGACCGTATGAAGGCTTGGTTGCTGCTCTCAGCATTGCAGTTGTCCTCGTCTGGAAGTTATTTCTGGAACGCAGGTTTTCCCCATGGACTACTGTCAAAAGAATTGTAGTCCCCGCCACAGTTATTCTGGTGGCTGGACTGACAGGGCTTGCCACTTACAACAATGCTGTGACTGGTTCTCCCATCAAATTACCTTACAGTATTCACGAGGCGACCTACGGCTACAGTCCGTTGTTCCTCTGGCAGAGTCCTGGGAAAGAGCCTTCTTATCGACACGAGCAAATACGCGACTACCAGACAGGGTGGGGAATTCGAGATTACCTGGAGCAACGCACACTGCTAGGGTTTCTTCGAGCTAAAACTGTGGGACTGTGGATCCTGGGAGTTTTCTATCTAGGATTGCCGCTCGCTATCTCACTTCTCGCGATGCCATGGGTACTGAAAAATAAAAGGCTGCGAATTGTTTGGATTTGGCTCGCCTTATTTCTGCTTGCAGAACTCTCGGTGCCTTGGATGTTTCCACACTACTACGCCGTGGTGGCTCCGTTATTGTTTTTGCTGGCGATAGAAGGAATCCGTTACTTGCGAGCCAACCTGCGGAAAACCTCCTGGGCACGATTGATGGTTCCAGCCCTGCTGGTCGGGCAGTTTGTGCTTCTGGTGTTGGTATTTCAACAATATATCCGATGGAATCCTAGTGGCGCTCGCTGGGAGCGGGCTCGCCTGGCTGCTGAGCTTGACTCAACACCAGGTAAAGATTTGGTGTTAGTACGTTATGCCAGCGATCATAATCCAAATGAAGAGTGGGTCTACAATCGCGCTGATATCGATGCAGCCAGCATTGTCTGGGCTCGGGAGATGAGTCCCGACGAGGACCGTCGACTTGTTGAGTATTTTGCCGATCGCAAGGTTTGGCTCTTGGAGGTTGATAAGGAGCAGCCAGAGCTCTTGCCGTATCAAATAACGAACAACTAAGCCGCCAGGTATTGCCTGGCTTGGTACCTAGCGACAAAAGCGGCGTAATCATGCGGCGTGTCAATTCCTCGGGTGGCACGATCAATCTGCCCTATAAGAATCGATTCGCCTTGCTCCAAAATACGCAACTGCTCGAGTTTCTCAATCTGCTCCGTTCTACCCACGGGTAAGCTCGCGAATCTCAGAAGCATTTCTCTCCGATAGGCGTAGATGCCAATATGCAGGAAGAATGTTGGCGGCTCTGCAGTAAGCAGCGACACATCCCATTCACGAGGGTGAGGTATAGGGCTGCGGCTGAAATACATGGCACGCCCCTGGTTGTCGAACACCACCTTGACACTAGCTGAATCATTCAAGGTTGCATGATCACGTATGGGTGCGGCCAAGGTCGCCATGGCAGACTCTGGATGAGCCTTGAGCAAGCTAGCCAACTGGTCGATCGATTGTGGATCCGTTTCCGGTTCGTCACCCTGCAAGTTGATAATAATTTGTGCATCTGGAATCGCACGGGCGACTTCTGCTACCCGGTCTGTCCCACTGGGGCAGTCCGGACTGGTCATGATAACCTGGGCTCCAAATCGGCGGGCTTCGGCTGCAATTTCCTTGTCGTCGGTGGCGATGAGAACCTTGTCCACTTTCTTGGCTTTGCTCGCCGCTGAGTAGGTGTGTTCCAGGAGTGTCTTACCGGTTTCCCGCAGCAGCATCTTGTCCGGCAGCCTTGTCGAATGTCGCCGAGCAGGGATTACAAGGATGCTTTTTTCTGTCGAGCAGGTGTTTGTCGAGTCGAGCATCGTACGATGTCCTCATGGTCCAAATCGATAAAACCCTGAGTCTGGAGCAGGATTACTTTCAGGCCAGCCGAGAAAATAGCGAAAAGTTCTCCCCGCATCCATCGCAATCACGCTCACTGATTCCCAACACCAAGCTGTCGTGCTGACGTGGTTAAAAATCATGATTAGTGGTAAGATTCAATTGCTATCTGAATTGCCACGATTGCTAGCAAACCCTTCCTCTAGGCTTACTTTTCGAGAGAACTAAATGTGTGGAATTGTTGGTTACATAGGAAACGGTCCGGCTACTGAGTTTTTGCTTGATGGGCTGCGCCGGCTTGAATATCGCGGTTATGACAGCTCAGGGATTGCCACCGTCGAAGACGGCGAACTTGATATCGCCAAAACTGCTGGTCGCGTAGACGACTTGGCGTCTCTTTTGAAGCGGCATCAGCACCACGGTTCGATTGGCATCGGACATACTCGATGGGCAACCCACGGTCCTGCCACAGACATTAATGCCCATCCCCACGTGGGTGGCGATCAAATACTTGCCGTCGTACACAACGGCGTGATAGAGAATTTTCGTGCGCTTAAAGATCGGCTGATTGAAAAGGGATGCGAATTTCAATCGGCGACCGACACCGAAGTTGTCGCCCAATTGCTGGCGTATGAATTGGAGAAAGTCTCTGACCAGACCTTGGATAGTGAGGATCCTTTGGCCCCATTAATCTTGGTTGTTCAGAAAACACTGGCCAAGCTTCGCGGGACCTATGGATTGGCTATTGTGTTCCGTGATTGGCCTCATGTGATCGTTGCCGCCCGGTTGGGAAGTCCACTAGTAATTGGAGTGGGCGAAGGGGAAAACTTTATTGCGAGTGATGGTTCTCCGCTGGCTGGTCGGACTAAGAAGATCGTTTATCTGGCCGACAATGAAATTGCTCTAGTAACTTCGGACACGATTCGTGTGATTCACCGAGATCAGGGAGACATTGCTCACGATGTGCAGACTCTGGACATCGATGCCACCGACGTCGAACTCAATGGATTTCCCCATTACATGCTTAAGGAAATCTATGAACAGCCTGAGACGGTACGCAATGCCATGCGGGGCCGCTTGGACAAGGACTCAGCAACGGCAGTATTTGGCGGGCTCAACTTGTCTCCCAACCAGCTGCAATCGGTCAAGCGCATCGTGCTGACAGCCTGTGGCACGAGTTGGCATGCCGGGCTGGTGGGTGAGTACATGATCGAGACGCTGGCCCGAATTCCTGTGGAAGTCGAATACGCCAGCGAGCTGCGTTACCGAAATCCTCCATTGGATAATCAGACATTGCTGTTTGCTCTTACTCAGAGTGGCGAAACGATCGACACTTTGGCGGCTCTACGCGAAATGAAACGCAAGGGTCACCCCACGATGTCGATCTGCAATGTCGTCGGGAGTACGATCGCTCGTGAGGCTGACGGTGGGATTTATCTCCACGCCGGGCAAGAAATCGGCGTCGCCAGCACCAAGGCCTACACGGCCCAGTGTGTCGTGTTATCGCTTCTGGCGTTGTATTTCGGTCGACTGCACCACTTGAGTTATGAGAGTGGCCTGCGGATCATCGAAGAGCTGGAGCGACTCCCCGAGCAGGTCGAGCGTGCGTTGGAAACGAACAACCAGGCCCGTCGCATCGCGGAGAAGTATGCCGACTGCAATAATTTTCTTTATCTCGGTCGGCAATATAATTTTCCCACGGCACTGGAGGGTGCCCTCAAGCTCAAAGAAATCAGCTACATCCACGCTGAGGGGTACCCGGCCGCCGAAATGAAACACGGTCCAATTGCTCTAGTGGATGAAAACACACCCAGCGTGTTTATTGTTCCCCAGGGTGCCGTGTACGACAAAGTCCTTGCCAACATAGAGGAAATTAAGGCTCGCCGTGGGCCGGTGATCGCCGTCATTGACGACGACGACCGTCGGGTCTGTGAACTGGCCGACGATGTGATTCACATTCCTCCCGTGGCCGATTTTTTGCAGCCGATAGTCTCCCTGGTACCGCTACAACTGTTGGCTTACCACATCGCAATCGCCCGCGGCTGCGATGTCGACAAACCCCGCAATCTGGCAAAGAGCGTGACGGTGGAGTGAGTGGCGTCGCTATCTCATCTGCGACAAAGATCTTCCTACTTACACTAACTCCAGCTTTTACAGCGCCATATCTCGCCACACTATTTCCCCTGGTTCCACCGTCCAGCCCAAGCCAAAATAGCCAGCCGCGCGGACATCGTCGTCACCCTCGGTAAGGCTATCTGTGCTCAGGAGCAGCAGATCGGGGAAGTTCACGCCATTGACGAAATAGGGCAGGCGGTCGGTGGCTTGCATTCCTGTGAGTCCCGTGCCGCTCACCACGCCGACCACGGCAGTTGCACTCCGGCGACGCGGCCGGATGAACAGGCAGGCCAAATCGTCTGCAACTTCGGGACGGCGGTCGATGGTTACGCTTCCCTTGCGGACTTGAACGGGCGAAGTGGACAACAACCGCGGCCACACGGAATTGGTGTCAGCATTTCCGTACAGCAGCACATTGCGATTAGGCTCGCGATTGGGATCGAACTTGTCATCGGCCACCACATCAACCGAGCCGTTGGTCCGCACCAGCCAGGTTTCTGCATCGAAGCGGGCCTTAGCCAGGGCCCAGGCGTTTTCCTCTTCCGATCCGTGTGTGCCGTAGACCAGTGTGGGCTGGTTAGCAAACACGAGACGAAAACCCCCGTAGCGCTGGGGTTGTTTGAGCACCTTCGGCAACTCAGGAGCGGGATGCCAACCGAGTTGGTCACGCACAAAAACCAGTTTTCCATTGTCCACGGAGAACTGACCGATCGCTTCACCATCGAGGGCGACTTCTACTTCCGTTCCTTTCTCGAGGAAATCGACCGCAACGGCCAGCGCGGCTACATTTGACGTAAGCCCGAGGAACAATTGCTCGTGGGGATCGTACCGCACGGCGGCCCGACTCAGAGATGCTTGCTGGGCTTGCTGCAAGATTGAGAGCCACTGGACCTGCGACACTTTTCCAGGATCGAACGTGACACAGTCCGCAACTTGCACTTCGGCGGGGAGTGGAACCGTGTGGTCGCGACAGAACCTCAACAACTCCTCCTGGGCCGCAGCCAGGGTGGCTGAGGAGAAATCTGGTCGCTGACGAAACACAAAATCCGAGTGAAACAGAGCAAGGGTCTGAGCAATTTCGCGAGAATCATCGCCAGTTCTTTCCATTCGCGAGCCAATACTCTCGAGCAGGATTCCAGCGTTGGCTGTGTTCACCAGCAGGGGAGCCAACTCGCCAACGGCAGCGATTCTCGCCAACATCGCACCCAGTGGAGTTCCAGCTTCGCTTGTTTCCAATTCGTTTGCTGCATATTCCAGCCATGCATTTGTCGGTGCCAGAGCGGCCCAGTGATTGGGAGACGTGCTGCCAATTCGCAGGACACCATGACCCCCCGTTCCCGTGCCACACAACCACGTGCGACGTGGGTCCGTCGCAAAATGCTGGACGGTATTTTCGAGGGATTCCAGAGCATTCGTCACCGACCAATCTTCCCAGTCACATCCCTCGACACGTCTACCGCTGGGGGCAAGAATTGCTATCGACTCTAGCGGAGCAAAACGACCGAGGTGTTCTCGACTCGATTCGTTAGCGTTGTGCAAAGTTGCCAATAATCCATTTGGTCCCGTAGATGTGTCGGACATCGTTTCGGCCGGCAGTATATTGTAAGCCTGGACGCTCTGGTCCAATTGACTGCGAAATGTTCGAGTCTGCAACTGATCTTTACTGACCACAGATAATTCGATCGTTGTCGTATGCGTGGGAGCTTGCGAAGCCGGTTCAGAAAGTGCCAACACTACAGGTAGACTCGCACCCGGCTCGATCTCTTTGGTCGTCCGCGGATCAAGTGGGATAGCTACTTTTCGGACACCTAATGGAGGAATGCTGTCTAGTTTAACGATTAATGAGCTACCTGAGTCAAGTGTGGCGGTCGCCTGCAAGTCAACAAGCGAATTTTCTCTGCAATTCACCAACAACACACCTAGCCAAATTGGATCAGATTCTCCCAGGATTAGCGAAGGCAGAGTCGTATCGCGTTGGTCAAAAAAAACATCGTGTTGAGGAGCGATCAGTTCTGCTCTCAATTTCCCGGCCGCACAATGAAACAGCAACTCGTTACGCCCTTCGCGTAGGACTATGGGCAGGATCGTTCGAGCTGTCAGATAAGGATCACCGACGCGTGGCTCTCCATTCACAAAGACCATCGCATGCCCCGATGCCTCGAGCAGCACAACTTGTCGTCGGGGAGAATTAACTTCGGCATAGGCATATCCCCCTCGGAGCGAAGAATGTTCCAACCATCCTGTTGGATCTCCTTTTACAGCATTCCAAGTGAGTGCCCGACCACCATGCCCCACAAAGCTATCCTCAGCTTTGGGAGTTTTCCATGTTCCTCTGACAATAGCGGAATGCATGGGATCGAGATGAATGGGCACGCGTCCATAGCGTCCGACGGGTGGAATCACTAGATATTCAGAGAGTACAAGATTTTCGCTGCTAAACTCTTCGGCGCGAGTTGGCACAGAGAGATGCGCGCTTAACAGAACCATCGAGAAAATGAGGCAAGTGCGAGCAGTGGGCGACAAACAGTTCATGTCTCCGTTTGTAACCTTTGTTGCAGTGGTTTCCCAGGTGTCATTTTTGTGTTTCCCGACGGTATGGGAACGATGCGCTGCAGTAGTGACAGCACGAGAATCTCGTTAGAATCAGGGAATCTGAGAGCGAAACGATCGACCCTTCGGAGCTGGAATTCATGGCAGCACGTGTACTAGCAATTCTTGTGATCGTTGCATTGTTAACGGGTCTCATAGCTTACAGCAAGTTGCGACCTGAATCGAATCATGTGTCAGGGTTTATCGAAGCCGAGGAAATTCGGCTTGGTTCGCGGGTTGGTGGTCGCGTGCAGGAGGTGCTTGTTGAAGAGGGAGCTACTGTTGAAGCAGGACAAGTACTCGTGCGACTGGAACCTTTCGATCTGGAAGCGCAGCGTGAAGAAGCCAAGGCAAATCTCGCTGCCAAGGAAGCAGAGTTGGCACGACTGGAGGCAGGAAATCGCGAGGAAGAAATTGGTCAGGCAAAGGCTCGCTACGAGCAGCTTCAAGCAAAATTGGATCAACTTGTTGCCGGTGCTCGAAAACAAGATATCGATGCCACCCGTGCCCGTTTGAGTTTTGCAGAGGCCGAGTTGCGACTCGCCACTCAAAATTTTAATCGCACGCAGGCCTTGGCCAATACGAACGCCATCACCAAAGAAGAATTTGATCGCGCGGCTCAGAGCCTGGAATCGGCTAAAGCAATGGTTGCCTTGCGGCAGGAAGAATTGAGTCTGATCGAAGCAGGCACCCGAGAAGAAGAAATTCGCTCGGCAAAGGCTCAGGTAGAAGAAGCCCGGTTGGCATGGCAACTTGCCCAAAAGGGATTTCGCAGTGAGGAGATTGAAGCGGCGCGAGCGGCCAGAGATTCTGCCGCAGCCAGGCTAGCTGCCATCGACGATCGTTTGGCGGAACTCACCATCAAGAGTCCCGTCAACGGTGTTGTGGAAGCCTTGGAACTACAGCCGGGGGATTTGGTTTCCGCAGGTGCCCCTGTGATGTCTGTGCTCGACAGTAGCCACTATTGGGTGCGGGCGTACGTTCCCCAGAAGTGGATGGATTTGCAACTGGGACAAGCAGTAGACGTCACCGTGGACAGCATGCCACAGCGGAAGTTTGCCGGGGAGGTGACGTTCATTTCTCGGCGGGCCGAGTTCACTCCCAGCAATGTGCAAACCCCCGAGGAACGCTCGAAACAAGTGTTTCGAATCAAAGTGACGCTTAAAGAAGGGCTCGATTTGCTTCGCCCAGGAATCTCGGCCGATGTCTGGTTCGATCGCCTGCCTGACGATACGGAGAAGCCCGCCGCATGAGCTCCTCAGTCAGCGAAGCCGTCATTGATGTCCGTGAACTGAGTCGCACCTTCGGTGAACTGGTCGCTGTGCGGGATGTCAGTTTTCAGGTCCAACGCGCGGCGATTTTTGGTCTTTTGGGACCCAATGGCAGTGGTAAATCGACCATCATCCGTATGCTGCTTGGAATCCTTTCCCCCAGTTCGGGGTCGGCAACCGTGCTGGGGTACGATGCCGCTCGCGAGGCCGAGCCGATCAAGCGGCGAGTCGGTTACATGTCGCAGCATTTCAGTCTGTATGCAGACCTCTCAGTGCGAGAAAACATCGAATTTTATGGTCGAATCTACGGTTTGGATGGTGCTCGGATTGCGGAACGAATGGCAGTGGTCCTGGGCCTTACGGGCTTGGAAGATCGCCTGGACCAGCTGGCCGGCACACTTTCTGGTGGCTGGAAACAACGACTTGCCTTGGCCTGCTCGTTGGTCCACGATCCTGAGATTTTATTTCTCGATGAGCCGACCGCGGGTATCGACCCAGTGGCACGTCGGCAATTGTGGGATCTGCTGTTTGAACTTTCCGGTCGTGGCGTGACGCTTTTTGTCACCACCCACTATATGGACGAAGCGGAACGCTGCACCGATGTGGGTTACATCTACATGTCCCAACTTTTAGTGCTCGGCAAGCCTTCCGACTTGAAGTCACTCCCCGCGGTGACCCCCAGTGGGACTCGGCGATACGAGTTGCGCGTGCCGCGCCCAGCAGAAAAGTTGCCGGAAATCCGCAGCCTCGATGGGGTCCGCGACGCAACCCTCTTTGGAGAGACGGTGCATGTGATGGTTGAGGAGCGGCTGACAGCGGAGCGACTCGCAGAGGAACTCTCAACGTCGATTGATGAAGCCGATATCCGCGAAGTTCCGCCGACTTTAGAGGATGTATTTGTCACGCTGACCAAAAATGCAGAGGAGAGAAAAAACTCACCGGAGTTGATTGCCCCGACTGCGGAGAACTCCCAGGGATTGCCATCCCTGGGCGTTGCACGAGTGAAGCCACCTGAGGCCAAACGCAGTCGCCCATTTGCGGGTTTGCTGGCTGTCTTGGTCAAAGAGTTTTACCACATTCGGCGGCAACCATCGACGATTTTCTTTATGCTGGTCGTTCCAGTAATGCAGACAATCATTTTTGGATATGCCATCGATATTCAGGTCGAGCATATTCCAATGGTCGTGTTCAACATGGATGGCCGCCAGCCGAGTCAGCGTCTCGTCGATGCATTTGTCAACACAAGGCGATTTGATGCGGTTGCGTATGTTGACGACGAAGACAGCTTCCACCACTGGATGGCGACGGGCGATGCAAAAGTCGGGATGAAAATCCCGCCGTATTATTCAGATCGATTGATTCGTGGCGAACAGGTCGAAGTGCAGGTTCTCATTGACGGCAGCGACTCTCAAGTGGCCACCACTGCCCTCAATACCACGCAACTCTTGGGAACAAATCTTTCCTTGCAACTTGCACGAGAGAAGGCAGAGGCTGTGCAAATGGCACCGGCTCGCGATCCGACGGGTCGTGCCGATCTGCCGATCAATATACGTCCGCGGCTGTTATACAATCCCGATTTGGAGAGCGACCACTTTTTCGTCCCTGGATTGGTCGGAATCATCTTGCAACTGGTGACTTTGTTTCTCACTTCGTTTGCTATCGTCCGCGAAAGGGAGCTTGGCACGCTCGAGCAATTGTTCGTAACGCCCGTAAGTCGTTCCGGTCTGCTGCTCGGCAAATTGGTGCCCTATGCAATTGTGGGTTTTATCGAAACGCTGATCATGCTCACGGTAATGATCTATCTGTTTGGAGTGCCGATTCAAGGGAGTGTGGGACTTTTACTGTCGCTTTCGATGCTGTTTATGGTTTGCTCGTTAGGTCTGGGGCTGCTGGTCTCGACCATTGCCAAGAGCCAGGTTGAGGCCGTGCAATTCGCGTTCATCGTGATGCTCCCCTCGGTATTGCTTTCTGGTTTTGTCTTTCCCCGCAGTCAGATGCCGCTGCTGATTTACCTGGTCACTTTTGCGATTCCAGCCACATATTTCATCGAAATATTGCGGGGTATTGTCCTCCGTGGAGCGGACCTTTGGGATCTTATACCCATGGTCACAGGACTGGGAATCTGCGCGACCGTGGTCCTCACGATTAGTGTAAGCCGATTCCGAAAGCAATTAGAGTAGGCGTAGGGCAGCTAAGCAGTTATCCCACGCGATCTAAAATTTCACTCGGCAGTTCGGGAGTCGCCCCCTGCACCGAAGCGACAAAAGCCCCCACGCGATTCGCCAATGCGACGATTTCAGTTAGCGGCTTTCCTAAGAGGAGACCGACGATCAAAGCCGCACAACATGAATCACCAGCACCCACGCTGTCGGCCTGTGATTGACGCGGATACTTGGGAATTTCCCCTTCCACTCGTTCATCGGCTGTGTACAGGACCGTCCCGGCTTCCCCTCGGGTGAGTGCGACTAAACTCAAATCAAATTCATTTAGCAGCCTCGCAATCTGATCGTGGACAGAAAGATTGCGTGTCTCAAGTTTTAGCAGATCGCCGACTATCGAGAGTTCTTCTTCATTGAGTTTTAAGATGTTTGCCGCCCTCAAGCTATTTTCAATAATATCGGCAGAGTAGAATTGCTGCCGCAAATTGAGGTCGCACGCCCGCAGGGTATGCGTCGCCGTGGCAAGAAACTGGTGGATGGCCTGCCGACTCACTTCGGAGCGTTGAGCTAAGGTGCCAAAGCAGACGGCGGAGCAGTGTTTTGCCAGGTGATCTAATGTGTCTGTGTATTCGATTCTGTCCCAAGCCACGTTCTCGGTAATCTCGTACTGAGGATGTCCTGCTGCATCGACGGTCACCTGAACCGTTCCCGTGGGGAGCAAGGGTGAAACAGAGAGATAGTCGGTCGTCATACCTCGCGAGATGAGTTCCTCTTCAATTCGTTGACCAAGGTCGTCGCTACCCACGCAACTGGCTACGACCCCATGACAACCAGCATGTCGCATGAGCTGGTTGGCATGCACGGCCAGATTGACCGGCGCGCCACCGAGGACAGCCCGCTCTCCAAAACAGTCGAAGAGCGCTTCTCCCAAGCCAACAACAGTGTGGGGGCCATGAATCTGGGGTAGTTTGGTCACAAGATTTCGCTACTGAGTTGCAAAGTGCGCACGGAGACTCGCAAGGCCTCAGCCTACCACAATCTGGCGATCCTTTTTACCCCAGCAAATATGTCGCAGCTTAGCGGCGAACCCTCAACCCAGCCAACCCAGCCAAGGCAATCCCTACCAGAAGCACGGAAGTAGGCTCAGGCACAGCCTGTGCAGCAGCCGCCAGGCCCCCGCCATTGTACTGAGCCTGCCAGGCAGCCAGAGCAGCGGCACTAAGGGGTGGGGACGTTTGCCCACGCTGCCATCTCAAGAAATCTCGGCCATCGACGTCACCATCGCCATCAAAATCGGCGTTGATTCCTAATGAAGCCGCTTCAATGTTTCCAGTAACCACGGCTCCAGTATCAGCGTTGCGATATTGGAACGAGAGAGAGTTGATGTCGCCACCCACTTTGAAGGCGTTGCCCAGCGATTCCATTCGATTGGTTGCGAACACCGACTTGCCCAGCAAAAACCGTTCGGCCAGCACCTTGTTGCTGGAACCGGGAGCCTCATCCCAGGTCTCACCCACACCGTCACCCAGGGTGGTACCAGGGTCAGGACCGTCGACCGGGTCGACCAGGGGAATATGATCGCTCAAGCTATGCCAACCAGCAAAGTTCAGATCTCCATTGAGTGTTGAACTCGTGATGGTGTAGGCGTCGATCTCGAATGTGGTTGAAGTCGTGTTTTTCAATTGCATCAAGCCCGTGGCAGCGTCGACCTGTAGGGTGAGTCGATCTGGATTAACGTTAATAGGATCGGTATTCGTAAGGTAGATGCGATCGATATCGAAGAACTCGCCCGTTCCACCGAAATTGTTATTGGCTACCAAACGAATCGAGTTGGCATTTCGAGTCGCACTAATTGCCTTGACTCCACCGACGGAACTGAATGCTCCTGCACCCGTTTTCGTGAAAATCTCATAATTGTTGGTGTCTTTATCCAAAGCAAGCACCATCGTGAACGGGCTGCTTTGAGTCAGAGGTAAAGATTGGGGGGAGATGCTCCCTCCTCCTCCCAACGCGGTGCCTTGTACGACTAAACCACCAGTCGGTGTTCTCTCAATCTCCATTTCAGCGGTAATGGTGCTACCACCCTGATTGTTTCCATCGTTATCCAGAAAATCGAAGCGTATTTCTTCGAGTTCAGCCGCATCGAATTCACCAGGTCCAACAATTGACGAAAAGTGCCATCCAGCGATTTCAGCTACCAACCATACTTTGCCTGAAGTGACGTTCGTGATATCGAGGAAATTTGTTCCAAAATTATCGTTGGCTTTCTTAATGTTGAACTTGCCATTCTGTACAGTGGATTCCGTCATGTCTGCAGTGTCTGCGTTCCACATGTTGCCCGGATTGGCACTGTTAACCGTATTTTCCAGTAATGTGCCATTCGCGTCATTAAACAAAAAATCTTCCAGAATGGCGGCGTTGGTTTTTCCGCAAGTGAGAACAACCATTGCGAAGGCTAAGACCAGGCCGGCAACATTTCTTGGGGGATAAATCATGGTGCGTTCCTCAAAATGTAAATCGTTATCGCATGAAACGGTATTGATAATTCGCGTGAGCCGACGGCGACGTCCTATGAGCAACAAGCTTCCGGTGGCCAGTAACAAGGCGCTACTCGGTTCGGGTACCCCTGCGATTAACGCTTCGAAAGCCGGTAGCCCATTGGCAGCTACATAGGCATTCTTAAATAAGGAAAAATCGAAGATATCGTTTTTGCCGTCGTTGTTGAGATCGCCTGCCTGATAGGCTTGCACTTGAGTCAAGCCTGCCAGATTCGTTTCGGCACCAGCATTGAACGCCGTCCAGTCAGCCACGTTTAGAATGCCATTGAAATCCAGATCACCTACAGTGAACCGCTTGCCGCCGTTGCCCACAAAATTGACATTGGCCTTGCGCGAGATGCCGCTATCAAAATTGAGGGTGATCTCCAGGTCTTCGATTGGACTCTTGATCCATGGGCCACTCCCTTGACTCAGAACGACATTTTGGTTGATTGCCAGGTTGCCACCGTTGCCACCGACGGCACCTTCACTCAATTCGAATGTCGTCGTCGAAGTTTTGGCCCACGGTCCATCATCGACACTCCCATTGCCTCCCGGTGGCTGGTCGTAGAAGTCTGTTACCGACTTCCAGTTAGCCGCATTGAGTGCGCCAGCAGCCGAGGTGATTGAGTACGACCTGAGGCCACTCAGGGCCGTTCCGGTGGTATTCTTGAGAGTCATCGCACCGGTAATACGATCGATCTCCAGCGTCATCAAGTCCGTGAGTGGATTGGTGTCAGAAATGGCAATCCGATCGATAGAGAAGAACTCATCGATGGTACTTCCAAAATTATTATTCACAGTGAAGCGAATCGAGTTCCCATTGCGAGTGGGAGCTATGGGAGCCATTCCCAAGGACTGAGATGGATTCGTGCCATCTTTGTAGAACACTTCATAGGTGTTGGAAGTCTTGTTTAATTCGAGCACCATCGTAAAGGGTGCCGTCTGAGTATTGTTCAGTGTCGCCCGACTTGCGATATCCTGGGAACCGACCCCGATAGCGTTGCCCCGTAGTTCGATCGCGCTGGTATCCGTGTTGCGATCGATGCGGACTTGCGCAGTTACGCTACTTCCGCTCGTACCAGTGTCGTCATCCAGAAAATCAAAGCGAATTTCTTCTCCTTCACCAGGGACATTGTTGAAAAAATCCCATCCCGACATCCGTACCACAATGTAGCGACTCCCGACCGTGCTTTCGGTAATGTTGTCGATCTGTAAATAGTTGTTGGCAATGAGGTCGTTAAATTTTCTAATGACGAAATTTCCCGAGCTATCAGTTCTTGATTGAGTAAGATCGTTGGATTGGCTCCAAAACTGACCTCCTGGAGTGCCGGTATTGGCAGCATTAAACAGTTCGATATTTGCTCCCCCGTTGAATTCAAACGCATGAAAATCAACGCCCTGCGTAGGTTGGGCAAGCAAGACGAAACTCAAAATAACTGCACAGGTTATATCGAAGAACTTATTTCGAAACATGGTTAGCTCCTCATATGTCTCAGATGGGGTGAGATCGTCGGGGAATTCTCAACAGAAGTAAGCTGCCAAGAACAAAAGATGTGAAAAAAATCGAGTTGGGCTCGGGCACCTGTTTAAACAGCGCCTCGAAACCGGAAAGGCCGTGTACTTGAATGTACTCAGTTTTGAATATGCCAAAATCGAAGAGGTCGTTAAAACCGTCGCCGTTGAGATCACCAGCAGAGTAAGCATCAATGGGAGACAATGTGGAGAGATCGGTCTCACTCCCGGCGAGAAACAGATTCCAGTCGAGTGAGTTGAGTTGTCCGTCGAAATTTAAATCCAAGCTGACTACAAAAGTCTGTTTGAATGCGAGCCCGAAATTGCGGCCCATCGAGAGGAAGCGGTCAATGTTCTCTCCAGGCAAAAAACGCGTCTCAAATGTCGCGGAGAATTCTGCATTGAGATGGTCGCGGCCAAACTTGGCACCTGTATCATCGATCAAGCTTGCGCCGCCAGTGATCACGTTCGGCTCCAAGGACTTAAAGTTCAACCACATCGGATCAGACTGATACGCTGGCAGGAGTAAGCCGTGGTGATTTGCAAACGTGTCATTCACAGTGGAATGGAAATCGAGCAGGTAATCCACGTCCGCTCCGGTGTCGGCAATGAGTGCGTCTCCTACCACTTCAATATCATCGAGGCCGTCATAATTGGGTGGAACCCAGTGTCGATTAGGATCTTCGTTGACGCGTTGGACAGTGCTGCGGTTGTATCCGGCGCGACGGCCATCTGGATTTGCCAGAGGATAAACATAGAAGTCAGCGTATTTACGCAACAGGGCCGCCTCGAAGTCATCACTCACCAGAAAATCAACAAGTCCCTCGAGCGTGTAATTGCCAAGGGTTTCGTTGGAATGGACCCCCCCTATTAGAGCAATCTTTTTCTTGACTGCTGCACCGGTGGGATCCGAAATCTTGTAGCCATACATGTCCTGCGGTGCGATGGTGCGTCCCAGATCGTCGATACCACCCGGCGATTGACCAATTACCAGAGAACTATTGCCGCTGGCTGTCGGAGAAACCCAGGGGCTGGAGACCAACTCAGCAGTATGACTCACCGTTCGCGCCGCCGGGTAGGGCAATCCATAGGCAACCCATACCCGGTCTTGGGTAAACACCGTGTTATTCGAAAAAGTGAATGTACCTGCCCCGCTGCTGCGTACGTTGTTGTCGAAGAAGAACCAATTCTCCTGATCGTAGCTGTAGACCATCTCATGGTCATTCAGGCTACTTCCTCCCGTGTTGAAGTTGTCACCTATACGAAACGTGGGCTGCAACCCGTTCACCCCATCTGCTGAGAAGTATAGCCATTTCCACTGGCCGGGATTGAAGTTATCGCGTCCAGCCAACAACACCAAATTCCCAGCTACCGACGAATTGGCTTCATCCAGAGAGCCGTGGTCAAAATCACCGTCCAGAGTGATGACGGCGTGGGCACTGGTTCCCAGCAAGAGGAACATCCAAACGCACGCCATTAATCGCATTCGCAAAATCATGTTGGTTAAGAAGTGTATTAGCTAAAGAAATGGAACGCGGACAATCGCTGGTTAACAGATCTGCGCCGATTTGAGAAACAACGATAATTTTTATCCACGTCAATCCGCTGTATGTGCGCTTGACCGGTGTTCTATTTCTTCTAAACCTCTGTTACCTCCTTTTCCTCATGTTTCTGATAGGCGAACGTCAAGCTTGTATTCTAATCCCCCGCTACGAAATTGGTCCGTCTTGGGTCTGCTACCCCGATCAATTTGCCGGTTTCCACAATCTCGATCGCATTGCCTCCTCCAAAATAGAGGCCATTGCGAGGATAACGCTTTGTTTTCCAGCCTCGTTCGGCTAGTTCCTGCTCCCAGCTTGCCGGGGCATCGGCTTCAAATTCCATGAGATTGAACGGTTGCTTGGCTGTCACCGGCCGCATCAGGTGAAATCGAGTGGCTGCGAAGGTATCCGGCAGGCTTTGACCGCGGTCAAAGAATTGCCAGAGTAGTTGAGTTGTCGTAGTGGGGATTCGCTGGCCGCCAGGGATACCCAACGTCAACACGGCTCGATCCCCTTTGGTGGCAATGATGGGGGAAATCGTGCTGCGGGCGCGCTTGCCGGGGGCCACATGATTGACGTTGTCCGGATTGTGGATCGAGAAATTGCTAAGACTATCGTTGAGCAGAAATCCCGTGCCGGGTGCCACAACGGCAGCCCCAAAATGAAGACTCAGTGACTGAGTGAGACTTACCAAATTGCCGGCAGCATCCGCCACCACCAAGTGCGTGGTGCTGGCCGATGGTAATCCATCGGCAGCCGGTTGAACCTTCGCCGGTTTGGGGTACGGATTCTGAGGATCAACTTCCAGAGCAGCGGAAGCCAATCGGTCGGCTGCCTCGTCGGTGAGCATTCTCTCGGCAGCAGTACGGGAAGTTGGTGCGTCGGCAATCTGGTCTTGTATTTGAGGATAGAGGCATAGCAAGGTCCGCCCCATTCGATCGGCGTACGTCAGAAAACGTGCTTGGGGTTCCAGCGGCGGTTGTTTTTCCATCGCCTTGAGGGTGGCCAGCACGGTCGCGCCACCTGTAAGTGGGGGCGGGCAAGAGTAGATGCGGTGTTCCCGATATTTGATGGCGAGCGGTTCGCCATACTCAGCCCGATAGTTATGAAAATCATCAAGTGCCATCGCTGAACCTGCCTTCTGGGCGGCACGCACGATACTGTCAGCAGTTGTGCCTTCATAGAAAGCCCGCGCACCTTGCTGTCCGATCAAACGAAGCGTGGCAGCCAGGTCGGCGTTCTTGAGTCTCGCACCGACCGGGGGTAATTTACCCCGGTAGAGATATAAATCACTTGCTTCGGGATCCTTTTGCAAATCCGCAACATGGGATTTATAGAGGCCTTGCATCGTCGCATCGATCAGGATGCCCGTCTCAGCCAAGTTCGCAGCTGGCTCCGTTAACTCCTGCCACGGTTTGGAGCCCCATCGCTCATAGGCTTCATGCAGTCCTGCGACCAACCCCGGCACTCCTACCGAAAGGTAGCCATGCTCGCGTTCGTCCTTGGAAAGACGAGTAAAGCCTTCTGCATCCAATGCAGCAGGTGACGCACACAGGGCCACGATGGAACGCACCTTGCCCGTTGCCGCTTCCCTGTAGAGCAGGATTAGTTTGCCACCCAACCCAGAGCCGTATGGCTCTGCCACTCCGACGGCCAGCGAGGTCGCAATGGCGGCGTCGATGACATTGCCACCGCTGCGCAAAACATCCAATCCGATGGCTGTGGCAGCGGGATGTCCACTGGCGACGGCATACTTGTCGGCCTCGACCACCTGCTGGGCTGAGGCTGATGGGATTGCCAATGCGATCACCGTTAGGACCACTAGAAGAGTCGACACGGTGAACTTAGAAAGCTGCATCTCATGTTCCCACTAGGACGGTAAAAAACATGCTCTTTCCGCTATCGAATAATATTCTGTCGGAACGCTGTTTAGCTTATTCCGGCCAGCAATTTAAAACGGGGCTTCGAGCAAAACAGCGCGAAGCCCCGGTTAATGAAGCATGAAACAACGAGGTAAAACAAAAAACTTTATGCTCTAGCCACGTTGACGACGAAATAAAAATCCCGCGAGTCCCACACCGACCAGTGCAATGGAAGCAGGTTCAGGAATCGGGTTGTGATTCGTAATATAGATTCGATCAATATGGAAGTGCTCTCCAGTGCCACCAAAATTGTTGTTGGCTACGAATCGAACCGAATTGGCATTGCGGGTTGGGCTTACTGCTGCAGCCGGCCCAATAGAAGTAAACGATCCGGCGCCAACTTTGGTGAATATTTCATAGGTATTAGCAGCTTTATCAAGGGCCAACACCATCGTGAAAAGACTTGTATTAGTGAGTGGCAAAGGTTGGGCCGTAATCGAACCACCACCACCTAGAGCAGTACCCTGAATAACGATTCCTCCATTAGCGACTCGTTCGATTTCCATTTCAGCAGTGACAGTACTACCACCCTGGTTATTGCCATCGTTGTCTAAAAAGTCAAAGCGAATTTCTTCAGGTTCAGCTGCATCAAATTCGGCTGGACCTACGATAGAGGAAAAATGCCATGACCCGGTTTCCACGACCAGCCAAATTTTCGAACTTGTCACATTGGCAATATCAAGAAAGTTCGTTCCAAAGTTATCGTTGTTTTTCTTAATCACATAGAGACCTCCTTGAACGTTGGAATTAGTCATGTCGGCAACATCTTCATTCCAATTGTTGCCTGGATTAGCGCTGTTTGCTGCTGAACCCAAGAGAGTGAAAAGAGGATCGTTGAACTGAAAGTCTTCTAAGACGGCGGCATTCGCCGTGCCCGTGGCGAAAAGAACGAGGCAAGGAAAAACCAGACTACTTAAGTTCTTCATTAGACATACCCCTAAGTTGAAAGAAAGCTGGAGCCTCGCCCAACCGACCTGTGGTTGTCGACAAGAATCCAAAGTGCGACCAGTCTGAACGCACCCTGCAGTTTAGCCACCTGGAGAGTCTTTCGCAAAAGAATTCGACCTGGGAATTGCAAAAAATCTGAAATTTTGGCCCAGGTCTTAAACGGGAAGTAGCGTTTCAATCGCGACCTGCCAAGGGAACATTAGCCTGCCCTTTTTGGATTCTCGGGACGAAATTGAATTGCTTAGGCATTCTTGGATTGATAGAATTCAGGATGGTTAGCACCAGAGGGTTCTACTCCTGACCGCCCTTTCTAGCACGTTTATATTTGGGGAGATTTTGTGATGTCTCGTCGCACTGCCCGTTCTCATCGCGCTTTTACCCTGGTCGAGTTGTTGGTGGTGATCGCCATCATCGGAGTTCTGGTCGCCCTGCTGCTGCCCGCCATCCAGGCGGCCCGCGAGGCGGCACGCCGCAGTCAGTGTGTGAACAACCTGCATAACATTGGCCTGGCTGTGCAGAACTACGCCAGCGCCCGCAAAACGCTCCCGCCTGGTGACGTCCGCGATCCTTTCTTCGGAGGGGGGACTCAGGTCAAGTCGATGTACAGCTGGATCACCTTGATCATGCCCTATATCGAAGAGGCAAGCGCCCACGGTACCGTGGATTGGACGCAAGGTTTGGAACAAAACCAAAATCTCGCCAACCCGGCCCACCATATCTTTCTCAAGACGTTTGCCTGTCCCTCGGAGACGAATCAATCGACAGAACTTGGAATCATTAACAACTTTTATGGAGCCCGCGGCAACTATGTTGGAAATGCCGGGCTTGGCTGGTTTTGGGCAGAAGATATCTCCCCCAATGATCAACTTAGAGGTTGGGAAGCAGATACCTCAGCAGGCGGAAATCATTTGAAAGCCCGGCCTAGTCCTACTGGTATTCACATGACGGCGTTGGGATCTTTTGTGGTCAGCACGATTGATCCAGTGAAGGGCCGTAAGTTTGGTGAGTTCACGGATGGGACGAGCAATACGGCAGCAGTCAGTGAGTTGCGGCTCGTGCCCGGCGTAGATACCCGCGGAGCCATGCACTTTGGTCCCGCTTCCTTATACATGCATAATTGGACCCCCAACGTGGCCTTTGGCCAATCGAACACACTCAACTTCCTGGACGCCGAAGACTGGACTCGGTGGTGTGATCGGCTTGGCCCACCTAGGCAGATCGCTCCCTGCCAGTCATCGTCCGCTGGTTGGCAAGGTTTATGGCAACATGCCTCCCGCAGCTATCACAGCGGGGGAGTGAACCTGGCGATGGCCGATGGTTCGACGAGATTTGTTAACGACAATATCGATCTGTTGGTCTGGATGGCACTAGGCACCGCGGATGGTGGAGAAGTCGTTGATTCAACCTTCTAACCACGGCAACTTGCTGACAAGGAGTCTAAGCGTGGTGCGACACAGCCTGTTGCTGGCATTAGCGGCGTTTTTGTGCAGTGTGTGGGGTTGTGGCCAGAGCGGGCCCCCTCGCTACGCCTTGAGTGGTAAAGTCTCCTACGATGGTCAGCCCGTAGAAGATGGCTCGATCAAGTTCTTTCCAGCGGATTCAGAAACCGCTACTGGTGTCTCTGGCGTGATCACGGAGGGGCAGTACGAGATTCCCCGGGCCCAGGGGCCGACGGCTGGTAACCACAAGGTATGGATCGAGGCCCGCAAGCCGAGCGGCATCAAGATTCCCAGCGAGGATGGTGGTCCCTCGATCGACCAATTAGTGCAATACATCCCGGCAGTCTACAACGTCCGCAGCAATCTCGTGGAAGAAATCACCGATGACCGTGATGACCTCGACTTCATGTTAGAGAAGGTCGAGCCTGAACCTCGTCGCAGGTAATCTTTTTTCAATCTCCGACGCGAGAGCTGAGTCAGGCTCAGGGCAAAGTAAGCAGGAGAAATTCCCGGACCGCGTGGCGGTCCGGCTAAGGGGCGACAGACAACTAACTTTTCTTCTTCGCGGTCGATTTTTTCTTGGCGGCTTTCTTTTTTGCAGGTGCTTTCTTTGCTGCCGATTTCTTCGCAGTCGATTTTTTCTTTGCCGCCTTCTTTTTAGGTGCCTTTTTCTTTGCCGCCTTCTTCTTTTTGGGTGCAGGCCCTTGGGCCGCCTTTTCGGCCAGTAGAGCTAAGGCCTCGTCGAAGGTGATTTCCTCAGGGGTCATCCCTTTACGGAGCGAAATGTTGGTCGTCCCATCGGTGATGTAGGGGCCAAACCGACCGTCGAGAATCTGCACTGGCTTCTCGGTGACCGGCGATACCTCGAACACCTTCAAGGGTTCCTTTTTCGCCGCGCCCCGACCACGTGTCTTTGGTTGGGAAAGCAGATACAACGCCTGCTCCAAGGTCACGTCCAATGGCGAAATGTCTGCCGGCAGGGACCGCGTCTCGGCATCACATTTTATGTACGGACCATACCGACCGTTATGGGCAATGATCGGTTCCTGGCTATCCGGATGATTTCCCAACTCGCGGGGGAGCGATAGTAGCTTGAGCGCCGTCTCCAGGTCGATCTCTTCGGGGGTCATTCCTTTGAGCAGGCTCGCATTCTGCGGTTTCTCTTCGTCGTCGGTCGAGCCGCGTTGCACATACGGACCAAACCGACCGACTTTCACGTAGACCGGCTTTTGTGTTTCGGGACATAGCCCCAGAGGTTCATCTCCTCGTTCCGCCTGATCCAACAACTCGAGCGCCATTTCGAGCGTCACCTCGTCGGGTGCCACGTCCTCTTTCAGCGAAGCGGTGCGATCTCCTTGTTCTACAAATGGCGAATAGCGACCCACGCGGACGAACACCTCAGGCTGGCCTTCGGGTTTCCCAATTGAGATTCGCCCGATCTTGGCCGGGTCGATTTCGTCGATTTTGTGTTCGAGCAGTTTTTTGAGCCCTGGGCGTCCGTCGCCGAAATAAAAGTTTTCCAGGTACTCGATATGCCCCCGTTCGCCGCGACTGATGGCATCGAGATCATCTTCCATCTGGGCGGTGAACTGGTAATCGACCAGCGAACTGAGGTTTTCTTCCATGAGAGTCACCACCGAGAACGCGACCCAAGTGGGCACCAGGGCATTGGCCTTCTTGAAGGCATAGCCGCGAGCGAGGATCGTATCGATGATCGAAGCGTAGGTACTCGGACGACCGATACCCCGCTCTTCCAGAGCCTTCGTGAGGGCGGCTTCACTGTATCGGCCGGGAGGTTGCGTGGTATGTTCTTTGGCTTCCATCCCCGTGCAGCGGAGCACTTCGCCAACTTCCACGCTAGGTAAAGTGCGTTCCTGATCGGCCAGCTCTGCTGAGGGGTCGTCGGTCCCTTCGACATAGGCCCGTAAATATCCGGGGAAATCAATTGTCTTGCCGCTCACCTGGAAGACGCAGCCTTCTCCTTCGATGGTAACCACGATACGGCGACCGCGGGCGTCTGCCATCTGGCTGGCGATGGTCCGTTTCCAGATCAGATCGAACAGCCGAAATTCATCGCTATTGAGGGTCGACTTCATCGCCTCGGGCAGCTCAAACGGATGCCCTGCTGGGCGGATCGCCTCGTGAGCTTCCTGGGCATTCTTGACTTTCGATTTGTAAATCCGCGGTTCGGCAGGCAGGAAATCTTTCCCATAGTTTCGTTCCACCAGACCGCGGGCATCGTCGATCGCCACAGTGGCCAAAGTCGTAGAATCGGTACGCATGTAGGTAATGTGACCGTTTTCATAGAGACTCTGAGCGACCTGCATTGCCCGGCGGGCCGTGAAGCCCAGTTTGCGGTTGGCTTCTTGTTGCAGTGTGCTGGTGGTGAACGGCGGATAGGGCTTGGTAGAGTAGGGTTTGTCTTCGACCGAAGTCACGCGGAACTGGCCGTTGCGGATTCGCTCAGCGAGTTGCTGAGCAGCGGGACCATCGAGCAAGAGCAACTCGGGATTCTTCAACTTCCCGTTCGTAGAATCAAAATCCTTCCCACTAGGAATCTTACGATCGTCGACCGAAACAAGCGGGGCTTCCAAGGATTGGCCATTCTGTGTGCCGTTGTCTTTGACGAAAGTTCCCAGCAGATCCCACCAGGTTCCCGAGACAAATGCCATCCGCTCGCGTTCACGCTGGACGACCAGGCGCACTGCCACGCTTTGGACCCGACCGGCAGAAAGCTTGGGACGGACTTTTCGCCACAAGAGGGGGGAAACTTCGTAGCCATAGAGCCGATCGAGGATCCGTCGGGTTTCCTGAGCTCGCACCAATTGTTCGTCCACGTCCCGCGGCTCTGCGAGTGCATCTTGAATGGCGTCCTTGGTGATTTCATGAAATACCAGGCGATAGACGGGAACTTTGGGTTTGAGTAATTCCAATAAGTGCCAACTGATGGCCTCCCCTTCGCGGTCTTCGTCGGTCGCCAGGTAGAGAGCACTGCTCTTCTTCAATTCATCTTTGAGGAGTTTGATTTGTTTGGTTTTGCCAGGTGGAACGACGTAGATTGGGGTAAAGTTGTCGTTGACGTTCACACCGAGATTGGACCATGGCTCTGACTTATACTGAGCCGGTACTTGCTTCGCTCCTTGAGGAAGGTCGCGGATGTGGCCGATGCTGGCCTCCACGCGAAAGCCGTTTCCCAGGTATTTAGCAATGGTTTTTGCTTTTGCGGGAGATTCGACGATCACCAGGGCCTGGCCGTTACTGGAAGAAGCCGCAGAGGTTGATTTTTTTTTCGCCATTTCGTTCCTGATGTCTCTTGCCAGCCCCCAAAGGGCTCCTCAAGCCTGCCAAAACTTTACTTCCCAGCTTGCGTAAAGTCTCTTATCCGTCGAAAACAAGCCACTTCGTGAGCGAAGTCTAGCTAGGCTGCCTCTTCCTGCCAACTTCTACAAGCCGTAAATTAGGGGTTTCGTGCAATCCGGAACCCTTCCCAAAGTTTCCCGAGGAGGCCTTCTGAGACTTGCCCGGTGAAGATCCAAGTATGTCAGAACTCCCTGTAGAATCGACCAAACCCCGATTGGGATTGCATTTACGTCGATCTACCATAGAATCACGGACCCCTAATTCAACACTTCACGTCGTCAATCATTACTAATGCACCGGTCAGGCTGTCAAGTGGGAGCTTGCCGGGGAGGCTCGACTCAGGACGTATAGATGGCAAGCCCGTTTCGCTATTTTCGCAAGCATCAAAAGGCGTTTTTGGCAGTGGCAGCAGTGATTGCCATGTTTGTTTTCGTGGTTGGCGATGCTATCTTCGGATACATTGGACAGTCTCGCGACACGAGCAATCCACGCGCAATCGTCGCCGAGTGGAAGGGAGGATCGCTCAATGTCCAAGAGCTGACCGGCCTGACTCAACGCCGCTATTTTCTCAGCGAGTTTCTTAATCGCCTGCGAATGACTGGTGCCCAACGCATTCTGGAGGAAGGGGGCACTCCCATGATGCCATCCGTACCAGACTTTGTGTTGCCCGAAGGAACTTCATCTCGTGATGTCCAGGTTGGAGTTGTCACGACGCGTATCCTGGCGGATCAGGCCAAAAAGGCAGGAATGGTCGTCAGCGATGGGATGATCAATCAATATCTCAAGGAAACCAGTTTCAAGCGTGTATCGGACCAGGAGATGATGTCTCTCCTGGCCGGGCTTCAGCAAGGGGACCCGCGCTTGTTAGAAGAACAACTGTTCTCGGGGCTACGAGAGTTGTTGCTGGGAAATGCTTATTTTGGCAGCTTTACCTCTAATGTGCGAAACGTCTTGCCTGAACAACGTTGGGAGGACTGGCGGCACATCAATGAGCGGATTTCGTTGCAAGCGATTCCACTTGCCGTGTCCGATTTTGTCGCGGAAGTGCCTGAACCCAATGAGGCGCAACTCCGCGATTTTTACGAACAGTATAAGGACAACGTCCCAGGGATGGTTCACTTGGTGCTAGGCACACAGCTTCCTGCTCCCGATCCAGGTTTCAAGGTTCCGCGCCGAGTAAAGCTCAACTATATCCTGGGCGACGTGAACTCTTGGAGGGATAAGTACCGCGATTCGATTACCGAGGAGCAAATCGCCGACTACTATGAGCGCAACAAGCGGAGTCTCTTCGTAAAACACGGCAGTTCGACCACATTTGACGAAAACCTGTTCCAAAAGGATGCAGAAGAGCAAGGTGTGAAGGTTCCCGGGGCGGATGAATCCGAGGCTAGCGAGGGCGCGACTGCGGCCGAATCAGAGGCTTCCATAGATGATGTAGAAGAAACAACTGAGGAGTCACCAACCGAGGAGTCTGCGGACGAAGAGCCCTCAGACGCGGCGGTCGCCGATGAGGAGTCCACGAGTGAGGAGTTAACCGATGAGGAGTCATCGGACGAAGCAATCACCGAGGAGCCATCCCCAGGCAATGAGGAGAGCGACCCACCAACGACGCCGGAAGACGAGCAGTCAAGTCGGTTGAACTCATCGCAGGCATTTCGTCTGGTTGCTTTCCAGGACAACGAAGAGGCTGGCGAAGCCTCGGCAGATGAGGAATCTAGCGACGAACAGAGCTCCGCCGATGTAGGGAGTGGTTCGGACGCGGAGAACTCGGATGAAGCCGACTCAACCGGCGACGAGACTGATGATGAAGAGGTGGAGTATGAGCCTTTGGAGGATGTCAAAGATTCAATTCGAGACAAATTGGCGACGGAAAAAGCGGTTCTGGAATTGAAGGATGTCGTAGGCGACATCTACGGAGAATTGCAGTCGGAGTACAATCCTTATGGTTTCGCAGTGGTTTCTGCAAGGTCGGAGGAGAAAGAGATTCCTGCCCCACCCAAGCAGCTGACTAATCTCAAGGAGCGTGCCGCTGAAGCAGGCTTGATCTCCGAAGAGACTTTACTAGTAACTCAGCGTGAGTTGGCGGATACTTTTGTTGGCAAGGCTTTCGACGCCCAGACCAATCGACAATATGTGGTTCAAGCAGCCTTTTCATCTCTCGAGCTTTACGAGCCGTTCTTGGCTCAAGATTTGGACGGAAACTGGTATCTCGTGACCAAGATCCAGGATGTTCCTGAGAAGATCCCAGCTTTTGAAGATATCCGCAGCGAAGTCTTGGCTGCCTGGAAGAAACAGGAAGCAGCCAAGTTGGCGCTCAAAAAGGCTGAAGAACTCGCACAGCAGTGCGAAGAGCTGGGTGAATCGCTGTCTAATTTCGTTGTGGGCAAACCGTATGAAGTTGTCACTACCGACTTGTTCAGCTGGCTTACGTTCGGTTCCACAGCTGAAATAGAACGAGGTCCTCGGCTCGGCGAGGCGCCACCCCTAGAGGCTGTTGGCCCCGAGTTCATGGAGAAGGCATTTGAGTTAAAGGACAAAGCTGTCGCTGCGGTACTGAATTACGACGATACCTTCGCTTATGTCATCCAACTTGATCGCCGGGAGCGTCCCGAAGAGGAACTGCATAAGCTCTTCCTTGCCGAAGCAAATACCTGGTATGGCGGACAAGTGATGACGATGGCCCGGTGGCAAAGCCAACAGCGCCAAATCCTCGAACAACTGACCAAGCGCGTCGGTCTGGACCTGGAGAAACTCGAAGAATTTCTCAGTCCCACACAAGGGGTAGACCAATAGTTCGTTGGTGTAATTTATCCTAGAGGGATCAAAGCATCCCTACTCTTACCGTTGCGGCTTGAACACCACCACCGCCAGGGGAGGCAGCGTCATGAGCAGCGAAAACGGCCGGCCATGACTTTCGCTTTCCTCAGCTTGGAGCCCTGGGTAATTGCCGACATTAGTGCCGGCGTAGTAGGCCGAATCAGTGTTAAAGATCTCCTGATACCATCCCCCCTCAGGAACCCCGATCCGGTAATTTTTGCGGACTACCGGAGTGAAATTGCAAGCCACAAGGACGAAGTCTGCAGGGTTAGTGCCTCGACGTAGATAGACGAGCACGCTGTCGTTGTGATTGTGGCAATCGATCCATTCAAAACCGGTGTGATCAAAGTCCTGCTGATGGAGGGCAGGTTCATTGCGATAGAGTCTATTCAAATCTGCTTGCAGTCGTTGTACTCCTTGATGGCTGTCCCACTGCAGCAGGTCCCACTGCAAACTGTCTTCGCAGTTCCATTCGTTCCACTGGGCGATTTCGCCACCCATGAAGGTTAATTTTTTTCCTGGATGGGTCCATTGGTAACCATATAAAAGTCGTAAGTTGGCAAATCGTTGCCATAGGTCACCGGGCATCTGGTCGAGCATGGATCCCTTGCCGTGAACCACTTCATCGTGAGAGAAGGGCAAAACGAAATTCTCAGTGAAGGCATAGATCAGCGAAAACGTAAGTTCATCGTGATGATAGCCGCGGTGAATGGGATCGTGTCGGAAGTAGCGCAACGTGTCGTTCATCCATCCCATATTCCACTTCATGCTGAAGCCGAGTCCCCCAACATAAGTGGGTCGCGACACGCCACCCCAGGCAGTCGATTCCTCGGCAATGGTCAGCACACCGGGGTACTGAAGATGAACTTGCTCGTTGAATTCCTTCAAAAAGTCTATCGCAGCGAGATTTTCCCGGCCGCCATATTGGTTGGGAATCCAATCGCCATCTTCTCGGCTGTAGTCGAGATAAAGCATCGAAGCTACTGCGTCAACGCGTAGGCCATCGATATGATACTTATCGAGCCAGAAAAGTGCGTTGGAGACCAAGAAGTTGCGAACTTCGTTGCGGCCATAGTTGAAGATTTTGGTCCCCCAGTCGGGATGCTCGCCTTGGCGTGGGTCGGCATGTTCGTAGAGTGCAGTACCGTCGAAGTAGTCGAGTCCATGGCTATCCTTGGGGAAGTGGGCCGGGACCCAATCGATCAACACTCCAATGTTGCGCTGATGAAGGTGATCGACAAAATACTGGAAATCCTCTGGGCTTCCATACCGGCTCGTGGCTGCGAAATAGCCCACGGTCTGGTAACCCCAACTCCCGGTGAAAGGATGCTCGCTAACGGGCATCAGTTCGATGTGGGTGTAGCCCATTTTCTCGCAATAGTCGGCCAGTCGGTGTGCCAGTTCACGGTAATTCAGCCACGGATTATCACCTTCGTAATTTCGCTGCCAACTACCAAGATGCACCTCGTAGATCGAGTACGGCGAGGTAAGGGGATTATGTTTGGCCCGTTTTGACAGCCACTCTTCATCACCCCAACTGTAACCGTCCAGATCAGCCACAATGTTGGCTGTTTTCGGCGGAACTTCGGCAGCGAAACCGTAGGGATCGCATTTCTCGACTACGTTGCCCCGATTCTTGACAGAAAACTTGTAGAGAGTGCCGAGACCAAGTTCTGGAATGAACAACTCCCAGGTCCCACCCGGAATATGTTTGCGCATGGCATGTTTGCGGCGATCCCAATTGTTGAAGCCGCCGATGACGCTGACGCTCTCGGCATTGGGTGCCCAGACAGCGAAATTGACGCCGCGAATCCCGTCGATTTCGCGGAGATGGGCGCCCAGACGACGATAGCTGTCCCAATGCCGACCCTCCCCCAGCAGGTGCAGATCGTAATCGGTCAATAGTGTTGGAAATGAGTAAGGGTCGTGCATAGTTGTCTGTTCGCCTGCTTGGTTCACACTGCAGAATTGATAGTTACGTCCCTCGCTACGGTTGTAAAACTCTGGCTCGCAAATTGCTTCGTAGAGCCCGGCCGGGTGGATTCGCCGCATCGGCTGTGAGAGACCATGCTGCGAGTCAACCAACCACACCTGCTGCGTTTCTGGCAAATAAGCTCGAATAGCCAGCGCACGACGGCCGTCGTCCTCAATCTCATGGGGTCCAAGCAGTTCAAACGGGTTGTGATGATAACCATGGACAACTGGTGCAATGGTATTGAGGTCAACTTGAGTTCGCACGAGTGAAGATCCTATCTCTATAGTCTGTTGTACTTGAAACAAATTCGCCTGACTGCCCATTCTGCCCGGATGCCGCAATTTTTTCTCCAATCGGCAGGTTTTCACCCTCGGGAGGTTGCTTAAGTGGGCCTTTTAGCTGGTTCATGCGGCCCCTTGGATCACAGCAGGTTGGGAGGGAGTTCCCCAAGCTTTGAGGGCATCTTTCCAATGACGTGCCTGTCCCAGGAGTGTTTCTGACCATTTTTGGGAGCATGGCAAGGCAGCTGCGACCCGCTCTTTCTCCAGCCGGTTGGGTTTGACTGCCGCAATTGTTGCTGCTGATTGCCTGCGGCGGCGTGAACTGACTTTGTGCCGCCGGGGGGCAATTTCAGCAACGGGTTTAGCTTCACTGGCAATCGATTCGGCTGGGACCTCGAACTGCCAAGGTTGGCAATCGACTTCATGAAACAGCAAGGCCCGGTCGACACGCTGCCAAAGGTCACAGTCCTTCACGGGAACAACCCGACCGAATCGTTCCCACTGCCACTCGCTGGCCCGCCACTCAGCCAAGCCGTGCTTCATACCACGACTCACATAGCGACTGCGAGTCACAAGAGTAACTCGCGCTGGGCCATCAAGTGCTTCAAGTCCGCGGACGACCGCCAAGAGTTCGAGCCGTTCGCCACGAGCGGCAGGTTCGCAGTCTGAGGCAACGAGTCGTTTGTTCGTCTCAACATCTTGAAGAACAAACCGCCAAGATTTGCCTGCAGGGGCAGAGCAACTTGCCTCGGAAAAGAGCAAGTAATGGGGAGATGCTTTCATAGGACTGGGACGCGAATCTGCCATGTCCCAATCACGGACTGGCATGATTCTCAGCGGGGTTTCAGGTCAGGAAACGTCTGTTTTTTCCTGACCAGCGGGGAGTACCGGGAGACACGCGTCCACTGCGGGCCTGGACAGAACTAGTGCTGTCCAGAGAACCTTATCGGTAAACCTACCGCAACCACTCCAGTTTATCATCACCAGGATTGCCAGTTTTTTGCAGCTTGGTCTCGCGGGGCAAGCTTTGAGGAGTCGGTCAAAATACCATGTGTAAGTTTTTGTGCTGCAATTCCACAAGTTCCACTAATTCACGCCGTTCCTCACGGGTCGCCCAGCCGTCCACCACAGCCCAAGTAAGTCTTGAAATCTCCTGCTCCAAACTCTCGGCGGGAGTCAGGCGCCCATCCGAGTAGCTGCAGGTTCTATAAAGGACTCGCCCGGAAGCGAATGTCACATCGGAGCCCACGGAAGACATTTCCCGAATCATAACAGCGAAACTCCCTAAATCTGTGAAAACTCTAGCCAATGGTATCTGGCTAATCCTTGAAAGGCCCCGTCCCTAAAGGTGGCAATTGCTATGCCGCGCAACTCCATAAAGTTGCAGATGGTCTGCAAGTCGTGAAAAGAGAATGATTTACGCAGATGCCACCGACGGACTCGGACTAGCAGAAGTGTGGGTTCGAACAAAAATGCAGCAGCGATTGCATTATGCTGCGGCAAATTGCGCAGGTGACCTGCCGGGATCTGAAAACTGGTCTAAGATTGGTTGTCTGTTAGGATGCATTGGCGGAGGATCGCTAGAGATCGCGTTTTTCCGCGTAAACAGGATTGATCCGTGCTCAGTAGTTTATTGGAAGTTTAATGCGTTTTCATAAGATATTTTCTAATTTTTTCCACAGCTTTAATATCGCGCTTGTTTTCGTCATTTCGCTACAAGCTCTAAAAGTTCATGCCGGCGGAGGGCCGGAAAACGTATTTCTGGTAGTCAATAAGTCGAGCCCCGCATCGCTCACGGTAGCCAATCACTACATTGATCTCCGCAAGATTCCTCCGTCGAACGTTTTCTACCTTAAATACCCTCCAGGTAGAGCTGTGATGGGAGGAGATCGATTCAAGACCGTTTTTCTTGAACCCATCATTGGCAAGATTCAAGAGCGAAACCTTACGAGCCAGATAGACTACATCGTCTATTCATGCGATTTCCCCTGGCGCGTGAACTTTTCCAAAGTATTTCCCACCGAGAACTTTGGTCGCCAACAGAATCCTAATCTCTCACTTTCAAGCGCGACCTATCTGTCTGCTTTCGTACTTGCGGATCGCAAGGAGATGTTTGGCCTGAATGCCAATTTCTATTGCACACCCGTCAACAATACTGTTGTCGTATCACGTGCCTTTCGTTCTGGCTATCGTTGGTTGCCAGGCGGGCGAAGAGCGGGGGCCGAAGGTCTGCCTTATATGTTGTCGTCTGTGCTGGGCGTCAACTCGGTTCCTGGTAACACCGTTGAGGAGATCGCATGGTATCTGCAACGATCGGCAGAGGCAGATGGCACCAAGCCCAAGGGAACCATCTACTTCTGCAAAAACAAAACGATTCGATCTACCGTGCGAGACAAAGATTTCTTACAAGCAGTGCGCATGATTCAATTGGCTGGGGTCAATGCAGAGATCATCGATGGCTATTTTCCAGAGCACAAGCAAAACGTAGCAGGAGTCACCTGCGGACATAGTAATGTCAATCCTGCTGGGTCGCACAGCCGATTTTTGCCAGGCGCTTTTGTAGACAATCTCACAAGTTCCGGCGGCCAATTCCTGCCAGATAAAAATCAAACCTGTTTGAGCGAATTTTTGCGAATGGGTGCTGCTGGTGCTTGTGGTACGGTAGTGGAGCCACTTGCCCTACCGCCCAAGTTCCCCAATGCAACCCAACAGACGCACTACGTTCATGGGTGTTCGCTTGCCGAATCGTTTTATCAATCGGTTGCCGCGCCTTTCCAGCAGATATTGGTGGGAGATCCCTTGTGCCAGCCATGGGCTAAGATTCCGAAAGTTTCACTCCAGGGAATCTCCGAGGATTCGTTGGTGAGTGGTACGGTGAATATCACTCCTCAGGTCTCTAACATCGAAGGGGCTGTTGCGACGCTTCAGTTCTTTGTCGATGGCGAGAAACAGGAGCAAAAGCTCGCAGGGCAAAACTTCCAATGGGATACCACAAAAGTGGCTGATGGCTACCATGAACTACGCGTCATTGCGACGGACAACACACCGATTGAGACGCAAGGCCGTTGGTTGGGCCAGGTCATGGTGAAGAATGGCAACGATGCAGTTCAGCTGAGTGCCGAGAAAGAGACTTTGGCAGCATCCTCTTCATCCTTGAAACTCAATGTGCATTCCACAAATCAGGCTCGAGTGTCTGTGTATTGCAACGGAATTCTCTTAGGAAAAGTGGATAACGGGAGCGGGCAGTTGACAATCGACAAAGAAATTTTGGGCGCCGGTCCATTAACATTGATTGCCGTTTCAGGTGGAAGGCCCGGAATGCGATCTCGCCCACTGAGGATTGAGTTGCCGTTTCAGTGATAGCTAGTTGTTGCTCAGAGACTAACAGGACTTGTAGCTGCCCTGATTTTTACTTCTCATCATTGCAAAGTATCGTGACAGCAAAAAGTCCTTCAAGGTCTTGGCTTAGGGAGGCGTACACCCATAAAGGCAGCGCAGGTAACAATTTTTCCAAGCTGGGTTTAGAAACTCAGCGATTCAACGCGATGCCATCACCATCAATTCATTATTCCAATCCCCCTCTAGCGAGTCACAAAGAGTCCCTTCGAGAGCCACGGGTTGCAGATGTTTCCTAAATGCAACAATTTACAATCGGGTCCCTAATTTCTTGACACATTGGCCCACTTAGGTGATGATGGCGTACGGGGGGGTAAGGGATCTGAGGTGGTGCAGATCAGACGCTAATAAGTCCTTGCATCCAAAGAAGATACATCGACGCGACGAGTTCAGGTCGATGCAGTCAGTCGTAGAGATGCGATTTCCGGTCCGGTAGTTGCTCCAGGCACTGTTGGGGAGTACCGAAAAGGCTTCGCCGATCTGAATATTCAGGTCGTAACGATTAGAGGTAGGTGAGATTTTCGTAGGATGCCACGCCAGATGTCAGAGCTTTGATATGGTTTCTCGTTGATGTTAAGTTGATTGTTTGGATTGAAAGCAACCTGCTAGCAATATCTCGATGTTATTATCCAAGACGGCTTTTTTAGAGTTCTTCTCAATTTGAATTCACTCACTGATTACGCGCGCTGCTGAGGAGTCACCAGGAAATGTTTTATTTGCTTGCACTTGGTTGCATTGCAGCTGTCGTCAGTTATACGCTCACCAATTTCATCGGAAGTTGGGCCCCACGCTGGGGTTTGGTCGATCGCCCGGATGGTCACCATAAGAGCCATGCTCGCGTTGTGGCACTGGGTGGTGGACTTGCCGTGTACCTGGCTGCCGCAGTCACCTTTGCCGTCGAGTACTTTTCTTCTTCTCGCTTGCAAGAGTTGCTCGGAGAGAGGCAGGCATTGCTGGGAGGACTCTTGGTGGCTTGCGCCTGGATAGTCGGGTTGGGGCTTTATGACGATCGCTTCGGCATGAAGGGTCGCTACAAACTCCTGGGTCAACTCATTGCCACACTGATAATCATCAAGTCGGGTTTGCTAATTAATGCCTTTGTGGTGTTTGAACAAGAAATTGTTCTCGGTCCCCTGGCGATTCCTTTTACCATATTTTGGCTGTTGGGAGCGATCAATTCTCTGAACCTCTTGGACGGCATTGATGGACTCGCCACGACGATCGGAATCATTCTTTGTACGACAATTACAGTGATCGCTGTGACTTTTGGACGTCCCGAGATTGCTTTGGTCGCCGCCGTCTTTGTGGGAAGCCTGGTTGGGTTCCTGCGTTTCAACTATCCACCGGCGAAAATGTTCCTGGGTGATGCCGGCAGTATGCTGATCGGCTTGGTTGTGGGTTCGTTGGCGATTGGTGGATCGATGAAAGGTCCTGCAACGGTAGCGATGGCTGCTCCCCTGGCGATTTGGGCACTTCCGATTTTCGATTCCGTGGCTGCAATCATGCGGAGAAAGCTCTCAGGTCGTAGCATCTATGCCACCGACCGCGGGCATCTCCATCACAGGCTAATGGCTGTGTTTGGGAAGAATACGCGGGTGTTAGCCGTCGTGGCTGTTTGCTGTGCTGCAACCTGTGCAGGTGCCCTGATAAGCATCTTCATGAAGAACGACCTGGTGGCTTTGTTCTCGATTTTGTCGGTATTATGTATCTTGGTAGTAACTCAAGTTTTCGGCCATATCGAGTTCGTGATGTTAATTAGCCGATTAAAGTCGATTGTACTTTCGTTATTTCGATACAAGGGAGATCGAGAGTACTCTTTTCGGCTGCAAGGTAATAGGAACTGGAAGTTGTTGTGGGAATCGGTGATCGAATTCGCACAGAAACTGGATTTAATTGAAGTCGTTCTCGATGTAAACCTGGCAGCAGCACAGGAAGGATTTCACGCCTCTTGGCGTCGACCAAGCGCAACTGAGAAGCAGGAGCGTTGGACAGCCGACGTTCCCTTGTTCTCGGGTAACCACGTGATCGGGAGGCTGCACGTCTGTGGAATACGACCACAAGGAATGACCTCGTGTGAAACGATCAATCAATTGATGGAGCTTCTTGAACCTTTGGAGGCAGAAATTGTCGCCACGGCAACAGACCCTGAGCGTGGAGATATTCGCGCCCTTTCCTCGGTTCAGCTTCCAGCTCCTTCCCCAGTATCTTCTTCCACGCAAGCATCGGTCACATGAGGCCGATTTCTGGGTATGGTGTCTGCCCACATAACTGATTGGCCACGATCTGTGCTAAGAAGCGCGGGTTTGGAGGCACGAACGGGCTCGAATCGGTTTATCGATCTGAGAGATTAGAACGCCGTCGCATGCATGAGCAATCTGAAAACGGGCTTGCCAACAAATCTCCTGCTGAGGACGCGGCTGCTGGGCAGCGCGCAGAGAAGATTTCTTTAGGGAAGACCGCCGGCAAAGGTTTTTCTTGGATTACCTTCAGCCTGGTTCTGGGGAAGGTGCTGATTTTCATTGCCCAGATTGTCCTTGGCTGGATTCTCACCGAGGAAGACTTTGGTGTGCTGGCCATTGTCGCGTCATTTATTGCCTTCATCAGGATCTTTCAGGACGGCGGGCTCTCTCAGGTACTTGTCCAAAGAGGAAGTGCCAGGTTCCAGGATTTGCAAGGCATCGGTTTCTGGTTGGTTGCCACCGTCAGCATAGTGGCGGGAATAGTTATGGCCTTGTTGGCGCCCGGCATTTCTTGGATTTATGGCGACGAGCGATTGACACCACTCTTATGGGTCTTGGCCTCAACCCTGCCATTGGGTGCGCCAGCAACGTTCATGAGAGCCAGACTGCAGATTGATCTGCAGTTTCGCGTCATCTCAATGATCGTAGCGATTCGGTTTCTCATCCGTAGCGTGGGAATGATTGTGCTCGCGCTACTCGGCTTTGGGACCATGAGTTTCGTTCTGCCGTTGGTGTTCGTGGCAATTTACGACAACTTGGCGACCTACAAATATACCCGTGCGAAGCCGTGGAGCGCGACCATCGCCTGGGGCGAGTGGAGATCGCTTGTCGCAGATTCCTCCTGGGTAGTAGCAACCGCTGTCTTTCGTGGACTTGCTCGAAACGGCGATTATCTTGTGTTGGGATTGTTGATTCCGACAAATTTGGTGGGCCTGTATTTTTTCGGGTATCAATTGACGATTCAATTCACTTGGCTCATTGCCCTAAATCTCCGTCATGTGTTCTTCCCCATTCTTTCGCAACTGGCCGATCAACCTGCCCGGCAGGCCGCTGCCATTTCTCGCACCCTCCGGATGCTCATGCTGGTGATGGCGCCCACGAATATGCTCTTTGCGGTCACGATTGCTCCGCTGGAAGAATTGATTTGGCATCAGAAGTGGGCGGCTGCGGTGCCCTTGATGCAGATTTTTGCCGTCGTATCACCGATCCTCATCTTTTCCGACATCGTCAGCGCGGCACTTGCATCCCGCGGCCAATATCGCTTGGGAGGATTGCTCGTTTTTCTCGAGGGTGCCTGGCTGTTGTTCTCAGCCTGGCTCGCGGTGATGATTGCGGGGACCGAGAATATCACCTTGATAGCCTCGTGGATTTTCGCTCTCCAAGTCGCGTTCCTTTTGACCGAAAGTGCCTTGATCCTCAACACATTCACGATCCGTCCTCCGGCATTTTTCAGGTCCTTCTTACCCCAGTGGAGTACAGCTTTGGGTGCGGCTGGGATCACAGCGGTCATAGGTCGCACGCTCCCAGCAGGAATGTTGCCGGTGGCCCAGGTTGTTGTGTTGGCGATTCTTTATCTGGTATCGTTCTCCCTGCTGGCGGTGTGGCTGTTGCGATCGGATCTTAAGGAGTTGGCCAATGTTGCCCCGGGGCCTCTTGGAAAAGTATTAAGTAAGGTTTTTTTCCTCCGGCCGGGCGTCGTTAAGTAGCTGCGCCTGAGGCAGTTGCTTCGTTTGAGAAAGATTTCTTGGCTAAACCCCACCTGCTCGTTTCGCGGAGGTGTCTGGGAAGAACGGGGATGGCTAAGAGCAATTAATCTGCCAGTTCCTAGGACTCCTTATGGTCCGTCCAGTCTGATTATTACCCCAATACATTCAAATTCTCGCTAAAGGTGGCCTCTTTTACGGGTCATGTTAGAATAAAGGCTCATCCAGCATTGGTCGGGTCGGCAGTACTTTCGACTACCTGATACAAATCCCGGCTTATTGGCTCTTGAAGGAATTTCCTATGAGGCTGCAGCAGTCATTTAGTTTGTCTTGTTTTTCGTTATGCTTCGTCTTCACTGCAGCGAATTCATCTGCCGCGATTGTCATCGACTTTGTCAATGTAGGTGATCCAGGGAACAACCCCTTATTAGTTGAAATGCATGACGGAACCAGCGGATATGGTGCCGTAGATTATGCCTTCAGAATCGGCGAATTCGAGGTGACCAATGCCCAGTATGCTGCGTTTCTCAATGCGGTAGCCTCCATTGATACCTACAAACTCTATAACAATCAAATGGGGGCTTCAGTATTTGGTGGCATCATCCGTTCTGGAACAAATGGAAACTACTCCTATTCTCTTAAACCAAACATGGCTAACAAACCTGTCAATTTGGTGACTTTTTTTGATGCTGCGCGCTTTATCAATTGGCTAGAAAACGGTCAGCCGAGCGGCTCCCAGAATAGCTCCACCACAGAAGATGGTACCTATACGTTTAGCGGGGAGGAAATTGTAGGGCCAAGGAAACCTGGCTCTACGTACTTCCTGCCAAATGAACATGAATGGCTTAAAGCAGCTTTCTACCAACCAGGAGCAGTGACTGACGATGGTGACGAATACTGGCTCTACGCTACAGGGAGTGATGTACCAGTTATTGACGCACTTTCAGATTCGGTTGGTAATGTAACCAACCCCGGGCCAAATACGATCGTACATGGCGCTAAAGCAAATTGGGGAGGGAGTTCCGGAACAGGAAATGTCATGACCGTGGGAAGTGCTGGGAATCAGACCTATTATGGAGCAAAGGACATGGGAGGTAATGTCTTTGAATGGCAGGAAGCGGACCTTACGAAATATGATCCTCTCGGTGCCGGTCCGTATATGGTTAAAGGAGGATCTTTCCAGAATTACGGACATGTTTTTAACACTGAACGAGGAAATGGCACCACAATTGGAGATGGTGATACAGACGGCGCTGATTTCTTAATGTGGCAAAGACAGTACCATAATTTTCCAGGGCCGCTCTTTGCCGATTTTAATCGTGATTATAAGGTGGACGAACTTGATTTGGCACTGTGGCAAGCATCATACGGCCTTAATGCGGGTGGAGATGGTGATCGAGCGGGGCACATACACAACGTCGCCAACAAGACGGTAGGGTTTCGAGTCGCCGCTGCAGCCTTGCCTCTTGCAGTTTCCGTTCCTGAGCCGTCGTCACTTGTCTTGGCTTCTGTAGGTATATTGATGTTCGTGAGGTTTCGACGTGTAACAGAGGCTTGAGAGCTAAGACTCGGCTCTCGTTGTATGGGAATCAGAGATGAGAAAAATTAGATTTTTTTTATTCTTAATATACATCGTGTTGGGCGCTAGTACCGACTCTTCATTGGTGTGCGCTGCGCCTCTTAATACAGAGCTTGTTTTGCGTGCTTCGGATGGAGCATTTGACGACCGATTTGGCCAGGCTTTGGCAATTGATGGAAACTTTGCCATTGTCGGTGCCAATCTTAACGACGATCACGGCAGTAATTCTGGTTCAGCTTACATCTACAACGCAACTACGGGACAGGAACTCTTCAAGCTCACTTCGTCCGATGCAAAGAAGAGTGATCTTTTTGGTCACTCGGTCGCCATCAGTGGAAGTACAGCCCTTATAGGTGCATTCGCCGCTGACCGGGTTGGCATTCAGTCCGGTGCGGCCTATCTGTTCGACGTGTCGACTGGAAGCGAGCTCTTGAAACTCGTTCCTTCAGACCTTGCCGAGGGAGACTTTTTCGGACATGGCGTAGGAATCAGCGGTAATCGGGCAATAGTTGGATCACATGGTGCCGATGCCAAAGGGATTAATTCCGGGGCTGCTTACCTCTTCGACGTCACGACGGGGCAAGAACTCTTTAAACTGACCGCTTCTGACGGTGCGGGGGGAGATCAGTTTGGGTACTGGACCGCAATCAGTGGAAATATCGCGATCGTGGGAGCAAAACATGATGATGATGCGGGCACAAGTAGTGGATCGGCCTACTTGTACGATGTGACCACGGGGCAAGAGTTGATGAAACTGACCGCTTCGGATGCATCGTTCAGAGCTGAATTTGGTTATGCAGTGGCGATCGATGGCAACACGGCTGTGGTAGGGGCTTATGGAGATAAAAACTACAAGGGAGCTGTCTATGTGTTTGATGTCACCACAGGGAACGAATTGCGAAAGATTACCGCTTCAGATGGTAAGGCGGGGGATTGGTTTGGGTACTCTTTGGGTATCAGTGGAACGCACGTGTTTGTCGGGGCGTATAACGACAGCGACCATGGACCGAGTTCCGGCTCGGCTTACCTTTATGATTTGGAAATCGGAAATGAGTTGTTCGAGCGAAAAATAACCGCTACAGATGCCATGGCGAACGATGAATTCGGCACGGCTGTAGGGATCAGCGGGAATATTGCTCTGGTGGGAGCGTGGCTCAAGAACACGACTGGCGGAATTGATGCCGGTCAAGCCTATTTGTATGACATTTCAGCGGTACTGCCTTTGGGACCGGATTTTAATGCGGATGGGAAAATTGATGGAGCCGACTTGGCCCTCTGGCAGAGTTCTTATTCAGGACCACTCTACGACGTTAACAACGATGGAGTGGTGAATGATGAAGATTATCAAATCTGGCAACAGAGTTATCATACGGATATCCCGTTCGACGACAGTCCGGCAAATCTAAATCAGCAAGGCCCGGTGGACGGCGAAGATCTGCTGATCTTGCAGCAGGCATATGGTGTTGATGCGGGAGGCGACATCGACGGTGACGGAGATACCGATGGAGCTGATTTTCTTCTATACCAACGTTTATTTACTCCGTACGAAGCCGCAGACGCTAATCACGATCGGGTAGTGGATGAATTGGACTTGGAACTCTGGAATCTATCAAATGGATACACCGGTCTCTACGATGCCAACGGAGACGGAGTCAGTAACGGGAGAGATTTCCTGATCTGGCAGCGCCGGTTTAGCCAGTCGGCTAATGTCACCGCGGTCCCTGAACCGAATTCTCTTTTCTTAAGTCTACTTGGTCTTTTTGTGTGCAAAATGTTTGTATTTAGATCTGGCGAATCTTACGTGCGATAGTTACTTCAATAAGATAGAGAAATCACCTTTAGTGAGATGCAGATGAGAAAGTACTAGCCTAGCATTTGATCCGATAGTGTTAGATTCTTCGCAGGAAAAAGGTGGATTCAGATATAGCAAATAAGACGAGCAGAACCGAGGTGGATGGTTCAGGGATCTGTGAAGCACTGGCCGAGTGTAATGGATCAAGTGGGGATATAGTGGCAAAAGGGAAGGTCCAATTTTGCCTGTACTCGCGTTGCCAAGTAAGAAAATCGCGGCCGCTAATTATCCCGTCCCCATCGGCGTCTGTCGCTATGTTGAATCCGTAGGAATTCTGCCACTGCTGGAATTCGTACTCATTAACTAGATAGTCCTTATTGGAATCTCCTTGTAAACTAGGAAGTAATCGAATCCATCTGAGAAAATCAGCCCCATCAGTGTCACCATCTCCATCGAGATCTCCACCGCTGCTAATGCTATAAGCTTCTTGCCAGTGCTGTATGTCTTGGTTGTTTAGAAAACCGTCATTGTTTAGGTCGGCTGTGTTTAAAAGCTCAGCGCTGAACGAGGGATAATAGTTTCTTTGCCAAATTAAGAAATCTCTTCCGTCGACGACTCCGTCGAAGTTGGCATCGTAAGCAGGCTCCTTGCCATAAGAAGTTTGCCACTCATAAAGGTCTTTTTCGTCCACTACACCATTGTCGTCAAAATCTGATCGAGGTTGAGCAGGCATTAATAGCCCAGTAGATGGATGTCGATTCAACACATTACGGATAGTGTCAAATATTATTTCAGATTGTTCGGAGGTAAATCCTTTTGGATGATCATAGAATCCCTTTGGTTTCTCTATTTCGTTAGGATACTGAGCAAGCAAAGTTGAAAAGGTAGTCAGACCAGCAATGAAGCGACCCGTTGAATAGGTAAGATGTGTCGTGTCTCTATAGAGTGAACTTACTGAGGAGAAGCCTGGAATTTCTCCATTCGACATTTTCACATCCAATTCGTATAGAACTTCGCCAACGGGTATCATAAGAACTTTGGCATCGGTACTATTTCGCAAGCGATTAAATAAATGATTGTAAAAGTCACGTGTCTGAGCGAATGGAGTATTCAGATTATCTGGCGTTGTAGCATTCCACTTAGTCTGATAATCACCTCTTTTTGGCCAAGCTTGATAAAGATAAAAAGTAGTATTTGAATTCGCTGGATTAGACCGAGTCAAGTCAATGAAGCTAAGTATCGATTGCAGCTCAAGCCCCAAGGTTCCACCGACCTCATCGTGAGGTTGTAGCGTTACATGGTCCCACCGGAAATTGGGTAAAGCAGTGGTAAATGTTCCAAAACTAGTAGGAGGTTCTGATACAGAATGGGGATTTGTAAGTATCTCATTCATAGATGATGATGAGCGAATGTGATACCCAGCTTCATGTTGCAATCCTCTAGAAGCAGCAATGGCAGAGATGCCTAATGGCTGACTGTCATTGGTCAGAGAGTTGCCAATGTGATACGAGGTCGTTTGGGCCTGAGTGACGCTGGGCACACAGGTTACTAGTATCAAAGTGAAAATTAGTCGCATCTTCTGTCCGTGGGTGCCATGACCTACGCGGGAGTCATGAAATCTTGTTCACTACGTTTTTCTCTGACTGTATGTGGTATTACTAATTATTTTCGCGTATTGCTGATTCCAGAATAGGGGTCACTTGTAAGCACTTCCCAAATAATCTCGTTGAGCCGCTTCATAACAGTGGGTGTAGGGCTACTTGGATCAAGAAAGGTTTTGGGGGGTGTGAGGTCACGAATGTCGTGATCATACATCGTTGCATAAAGTGCCGTGGTCGCGACGTAGCGGCCGAGTTTCTGCGAAAGGTGGACATTGTCGCGATAAAAGTCGGACATCCCCGTTAGTTCAGGAAATTCACCCTCTTCGATTGCCTCAGCCACCTCGTAGAAAATTTCTCCAATAGGAATCATTCGGTAGCGACTGTCGAGCTCACTCATCAAGTTTTGGTAGTAAGCTCGACGTGGCTGCATGGGAGTGGAGTCGTGGTGGACGCTTGAGCCGTCCCAGTAATTCTGATAGCTACCCTCGCGTGCTGCCCATTTTTGCTGAGGCCAGATTTGCAAAATGTAGAAATTCGGATTACCAGAAGTCATGGCGGCGAAGTTGGCAATCATTTGTTTATCCGAGCCAAGGGTCGCGCCTTTGGACATATACGGCTGAAGTACGACTGCATCCCAAGTGTAATTAGGCAAGGCATTTGAAAAACCGTTGTAGGGAGCCCGCGTCAGATTTATTCCTTCCTTGCCGTAGCCCTGGGGATTTTCCCAAATGGTGTGTAACGATCTGCCGCTATCGATGTGAAAGCCGATAGAAAGCTGTTGTCCATACGAGGCGGCGATTTCCTGTAACCCTGAGCTTTCGGTACTCCGCTTTAGATTGCCAAGAGAATCATTGGTCAGGGAGTTGCCGATATGGTACGACCGAACCTGAGCGTTCGACGTGAAGGCCCCAAGAAAGATCGTTCCCAGGCAAACCAACATACAAAGACAGTTCTTCATCGAAAGATCCGAATTCAACCAAGCAGGCATTGAGTACTCAATTGACCAGACCGAAACTGTCGGCAGGCAGGGGGAACATGGTCAGGGTCGTCGCCTCCCCTTACAACCGTTATTATAAACCCATCCGAACTTCAGTGCAAAATAATTGTTGGTAGGCATGGTATAGTTATAGTTTGAGAGCCGATACCAGCATGGGCACCGTTCCGGAGTTCCGGTAAGCTCCACCGGCGACATGAAGAGTTCAGGGATACTTGCCTGCTGTGAAATTTGTGACAGATGAAATCTAGTGGTGATTATTAATGGATGATTCTTCCCTCTTGGCGAAACCCGTCGTGATAGTTGGCTCGGCTCGCTCGGGAACAACGATCTTGGGAGAATTGCTCCAAGTGCATTCCACTCTGTTCGGAATCGTGGAGCCACGATTCACTTGGCGTTATGGTAACGATCACAAGTCCGACATGCTGCGCGGCAGTGATGCTACTGAAGAAATTGTGGCTTACATACGTCGGCAGTTTGCACGGCAAGTTCGAGAATCGGGCAGGATCAGATTATTGGAGAAGACACCCAGCAATGCCTTGCGTTTGGAGTTTGTCGATCGAGTATTCCCTGATAGCAAGATCATCCACATCATTCGTAATGGTATTGATTCAAGCCTTTCAATTCGGAGCTATTGGAACCAGGCTGCTCATGGGATCAAAGGAGTGAATCCAGGTAAGTTTCGGGAAAGACTCAAAGAACTGGAACTTCGTCGAATACCCAACTATGCAGTGGAGGCCGTACGTCGTTTTGCACCGAAGCCACTTTCCTCCCTCGTCGGATCGAATGTTTGGGGACCTCGTATTCCTGGGATTCGGGGACTTATGCAAGACTTGGAACTGCTTGAAGTTTGCGCTCTGCAATGGAGGACCTGTGTTGAGGCAGCTTGCCACTGGGGTGCTTCGATGCCCTCTGACCGCTATATGCAGATCAAGCTCGAGGATTTGAATCTGGAGAGCTTCCGCTCGATTTTGCAGTTTGCAGAACTCAACGAAGAAGCTGAAGTAATCGATAACTTTCACCGCACGATCGACCCAGATCGCTCAACGGGACGACGCTCCAAGGCGAGCGATGCCGACATAGAAATCCTCGCCAAGTGGATCAGGCCCACGATGGAGTGGCTGGGATACTCGATGCCGGCTACTGGTAAGCCGCCCGGTGATAAGTTGCAGGCATCCTAGCTGTCACGATCGGCACAGCCACTACCGGAGCTACTTACTGGCGTCGCTCTTTAATTGCCAAATCTGAGCACAGAATCTAAAATAAGGTCTTGTGCTAGTATCGTCCGCGTTAGCTCTACAGAACTAAGCAGTTGCCACACGCCGGTTAGTTTGAGTTGAAGCGGCTCGCTGTAGTCGCTACCCTGGCAGACTTTTAGATGATCGACTAGAAGCGGTTTTAAAATTGGATTTAAGCTCTTGTGAGCCGTAGGCGCTAGCCCTCGGGTGACTTCAATTTTAAGCCCAAACATAGGTTCACTCGATGCTAGCCCACCCAGAGGCTACTCGGCGGCTCACGATTTTGAAACCGCTCCTTAACCTTTTGCCCAACCAATAGAAAGTATCCTAGTGGCTACCACGGATCGCATAATCAACATACTCTGTACACTTGGTCCTAGTTCGTTAAATCGCCAGGTGATCGAACGATTGCAGGTTCGAAAGGTAGACCTGTTTCGTATCAACTTATCGCATACGCCGCTCAATAAAGTCGAAGAGACAATTCGCATCATCCAGTCTCATTCATCGACGCCCATCTGCCTTGATACCGAAGGGGCACAGGTGCGAACCGGTACCATGGAAAAAGACGTGGTGGTGCGTGATCGCCAGCACGTGCGGTTGACTGCCGAGACGGTCGTGGGAACAGGTGATTGTCTGTCACTTACACCACCGACACTGTTTCAAGGACTGCGGCCAAACAATCTGATTGGTCTCGATTTCGACGGTGTCGTCTTGTTGGTACTCAATGCCGATGAGACAGGAGCCGATACCGTAGTGCTCAATGGTGGTAAGATCGGCTCGAACAAAGCCGTGGTGGTTGATCCGGCTCCGAAGTTGCCGCCACTGACGGACGACGACATCGCGGCAGTTGAGATCGGCCGGCAAATGGGAATTACAAATTTCGCTTTGTCATTTGCCAACACAGCCGAGGACGTCGCTCTTTTGCGTAAATATGCTGGGCCTGGGTCGTCGATTATTTCGAAGATCGAGAGCAAGCTTGGCGTTCGCAACCTTGACGCAATCCTGGCTGAATCGGATGCCATTCTCATCGATCGGGGAGACCTTTCTCGCGAAGTTCCCCTGGAAAATATTCCCTTCTTGCAGAAGGCCATCATACGTAAGGGAAACATGGCCAACAAACCTGTCCACGTGGCTACCAACCTGCTGGAATCGATGCTGGTCAATCGGAAGCCGACTCGGGCTGAGTTGAACGACATCACCAATACTCTGCTGGATGGCGCCAATGGACTCGTTCTGGCCGCCGAAACGGCGATTGGCAAATACCCCGTGGGTGCCGTGGATATGGTGCTCAGCATGATCGAGCGGTTCCGCCGGTCGTTGGACGGGTATCGGATTGAGGACCTGCTGGAATCGAGCCCCTTGCTGCTGCCATCGCTCCATGGTCGAAGCGACGTTGAGCATCGTTCTTCAGCTTCGTATTCCCCTATGCCCAAGGAGATCCTGAGCAAGCTTCCAGCAATTGAAGTCGATCTTGAAACGGCGATGGACATTGAACAGATCGTCCATGGAGTTTACTCCCCTCTCGATGGCTTCATGACGGAAGCTCAATTGGAAGGTGTGCTCAATGACAATCACCTTCCATCTGGTGATATTTGGACTATGCCAATCATTCTTCAGGGCAAGAGCCAGGAATTTGCCGCCTACCAACCGGGCCAATCAATTCGCTTGATTGACCACCGTACAGGGGAATCGACAGCCATTCTCCACCTCGAGGACAAATATGAGGTGGATCTTGAGAGCGTGGCTAATCGCTGGTTCGGCACGTCCGACAAGAACCATCCAGGGGTCGCACGGTTCATGAGCCGCGGTGTGACGTTATTAGGGGGACCGATAGAATATTTAGGACCGGCCAGCATCGCTAGATCTCCCTACCAACTCACGCCTGAACAGACACGCATGCTCTTCGAAATCAAGGGTTGGTCGAAGATTGTCGCATTTCACACGCGAAATGCTCCCCATCGAGGGCACGAATATGTCATCGCCAATGCCTGTGAGCGAAGCAATGCCGATGGAGTGCTGATCCATCCGGTGATCGGGCCAAAGAAATCTGGAGACTTTACTCCTGAAGCGATTCTGGGCGCATACGAACAGCTCATCACAGCAAGGCTGCCGAATTCTCTCTTGGCAGCCTTTAGCACGTACTCTCGTTATTGCGGACCCCGCGAAGCTGTGTTTACCGCCCTCTGTCGCAAAAATTTCGGTTGCACTCATTTCGTTTTGGGGCGAGATCACACAGGAGTAGGTAACTTTTATGCCGCCAACCAGAACAAAGATTTGTTCGATCAACTAGGCGATATCGGAATCACGCCGGTGTTCTTCGACACGGTGTATTATTCTGAAGAGCAGGATGCCATGGTCGAGTCAGCTAAACCCGATGAGAAAAACTTGCGCTCGATTTCGGGGACCATGATTCGCAAATTGCTCACAGACGGACAGCCCGTACCAGACTGGTGCATGCGGGAAGAAGTCTCCAAGTATCTCTTGGATTTGCGCGAAGCGAAGCAACCGCTATTCGTAGATTAGCTGACAGAATAAAACATCGCCTCGTTCCAGAGATAATCCTCAATGCGAATAAAAAAAATCAAGCGTGTTTTAGAACTCAATCTGAAACACCACCTGCTGCGGCTTACTCCGGTGCTTGTTTATTCGATGGAACGATCGGGATCAGTGGCTCTGCTTAACACGCTAGAGAATGCCGGCGTGTTTGTGATAGGTGCTCATTACCTCGATCCCAAGAAACTTGCAACCCAGCCCTTTTCAGGTTCTGCTCGTTGGGCTGCGACCCATATCATCAGGAAGCGCAAGCCTGCCAAAATCATATCCTTAGTCCGTCATCCGATCGAAAACATGCTTTCCACATACGCCCGAACTGATTATGGAAGCCAATCAGATCGCTCTCTGGACGCTTCTCCAGAAAGTTCTCGAGGACACTCAGACGAGGTGTCCAGAGAATTCTGTGAAGCCTATTTACAGGCAAATCGCCATCTTCACCTGTTAGAATGGTTTACAAATGAGTTTCAGTCGGCTCTGGGAGTCAATGTCTACGATTATCCGTTTGACAAGCAGAAGGGTTTTGCAGAATTCCGAGCAGGCCCGTATGATGTACTAATACTGAGAACCGAACTTCCTGATTCAGACAAAGCAGGTTTAGTCGCAAGTTTCGCGGGCATTGAAGGGATTGAGATGGCGAGTCGATCGGCACCATCGAAGGTGCGTCGACGCCTCCCCCCCGGAAAGCCTGGCCACCAGACTGAGTATGCCGAGAAGTACAAGGCACTCCAAGAGAGTGTCGTGTTTCCGCAATCCTATCTGGATTCGATTGTCGATTCACAGTATGTGCAGCACTTTTTTACTTCAGAGGAACAGTCAGCGATGCGATCAAGATTTGGAGGCGGGATAAAACAGGAGTCATAGCGTTCGAAAAATCGGTTTGGACCGATTATTAGGACAATTCTCACGTAGATAATCCCGTGCTCTGTGAAGACTTCAATTCACGTCACCGAGTGAGCAAATACCTTGTCGAATATTGATTAGCGTAAGGTATGATTGCAAGCACGATTCCCCATAGTACCAGAGGCCAATTCTCTTTGTTTTATTGCGAAGAATTCTTCAAGAGAATTTGACCATACCTTGAGTTCGATGCCATGATGGTTTTCCTGTTATATCTGTTAGGCCTCTTTACATGTGTCCTTGTGCTAATGCAGGGTCTCTCACGGAAGGTGGAACTATTCAGCATCCGCAATCTATATCTTGCTGGTTTTCTGATTTACCACGTGTTGGGACCTGCCAGAGCACTCTCAACGGAAGACTTTAGCGGTTTCAGGGTGTCAGACCCCAAGAATACCGGAATGTGGTTGACGATTTATATCTACGTCTACTTTATCGTCTATCTTTTCGCTTACCAACGCATCAATATCGCACGATGGTTTGCCTCAAAAATGTCGGGTATCCCCTCTGAAGCGTCAGATAGTATGCTCATGCTTCTAGGCGTAGTCTTGATTGCCATTGGTATACCCATGCGATTATATGGCCCTTATCTTCCGATCGTAGGCCCTGCCATGATTAATGTATCGCTTGCTCTGGCAGCGATTGCTTGTTCTGCGGCGGGTTGGGTCTGGAGTCAGCGGAAGTTCAATGCTGCCGTCATCTCAATCGCAGGCGCGATTGTGATTGGTGGGCTGGTGATCAGTCTTTATGGAATCTTTGGCCGACGTCCGCTTGTGGGCGTCTTGTTTGGCTTCGCATGGGGTGCTTACTACCGTTGGGCCCGATATGTGGCACCTGGAAGGTTGATTCTTTACATGGTGCCCTTGTTGGGAGCAGCCACGATCATCGTAGGTGCCTATACGGCGATTCGCCGAGAGGCATCGCGAACTTCCGATGTACAAAGCCTTTTCGCCGCGATGTTGGAAGCAGACGTAAAAGAGGGAGGCAGCAGTATTGCTTCTGGTCAAGGATGTGCAGGAGCGATGATGTGGGCCCTGGAACAGTATCCGCAATTTATCGAACCCAAGCCACTTTTCAGTCTTCAGTATATGGTGTTGTATTTTGTGCCGCGACAAATCTGGCCAGATAAGCCTGAACCGTTATCGACGCAAGTTGCCACACTCGCCAGGCTGGAAAAGGTGAATCGAGATGCCATCACGATTCCCCCTGGGGTAGTCGGTTATGCCGCCGCGGAGGGCGGTATGATTGCACTTGTGATTTACGCGTTGTTTTTTGGCCAGTTCACAAGGTTCTTTGATGAATTGGTACGACAGAATCCCTTTAATCCATTCATCATTCTGCCAGCTGGTTGCGTGACAGGACAATTCTTAGGTTTGGCTCGTGGTGATATCAGTTCATTTACGGCCATTATCGTGGTAGGCTTTGCGTCCACGATGGCTTTGATGTTTGTCTTCAAACTCTTTTTCGGCAAACGCGCTGTTCCGCAATACGGCCTTCAGTGGCAGCAGTATCGATGATCTCTTGGGCTATTAGTAAAGTCCACTCGAGTCAATAATCCCAATAGTGTAACCGTCTGGAGTGCAAACCTTTGATGTCGGCCCCCGTTTCATGCATCCATTTTGTCAGCGAAATACGGCTCGAACTGGGAGGCGTGGTACAGGCTGTCGTCGATCTTTGCCAGGCAATCTCCGCACGTGGACATAAGGTGATTCTGGTCACTTTCGATGCTACCGATGTACCGGAACATTGGACAACCTCTCCTGGAGACTGGCCACAGGTCGTTGAGATTAAGCCGGCATGGTATTCCAGAAGGTTTGTCAGCACCAAAGGGCTCCAAGAATTCTCTAAACTTCTCGACGGGGTGGACCTGGCACACCTACACACACCCTGGGAGCCCAGCAATCTTCAAATCATGCGGATTCTTCGTCAAGCAAAGATTCCCTATATCGTCACCGTTCATGGGATGCTCGACGAATGGTCTATGCAGCGAAAGTCGCTGAAAAAGCGAACCTATCTCTCGCTGTGCGGACGTAAATTGTTTGAACATGCGACGACCGTCCATTTGACTGCCGAATCGGAAAGTGAGCAAGCCAGTCGTTGGGTTCCGATTGGCGATCGCGAAGCAGTCCAGTGTTATGCACTCGACTTAACTTCTTACGATCCCTTGCCGGGGCCTGATCCCGCTTACAAAGCCTACCCCGTGATCTCTCCTGAGATGAAAAAGGTGCTTTTCCTGAGTCGCATCCATCCGAAAAAGGGAGTCGAATTCCTCCTTGAGGCAGGCGCCCTGCTTCGGAAAGAAGGATTGCCGATTCAGTTGCTCATTGCCGGGCCAGGAGAAGAAAGTTACATCAAACGACTCAAATCCATGGCAAGCGATCTGGGAATTGCTGAGCACACGGAGTTTCTTGGCATGGTCCGCGGAATCGAAAAGCGATCATTATTTCAGCTTTCTGACGTCTTTGTCTTGCCAACTTATCAGGAGAACTTTGGTCTTGTGATCGCGGAAGCCATGGCTTGTGGTACGCCAGTTGTAACGACGCGAGGCACGGATATCTGGCGTGAAATCGAGCGGGGTGGCGCCCGAATCGCAGAGATCAACGGTCAGTCGTTAGCAGATCAAATTCGAGATTTCGTTACGGATAAAAAGTTGCGGGATGAGATCGGACAAAAAGGTCTATATTTCGTTCGCGCGTGGCTTGATCGAGATAATGTCGTCCAAGGGTATGAGCGGATCTACCGCGCAGCCATTGAAAAGGGTCCCAGGTAGCTACGAAGCCCAAGAAGCACGAGAGATGCTTGATAGCACTGCTGAACACAGCGAATCCGTTGTAAGAAGTGATAAACCTTTTGTCGATCTGAGTACGTTCGACAACTCGGACTACAATCCTGGTCGCGGCCTGTTCGTCCGCACAGCTTGGTATTTCTTAAGTTTGCTCATCTTTGAGAGCGGCTGGTTTCCTGTGAGCCGAATCAAAACTTCGCTATTGCGCTGGTTTGGAGCCTGTATCGGCGAAGGAGTCGTAATCAAGCCACATGTGAGGATCAAGTATCCCTGGCGGCTGACGATAGGGAATCACTGCTGGATCGGGCAAGACGTATGGATCGACAATATCGAAAACGTAAAGATCGGCAGTCATGTTTGTGTGTCTCAGCTTGTCTATTTTTGTACCGGCAGTCATGATCATCGAAAACAATCCTTCGATCTTATCGCTAAGCCTATTGAAATCGGCAGTGGCGTCTGGCTAGGTGCCCGGGCGATGCTACTTGGAGGAGTCAGTATCGGCGCGAATGCAATCGTGGCTGCCGGAAGTGTCGTCAATCGAGCCGTTGGAGATAATGAATTTGTTGGTGGTGTTCCAGCCAAAGTAATCGGTCAACGCGACTCAGCGCCGACGCAAGCAACTCACTGAAAATAGAAATGCAGCGGCGAGAAATAGACTCGAAGGCTCGGGTATTGCTGAATTCAATCCAGTGATACCACTGCTCTGAGAAATCTGCCGCTGCCAGTAGAGAAAATCTCTCCCGTCAGAATCTTTATCGCCGTCAACATCGCCGCTCGAATTCAGCCCATAGGAGGCCTGCCAGATCGCCAGATCTTGTTGGTCAATCGTCGAATTGTAGTCAATATCTGCTGACGGAGTATAGAACTGACGCTGCCATACGAGAAAGTCCTTGCCATTCACGATTGCGTCCCCGTTTGCGTCACCTTCAGGGTGGAGTGCTTTTATTTTGCCAAAATTTGCAATCCAATATTGTAGATCAATACGATCGACAATCCCGTTTCCGTCAAAATCTCCACCAGCCGGGACAGGCATAGGCGCATTGACAGCATTAAGCCAATTTTCCAGCTTAATGAGCATTGCTTCCGTTTTAGCTGGCAATACATTGGCAAGATTTAGCGGGCTGTCGACCTTGTCACTCTCCGTAATATTGGCTGAGAGATCGAACAAGAAGATTTTATCGGGATTGCCATTTTCCCCATAAACTTTAACCAATTTGAATGCCCCATCGCGAATCGCGGATGCCGGTGTTCTAGGCCCTTCTCCCGTGTCCCTAATGTAGTGAGGATAGTGGAAGAATAGTTCCCCATTGGGGCCGTAGGCTCGTGACAGGGCATTGCTGCCCATAGGAAGTTGCCCGCCATTTTCCAGAATTCCAAGCAAACTTGTTCCCTCGACCCCGTGAGGCTGAGGTAGGTTGATCCCAGCCATTTCTCCAAAGGTTGAGAAGAGATCATACGTTACTGCGGGAACATCGCTCACGGAATTCGCCTGGATCCCGGGGCCTTTGACAATCATAGGTACTCGCAGCCCCCCCTCCCAGATGGATCCTTTTCCATGAAACAGTGGATCATTCTCTGTACCCATTCTCGGGTCAGATTCTCCACCGTTGTCGCTTGTGAAGACCACATAGGTATTGTCTGCAATGCCTAGCTGGTCGAGTTTTTGCATTAGCATGCCGACAACGGTATCCAACTCTTCCACCATCGCGGCGTAAAGGGGCTGATCATGCCGCTGTCCTGGCGACAAGGCACGGTACTTGTCAATCGTAGTCTGCTTAGCTTCGTACGGGACGTGAACGCTACTGTATGAAACTTGAGTGAAGAATGGTCTCCCCATCGCCACAGTTTGTTCGATAAACGTGGTTGCTCGCAAAGTGGCACCTAGGTTTTCCTTCGGATCAGTTCCTGCTGGGAACATGCCAAACCCTGTATTTGCTACATCGTATCCTTGCATCGTTATATCTTGAAATTGGGGCAAGCGATCCTGAGGCATTACTAAATCCCACTTTTGGATGTGGCTGGTACGGTAGGAAGGGTTGCCCGCTTTCAAATACTCTGCAATTGTTACTTCCTCATTGGGAAGTTTCTTCAATGGCATGGGGGGTATCAGCGGGTGATTGTGGTAGAACAATTGTCGCCTGACAGAATTGATTTCACCCCCGTCGAGAATATCAGTCATTTGCAGTTGGGCTGGGGTCTTACCCGTTTGAATCGATGCCCTTGTTGGAGAACATGCTGGGGACGATGCGTAGAAATTACTGAACCTCATACCAGCAGATGCCAAGGCCTCTATGCTGGGAGTCTGGTAAAAGTCGCTTTTCGATTCGGGTATGTTTGGATCCATTCTTACGGACGTATCGGTCCAACCCAAATCGTCCACGAGGATCAGGAGGATGTTCGGGGACTGCTGGGCATACGTCAGCGAAGACAAAAACACAACAAAAAAGGTAATTACGCCGAGGAGCTTCATTGTCGGTAACCTTTTCTGGGAATCTGCCGGCAGATGAAAGGCAACGACATTATGAATCCAACGGTAACCATCAATGCTTCTGGCTCGGGTACAATCAGGGACTGCGAGAATGATCCGCTCACTGAGGTGAACTGCCTCTGCCAAAAAAGGAAGTCCCTGCCATCAGTATCACCATCACCATCCGCATCGCCTTCGGCGCTAGTTCCAAAGGTGTCTTGCCAGATCCCAAGGTCTATCTCATCAATTCCACCATTGCGATTAAAATCTGCCGAAGGCTGATAGAATTGACGTTGCCAGATTAGAAAGTCTCTGCCGTCAGTAATGCCATCTCCATTAGCATCCCCATCATCATTGAGTCCATAGGAAATCTGCCAGGTTGCTAAATCATGTTCATCAACGATTGAATTATTGTCAAAATCTGCCGAAGGAACTGAGATTTGCCGTTGCCAATAGAGTAGATCTCTCCCATCTGTATCGCCGTCTCCATCGGCATCTCCATGAGAGCTTTCTCCAAAAGAAGACTGCCAAAGTGTCAAATCGAGTGAGTTGACTAAGCCGTCACCGTTGAGATCCGCAGGTGCAGGCGAACTTGTCAGCACTCGGAACTGCAAAGAGTCATCCCCAAAAATATTAAAACCGAGATTTAGTGATTTTCGATCCGCGGAAACTCCCAAGAAACCCTCACTTCCGAAGGACACGCCTCGATCAGTGATAGAGCCGTAGTTGCCAATAGATCCAAGTAAGCCATCGGTAGCAGCCAAAGAATCAGGTTCAAATAAGATTGCTAATATTTTTTCTTCGAAATCGATACTTCCCACGATTGTCTCCAACGTACTGGAGTCACTCCCAGGCGGATCGAATTGCAAAAGATAACTCGAAAAGCGAGTACCGGCTCTTAAACTTCCAGGAGAAGCTACACCTGAATTGGAAAGTACAGTGGTACCTTTGATCACTGCATCTACTTGAAGCGGGCTAACCAGTACGTCGTCGCGCTCATGAACTATGACTAGATTTGTAGATTCCGAGTGTCCTAAAGAAAGATTTGTAGGCCGTTTTTCAGGCACTTGGGCATCTCCAGTTATGGACGCAATTCTATAATCTACCGGAGTGACCATTGAGTTATAGCTCTCTTGTACTGACCCTGCGTCAACAGCATAGTTGTTAAACCGAAATTGGGCGATCTGACCTCTTAATCCTCCAACAAATGGCAAGTCTCCACTGCCGCCGCTGGACCCTAAAGTGCCTGCTGCTCTACCCAGTCCCGCCATGTCGTAATGATCCCATTCCAGGCTGTGAGCTGACCCCGGCACACCTGTAGCTTGTCCAGCTAGTGAACCATTGATGTAAATTTGTGCCTGGCGGCTGGAATCACGATCGTCGAAGTTGGCAACCAGGTGGATGAAATCTCGATTTGGGTTCGCAAACTTATCGATCGGTGAAGTGACCACAAGCGATTCGCCATTCTTACCTAGAATCCGAAATCTCAGATCATTGTGTACCCCATCACCATTGGCATCACCCATAGTTAATGAGATACCAGAACTACGATCTCCAGATTCGAAGATTATATGATTTCCATTCAGGTCATCTAAGCGTAACCATAGTTCGATGGATGCCGAGCGGTCAAAGTCGGGTGTTCCTGCGTTGATTGTGTTTCTGCGGAAATCGCTATCTCCCACATGGAAGAATTTACGTCGCATCACGTCATCGCCATCAAAATTAAAAGCTTGTTTGGAGAGGTTAGGTTGAAAAGCCACGATTGATTTCAAATGTGGCTGTTCATTTCCAGCACCAAGGTCCCAAGTCTCGCGTGCACGATAGTTCAAGTCTGTCACAGAACGCCAAGTAGTATTGTCTTCACTAGATCTATCCGCAGACCATAAGATAGATACAGGAGCTTTGACGTCATAAGGCAAAGATGCATCAACTGTCGACAAGTAATTCAATAGTTTCGATTTTAACTCCGCTGCTTTAGCAGGCATCGATACGACAAGATTTGTCTTTTCCGAGAGATCAGTGGCGAGATTGTACATGGTAATCAGATCGGGATTACCGTTCTCGCCATATTCCAGTAGGAGCTTGTAGTCACCATCCCGAATGGCTGAGACCGGGCGAACTCGATAATTTACGCCGATTCCTGTATTATGCGGCCAATGAAAATAAAGCTCGCCTCCATCATGAAACTGTCGGACAAGATGATCGGTGCCTGTCGGAAGTTGTCCGCTGTTGTTCAAGATAGGCACCAGACTTGCCCCTTCGATACCGTCTGGAAGGGCTCCGATATGTCCTGTTAGTTCTGCGATCGTTGAATAGAGGTCGGTTGTCAATACAGGGACATTGCTTACCGCGCCAGCTTCAATTCCCGGGCCTTTAATAATAAAAGGGATGCGGATGCCACCTTCCCAAAGCGTCGACTTACCAAATCTCAGCGGAGTATTTACACTGTAGGGTATCGATGAACCGTTGTCTGAAACATAGATGACGTAGGTATTATCCTCGATCCCCAAGTCACGAATTTTGTCCATGACTTTACCGAACGAGGTATCGAGATCTTCAGTGCTGGCGGCGTAACCCGGATCCTTGTGAATCTTGCCTGGAGTAAGGCTCGCATATTTCTCAACGATTTCTGAACGGGCTCGGATTGGCGGATGGATTCCGTGATGAGAAAGTTGCACAAAAAATGGTTTTCCTTCGTTAACGTTCTGTTCCATGAAGTTATTGGTGATATCCGAAAGCTGCTGCATTCCCCAAGGATCCACCGAATCGGCTGGATCAAATGGGTCTGTCCAGTAGTCGTAACCAGCTGTAATCGGCGTGACAGAGTAGGGGACCCCAAGATGCCATTTTCCCACTAAAGCAGTTGCATAATTTGGATTGCTTTGCTTGATAATCCTGGGGAGTGTTAATGAATTAGGGTCCAATGTAGTCGGCAAAGGTGGTGTAAGTGGCAGGTTGATGTAGAGATCGTTCCATCTCGGATCAAAACCAGGCTGTGACTTGGGCAAGTCGGTAATTCCAAGTTGAGCTGGACTTTTACCAGTTTCGATCGAAGCTCTCGTAGGTGAACAAACCGATGCCGCCGAATACCCATTGCTAAATCGCATCCCTCGGGAGGCCAATTCTTCCAGGCGGGGCGTTTGATAGAAGTCGCTCTTCGAACCCGGCACATTGGGATCCATTTGCACCGATGTGCCGTTCCACCCCTGATCATCCACGAGCACCAAGACGATATTGGGTGGACGTTCAGCACCCCAAGCCGAAAAAGAAATAACGCTCAGTAGCCAGCATCCCACGCTAATCGACGTGAGTTTCGCTGCAAGTAATGCTAGCCGGATGATCTTCTGTTTCAGTGGATTACAGGGCATCGTTTAATCATGCAAGGAGTAACGCGGAAAGGATTCTGACGAAAAAACTACGCCGAACCACAAGAGAATGGTCTTACGACTTTAGTCCGATTAAGAGGTAGAACAGTAGTTCACTCGAACAGTTTCTAAGAATTGGCCCACGTATGTAATTCTAAGGACCCGTAGCCGAACGTCCCGCATAATTCGCATAACTTACAACATCATTTTAATCTAAACTAAAGCTTACACAATAGAGGGTACGGAAAATCGCAAGCGCAGAACGCCGACGGAGTTCGACTGGATTATCGGCCAAGGTAGCAGCTTTTAGGGCCCGAGTTGGTACCTGTCGGAGGTCAACAGGGGTGTTTGAGAGCCTCTTACCACTCAAACCAGCACGCTAGAAGGAATGGGAGTGGGTCACCCTGTACTAGGAATATTTACCTCTCTTAAGGATAATCCTACGAGTTGGTGCTAAACTGGAGTATCGCACCGAGTAGCCAGCTAGCAGTGTTCGACTGACTAAGCCAATGAAGGCCCTTACTCGGCTGGCAGAGCATCGAGCCATTGACGATCTTGCTCGTAACCAGTCGCAATTAGGGCAGTGCCGCAATGATGATCAAATATATCCGCGGCCTCACGAGTAAAGTAATTCTTCCAATCACCACTGACACCTTTGCGCAGGAACATCCCTTTGTCCTCAGTCTTCTTGCTTTTTGCAGCACTTCTGGAGAAAGAAAAATCGTTAATAAAAAACTGGGCACGCTCGATATTTGGAGCATCTCCATCGAGTAACGACATCTCTCTGGCCAATGCTGCAGCCCCGTCGGTAATTAATTCTTCATACTTCAACCGAGCCAATTTAGGGTGCTCAATCTCCTGAGAAGACATCACGTGTTCAGCCCAACTATACCGGCTTCCAATGGGTCGCTTAATTTGAATTTCGAGGAAACGACTAAAATTTTTCCGTACCTGAGCAGGATCATCGCCGGTTAGAAAGATCTCTTGTTGATTTCGACGAAATCCCAAGCTATTACCTTGCAGGATCATTTTTTGAATGTGAAAGAAAAGAGAAACCATCGCGTCGCGACCGTCGCGAATCACATAAACACAATAGGGATACTTCTTGCTTACCAATTCATGCCCGTGCACTGCCGAGGCGAATCCAAGGGGAAATAATGGCACCCGGGGATAAGGTAATTGCAGGTACGCCGCCACCAACTGACAGGCCCAAGTTGTCCCACTCTTAGGAAACCCAATAACGAATACAAAGGGAAAAGTCTTGGGAAAACGAACGCCCAATTGCCACGTAATTTTGTGGGAGACGGTCATAATGCGGCGAGAAAATGAGCTTCTTTTGACCGAGAACATTATTTACCCTTGGGCGTTTACCTTGGCAACTACAATGAAATGTAACTCTTATTATATTCAGTGGATCAGGGTTCGTCAGGACCTTTCCAGCTATTGGACTTGAAGCGAAATATGATCCTTAGAACGGCAGGTCACTTTTTTCATGGCTAACCTCAAACATTCAATCAAGAAACGCATGCCCAGGATGCTACGCGGCCTCTTGGAATTCGGTCAACGTTTTGGTGTGAATATCTCACCAAATCATTTTTATTCGGAAATTCCAGATTTTCGTCATCTTCGTGCGACGGATTATTGGCGAAAGCCCATGACGATGTATGGAATTCTCGGCAGCGATACATCGGCACAAGTCGCAATGACACGGGCGTGTACGGAACCATATCGAGACATACTCCTGTCGCGCAACATTCATCAAGAGGCCTCAAAGCTTAATGGGGAACCAGGGTTTGGTCGCAATGAATGTGATTTTTTCTATTGTTATGTGAGGAGTCGACAGCCTGCAAAGATAATTCAGGTGGGATGTGGCGTATCGACCGCTGTAGCAATTATCGCCGCTAACGACGAGCCAAATTATCAGCCAGAAATTGTCTGCGTTGAACCTTATCCCACTAGTATCCTCAAGCAGTTCGATAGCGAGGGTAAAATCAGACTTCTGCCAGAAATGGCGCAGACAGTACCCTTAGAAACTTTTACCGAACTCAAGTCTGGTGACCTGCTTTTTGTCGATTCCACTCACACGCTTAAGCCAGGTTCAGAGGTGCCAATCTTAATTGGAGAGGTCCTCCCGCGACTTGCACCAGGAGTCAATGCTCACTTTCACGACATTGCTTTTCCCTACAACTACAACCCATTTGTGCTTGACGATCGATTGTTTTTTCACCGTGAAACGACTTTGTTGTACGCCTACCTGGTGAACAACCCAACGATCACGATCGAAATGAGCATGTCGATGATGCAATTTGCGGAAGTGGAAGCGATGAAGGAGGTTTTACCCAACTTCACTCCAGGCGAGCATGATCGAGGGGTGATGACCAGATCGGGGCATTTTCCGGAATCAATTTACTTAAGAATACTTGAGGCCAAATAAAGCAGCCTTCTACCTCCTTATGTTTCCACCCGATAAGGCCGATCCACGTGAGTGAAATCTCCCCCAAAAAAACGATCCTGGTCATTAGCCAGGTCTATGTGCCCGATCCCACCTCGGTGGGACAACACATGCATGACGCGGCGGCAGAATTGGCTCGACGCGGGTATCGTGTGCTCGTTTACGCTGCATCCCGTGGTTACGACGATCCCAGTCGAAAATATCTTAGTCGAGAAACTCTCGACGGGGTAACAATTCGACGGCTGCCATTTTCTAGTTTTGGGAAGAAATCGATCAAGGTTCGCCTACTAGGCCAGTCGCTTTTCTTGCTGCAAGTAATCATCCGCGGACTATTTACAAGGCGCTTGAATCGGATTCTGGTGAGCACTTCGCCTCCAATGGCATCGACAGCGGCTGTATTCATACAGTTTTTTCGCCGTGTACCCATCACGTTCTGGGCCATGGATATCAATCCCGATCAAATTGTCGCGATGGGACAAGCCAGCCAAGGTTCGTTTGTTGTGCGAGTTTTCGATTGGATCAATCGCACGATTCTCAAGCGAGCCCGCGGCGTGGTGGCGCTCGATCGTTTTATGGCAGCTCGCTTGGAAGCTAAGCATCCTGTGGGAGATAGGATGGCTATCATGCCTCCCTGGCCCCACGAAAGTCATTTGGAACCAGTAAATCATGCGGACAATCCCTTCCGTAAGGAACATGGTTTAGGGGATAAATTTGTGATTATGTATTCGGGCAATATCAGCCCGGCACATCCAGTCACGACGATCCTCGAAGCGGCTAAGAAACTCCAGGACGATCCAAGGATCGAATTCCTGTTCATTGGCGGAGGTAATGGCAAGAAAAGTATCGATGAGTTCATCCAGCGTGAACAAGTCGGCAACGTCCGAACATTGCCCTATCAACCGTTGGACCAAATCAAATACTCACTTTCCGCCGCAGATGTCCATTTGGTGGCAATGGGCACCGAGATGGTCGGCATTGTGCATCCCTGCAAGGTCTATGGAGCCATGGCCGTGGCGCGGCCGATTTTGCTGCTGGGCCCCATGGAATCGCACGTGGGAGAATTGCTCAAATCTCACGACATTGGTTGGCAGGTCGATCATGGAAATGTCGCTGAAGCGGAAACATGCATTCGTCAAATCGCATCGCTTTCACAGGCTCAGAGGGCAGAAAAAGGGGGCCGTGGCAAGCAATTGATCGAGCAAGAACTTAGCATGAAAACGCTGTGCGGCAGGTTCTGCGATGTGGTTGAGTGGAGCTAAATCCGCATTATTCTGCAAGACCTCTCAACGAAGATTAGAACTGTTTTACAAGGGGCAATTGCCAGGTATAATGAATTGTTTACCTTCGATCGGATAAGCTTAATTACAAGATAAACTCAATTTTCTGTGGAGAAATTTTCGGATGAGTAAGAAACCCGTTCTCGTTGCTGGTGGAGGTGGATTCATCGGCGGGCATTTGGTCGCTCGATTGCTTAAAGATGGTCACCAGGTGCGGAGCGTTGATATCAAGCCCATGGAAGAATGGTACCAGGTTTTCGACGATGCCGAAAACATTGTGGCCGATCTCAAGGGAAGTGAGAACTGCTACGCCGTTTGTCGCGGAGTCGGTGACATTTATAACCTGGCAGCCGACATGGGTGGCATGGGATTCATCGAAAACAACAAAGCATTGTGCATGTTGTCAGTGTTAATCAATACCCACTTGCTCCAAGCCGCCAAAGAGAATCAGGCAGAGCGTTTTTTTTACGCCAGCAGTGCCTGCGTTTACAACGCCGACAAGCAGAAGTCTGAAGATGTTGTGCCGCTCAAGGAAGAAGATGCCTATCCAGCCATGCCTGAAGATGGCTATGGTTGGGAGAAGCTATTCTCGGAACGCATGTGCCGCCATTTCCGTGAAGACTACGGCCTCTACACGCGTGTGGCTCGATTCCACAACGTTTATGGTCCTCACGGTACCTGGGAAGGTGGCCGCGAAAAAGCACCGGCCGCTACTTGCCGCAAGATTATTCATGCCAAGGAAACAGGAGCTACAGAGGTAGAGATTTGGGGCGATGGCAAGCAGACCCGCAGTTTCATGTATATCGATGACTGTATCAAAGGCATTCTCGCCATCACCGATAGCAATATTCTCGAACCGATCAATCTAGGTTCCGACGAACTGATTACCATTGAGGGGCTCTACGATATGGTCGAAGAGATAGCTGGCGTGAAACTCAAGCATACGCACAATCTCACAGCCCCAAAGGGTGTCAATGGGCGCAATAGCGACAACACCAAGATTCAAGAGTATTTGGGCTGGGCCCCGGGGATTCGTCTTCGCGATGGAATGAAAAAGACCTATGACTGGATATACGGCGAATACCAAAAGCAATACGCCGGCCAACCTGCTTAGAGAACAGATCGTACCAACAGAAAACGCCCAGGGATTGCAATCCCTGGGCGTTCGTTTGTTGAGCTGACTTTGGTAAATAAACTAGCTCGTCTTGGTTTCCTCGGCAGCGTGATCATGAGGTTTCATGGCCTCTTTTTTTGCTTCTTCATCTGCTTCGATAACTCCCGAAGGGCTGATGAGTTTGATGGGGAGGATTCCAGAGGCCTCGGCAGCAGCCCAGAGGGCCTTGGAATCTAGCTCCTGATTTCGTTGGGGGGTGACGATTGCCACATCGACCTTCAAATCGGTGCGGACTTTGGTCACACCCTTGACAGCGTAAAGCTTGCGGGCGACTTTCTTTGCACAGTTCTTGCAGTGCATGTCTCCGACAAAGATGGCTGTTTCAGTCGGGCCCATCTTCAAAGCCTTCTTCACGGCTGGAATGTCCTTTGACTCGGACAGAGGAGTTTCATCGGCAGCCTGCACTAGAGTCGAACAAACTGTCAGCAACAGAGTCAGCAAAAACGATTTACGAGCAATTAGTTTCATCATCGAATTCCCTTAAGATTGATTGAGTAGCTGAGGATCACTTGCGGACGAATACACCCGTTGCATTCATGATCATCATTCCGCCTTCCAAAACTTGAGCTTCGCCCTGAACGACCACCATATCGTTCAAATTGAGATTAAGCAACTCACGCACATCCATGGGCAGAACTTTACCCTGATCGTCTACCAGCCGAACTACTGCCAGCAGTTCGGAGTTTTCTTCAGCATGGGCGGCGCAAAAGGCACATTCTTCTCCAGGGGCATGCACGTGCCCTTCGGCCTCGTGTTCGGCAATCGCTTGCGGATCAGCGAGGAAAAAAACCGCCTGATTGCTGGCAAAGGGAAATTCAGGCTGAGTTTCTTCCCAAGGATTGGCTAATCCGCCAATCTGGCCCACCATCGCAACACTCCTGGGTTCGGTGGTCTCTAGGACTTCCTTGACGGGGTGCTCGTGTTCGTGCTCATCATGTGCATGTTCTTCATCATGTTCATGATCATGCTCGGCATGGTCCTCCGCGTCATGGTCATGTCCATGCTCATCCGCGTGTTCATGATCATGGTGGTCGTGGTCGCTGTCATCCGCGCCTAGAAGGGTTTCGCGTACTTCATAGACTGTCTGAACGTCAGGAGGCTCTGAAGATAGGCTGAACTTCTCCCGGTACTTGGCCAGCAGAGCCGGATCCACGCTCGATTTAGCACAGCCAAGTTGGCCAACGACCAAGAGCGCCACAGCGCAAACGAATAACCAAGAAAACAAGAATCGTGTCATGGGACGTAATGCAGATAAATTGGGGATTTGGGGAAGGACAGCTGCGGGATGCGAGCTAATTATAGGCAACTCCAGCCAGTTCCCAGCAGACATGTTTTAGCTCGGCACGTCAACATCGGTCTAGATTTCTGGGCAGACCGGGGCTGGACCGGGGAAAAAATCAAGATTTCTTCCAAGATCTTTAGCTATACGGCGAAATTCTTCTTAGTGATCGAATAGAGGGGCCTCCATTTCCGGATTTTGGCCTCCCTGAACCTAATTTGGAGGACATTTGAGATGATCAAAAAACTTGTGCTAAGTGTGTTGGTAGTGGGACTTTTGGGAGGGCTGCTTTTGGGAAAAGGGGCGATGAGTTACCTCACAACCTCCTACGAGCGGGCAAGTCAGACTGTGGAGGAGAGCGTGCCGCTAGAGTTTCAGATTGATCGTGCCCGCAAAATGGTCCGTGATCTTGAGCCAGAAGTTCGTCGCTCGATGCATGTGATTGCTAAAGAAGAGGTCGAGGTCGAATCACTCGACAAGCGGATCGAAGCGGCCGAAGCAAAAGCTGCTAAGGAAAAATCTGAAATCATGCGCCTTCAGTCGGATTTGAGTTCCGGGAAGAATGTGTTTCGCTACGCGGGGAATTCCTACTCCTCCGATGAGGTGAAGCAAGATCTGTCGCGTCGGTTTGTTCGCTACAAGACTTCAGATGCCACGTTGGCTAGTCTCGCCGACATGCGTAGCGCCCGCCAGCGCAACCTTGAGGCAGCACGCGAGAAATTGGCAGCGATGATGAATTCTCAGCGACAGCTCCAGGTAGAAGTCGAAAACCTGGAAGCCAAACTCAAGCTTGTCGAAGTGGCACAAGCATCGAGCGATTTGAAGCTCGACGACAGCCAACTGGCTCGTGCTAAGGAGTTGATCGTCGATATTCGCACAAGGCTCGACGTAGCTGCCAAACTTGCTAATGCGGACACCAACTTCGCGGATGAAATCCCTCTCGAGGAGTCCGTTCCCGAAGACATTACTGATCAGGTTGCCGAGTATTTTCAACTCGACAAGGCATCCGAATCGGACGTAGCCGTCGTCAATTTCGAGAAGTAGTAGTCTCCCTTCGCAGCCCCCGCCGGAAGGCGGGGGCAGTTTAGCTTTTTCACAGTGGATTGAGTGACATGTTTCCCTCTTGGCGACTAAAGTTACGAACCGCTCAGGTGGCATTCGATGAAGGCCGCTGTGAAGAGGCCTCGGCACTCTTAAGTCGAGAATCTTTGCGGGGATTTCTTCCTGCCAAGCGACTTTCAAAGGAGGTCGCCGCGAAACTGGTCAACCAGGCGAACGAAAAGATTGCAAACGGTGACAGTACGGCAGGCTGGAAAGATATTCGGCATGTGGAGCGCATGGGTGGAAACGAGCATTTGATTAATGAGTTCCGTCAGGCTGAAGCGCAGAGGGGACTCATTGTCACGAGACGTTTGTTGGAATGTGGAGATACAGCCATGGCCGAAGGGCAAATTGCCAAGCTGGAGCAGCATCGGTTGGGAGGTGAAGAGCGACGCCTCTGGAAGAACATTGTGAGACTGATCACGAAAGCCAAATCTTTGGCCTATGCGGGTGAATTCAACCAGGCAGATGATATGCTCAGTCAGGCGGCTCGCCTACTCCCCGAAGACAATGACTCCCTTGCAGCACAGATTGCGACTCGCAAGGCGGAACTCTCGGCAGATGCCGAGAGATGCCCGTCGCTCGTATCCGCGCTCTATGAGGCGATTCGACAGCAAAACTGGACTGAAGTTCTCACTCAGGCTGAGGCAGTGCTACAATTAGCTCCTGAGCATCCTCCAGCTTTAGCAGCCAGGCGACGAGCATGGGAGGCGGTGGGGCTGAAGGCGACGATCAAACGAACTCCACCGGGCTTTCGCCGAGCTGCTGGAGCTCCCAGAGATAAAAGTACCATAGCTTGGCGCACGAACGCAACAATCGACACCATGACCACGGACCATCAGCCAGGAAGACGTCTCATTGCATGGATCGATGAGATCGGCGGATTTCTGCTCTGCCTGAGTGATGAGGTAATGATTGGCCAACCTTCGAGCGGAGGGGGTGTCGACATTCCCGTCCGGGCGGATCTCGCCAGGCGTCACGCCTCTATCCGGCGAGAAAAGGAAAACTATGTCTTGACGCCCATCCACACGACGAAAGTGGATGGCCATCAGCTCACCGGTCCCGTGGTGCTCAACAACAATGCCCTGATTGAGTTGGGCGATTCACTCCGGCTTCGCTTTATCAAGCCCCACACGCTGAGTGCAACTGCCGTGCTGCGAATTGAGTCAAAACACAAAACCGAGCCCGCTGTCGACAGCGTGGTACTCATGAGCGAAAGTTGCGTATTAGGCCCAGGATCGCATAGCCACATTCACTGCCCCGGTTGGCTGAGTGACGTGGTGCTCTTCCGTCGAGGTGAGGATTTACAGTTCCGCTCGAAAGAGATCGTGGAAACCAATGATGGAATTGACGTCACCAGCGGTAGTATCTTTGCAGATAGCCGGATTAGTGGGGAGAACTTTTCCCTAAGTTTTGAAGAGATTTGAGCGATTCACCTGAAACAAGTTAGAATCTAATAGAGAAAGATCAAGCAAGTGTCCGCACTAGCCTCCGAACCCTTCATGACCGCCATTTATCCTGAACCTGAATCGGAAGATCGGCCCAAGGCAGGTCCTCGCTTTACCTACGCAAGTGGCTCACAGCCGTTGGCAGGGTACACGATCAAGCGTGGAATTGGTCGCGGTGGGTTTGGTGAAGTGTACTATGCGGTGAGTGATGCCGGCAAAGAAGTTGCACTCAAGTTGATTCGTCGCAATCTAGATGTTGAGCTACGCGGGGTAACCCACTGCCTCAATCTGAAACATACTAATCTCGTTTCGATCTATGACATCCGGACCGACGAGAATGATGATCGTTGGGTCATCATGGAATACGTTTCTGGCGAGTCGCTAGAAGATGCCATCGACCGCCACCCGAATGGAATGCCAGCCGATCTGGCGATTGCCTGGTTTCAAGGTATCGCCGCCGGAGTGGCGTACTTGCACGACCACGGAATCGTCCACCGCGACTTGAAGCCGGCAAACATTTTTCTGGACGAAGACACGGTCAAGATTGGGGATTACGGCCTGTCGAAATTTATCTCTTGCAGTCGTCGCAGTGGTCAGACCGAAAGCGTGGGTACGGTCCACTACATGGCTCCCGAGATTGCCAATGGCCGCTATGGCCGCGAGATCGATACGTACGCCTTAGGGATCATTCTCTACGAAATGCTCACGGGTCATGTGCCGTTCGAGGGAGAGAGCGTCGGTGAAGTGCTGATGAAACACCTTACTGCTGAACCCGACCTGCACGCGCTTGCCGAACCTTATCGTAGTATTGTCCAGGGGGCCATGAACAAGGATCCCGAGACACGCCTACGGAGCGTGGCTGAGATGTTGCAATCGATGCCTGGTGCGAGCGCTGCGAACGGGGAGCAACGAGTGACTCGTGCACCATCGTTCGAGAGTACAAATCAAAGCTCTAGCTACCCAAATGAAGAGCCGATTCTCGCTGCGATTCGCAATGAATGGAATGAAGCTCGCAAGCGATTCCATCGCAGTGAGATGCATCCCATATTCAAATCGACTCTTCTAGTGGTATTAGCCATTGGGTTGCTGGCGACATCGCCAGAATGGGTCACGATGGGGGTTTTTCTGGGAATTATCTATCTAGTTTACCGCGTGATCTGGACGCTGGTCATCCAGCCATCCAAATCCCAGCAGGGCAATTTAGCCGGCTCGACAGCGACTCAGCCTTATGTGCCGGTAACTAGGGAAGTCGTCTCGCCTCCAACCAAACTGACACGGCGGCAACGTCGGCTGAGCCGTCAACGTCAGCTCCGCGAACATGCAGCCGCGAAATCACTTCACGATCGATTGGCAGAATTGGTGGGAGCCATGTTCTTCGCCTCGGTCGTGTCGGCAGTCGCCTCCTTGGTAGTCTGCTTAATCATGGCTTCAACTTTTACTTGGAGCCTGTTTGCCTGGATGACGGCGGTCTGTTCGGTGGGATGCTGGGCAATCATGATTCCTACGAAACTTAATGAAGGGAAGATCGAAGATCAGGCTCCTTTACGATTTATTCAAATAATCGCTGGAGCCCTTGTCGGGGCACTAGCTTGGACGTTTGCCCATTGGCTGATGCTCTCGCAGGGAACATGGAACGACATGGGGATCGGAGCGGGGCAGAGTTTATTAAGCGGAACCCTGGGACTGCATAATAACGTTGCCGCAGAATTACCACTTCAAGTCTACGCCGCGTATTTCGCCTTCTTATTCTTGCTCGTGGCGTGGTGGGAGCAGGCCGAGTCAACGCGGACGACGCGCGTGAGCGTGTGGGCAATTATCTGGTGTGGCTTCCTAGCGTGGTTGCTGCACTTCGTCTGGTGGTTCCCTCAACCGCTGGGAATGCTGGTCGCTGCGATCATGTCCTTCACCTTACAGTTTGCCAGCCCCTGGCTCTCACCGAGCCGCCGCCGGGCGATTACTGAGCAAGGAGTGGCATGATGGAACTAGCCGGAGCCACACCAGCCATTTGGCAATTGATTTTATTGATCGTAGGTCTGCCGTTTTTCATATGGGTTTCCTATCGCCAGCGAAAATACTTCGGGCGGTCGATTGTTGCCTTTTTTTTCTGTGTGGCATTGTTATTCGCTGGTCTTTTCCCACCTGCAACTTTGGAGATGCAAAAGAGTGTATTCATTCAGCCCGATTTTTCGTGGTTGATATTACTTCTTGGAATTCCGATTCTAATACTGCTCGCAAATCGTTCACAGTTTATCCTTGCTGGTCTCATTTTCATTTTCTGCATGTGCGTGCTTTTTTGGGGGCACAACTCTGAGATACGTCCTGCAATCTTCGTGGAGGCTTCGCACAGAGAGATCAATGACCACGCAGTTGAAAATTCAGACGAATCCCCGCGCTTGACGGAGCATGGATCCTCCCTCGACGCCCTCTGGCAAAAACTAAATGAATCTAAGATTGATTTAACACAGAATACTGCCGAGGAAGCAGAACCCACACTAGAAGCCAGTGACAAGGAAGCGACCGAGGCTGTTGCCGAGTCGTCTGGACTGAGTGCCGAAGGTCAACTCCCGCCGCGTTGGGTGGTCACTCCCCCCAAGGCAATTGGCAATGTTTACAGAGTGAGCGTTGCCTCGGATCCTTTTGTGACCGTCGATGAATGCCGTAAGCAGCTAGAAACGGAGTTTCTCCCACGAATAGTCGGCCGGCGAATTGAGCAGCTTGCCTCAGGCGATGTTGGTCATCCGGTCAAAGTCGACAGTCCCCTCCCTCTGGGTATCGGCCTGGATTACATTTTTCGCGAAATCTGTGTTGATGAATTCACAGGGACGGTGGATTCGTCCGTAGGAGAGATGAGAAAAGTGCATGTCCTTCTCGAATTCAACGAGAGCGTCGACCGCGAGCTGCGCAGCGCCTGGCTGCAATACGAGCGGAACACCCGTTTGGAGGTTTTTGGCATATTCGGCTTGTTTGCAATCGCCGCTCTGGCAGCCGTCTATGGCCTGCTGAGGATCGATACTTGGACGAGAGGCTATTACAGCCAGCAGTTGCTTTGGGGGAGCGCAGTTGCGATAATCGCAATTGTGTTTCTGCTTGTTAACTGAAGACCTTGTTTTGCGTTGTTGCCGTGTGTTGCGTTGCAACACGGCTTAACCATCGCTGCTGATGACTGAATCCTCCCAGCCCAACGTATTGCTTGTTGAGGAAATTCGCCGGGGAAAGCCCGAAGCGTGGGATCAGTTAATCGCTCAGTACGAGGGTCGCCTGTTGGCTTTTGTGGATAGCCGTCTGCGCAGGCGAGCGGCAAGTGAAGATGTTGTCCAAGAGACTTTCATCGGCTTTTTGACCAGTTTGCCCAATTATGATCCCCAGCGCTCCCTGGAAAGCTGGCTCTTTTCGATTGCCGCCCACAAGCTGACCGACTACCTGCGCCGCGAGGGCCGCCGACCGGCGATCCCCCTTTCGACAGGCGAAAAATCGTCAGGCAACTGGGAACTGGCTGGTGGTGCCCGGCAAGCAAGTAGCATTGCCCGCAGTGGTGAACGTCACAAGATGGAAGATGGAGCCATCGCTGAAGGTATTGCCGAGCAGATCGAGAAATGGAAATCCGCAGGCGATTGGCAGAAGATTCAATGTATGGAGCTCCTGTTCGTATTGGGTTGGCCCAACAAGCAAGTTGCCGAGGAACTGGAATTGAGTGAGCAACAAGTCGCTAACTTCAAATACGACTTTCTCGAGCGATTGCGTAGGATTGTTCGTTCCCAGCGACTCAATCAGGATGTATTCCCCGAACTCTACTCTTAAGCACTCCATGGCAACTTCTTACACTGATTCCGAATTATCTGCTTATCTGGATGAGGATTTGCCACAGGATCGCATGTCAGAGGTTGAAAATGCTCTGCGCAACGACCAATCCCTGGTAGATCGCTTAACTGCCATCGTTGGACAGCGCGACGCGGGACTTCACACATTGGGAGCCATTTGGCGGAGGGAAAGACTCAGTTGCCCGGATCGTGAGCAATTGGGAAGTTTCTTGTTAGGAATTCTTGATGATTCTCAGGCGGATTACATCCGCTTTCATCTTTCGACCATCGGTTGCCGGGTTTGCAATGCCAGCCTCGAAGATTTGCGTACCCAACACGCGGCTGCTGAGGATGTCGCCGCTACCGAGTCCCGACGCCGCAAGTATTTTCAGTCGAGTGCAGGCTATTTGAGTAGTAACGGGTGAGCGACCCGTGAGGCTGCCTCCTACTTTGAAAGCTTCTTTTCAGTTGCCAGGGCTTCTTGGAGGGCGGTAACAGGTTGATCCCCCATCTGTCCAAGTTCTTTGTTGAGCATGTTCAGCAGGGCCTGCAAAAATGCCACGAGCATTGGCCCCACGAGAATACCGATAGGCCCGAGTACCTGGACGCCGCCGATCACACTCAAGAGAGCCAAGAGCGGGTGTAGGTTGGCTTGGCCGTGGAGAATGTACGGTTTGATGATATTGTCAACCATCGAAACAACTCCAGCGCAATAGAGTGCCAACACAATGGCGGCGGTAGTGCGTTGATCGTGAAAGTGGAGCCAGGCACATACGGGCACCCACACGGCCGCGGCCCCTACGAACGGGATCATCGCCAGGAACATCGTCAGTCCCGTGAGAAAGAAGATGCGATCGATACCAGCAAAGAAAAAGCCTACACCGGCTAGCAAACCCTGAACAATGGCCGAGGCGAGAGTTGCCAACACCACCGAGCGGCTGATATCGCTGAATTTTTCCAGTAGCTCCTGCTCGTATTTGTCATCGAGTGGAGAAAGCCTCATGAGAGCAGTTATCATTGCTGGTCCATCGGCGAAAAAGTAGTAGGTGGTGATCACCATGATCGCTAAGCTGACCAGAGAACTGGTCAAAATGCGGAAACCACCCACGGCAAGTGGTGTAGCCATCTGGCTGAGACTGTGAGTGACATCGTTGATTACCTGCCTTGCGTCCAATGTATAAGGGATATGAAATCTTTCCAACAACGAGTTTGCTTCGCTCACGAGTTGAGTAATGAATATTGTAAAGGACTTTCCCTCATTCCTGTCTGCTTCGGGATCGTCAGGATCAACAACTGGTAGCTGATTGGCCTTCTTCGAGGCAGCTTGCTCAGCACTAAAATAACTGACTAGCTCCACACCCTCGGAGACAGCCCGCACTGCTAAACCGACAGTCGGCAGCAACACAATCAACACGATTGCCGTTGTTGTAAGTGCGGCAGCCAAACGATTGTGGTCCTTGAGGCGCTTGCTAATCCATTGATGTAGCGGTTTGAAGATCACCACTAAGACCGCTGCCAAGAAGAGCGGGACCACAAACAGGATCATCACTTGAAAGAACTTTAAGCCGATCAGCAAAATGATCGCTACCAGAACGATGAACGAAACGACGCGAGGCACCAGGCTCTCCAGATTGAAAGGATTTGAGGGTTATGGCAACGAGGCTATTCTAAGAGGGAATCGATCTGGCAGGAAAGATGGGTTTTGGTTTCCGGGGGGGTATCTGCTATTCTGGAGATAGCAGAACAAGTCGAGGACCGCCCGTCTGCCTCTTGCGTTAGACACAAATTCATCTCTCGCCTTGATTCCTTTGAAGAGACAGTTACTTAAGCGAAGCGCCGAACCATGATCAGCATTGTGATTCCCTCCTTAAACGAAGCCACCAGTCTGAAGCAACTCCATGCACAGCTTGCTCTGGTTGCCCAAGCGCAGGGGTATGAATTACAGATCATCATTGTGGATGATGGTTCCACTGACAACTCGTGGCAGGTCATTGAGCAAATCGCCCAGCATGATCCAAGGGTGTTAGGGATACGCTTTCGTAGGAACTTCGGCAAGGCAGCCGCTCTCAGCGCCGGATTCAATGCTGCAGTGGGAGAAATCATCATCACGATGGATGCTGACCTGCAAGACGATCCGGCTGAGATACCCCATCTGATTGCCCGACTCGACCAAGGCATTGATGTCGTAAACGGCTGGAAAAAGGAGCGGCATGATCCCTGGCACAAGACCTGGCCTTCGAAGGTGTTCAACCTGTTGGTGAGCTGGATGACCGGCGTCCGACTGCACGATCACAACTGTGGCCTCAAGTGTTTTCGTCGCGAAGTGATCAACGAGGTGCGACTCTATGGGGAGTTGCATCGATTCGTCCCGGTGTTGGCGGCCGCGCGCGGGTTTCGCGTGGGAGAGGTGGTCGTCCGCCATCGGCCACGAACCACAGGTCAATCAAAATACGGTTGGTCGCGAATTCCCAAAGGACTTTTGGACCTTTTGACGGTGAGGTTTATCACCCATTTCAATCAGCGACCGCAGCACTGGCTGGGGATGGGTGCGCTCATTTTGCTGTTGTTGGGCATTCTTGGTATGGGCTATCTGGCCATTCTCTGGTGCGTAACTCGTTTGCCTGGGAACACGCCGATTCACTTGCACGAAACGGCTGCACTCTACTATTCTTTGGTACTACTATTAATCGGAGCTCAGTTGCTGGCACTAGGTTTCGTGGCGGAGCTGATATCGGCCCTCTTCTCTCGCGATAGTGATGCTTATTCGATTGCCTCACACACAGAACCAGGTAAAACCGGTACTCATTCGCCCTCAACCCAACTCGATCAACCTTCTGAAAGCTCTACCTCATGACCCAAATTGGCAGCGATTCTCAATCGCATTTTCGCTGGGCAGTATACTCGCTGTTAATAGCGATCGCCGTTGGCAATATGAGTGGCCGGCTGATGTCCGTGAATTCTGTGAACCGGATGGATCTGGAAGCTCATCTTGTCAATCGCCAAATTGCGCCCCTTGAGAAGAAACTAAAGTCGCAGAATCTCTCAGATGCTGAAATTGAGCTGCAACTCAAGCAGGCACGCGAAGAAATCCTCGCTGAGCGGACGCTGCAACGCCCCTTCCTGAGTGCCAACGATCGCAGCCGTTGGCTGGCAATTCGCGCACTGGTGGAGCTGGGGACGTATGAAATTGACGAGGTACTCGACAACGACGTCTGGAATACAATCGACATGGTCCAGCACAGGGGCGACGATGGTCAATTGCATCTCTATTCGAGCAAACCTCCGCTGCTGATCACGTTGCTGGCTGGTGAATATTGGGTTATCAACAAGCTCACTGGCTTGACACTCGGGGAGCACCCGTATTTTGTTGGACGACTCATGCTGCTTACCGTCCATGTGATTCCCTTAGCATGGATGTATTTCATCCTGGCACAGCTTGCCGACCGTTTTGGCCGCACCGATTGGAGCCGGTTGTTCATCGTGGCTGCAGCATGTTTTGCGACGTTTCTCACTACATTCGCAGTGGTTTTGAATAATCACATCATCGGCGCCGTGAGCGCCGCAGTGACACTTAGCTACTTTGTGCGGATTTGGTGCGACGGTTCGACCCGCCGTAGCGACTACGCCGCTTGCGGCTTAGCAGCTGCTTTCACCGCTGCCAACGAACTCCCGGCCCTTTCGATGTTCGCCCTGGTTGCGTTCGCCCTGTTGTTTCGTGACCGCAACGCCTGGCTCACCGGTTTTCTGCCTGCCGCACTCGTGATAGCCGCCGCCCATTTCGGTACCAACTACATCGCCCACGGCACCTGGTCGCCTCCATACGCTCACCGCTACGAGGCCGACGAGGAGGAGAACTGGTATCAATACACCTACACGATCAACGGCGTGGAAAGAGAAAGCTATTGGGCGAACAGGCAGGGAATCGATCGGGGGGAAGAATCCAAGTGGGTTTATGCGTGGCACTGCCTGCTGGGGCACCACGGTGTATTTTCCTTGACACCCATCTGGCTGCTGAGCGTGGTTGGACTAGTGTTATGGTGCCGCTCGCGGAATCCAAATCCTGAAAGGCAACTTGCGGCTGGCATCCTGCTGATATCGGTGGTTTGTCTTGTTTTCTACGTGGTCCTGCGTCCTCTTGAGGACCGTAACTACGGCGGCATGACCAGTGGCTTCCGCTGGATGTTCTGGTTTGCCCCTTTGTGGCTGTGGGGCATGCTCCCTGCACTCGACTCGCTTGCGTCCTCGCGAGGAGGAAGGGTTTTCTGTTTGGTGCTGCTCGTCTTCTCCGTCTTTTCAGTGAGCTACCCGACCTGGAATCCCTGGATTCATCCCTGGATCTACGAAGGGATGGAGTCGTTGGGATGGGTGCGTAGATGATCGGTATCAAGCCAGGACCGGCGATTTAACAAATCGCGACTAGCGCAGTTCCGCTGGTAATTCTAGCGCAGTCCAATCCGTCGGTAGCGGGGCGACCACACATACAGACTCATCTTTCATGGGGTGACGAAAAGAGATTTGTCTAGCGTGCAGTGCGATTCCTTGCTCGCGGGGATCTTCCTTAGGCTCCCCAAAAGGCCGCTGACTGGCGTAGTCTGCGTCGCCTACCACAGGGTAGCCGCGGGAAGCAGCCTGGACGCGAATCTGATGCGTACGACCTGTTTCTAATTCGATCTCCAGCCAAGTTCCCCAGTCGTTGTGCCACAGAACGCGGTAGTGGAGCACGGCATGTTTCGCAGCCGGGTGTTCGGCGGTTACGATCTGCGGCTGAGGGATGCCGTGCCGTTTGTGGAGGTAATCAGTCCAAGTACCTTCGTCTGGTGTGACGTGCCCCTCAACAAAGGCCCAATAAATCTTGCTGACTGTGCGGTCGGCGAATTGGGCACAGATTCGTTGGGCTGCGCGGACATGGCGGGCGAAGATCAGTGCCCCCGTTGTGGGCCTATCCATGCGGTGGGTGATTCCCAGATAGATGTTGGCATCGACCGGTTTTCCTTCCTGTCGACGATAATAATCTTTGACTCGAACTTCCATGCTGTCGATCCCCCGCGGAGCCTGAGTCAGCACCCCCGCAGCCTTGTTCACGACCAAGCAAGGACCGTCTTCATAGAGGATTTCCAGAGGGCGCATTTTTGATTCTTCTAACTTCATTTAACTGCCGTTGGCGGAAACTAAATGTAAGCGACCATCGGCTTTCCCCGATGGCTGCTAAGAAAGGGCTACCCGAAACGATTCATCACACGGTCAACCAGTTTGGGGACCCAGCGGTTGACTGCTACTAATAAACGCCCTCGCCAATTGGGATAGATCTCGGTACGCCGCAGTCGCATCGCTCTCACAACTTGTCTAGCAACTGCTTCGGGAGAAATTCCCTTTTGTTTGCCCCAGGGTAGCGAATCAGTCTTGGTGAGCAAGTGGTCGAAAAATTCGGTTTCGGTCGTACCAGGACTCACCACCAGGACTTCGATTCCACGACTATGCAGTTCGGTTCTCAAAGCCTCGCTCCAACCTCGGAGAGCAAACTTGCTGGCAGAATACTCGCTATTGTGCGGCATGCCGCGGTGACCAAGGATGGAGCCAAGGTTCACGATCAGCGCGTCCTCACCCTCGGCCAGCAGCGGCAGGGTGAGCCGCGTAAGTTCCGTTGGGGCATAGAAATTCACCTCCATGATCTGCCGCAACACCTGCTCATCGTGGTGGGCAAAGCGACCATGGGCACTCACCCCGGCGTTGTTGATCAGCACGTCTAGCGCACCCCACTCGCTGCGGACATATTCCACGATTCTTTGCCGGAATTGAGGATCCGACACGTCGCCTGGGAACGCTTCGGCGGTAGCGGCACCTTGTTGCTTGAGTTCATCGACCAGTTCTTCGAGTGGCCCTCCACTGCGAGCGACGACCAACAAACGGCAATGCTGCCGAGCAAGCTCCAAGGCAAGAAAACGACCAATTCCCCGCGAGGCACCGGTGAGCAGAACTCGCTTGTTTTCGAGGTTGCGTCGAGCCATGAAAACCCGCTACGCGACTTCATCAATATTGGTAGTTACTTCCGAATGGCCGTTCGGGGAGACCAGCGAAGCGATTTCGCCGTTCTTGTAGGGATGAATCTGCACGTCGTCCTGTGCTCGCAATGGCCCTAAGTACTTTTGCGGTAATCGGCAGTGGACTACCGTGCGATCCTCGACATACGTGCGGCTAAGAACTTCGCCATACTGCGACAAGTAAGCGAGAGTCTTGCCATTGCTCGCAGAAAGATGAATTTCCAGATCGAGAAAATCTCTGCTGAGTGCTTCCGCGACAACGCTTGCCAGCCGCGGAAGACCATCGCCAGTAGCAGCACTGATCAGCGAGGCGTGTGGATACCTTGAGCGAAGAGATTCGAGTGCAAGTGGATCTGTGACGCGATCGACCTTGTTTAGCGCCAGTATCGTGTCCTTTTCGTCGATGCCCAGTTCTCGCAAAACTTCATAGACGGCAGTGATTTGGTCCAGGGCCATCGGATTGCTGGCGTCGGCTACGTGGATCAAGAGATCTGCCTGCCGCGTTTCTTCCAAGGTGGCCTTGAAGCTGGCGATCAAATGATGGGGGAGATCACGGATAAAACCGACCGTGTCGCTCAATAGCACGGGTCCCCAGCCGGGAAGCTGCCAACGGCGAGTGCGGGTATCGAGCGTGGCAAAAAGCTTGTCCTCGGCGAGAACACCAGCGTCGGTCAGCTTATTCATCAGCGTGCTCTTACCGGCATTGGTGTAGCCGACCAGCGAGACTGTCATGCGATCACTTCGAGCGGCGACGGCCCGTTCTTTGCGTTTCTCGATTTGCTTGAGTTCTGTGCGAAGATCGTTGATACGCTTTTCAACCAAGCGGCGGTCTGTTTCCAATTGCTTTTCACCAGGACCACGCATACCAACACCCATCTTCATACGCGACAGGTGAGTCCACATCCGTTTCAACCGCGGGAGTGAGTATTCTAGTTGTGCAAGTTCCACGGCCAGCCGAGCCTCGTGAGTTTGGGCTCGTGCGGAGAAAATGTCGAGAATGATCTCGGTGCGGTCGAGTACCTTAACACCCAAGGTTTCTTCGAGATTGCGAATCTGGGCGGGAGAAAGATCGTTGTCGAACACAACCACATCTGAGTCCGATGCATCGACAAGCTGCTTGACGCTCTCGACCTTACCTTGCCCAATGTAGGTCGCAGGGTCGGGAGTCGGTCGATTCTGAGTGATGCGCCCTACAACTTCAGCCCCAGCGGTCTCAACCAGCCCTGCCAACTCCTCCAAAGGATCGTCAGAACTACTCCCGTTACGGTTACTAGATAAATAGACTCCGACCAGAATGGCGGATTCGCTGTCGATGCCTGGTTTACGGTCGATGGAACTCACCGGCTAGTTACTTCTCCTGGCGTAGCGGTAGAGGTCGGCTGGACTGGATTTACTCAAATGCAGAGCCTCACATTCTGGGTTCGGTTCACGCTCGAAAGGAATCTTTTTCTGACTTTATCTTAATTATAGCACTGAGAAGCTTTGGTGCTACAGAGCCCAGTAATGCACGCGCCAGCTATCTCGCCCACAGATAATGCCTGGAAATACATGCCTGAAAGGCCGCTCAGGCTCCTGGAAGGCGTCAGAATGACCCTCCGCCAATCAGCTCGAATACATGGTCTGCAGCGGCCAAGTCCTCTGAATCAGCCTCCTCACCGCGGCTAAGCGCGATCTCACCGAAATCGAATTCGTCGATTGCTTCACTGGACTCCAGATTGCTTGCGAGATCATCGTCTGCGAGGGCGGCATCGAGGATTGCCTCCTGGGCTGCGACCGGGGTCTCACGAACAGGATGAGAAGCAAACAGGCTTGGAATGCCCCAACCAAGCTGAAGCGGACGGCTAGCAGACAGCTCTGATAAGGGTGCGCCGGCATCGATCATAACTAGCGGTGCAGGGGCAAGGGCCTCATCACTGACCGAAGCGTTCACCATGTTCGACTCGGGTGTTTGATCCTCCACCAGCAAGGCAGCCACGATCGGGGGAGCATTTCCATAGTTGGCTTGCCAGTTCGAGAGATCACTAGAACTCAATGGATTCGGCGAATTACCCCGAATCCATGCCAAGAAATCGCGACCATCGCTGTCACCGTCGCCATCAAAATCGCCAGGCAACGCAGACGTAAAGTCTGATTCGTAGGAACCGATGTCAATGCGGCCGTTCCTGACACGGTCCTGTCCGATTTGATCAAACTCGGGTACTCCGTTCACGCCGGCAATGTCTGCAGGGTTGCCCCCATTGACCGCCAGGCTTGTGCTCATGAGGGCATGATTCTGCGTCAGCCCTCCATTGAGCGAAAGTGGTTCCAGGCCTGGATCACTGATGCCGAACAGATCGTTCGTGACTGCCGAAAAGGCCCCTGTGATCCCGGTACCGATCAGGTTGTAACCCAACGAACGGAACGAATCACTGAAGTTGCCGTTGATGCGATCCACGTCGCTTGACAAGCCTCCTCCCAAGGTCGAGATATTGCCGGCGATGATCGAAGAACGAACGTCGGTTCGGGTGGTGGCAGAATTGCCGAAGCTTCCTACACCCGCTCCAAAACCGAAGTACGGTGCCGAGTTATTTGAAATCGTACTGTGGAGAATCGATGTGAGACCTTTAGCATTGTAGATTCCACCACCCTTGTCCTGGGTGGTATTGCCAGAAACTGTCGAGTTGAGGATTGTCGTCTGCTTGGTGCTTAGATTGGTGTTGCTATAAATACCTCCACCATCGGAGCGCAATCCGGTGGTGTGATTGTCAAAAATAGCACTGTTCTTGACCATCAAATTGCCATCTTGGATGAAGATGGCACCACCATGGGCATCGGCTCCTCCAGTGGAGTTTTGCGAAATGTTCGTATCGAGGATCGTCACGTCGCCACCAATGCTGGCGATCACACCTCCGGAAGAGAACTGTCCCAATGTTTTGTTGAGTATCACACTCGTATTATCAGAGATCGTGAAGCTGCCTCCGTTGATGTAGACCGCTCCCCCCTTGGAGCTGGTCCCAAAGGTTGTGTTGATAGCGAGCGCCGAATAGTAGCTCAGCGAAATGCTAGCATTTTTGCCGAAGATGCCGGCACCGTCTGAGTTGGCTCCACTAGTGACATTGCCACTGACGACTGAGAAGACGAGTTCAACCTCTGTCGCTCCAGGAACTTTGGTGAGATTCGTGTTGTCCACATACAAACCAGCCCCATCAGCCGCCCCAGCAAACGTCAAATTATTGGTGAGAATGAGATCGTAGGCATAAAGTGTCGTATCCTTCAGGAAGATACCACCTCCGTGGCTTCCCGTGGCGCTGGTCGAATTGCCTGAGAGCGTGGTGCTAAGAATCGTCACATCGGCATTCTGGGCGTTAATAGCACCTCCGGAGGTGGGCGACGTATTGCCCGTGAGTGTGCTGTTTTCGACTCGCAAGGCTCCGAGTTGATGTGTCAATGCCGTAGACACATTGCCACGCATGTCTATGTCATCCAGCGATAGATTCTCAAAGCTGACAATGTTGCGACCCAGGAAAGACAGGCCACTGATATTCACGTCGATCAGAGTTCCTGCGTTGCCATTATTGATGGTAAACACTGTGCCCGAGCCGGTTAGGCTGAGCGCTGGAGAACCCAGTCCGATAATGTCCACCGAATCGGTGATCGTCAGATTGCCTGCATTAATGTTGCTGCCAAATAGGATTAGGGGGTCAAAACCGATTGTGTCCAGCTTGGGGCTGAGATTGGCGAGCTTGATCGCCTCGCGGAGTGTAAGGTTGCCCACAGAGTAGATTCCGTTGTCTATATCCCCGGGATTGTCTACCAGGAAGAACACCCCTTGCAATTCGTAGGCTCCGATATCAATGATACCGACATCCGGATCGACTCTACTGAATGGCTTTCCTCGCTGATCAAACAGCGGTACTCCTCCCATATCAGGAACAGCTGTAGGGTCACCCCCATCAATGGCCAAACTGCCCGTCATCAATGCATGAGTCTGAACAATTCCCCCTCCGAAGGCTAATGGTTCCAGCATGGGATTGACGGTGAATTTGTCCCCCATTGCCGCTGAAAAGGCCCCCGAGGCATTGCCGGTGCCAATCAGGTTGAAACCGAGTGAGACAACCTGTCCCGTGCCTCCCATAAAGGCATCGACGTCGTTGTTAAACACGTTGCCGGAAATGATGCTGGAGAGCACTTCGACAGTACCACCTGTGAAATTCAATAACCCGCCACCACGTGTCGAACCAGGAGTATTATTGGTAATCGTGGAGAACTCGATCCTGGTGTTTCTACCACGATTGAAAATCCCCGCTCCGCGGTCTCCGACAGTATTGCCGGAGATTGTGGTATTAGAAATCAACACGGTGCCGCTACCGGTGTTAATGTAGATAGCACCATCATCGGAAGCATTATTGCCCGATATGGTGCTGCCCATGATGGTCAGATTGCCGGCATCATTGAAGATGGCACTACCATCAAGGGTGGCTCGGTTACCGGAAATCGTGCTATTGTCGAGTGTAAGATTCGCCTGATTAAAAATCGCTCCACCTGAGCCGGCGATGTCAGCGCCAACAAGCGTCAGGTTGCGAATCAGGATGTCTGCTGGGACAAGCCCCTGCGAGGTAACAAAGACCCGACCGCCGTTACCGAACACGGGACTGGGATCCTTGCCATCGATTTCCAGAATAAAACTATCAGGACCGACAATGTTAACGGAGTGATTGACTGTGAGAACACCATTATTCAGCAGAATCGTGGGCGCTGCGCTCGGGGTTGGATCCACTTGGCCTGAGCGGACAACGTTGAAATTGATCGTATCAACCAGAGGATTCGAGCTGGAGAAAGCAAGAGCCTCGCGGATCGAAAAATCTCCAATCGTTGTGACGCCTTGAATACTGGAATACTGACCGTCGTTAAATTCGTCGTCGTAGACATCTACGACAAAGGTTGCTTTCTGAACTTCGACAGCACCGATATCTCGACGGGGCATCATAGCCCCTTCTTCGAATCTGCGAACAAAGAACCGCCCTCGTTGATCGTTCCCACTGCCGCCAGTGATCTTATCAATCACAGGGCTTGCAACAGGCACTGGATGATATGTGTCGGTCGAGCCGCCATAGTTGCCGAGTATTGGCACCAGGATTGGGCCCAGTATTGGATCTTCGACTTCCTCACTGATAATCAGAGGATCAGTACCGGCGGGCAAATCGCCCATGCTGGGAACGACTTGTGCTCCGTAACCAAAAATGGCATTGGAACCTCCTCTTGTGCCAGGTACTGCCATCCCGTCAATGTTGATCGAGGGCAAAAGTTCCGTTGCGTTCCCTTCATCGTCTTCTTCCCCTTTGCCGACCACGTCGATATCAACCTTGACCGGGTCGCCTTCCACATAGTTCTGATTTTCGAACAGAATCGATCCCGTGACGGTCGTGAAAATTGTTGGAGGAGGCGGATCTTCTTCCTCATCCTCAGCCGCCGGATTTCCGAAGCTGGCAATGCCAGAGCCGAGGTAGGCCTCATTGCCGATGATGGTCGAGTTGTTGACGTTCATCGTCCCATCGCGATTGAACAAGCCGCCGCCGTAACCGGCAGAGATACTGGCGGTGTTGCCCGAAATCGTCGAATTGTTGATCGTGGTTCTGGGTGGCGGACCTGTGGTCGTACCACCGCCAGTGCCATCGGCACCGTTTTGAATTCCTCCGCCATTCGTGAGGGCGGTGTTATTTACAATCAGGCTGCGATTGATGGTGAGATTACCCGTGTTGTAGATGCCGCCTCCCTCATTGGCGGTGCTGTTTTGAATGACGACCTCGGTAAGAGTCAAGTTCTGCCCATTGAGGATGGCACCCCCTTGACCGTCACCATCGGCGCCAATGGCAGTTCCTCCAGAGATCGTAAACCCTTCGATGGAAACGGAGAAAGGATCCATCGCCATTGGATCAATCTCAAACACGCGCCTTCCTGGTGCCGCTTGAATGGCAATCTTTCTGGCACCGAGGCCAATAATGCTTACGGAGTCTTCAATCGTCAGTGCACCAAAATCATCTGCTGAACTATTTAATTGAATGACATATTGAGTGATAACTCCTGCGCCAGAAACAAGACTATTGGCGAAGCTTTCGGAGAACATAATAACGTCAGCTTCATCATTCTCATTGGCAGCGATGATGGCAGCGCGCAGCGAGTTAGGAACGACCACCAATTCGTTATTATTGTTGAGCTGCAAATCACCAAGATTGTTGACGAGAAAAGTGGCCAACATCCGACGATCTTCGAGCTGCTCTAACCAGAGTGGCCGCGCAAAGGACTGCGGCGAGGACTGTTTGCCAGATCGAGTCTTCTTGGCACGGGTCCGCGCACCGCGATCCCGGCGTTTTCTTCCTAGTGCCATTCAGGTGTTCCTCAAACAAGATGTAGTACAGGCACGATTGCCCGAGATTCGGATTGCCGAGACGATCTTGCAACAACCCCGTCCCGTTTCTCGCCCCTGAGAGAAACGGCCGGAGGGCTGTAGTGGTCGGATAATCCAGTCCTCATTGTAATTCCCAACCGGGGAATTGGCAAAAACTGGGCACGCGAAAAAATCTCCAATTTCCAGTTTTCTGGAAATTGTTTGGCCAAAACGGCTTAAAAGGGGTCGCGCAGAAGTCCCTCGAAAGCGGATTCGACGCAAAGAAAGCCCAGGAATCGCAATCCCTGGGCGTGAAGACGCAACCTCCGGGCGTTGGCATAAAAAAACAGGCCCCCATCTACTTAATGAGGGCCTGTTGGCGTGGAGATGATTGAAATCGTCGATCCGCTTACCAAACGTATTCACTTCCAATATTGAAGCCGTGGTAGAGCAAATCGTCTTTGACAAATAACGTGGCTGGAACAAAGTTCGTCGTGTCGATGTTGGGTCCCACGGTTGCCAGATTATCCATGTAGAGAACTTTGTATCCAAAGGTGAGCGACCAGCTTGGCAGCAGGTCCATCACCATATTGATGCCCGTCTCTCCTACGAAAGCCACATTGTCGCCAGCGGTCGACACCGCATAATCGGCTGGGGCGTTCCCTATGTTGGCAAAGTTACCCACTGAGGAAAAATCATAGCGATTGTTGTATACGCCTACTTTGCCATCTAAGCCGATACGTAAGCCTTGTCGCAACCCGTACCAGCCATCGCCGCCGAATTGAAACCCTAGCAGATCATTTCCACCACCCCAGGAAATCGCGGAATTTCCTAACAGAGCTTCAGAGTTGAAGCGGAACTCTTCGCTCATCCGAACATAGCGAAAACCCAAGAGATAGGTTCCCGACACTCGCGGACTGTTACCCACCCAGTAGCGACGATAGCTCAACTCGGTGCTTTGCAGGTCTGCCTGATAGTCGGCAGTCAGTACTTCGGCATCGTCAAGGCCATCGATGGGAAACGGCACCCCGAAGTTGGAAAATACGGTAAAGAGTTGATTGGGTTGATTCGGTGGATTCGTCGTCACTTGGGTGGAGATCACCGTGTCGTTGTAGCCAAGGTCATAGATACCCATGTAGGTCGCCTCAAAGACCGACAGGGGCCCCAAGTCATAGCGAAAAGCAATTTGCCAGCCCGCATCGTAATCGCCCAATTCCGTATTGGGATCCAATATCCGTGGAGCAGCGGGACCCGCAGTGATCGAGCCTAGAGGGCCTACGCCTGCTAACAAATCGTCGGTCTGCAGAAAAACGGCACCGAAGGAGACGTCGAAGTAATGAGGGCCGATCTGATCCTCGGTGTAGCCGCCAAAATCGACTGCCATCGGATCGCCGGGGCAAGCTCCTCCGTAAACACCACCATAGCAACCCTCGGGTCCAGGCGGACAATATTGAGTCTGCATGATGATCGGGTTGCCATAGACGTCGGTGAATTGGTTTCCTTGGGCGGCAGCCGGACCACCAGCCAGCGGTGATGCCATCATCGGGGCTCCCGCAGCTTGTGGCGCAGGCCCTCCCTGCGCCGGCACGGCAAAGTGCTGGCCATGGACGAGGTCCGTTGCCATCAAGGTGAGCGAGAAAAAGATTCCCACTGTGAATTTTCGAGAATCAAAATATCGTTCCATCGACAAATCCCCCCTGGATCCTCTCAGTCGCGGACTCCTGCAGCCCGCTCTTAGAGAATGTGCCGTGCCCATCACCAGGCACGAATTGGCTTATTGTTTTGTGAGCTGTGAGCTCCAAATGGACTCCCTGCGTGCGGGCAACACCCGACGCCGCGCACTGCAGAACAGTCCGACTGATAGGGTTTATCGGACAGGCGCGGTCGGAAAAATCAGAATATTCGCTACAGACGGCATTTTTTATGAAAAGGATTGAGGATGGGGGAAAGGGGGACGGGGGACAGGGGTTCGGAATGCGGAATGTATTAGGGGAGGGAGAGATGCTTTTGCTTCCCACTCCCACATCTTCCCTTTTCTCAGCCCCCAGCCCCATTCCGCATTCCGCAATCCGCACTCAAATATTCCCCGTCTCCTCTATGTAGGCCTAATAACAGGAAAAATTTGCTAGCTAGTGTGTCGCGATCTGTTCGGATTCCGACTCTTAGATTGAGAGTCCGAGAAAGAATGACCAATGAACAATGTCCAATGACCAAGCGAGGATCATAAAGTGATTCAATTGGTCATTGTGCCTTGGAAATTGGTCATTTACCGCTTGGCGGTTGGGTGTCCTTGTAGTTACCTGCAGGGATGCCCTGCTGAGGAAGAGTGGGGGCTATACCGCGGTTTTTGCCAGATTTTAGTTGCTGGCAGGTTGTAACAGGTACCAGAAGTTTGACGACAATCGGGAAGCTTAGTAATATGAATGGTTGGGTGAGCGATATGGGGGACCTGGCCAGGGTCCTCGCACGGATATGCCAGGGACATGCCAGTGTCCCTCAGGCCAGTCGCAAGCCTGCCACCTGCTAGCAGACCTTTGCAGAGAGCAATCTTTGCAAGGTTTCCATTCAGAGGCGTGGAATCTGCTTGCCCCACCTATCGGAACAAACTTTTTTACCTGGAAGTCGGGAACTCGATCCTGCGGCTAAGTATGCGCGCCGTGAGGTAGCAGCCCTCCCACCAGCGAAAAACCACGGTTCTCCCCATTGTCTGAAGGTGCGCCTTTGGATCGAAGGAGAGTGAGAACACGGTAGTAACCAGACGAGTCACGGCAGAAGACTCACAGGCAGAGTTAGGGGATTTACTCAAGCGGCTTCCCATGGAAGTCCATCCAATTGGGAAAACAAACTATGTCATTGCTGTTTAATCGCAACTGGAAAATGTCTCAACGATCCGCGAAAAAGTCCCGCCGTCCGGCCGGCGTGAGTCGTCGCCGCAAGCGCGAACTCGGTTTTGAGACGCTCGAAGACCGCCGCGTGATGTCGGCGCAGTCGCCCTTGGCAGAGTTGAAGGGCATGGTCGATCAAAGCATCAATCTGCAGGTGAATTCTCATGCGAGCGATAGCTTGGAGGGCCAACTGGCGATCCTTCAAAATGAACTTTATTGGCAATCGATCCTTTCAGGATTTAACGCGAACTCGGCAAATCTTTCGTCACGTGCCGTACCGAGTGATCCGCTATTGAATTCGCAATGGCACTTAATCAACACCGGTCAGGAAGTGGGAAATCCTGACTGGCAGCAGATCTTTGCGGTTCCTGGTGAAGACATAAATGTTGCGCCGGTCTGGAATCAAAATATCTTTGGGAACGGCGTGGTAGTGGGCGTCTATGAGCTTGGCCAATTTGAGAAAACGCATCCTGACTTGCAGGCCAATACCGATCCCTTGCTTTCCTTTTTCGGAGCGGGTGACATAACACAAATCGATCACGCAACCTCTGTTGCGGGGCTTATTGGTGCCGTCGCGAATAACGGCCGTGGAGGGACCGGAGTTGCACCTGGTGTCACTCTTGTACCAATGGCGGGTGTAAACCTAGCCGATCTGGGTTTTAGGTTTGCCTTGGACAATGGAATCGACATTGTGAATAACAGTTGGGGATTTTCAGGTGCCCGACAGCTATTTCCGATGACTCAAGCCGAAACACTCGCTCTCCGAGATGCTATCACATTTGGACGAAATGGCCTGGGCACAATTTTTGTCTTCGCATCAGGTAATGATGCTAGTGCAGACTACGATCAAGGATTTCCTAATGGTATCTGGGATACTGCTGCATATGAAGGCTATCAAAACTCCCGTTACACAATCAGTGTAACCGGCGTTGATCACGATGGTTTCTACAATAACTTCGACGGCACAATTACCGCATACCCGGAAATGAGTACATCAGTGCTCGTTGCCGCCCCTACCGGCTCCCATTCGTACAATATTGCAGACGATAGTGGTATAGGAAGTGGAATAGTCACTACCGACATCACAGGCGAAGGCGGATTCAATAGACAAGGATTTTTATTTGATGTCGGGCTTGGGAGAGACTTCTTAGCGGATACAGATTACACGTCACGCTTCAATGGCACATCGGCATCTGCGCCGATTGTTTCTGGTGTGATCGCTCTCATGCTCGAAGCTAATCCTAATCTAAGTTGGCGTGACGTACAGGAGATCTTGGTCCGTTCGGCTCGACAGAACGCTAAATTTGAAATTCCAAGTACCGTCGCAAACGGTTCCACTCAGAACACCTGGATCATCAATCAAATGCCGGTGTTTCATGATCCAGACATTTTTGATCCACTCATCAGCCCCGTACTGCAAACTTTATTCCCTACGCTTGATCCCACTCTGAGGAATGGTTTCAACGGGGCTCACTATGCCCCAACTCCCCAGGTGCTGACCAATGGTGCCGGCTACACGATCAGCCAAGGTGTGAGTCCCTATGTGGAGAACATTGGCTATGCCCATGGCGTGGTCGACGCCGACCTGGCTGTGAAGCTTGCCCAGCAGTGGACTACGAAGAATCAAACCTTAGCTAATGAGCGGACGTTCACAACATCAATCTTTTTGAACGAAGGTCCTGATCTTAATATTCCCGCCGCTGAGAAAGGAAATGCAGATAGTGGTTTTCAGCTAGTTCCAGGAGGTATTGGTGGTTCGGTTGGAGGTGGCTTCATTAGCTATTGGAATGAGTATTTTGCGGATGACCCGTTTGCTGATTTCGATGATGACGATTTCCGCGGGGGCTTTTTGGAGTTCTCTGTTCCGGACAATAATTCGATGATCGTGGACCACGTTGAACTTAAGTTGTCGATTTCCGGCGATGGTGCTGAGTTCATGAATCATGCACGAGTGCTACTGGTATCTCCCAATGGTACCCACTCTGAACTGAATCAGTTTTGGGTAGAACCGAATACTCCCTTTACCCTTCAGAATGTGTCACCAGCTACTATTAGTGGAGTGCCAGGCTCTGTATTCGATGATGCAGGTAATTTTGTTTGGACTTTTACGACCAACCGGAACTGGGGTGAACGGTCTGACGATGCGATCGTATTTGACCCGACGACTGGTGAGCCCTCAGGTGACACGCAAGGCTGGCGATTATTTATCGAGAATTACGATTCCTCAAACTCTTTTGGTATTGCTGGATTAGAAATGGTTTGGCACGGGAGCCCCATTGCTGCTGGTACCCAGCGAATTCAAGGTCTGGTCGGCGTTGATGACAATCAGAACAATGATTTCAACTTCAGTCGCGTTAACCTCAACATTGGTGATCTTGATGGTGATCCCAATACGCTCCGCTACGGTGAAGTAACAAATAGCATTGACCTGACCCACGAATCAATGGGTGCCAATGTGACCGTTACTGTCCGTCGGGCGAGCGACAATGTAATTATCGATCAATTTGTGACCGGAGCAGACGGCAACTACTACTTCGATCTCGTTCCCGATGATTACATCATCTCGGTCGAAGATCCCTTGGGGCGGACTGCGATCGAGGACACGCTGAGCCCTGCGAACGTGCTCAAGAATTTCCGCACCGAGTGGACCATCACTTCTGATTTCTTCAAGGTTTGGGAATACGATAGCAACCTGAGAGTCCCCGTGGATGGCAGTGGCGTGCCGCTGTCATTCAACGGCACTGTCACCCCTTACCATGTGAACAACATTAACTTCCTGTTGGATCCGGGGCCACCCGCTTTGAATCAGGTGCAATTCAGTGGTTCGGTCATCGCCGATCTTAACGGCGATGGCCTGTTCAACGGCAACGATGTGAATGTTCCCGCTGTCACGGTCTTTGCTGATGTGAATCGTAACGGCGTTTTTGACGCCGGCGAGCAGTTCACGCAAACCAGCTCCACAGGTCAATATACTTTGACCGTGCCGACTACTATTGCCAACGTGATCAACATCGGCATTGTCAAACCAGCAAATTGGACGTTCACCAATCCCACTACCGGTATCACGCCGATCTTTGGCAAGCCGGGGGACACTTTCACGAATGTCAACTTTGCCATGCAGCCACCGCTGGGTGTCGGTGCGGGTAACGGCACCAGCCAGCCAGGCTATTTGATTGGAAACATCTACGAAGATGTGAACAACAACGGCTCAAGGCAGGCAAACGAGCTTGGAGTGCCCAATACCACCGTCTTCATTGACGTGAACAACAATGGCACACGAGAAATCGGCGAGCCGCAAACGACAACCAATTCCAACGGCGCGTTCATCTTTGCCAATGTTGCTCCCGGCATCCATCGAGTGCGCGCTGTTCCGACTGCTCCTTTAATGTCGATCAATCCTGGTCCTGGTGTGCCCCGCGTGGTCACTCTGGCAGGGGGCGGCACGGTTTCGCAGATTGAATTCGGCATCGGTCTGGGAAGCAACCCGGCTGGAGCGAATCTCGATTTTGGCGACCTGCCTGCTTACTATGGGATCACATTGCTCAGTGAGAATGGGGCCCGACACGGCAAGAGTGCCTATTTCTTAGGTTCCTCGGTCGACGTGGATCTTAACGGTAACCCGTCTCCCAACGCCGACGGCGACGACCTCTCGAACTTCGACGACGAAGACGGGATTGTCGTTCAGCCTCTCGTGCCCGGCACGACCGGTAGTCTCGTCGCCACCGCGAGTCGTCATGGTGGAAACTTGCAGGGCTGGTTTGACTTCAACAACAACGGCGTGTTCGAGGCATCAGAGAAAGTGATCTCGAACGTGGCCTTGTTGCCGGGTGCAAATAATGTGTCCTTCCAGATTCCGGCGGGTATGGTACTGACGAATATTTTCGCACGCTTCCGTTACGGCGAATTTGGGATCAACAGTGTAACCGGCCCGGCCGTCATCGGCGAAGTGGAAGATTATCTGGTGCCAATTAGCCCAGGAGCACTTCCAGCGGTGATCGAGCATGGCCCCGACTTCGACGAAGATGGGGACGTGGATGGTCGCGACTTCCTTGCCTGGCAGCGCGGCTTTGGTATCACCAGCGGTGCTACGCCGAGTCAAGGCGATTCCAATAGCGATGGCAAGGTCGATCAAAAAGACCTGCAGCAATGGCGCGCTGAATATGGAAAGAGTGCGGCTCTATCGGCCCTGGTGGTTGTTGAAGACGAGAGTGGTGATGCAGCCGACTCAGAGCTTGCTGTGGAATTGCAGCCGATATTCATTCCGCAAACTGTGACCAGCTTCTCCAGTGTGAGCACACTGAGTAGCAGGTCAATCACATCGGAGTCTCAAGAGACATACTCGAGTCATAGTACTAGAGGTCCGAGCATCAACACCAGTGTGACGGAGGTCTCGGCTCAAGAATTTACGAGCGCACGACCAACCAACGAGACCCTGAGTGCGGTAGCCAACGAAGTCTCGCGTCGCCTGGGCTCACAGCGGCAGGTACGTTCCAATGTCGTGGCCCGGCTTGAAGCCCATCGGATCGATCGAGTCTTTGAGGAGGCCAGCGAAGCTGCGGAAATCGGCCTCGCCCTCCGAGAAGGCCACCATCATCGCAGGTTAGCCGGCCCACACCACAGGTTCGACCAGGAGCAGCTCGAGGAGCGTGAAGAAGGCGAGGAAAACGCCTTCGACCTGGCGCTGAGCGAAGAGGTCCTCTGGCGGGCGATGTAAGAGTCTAGTCAAGAGCATAATACAGTGAGTCGAGAGCCAGCTGCTTGGCTCTCGACTCTTGTCACTTAGTTCTCGAATTTTTCATTTTTTCCAAAAAAGCTAGACAAAACCGCGCGGATCGCGCATCCTCACGATTGATGGATGCTTCTCGCCACTTTTCTGAGCAGGTTCGCGACTGTGCGGTACGCATGGCCGAGAGTGGAGTCTCTGCCTTGGGAGGCCTTTTTGACCTGACCGCTGAGCGACTCACGCGCTATGCGGTGACGATCACTCGCAACCAGCACGATGCCGAGGACGCGGTCCAGGCGACTTTGGTGCGAGTGGCAGGCCAGGTGCCCGTTCTCTGCCAGGCTAACGAGCCATGGCCCTATCTGCTGCGTATGGTGCGAAACGAAGCGCTATTGATCCTGCGCCGCCGGCAACGGTGGGTTTCGATCGCCAATCTATCGGACCTCATCACCCGCTCGCTGGTGGATGAGGCCGAACAGGAGGAATCGCACCGCCAGATTTGGTCCGCTTTGCGAGAAATTCCTACCGAGCAGGCCGAGGTGGTCGTGCTCAAGATTTGGGAAGAAATGACGTTTGCCCAGATAGGCGAAGTGCTGGAGGTCTCTTCATTCACCGCCGCCAGCCGTTATCGCTACGGTATGGAGAAGTTGTCTCACAAACTCGTGGCCATGAGTCCGGAGGTGTCTTATGAACGAGTTTGACCAAATCGAGTCACTCGAACTGGCGATTCGGCGAGCAGGCAACTACGTCGCACCTTCGGAGGATTTGCGTCCCAAAACCCTCGAAGCAGCGCGAGCCGCCCGGGTTCAGCGCCGCACAAACTGGCGCTTTGGTGCGATACTCGCCGCCGTACTGCTGGTTGCCATATGTCAGGCAACTGGCCAGCTTCCTGATCCCGGGAAGCAGCCCCTTGTAGCGGCAGCCATCAATCACGAATTTGCTGATCGCCAACAAACATTGCAGCAATCTGCCCATCCCGGTTGGGCACTCTACGAAGCCTTCTGCGAACTCCGCACCAAACAAGCCGCGTTGTTCAAAGATTCGCTGTAGTTTGACGTAGAATTCTAAGCAAATCAGCGATCGCTGCGCATCCATCTAGTAGGCCGGAACGAGCGGTAGCGCTGTTCCGGAATTGCACTTAAAGCGAATAGCCGGAACTGCGTACAGCTTGTTCCGGTCTACGAATATGTCGACAGCAACTCTCCAAAACGTTCTCGATATTAATCACGAGATCGCTGCGCTGGCAGATGCGGGAGTACCCATTCGCTTGGGTTCGCATGTCACCTCAACCAACAACACCCTCGAGCGCATCAATGAGAGCCTTGAACTCCGCACGCGCTTAGGGCAGAACGTCCTGGATGCGATTACCGACAATCCCGATCTTCCCAGCGAGTATCGACATGCCCTCTTGGTCGGCATGGCGGCCGACGCTCCTGAACTGACGCTCGCGGGAGTGGCTCGTCAGCCGGAAGCGCAGAATGAATTGCGCACTGCTACCAGTCGAGCGATGATACAGCCCTTGATCGTGTTCGCTCTGGCGTACTGCGGGTTTATCCTGATCTGCGCGATGTTTGTGCCGACCTTAAACGGCATCTACGAACAAATTCGCCAGCAGCCTAGCACACAAGTTCAGTTGCTGGATGCGTGTCGAGCAGCGATGCCGTATTGGATTCCTCTGGTGCCGATCCTGATGTTGATTGCGATCATCTGGTGGCACCGCCACCAGGGGCAGCCTCCGCGCTGGATACCTGGGGTTAGCCGCTATCTGAAGTCGGTGAAAAATGCCTTGTTTACCGAGGAACTAGCACGACTGGTGCAAACCGGGATGCCGCCCTTTAAGGCCGCACGCCTGGCAGCCGGGACCACCGGGGACGCTGTTCTCATAAAAGCTTGCGCTACGTTGACCGAGGGATTGCAGAATCACAACTCCGCCGAGAGTACCCGACAGGTCTCATTGCCACCTTTGGTGCATTGGGCACTCAGCGGAAACTTAGAGAGAGAAGACCTGGTGGGAGTCCTCCAGTTTGCTGCCCAGACATATCGGCAATCTGCCGAGCGGATGGCAGTGTTGTGGCAGACGGCGCTCCCGATTTTGTTAGGAGGTCTGCTTGGGGGAGCGATTGTGCTGTTGTATGGACTGAGTGTGTTTTGGCCTTATGTGCAAATGATGCGGGACCTGGCAACGTAGGGTGGGCACCGCCCACCAAAATGGAAACCAAACTGTGAATCTGTGGTGGGCAATGCCCACCCTACTTGAGAATGAGTGAAATCGAAAACAAATCGTTAGCCGTTGACTGCGGGCAGGTTCTCAAAGAGCACGTCGAACAACTGCTCGCACAACGCGAAGTCCTGGCACCCGCCCTGGCAGCTTTTGCCGAAGAGATGCCGCCGGGGCGAGCACGGCACGACATGCGGAAACTCGTGCAGCAGTTGAACCAAGGGGCCAGTGCAGAACTAATCGTGCAGCGGACAAAGCCATCAATTCTGCTGCCCCTCTTGGGCAACCACGCTATGCAAGGTGCTCACCGCTCGCTGCACAGTCTCCTCACAGAATCCGCCCTCAAGAATCGTGCCCGCAGCGAACGCGTCCGGAGTTACACTTATCCACTGATCGTCTTCCTGCTGGCGATGGGGGTTCTGGTATTCTTGGGGTTAGCCGTAGTCCCCACGTTTATCGATATTTTCAACGACTTTGGCCTTGATCTACCCTTGCTATCTCAAGGCTTGGTGATTTTTTCAAATGAGCTACTCCGTCACCCGTTTCGCTTGTTAGGACTTGTCACGGCAGTCGTTGTGTTTGTGTACCTTATAATCTACACAATCAGATTTTTAGTGCTGCCTGGGCGATTGATGGGCGACCTCACCTCGGGGAACTCCGGCCAGGTATCAGCACTAGCGAACTTCACGCGTGCTTTGGCTGAAGCCCTAGGAGCCGGGTTCCCGCTTTCGTGCGCTCTGCAATTGGCAGGCCGGTGCAGCAATCTGCGTTGGCTTGAGCATGAAGCTGAGTCGCTGGCCCTGTCGGCTAGTAGTGAAGGATATCTTTCCGATGCCGCTCTGCGCAGGGCCCATTTGCCGACCATGGTTGTTCACGCATTGAAAGCAGGGCCCTCGAGTGCACCAAGTCTGGCCCTCCTGCGAGAGGTTTCCGAGATTTATTCGGAGCGGGTTCGCAATCGACTCGATTGGAGCACCGGTTTTGTGCCACAGTTCACGATTCTGCTGGTAGGTATTGTCGTGGGAGTGGTCGTGATCGCCCTCTATCTCCCGCTTGTCTCGCTCATAAACGGTCTCACGGGATAATACGTTGTCTGCCAATTTCCCCACTTTCGAGAAAATCAAACGGACGCTGCAGCAGCTTTCGCCGGTACTGACCACACCTTGGTGGCCTGCGGACCGATTGCCGTCGAAGCAACGTGGCTTGTTGAGAATTTTGAAAGTAGCAGCTACTGAACGGATGGAAGCAGCACCGCTGGTGGCCAGCCTGGCGGCAGAGCATCGCTGGAGGTTTCGCCGCCGCCTGCGTTTGCTGGCCAGACGCCTCGAAGCCGGCGCAACGCTGGCCGATGCTCTAGAACAAACTCCGGGAGTCGTCTCAGACCAGCAGCAGTTGGCCATTCGTTTTGGCGAACAGTCGGGCACGCTGCCGGCGATTCTCAATGAGTTGCTGGCCCAAGAGGATACCACTTCCAAACACGCCGACATGCGCCTGCGGCAGATCGGTTTCTATTCCGCCATCACGCTGACCATTTTCGTGCTGGTGTTGAGTTTTATCATGATCAAGATCATCCCGAGTTACAACGCAATTTTGCAGGATTTCTCAATGCGCGTGCCCTTGTCGTTGAACTGGTTGATTCGCGTGAGCAACTTCGTCAGCCAGTTTTGGTTTGTTTTCGCACTCTTGGTTGCCTTGGGAGTGTGGCTGATCCGCTCGCAGAGATCACGCAGGTTCTTTCGTCGCCGCCTGTGGTCGCGCCTCTTGCCTCCGGTGGCTCAATTGCGGAGTGCTGACCTGATGAATCTGTTGTCGGTTTCGCTGCGTGCAGGCCGACCACTAGCCGGAGCAATCTCCACCTTGGCCCGCTACCATTACGACACCCTCATCCGGCACAAACTGTTGTTTGTTCGCAATGAAATCGAGCAGGGGGCCAATGTGTGGGAAAGTATGGCCACGGCACGGTTGCTCACACCGCAGGAGTCGCATGCCCTGGATTGCTCCACCAGTTCGGAAACCCGCGCCTGGTCCATGAATCAACTAGCCAGACTGCGGCGCGGCCACGTGAGTGGGCGCTTAGAGCTATTTACCATGATCCTGCAGGTAGTCGTGATCTTGGTGCTGGCAGCTGCAGTATTGCTGGTGGCGTTGGCGTGTTTGTCGCCACTGGTTGAAATGGTTTCGGGGATGTCCTGAGAGGATAATTATCATGTCTAGCCATACCAGAATAATTCTCTTGCAGAGGCGCAGAGACGCCAAACTGATTACTCTTGTTCTTGGTTTCTTTGCGCCTTCGCGCCTTCGCGAGAGACCAACCCCCAGTGGACTTTGCATGACCGAGCTTTTGGTCGCGGCAACTCTCCTGATCGGTGCGCTTGGCCTGATCGGTCCGCTTGCGGTGCGGAGCGCCCGTTTGCAGCAAGAGACACGCCACTATCAGGCGGCTCTGTTGGAAGTTTCCAATCAATTGGAACGACTGACTGCTCTTGCGCAGAAAGAGAGAACGGAAGCACTTGCCGAGTTGACGCTGTCGCCGACAGCGCGCGACGCACTTCCCAATCCACAACTCTCTGCCGAGACCATCGACGACAGTGAAGGCATGCGTCTGGCACTCGAAATCCAATGGGATCGGCCGGGCAGGGCGAAGCCCCTTCGGCTGGTGGCGTGGATCAAACCGCCCTCTAACCCGGAGGAAGCACTATGAAAACTCGCAGCGGATTTACCTTGGTTGAAGTCATGGCAGCCATTTCGGTGGGGAGCATTTTGCTGGTGCTTTCCATGGGAGTCGTCCATCGGGTTCTGAATGTCGAGTCGCATTCTCGAGATCAGGCTCGTATTCAGCGCTCCCTCAGTCGTTTGAGTCACGATTTCAGGCGAGATGTTCAGCGGGCAAGTTCTATCGAGCAAAACCTCGAGTCGCTGGTAAAACTGAGATTCTCTGACAAATCGACCATTACTTACCGCCTTATTGAGGGTAATTTGCATCGCACTCAGGAGTCACAGGAGAAGACCCAGCAGAGAGAATCTTACCTTCTCCCTGCCGATGCTGTGGTCACATTCCTCCAGAGCGAGTCACCCAACTCCGTGGAACTTACCATTACGCGTGATTTGCAATTGGTACGAATACCACCCCGACCGATGCTGCATGATGTGGCTGAAGTTGGGCGGCTCGCGCGTTTAGCCCAATCGCAGGAGTCCGCACTATGAACCATGCTCGTACTTCAAACCGAGTTGTTCAACCTGGTCGTGCAGGGACCATCTTGATCTGCGTGCTCGCCTGTCTGGCTATTACAACGGCCATGGTCACTGCAACTCTTCGGTCGACTCTGCGCGACTACCGAGAAGTTCGCAAAGAGCGAATACTGCGGCAAACAGAATTGGTCCTCGAAGCGGGGATCCTGCGTGCCAGGGAGCAACTTGCCGCAAACCCCGAATATGAAGGGGAGACATGGCAACTATCCGACAGCATCGTCCCCGGTGAGATCCCCGCCACGGTGGAAATCGCCGTCGATCGAGCGGGAGATTCCCCTCGAGTCGGCGTCACGGCGCGCCTGGGTGTCTCCCCGCAGATCATACAACGTTCTTTTGAGTTCAACTTCGAACCAACCACTCTTTCGAATGAGGAATAAATCCATGAAACCTACACATCACAAACAATCGGCTCGGGCATTCACCTTGGTCGAACTACTGGTCGTGATCGCTATCATCGGCATCCTGGTTGCACTCTTATTGCCCGCGGTCCAAGCGGCCCGCGAAGCGGCTCGCCGTACAGGGTGTCTGAACAACATTACGCAATTGGCGCTTGCCACACACAATTACGAGTTTGCCGTCGAGCATCTTCCTCCGGGAGTGATAAATCCCACAGGTCCTATTCGCAGCGAACCTGATGGTCAGCATGTGAGTTGGATCGTGCAGATTCTACCTTATATCGAAATGGGCACGGTTTACGATCTCTTTGATCAGGATGCCGGCGCTTATGCGCCAGTTAATGCCCCCATCCGGGCAGTGTCGGTGTCGCTCTTGATGTGTCCTTCCTTCCCTGGAAATGACAAGAATCAGAACGAGACAGTTGCGTTTGGAACCTATGCCGGCTGCCATGACGGCAGCGAAACGCCGATCGACAAAAACAACAACGGTCTGTTATTCCTCAACAGCAAAATCCGCTACAGCGATATTATCGATGGCAGTTCTCAGACGCTGCTGCTCGGCGAAATATTGCCTCGAGAGAGCAGCCTCGGCTGGGTGAGTGGCACCCGTGCCACGTTGCGTAATACTAGTTCGATTGATAATCCGAATTGGCACGAACTGAGAGATGCCAAAGCTGATCCACCCGGTCCCTTGGAAGTCGGTGGTTTTGCCAGTGCCCACCCAGGGATTGTGAACATTGCGATGGCCGACGGATCTTGCCGTGCATTGAGCGAGACTACCGATCGGGAGGTACTCGAACAACTTGGCAATCGTGCCGACGGCGTCCTCCAGAAGGAATATTGATGAAATAAAAGCCAAGGGCAGCAAGCCCACGGTGTGCCCCGTCAAAAACCATTGGCTTGCTGCCAATTCCTATCTGGGGTTACAATTAGAAGCGTGCGATGATTCACTCTGACTCAACGGAGGTTTGTCATGAGAACTCGCTGCTACGCATTGCTGTTGTCTACATTGATTGTTTGCCCAGTGACAGCTCAAGTGATTTATGAGCAAACAGTGCAGTTGCCCACCTTTCATTTTTTTGGAGTATCGACGACCGTAGTTGTGCCGACTCAGGGGACGGTCTCCCTGGGAAGCATCGGGGGAAGCACGCGAACTCGATTTGATCGGGTGGGGAGTAGTTTTGTTGAAGCCAATTCCTTTACCGGGGGGCTCACCATGAATGCCACGGTGATTGACTTCGCCGAGATGGATCGAGCCGTTTTGGCAGAGGCGGCTCGGAGGCGGGGTGCAGATTTCGACATATTGGGTCGGCCGGTGAGTTTGAGTTCAATTGTGCATGAGTCTGCTGAGTCGCAACTCGGTGCGAAGTATCTACGCAGGGGACGCAACGCCGAGGCAACCGGGCAACCAGAAGCAGCCCGAGTTTTCTATCGCAGGGTCCTCAAGCATGGCACCAGAAGGGAACGGCAAATTGCCGAGGAAAGGTTAGAACACATCGATGGTGCCCTCGCGGCCCAAGTCAACGAGAAACTGCGGTAAACCTCATGTCGGCAAAGAAGTGGAAGAACCCATTCTACACGCTGCTCATTCCGGTGGGGATGGTGTTCGTCGTGACCGTGTTTGCTTATGGATTCATGGCCTTTCTCGCGGTGAATGGCACCAATATTGAAGCCACGAGTCAGGCGGATCATCCGCTGTTTGCCTGGCTCGATAAACACGGTACGCAACTATTGCTCTGGGAGCTGGCCATTTTGGGAGTTTTGACCATCGGAGCGATATCTACAGATAGCTGGTGGATGTCGGAACCATCGAACACAAACTCTTCTGACGAATCTCCTGAAAGACCTTTTGGAAGCTAGCCAAGTGAATAATTTCAGGTCTTCGCTCATTTTCCTCGTTTTCCTCTTCCCTTCTGCCCAGGTGAACGGATACGAGGCCTTACTATGGCCCGGTTACACGCCGAACACCTCTGGGAACGAACAATATCGGGAAATCCGTTGGGCCGAAGATGCACGTGCCATAGTGATGGCGCCTTCGCCAGATCGAATCGATCAAGCACGCCCCACTCTGCTCGTTATCTACGCCACTCCCAACGGCAACACGGCCGAGCAGACGCTCGGATGCCGGTTAAAAGAGGGCATGGACTGGCATTTCGATATTCAGCATGCAGCTGCGCAGTGGAGACAGTTTTCCTCCCTTGAGCAAGGGCGCTCTGTTGTTCTGGCTTGTGTTCAGGCGAACACATTGAGTTGGCCAAGCTGGAAAAGCTCACGAGCCGATGGGCCGAAGCTGATCCGTCAATTGGTTGAGTCTCTAGCTGAGAGCTTACCAGTGGAGGATGTTCGCATCGTGCTTACCGGCCATAGTGGCGGAGGTAGTTTTCTCTTCGGGTATATAGATGCAAGTGAAGAGATACCCAGCGAAATTGAGCGTATCGCATTTCTGGATGCGAACTACGGCTTCGCTGCCGAAGAGCGGCACGGGGAGAAGTTGGCCCGCTGGTTGGAATCCGATCCAGCGCATCATTTGGTCGTGTTGGCTTACGATGATCGAGAGATTGAACTTGACGGCAAGAAAGTCGTCGGCCCATCTGGAGGGACGTTTCGAGCTACCAAAAGAATGTTGGACAATTTTCACTCGCGTACCACGCTGCAACAGAGTCAACAGGGTGATTTCATTCAGAAGACGGGATTCAATGGCAAGTTCGTTGCCTGGGTCCACCCCAATCCAGACAATATCATCTTGCACACACGAATGGTTGGCGAGATGAATGGTCTGCTCGCCGCGCTGGCAGTTGGTACTCCGCATCAGGAAACGTGGGGGTATCCGCAATCACCTCGAGCTTACGCCTCCAGGGTTGATTCCGAGCCGCTCGACCCAGGTTCTTGGCAGGTTGTTGCACCTGCCGTGCAGCCTCGTCCCGAGAACGCTCCCAGCGGGAGCCAGGTTGTCGCATCGTTGTTGGAGGCCACTCCAGAACAGAGAGAGTCTGCAATCGTGCGTGAAGTACTCAGGGGGAATGTCCCAAATTGGTGGCGAAGATTTGTACATGTCACTGCGGAGATTGAAACCGGGTCAGGCGAGAAGCACAAAATCACCTACCGCGTCTCACCGGATTATCTGGCGGTTGGCAGCGATCTTGATTTTGTCCGCATGCCAATGACCCCATATGTTGCCCAAAACCTGGCCGATATGCTTGGCTGCGTGCTGCCAACGCTAAAGATGGTGGACGAGATCCACGAAGCAGCTAATGTGAAGCTCGCACCACAACCGCTAACCATTGACCGCGAATCACTGGCAACCTTCGTGCACCACCACAAACTCATTCAGGATCAAATGGCGGAACGCAAACCGGGAGAATTTGTTTCAGGTATCAAAAAAGATGTTGTCATTAGCAACAAGCTCCAGGAAGATCCTGGTCACGTTGCCATCTATGGCTGGCACCAACTCGATGGAAAACCGATCCAACCACTCACCACCATCCACATTGCCTCGTATGTCGACTACAGTCACGGCATCCGGCTGGTTGACCAGTGGGGCGAAGTGGACGGCAAGCCGATGCGCATCGAAGCAGTCCTGCGCGATGAGAATTTGTGCCATCTGCTGAGCGACGAGGGTCCTATCCTGGAAGCAGTTTATCAATCCCCGAAGTCTAGGTAAGTGGAGACGCGTGCTCAATGAACCGTAGGAATTCTCATCTTAGTTATGTGATTTTGGTTTTAGGCTGCTTTACTCTATGCCCAATTCAGTTATCTCGTGCAGATGAAGAGGGCAACGCGGAACTTCCCAACATCGTCATAATTTTCATCGACGACCTGGGATACGCCGATATTGGTCCGTTCGGGGCGAAGGATTATCCCACACCCAACTTGGATCGAATGGCACAGGAGGGCCGCATTTTCACGGATTTCGTTGCTGCAACCGCGGTCTGCTCGGCTTCCCGGGCAGCCCTGCTCACAGGATGTTATCCCGAGCGCGTGAGTATCCTGGGTGCATTGCACCCCAACGCGAAAATCGGCATCAATCCGGACGAGTTGACTTTGGCTGAGATCTGTAAACAGCGCGGTTATGCGACTGCGATTTTCGGTAAATGGCATCTTGGCCATTTGCGACCGTTCTTGCCGCTACAACATGGGTTCGATGAGTATTTCGGTCTCCCCTATTCCAATGACATGTGGCCCTTGCATCCAGAGTATGTTAATCTTCCTCCCGAGAAAGCAGATCGTAAGAAGGGTTTTCCTGACCTGCCGCTATTTGACGGCAATCGCATTGCCGATGAAGAGGTAACTGCTGCAGATCAAGCCCAACTGACGACCCTCTATACCGAGCGAGCAGTCAGTTTTATCGATCGCAATGCGGAGCATCCATTTTTTCTCTACGTTCCGCACACCATGGTGCACGTGCCATTGTTCGTATCAGAGAAGTTTGCCGGCAAGAGTGGTGCAGGCCTCTTCGGCGACGTTGTGATGGAAGTTGACTGGTCTGTGGGACAAATTCTCGACGCCATATCGCGGAACAAGCTCGACGAGAAAACGCTGGTGATTTTTACCTCCGATAATGGACCTTGGCTGAATTATGGCAATCACGCCGGTTCAGCCAAACCTCTTCGCGAGGGAAAGGGGACCATGTTCGAGGGAGGTTATCGAGAGCCGTGCGTCATGCGTTGGACCAGCATGATTCCTGCAGGGACTCAATGTGACGAGCTGGCATCGACCATCGATCTTGTGCCCACGATTGCCGAACTGATCGGCGTCGAATTTCCCGACGAACGCGTTATTGATGGCAAGAACATTTGGCCGCTAATCTCCGGCGAACCAGATGCGAAAAGTCCCCATGACATTTTTTATTGTTACTACGGAGGAGAACTCCACGCGGTCCGTGACCGCCGCTGGAAACTGCATTTCCCCCATGGCTACCGAACTCTGGCAGGTAAACCGGGCGGCAAGGACGGAACACCCGTGCCCTATAGCCACCAGAAAACAGGCTTAGAGTTGTACGATTTGAAGCGTGATGTGGGTGAGACACGCAACGTTGTCCGCCAGCATCCTGACATCGCCACCCGTTTAACCAAAGGTGCCGAGACAGCCCGTGCTGCCCTCGGTGACAAACTGACCAATCGCGAAGGTGCAGAAATCCGCCCGGCTGGAATGAGTGAATAGAGTATTTTTTGCACTGCGAAAACTCGTTATGTTACTCGCTCCAAAATCAAAGGCCCGACGGTGGGTTTTTCATCAGCAATCTCAATCGCCGCGAGCAGCATCGCTCGTCCTTCGTCGGCGACGTCTGTCGGGGCAAATAGCCGAGCAAGTGGTTGATTCGTTTCGACCTGATCGCCAAGCCGGACCAGCATTTCGAATCCCGTTGAGAGGTCCAATTCGTCTCCCAGTTGCTTGCGACCACCCCGCATGGCGATGACTGCCTGGCCGAGTTTCTCGGCGTTCATAGATGCCACGAAGCCGCTACGTTCGGCTGGCACATCGCTTGCCGGTGAGACCTTGCGTGGTACGTCCAAGTTTCCGCCTTGAGCGGCGACCATTTCGGCGAATTTCGCACGGGCCGCCCCGGAGTCTATAGTCTCTTGCAACTTCTGACGGGCTAAGCTGAGGGAGTCCGCCCGCTTGGTGGAGACCAAAAGCTCTGCCCCCAGGGCAAGCGTCACTTCCATCAAATCAGCCGGGCCCTGGCCTTCCAACGCAGCCACCGATTCGTCCACTTCGACCGCGTTGCCCACCATGCGGCCAAGGGGTTGATTCATGTCTGTGAGCACTGCGGTAGTCGAGACGTTCATTCTCCGGCCTGTTGCGACCATCGACTCAGCCAGCTCGCGTGCAAGCTCGGCCGTTTTCATGAACGCTCCGCTGCCGAACTTTACGTCGAGCACCAAAGCCTCGAGCCCCTCGGCCAGCTTCTTGCTCATGATGCTCCCCGTGATGAGCGGAATCGAGGGGACCGTGGCGGTCACATCGCGCAAGGCATACAACTTACGATCGGCGGGGACAAGATCGGCAGTGGCCCCGCTGATCACGCAGCCTACTTTGTTCACGACAGAGCGCATCTCATCCATCGAGAGATCCGTGCGAAATCCCGGGATCGACTCAAGTTTATCGAGCGTGCCCCCTGTGGCACCCAATCCGCGACCCGAGATCATCGGCACCTGCAGATCGCAACAGGCCAACATAGGCGCAAGTGGCAGCGAGACTTTGTCGCCAATTCCCCCGGTCGAGTGCTTGTCGACTTTTGGCAGTCCGCCTGCGGGCCACTCAAAGCGGGCTCCCGACGCCAGCATGTTGTCCGTCAGAGCCGCAATTTCTGCAGTGGTCATGCCACGCAGATAAATTGCCATCGCCATGGCCGACATCTGATAGTCGGGTACATCTCCCCGCGCATAACCGGTAATAAAATCACCAATTTCAACCGGGCTAAGTTCCTCACCATCGCGTTTCTTGGCAATTGTCCAGACTGGGTTCATAACAAACTTGAGGCTAGAGGTTAATCGAGTGATGCAACAACTGCTTGCACAATCCGGGTCACTTTCTCCGTGGCCAACTTTGCCGCAACGATCACGTCGTGCCCACTGGTTCCGTTGGGTGCATCCGGCGAGCCGACGTTGGTGATGGTGGACAAACCCAAAACGCGCATGCCGGCGTGGCAGGCAGCGATTACTTCGGGCACTGTGGACATGCCAACGGCGTCGGCCCCCAGATGACGAGCCATGCGATATTCAGCACGTGTCTCGTAAGTCGGCCCCAGCATGGCCAGGTACACACCTCGATGCAACACAAAATCTGCACGACGTGCCACCTCAATGGCGATCTCCATGAGTACGCGATCATAAGGAGAAGACATGTCAGGAAAACGGGGTCCCAGGTTGTCGTCATTGACGCCGATGAGCGGATTGTCGAACAGCAGGTTCATATGATCGTCGATCACCATGACATCCCCTACGGCATATCTTGGATTCACCCCACCGGCGGCATTCGAAACGATCAAGGTGTCGGCACCCAAGGCACGGGTAAGCCTCGCGGGAAGGGCTGCTTGCTGAGCACTGTAGCCTTCATACAAATGAAATCGACCTTGAAATGCGATCACAGGTACATCCGACAAGCGGCCACAAGTGAGATGTCCCTTGTGCCCCAAAGCCGTCGTGCGGGGAAAGTGGGGAATATCGCTGTATTCAATCGTGTGCTCGACGGCAATTTCGTCAGCCAGACCTGCCAAGCCGGAACCAAGCATGATTCCAGCACGGGGCGTGACATCCCAAAAATGGCGGACAGCGGCGGCAGCAGCAGTGATTTGTTGGGCTACTTCTTGCATCGCCTATTTGCCCTTCGACCGTTCATGAGCCAAGATTCCCAGCACGAGGGCACGCAGTTTGGGCTCGGCAGAGTTGGCCACAGCGATGATCTCTTCGACATTTGCGGGCTCGAGGCAGTCGGGTAAACACATGTCGGTTACCACCGACAGGCCGAACACCCGCATGCCACTATGTACGGCGACGATTACCTCTGGCACGGTCGACATTCCGACGACGTCGGCACCGATTTGCCGCAGAAATCGATATTCGGCCCGAGTTTCCAGATTCGGCCCGGTCACTGCCACCATCACCCCGCGTTGCACGGGGAAATCTTCCCGACGGGCAATCGCTTGGCCGGCGGCAATTAATTCAGGTGTGTAAGGTGCGCTCATGTCGGGAAATCTAGATCCCAGACGGTCGTCGTTGATACCGACCAAAGGATTGTCACCCATGAGGTTGATCTGATCGTCGATGATCATCACATCGCCAGGAACGTAATAAGGATTCAATCCCCCCACGGCATGCGTCACAATCAACAGGTCTGAACCCAGCGACTTCATCACTCGCACGGGTAGCGTGATCTGTTGGAGGGGATAGCCTTCGTACTGATGAAAGCGGCCCTCCATCGCCATGACGGGGAGTCCTTCTAACATGCCGCAAACCAGACGTCCCCGGTGACTGACTGCTGTTGAGCGGGGAAAGTGGGGGATTTTTTCATAATCAATCACCACCGCTTTTTCAATTCGATCGGCAAACCCACCCAGCCCCGTGCCCAGGATTATCCCCGCACGCGGAGTCAGGTCCCATTGCTCCCGAATCGCCTCAGCTGCCGCTTGGGCCTGATCGTATAGTTCTAACATGTTGTAAATATCATTCTGATAGAAACAATGTGATGTAATTAAAAGCAAACGAAGTGCGAGACCAAAATTGGTGGGTAAGTGAATAGGTCAGGTCTCGTCTCACTTGCTCACCCTCCACCTAATACCCAGTCGAACTTTCGGCTTGGTGACCCCGTTCTCCTTGGGCAATGGCCAGGGTGCCGCTGGTACCTAAGCGACTGGCTCCTAATTCTACGAATCGCCGTGCATCGGCATAATTTCGAATCCCGCCAGAGGCCTTCACCTGTACTTTGTCACTCGTATGCTGGCACATCAGACGAATGTCATGCTCGGTGGCACCTGTCGCCTGGAGTGATCCATCCGCATTCTTTACAAAGCCAAAACCGGTGGACGTCTTCACAAAAGCTGCTCCTACTTCTTCGCAAATCTCACACAACTTGATTTTGAGTGCATCCTCGGGGAGCAGTCCTGTTTCGAAGATGACCTTGGTAATCACTCCTTCGGCAGATGCTGCTTCTACCACTGCGGAGATGTCGGATTTCACAAAGGCCCAATCCTGCTGCAGTACCCGACCGATGTTGACGACCATATCAACTTCGCTGGCGCCCAACTGACAGGCGATCTCCGTTTCGCGAACTTTCGCACCGGTCATAGTTCCCCCGTGCGGAAAACCGATCACCGTGCTCGGAACAACGCTCGAACCAGCGAGCAATTCACTCGCTAGGGGAACCATCGCTGGCTTGACGCAAACGCTTGCCGTTCCTACCTCGATACACATCGAGCAGGCTTCTCGGAGATCTTCATCGGTTTGTGTTGGACTCAACACGGCATGGTCAATTAGGGCGACAACTGATTGAGACATTTTGGATTCTCGAGGAACAAAGGACAATTAATGAAGCGATCCGCTTCGCCTCGAAGGGCTCGACGTCGCGTCGCGGCTAACAATTACTCCCGACTACGGGCAACTGACCACGGACTATAATCTTAATATCTAAAGTGCTTAATCTTTTCGCCTTTTTCACCGATCTCGGTGAGAGATTCGATGCCAATTTCCAAGTGAACGTCAGACCATTTCGTATCGACTTTAACATCGCTTACCTGGGTCTTAATGCCATGTTCGGACATTGGCAAATCCGACACGAGCAACAATGCTCCTCGGGATATTTCGTTCTTATGGCCCACAATAAAAAGTGTAGCGACTTCCATGTCGATTGCGATGGGTGTGTACTCCACGAGCCTGGCCTTGAAGTTTTCATCATGCTCCCAGACTCGTCGGTTCGTGGTGTAAATCACCCCTGTGCGATAATCAAGTTTGCGCTCCACTAGTTTGTCTGACACAAACTTATGTAACTTGAATGATGGTAGGGCAGGGACCAGCTTTGGCAGATAGTCGTCGGAAGTTCCCTCACCTCGTATCGCACCAATCGGCAGAATGAAATTGCCGATTTCAGTGGAGGTCTTGAGCCCACCACATTTGCCAAGAAACAACACCGCCTCGGGATGATAGGCCGTAAGTAAGTCCATCACAGTCGCTGCATTTGGCGAACCAATGCCAAAATTGACGATTGTCAATCCATCTTCATTTGTCGCCGCCTGCATGGGGCGGTCTTCACCGTGCACTTCACAATCAAATTTCTTAGCGAACTTGCTTACATAGGTACGGAAATTTGTCAGCAAGACATAATCACCAAACTTTTCGAGAGGCATCCCGGTGTAACGGGGGAGCCAATCTCTCGCGAGATCTAGTTTCGTGACCATTTTTATGCTGAATCCTTCCTGTTTCTCACTGCGGGATTTTTAGTAGGCTATTTTTTCCGGGCTTGCTTGCCACAAGGCAAATAATTCACGGCATTCTTCCAGCAACAAACCATCGATCAATCTAACGTGGCTGCCACCAATCCGCAGTAGCTCAGCTGCAGGCATCTGAAGCTCGTTGAAGCCAGCAGTGTCGGCGTCAGCAATCGTGGCTCCATAGTACACGGTTCCCACGCGGGCCCAATGCAGAGCGGCCATGCACATCGGACAAGGTTCGCAGGTGGTCGCTACAATGGCATCAGTCAGAAAAATATTATCGATCGTCTTGCAGCCAACTCGAATAGCATTTACTTCGGCATGAGCGGTGATGTCCGTAGTCATGACGACCGTGTTATGTGCCCGCGCGATAACCTCGTCGCCGATAGCAATTGCACAACCAAAAGGACTCTGGCCGTGTGCAATTCCTTCACGACAGGTGTCGATGGCAATTCGCATCAATTCAGCGGGTTCGATCATGGTTTGCACAATAATCTGGAAGGATGATATAACTCCGTTGTCTACTCGTGACAGGAGGGCGATACATCTAGATTAGCAGAGTTGGCAATGCGTCGCCTAGCGAAAATCCTTAACGGCATAGGTAGCTTCCGCAATTATTGGGTAAATCTCCAAGCGACTTTATCAAAAATCGTCCGCAACTTTCCCTTCGGCGATGGCATAGGCCGTCGCATGGCTGCGGCAGTGGGAAATGCTGATATGCATTTTTACGATGCCAGACTTCTCGAATACTTCGCGTGCTCCCCCACAAAGCGCGATCGTGGGCGCACCACCAGGCTGGTTGCGGATTTCAATATCTCTCCAACTAATTCCGCGACGCCATCCCGTGCCAAGCGCTTTGAGTACTGCTTCCTTCGCAGCCCACCGACCTGCGTAGTGCTGTGTTGCCGCCTTCTTAGTAGAGCAGTAGGCAATCTCGTGGGACGTATAGACACGGTTGATAAACAACTCGCCATGGCGCTCGATCATTTGCGCTATTCGCAAGCACTCAATGATGTCTGTGCCGATGCCTAAGATTTGAAGTGCCACGGCTAATATCCCTTGAGTCCACAAGCTTCTTGGGCACGCGAAAGGACCTCGGCTGCTTTCCGTCGGGCTGTCGTTGCACCCTTGGTAAGGATGTCTCTCACATCATCGGGTCGTTGCTGCCAATCATTGCGTCGTGAACGTGCCTCAGCAAAAAAGTTTTCCGCGGCTTCGGCGAGCTTTTTCTTTACGTCTCCGTAACCAAAACCGCCGCGTTGGTAAAGAGCTGCCAGCTCTTCACGATCACTTTCAGTTGCTACTAGTGAATAGAGCTGATATAGGACGTCGCTCTGAGGCTCTTTAGGTTCATCCATCGGGCGCGAGTCTGTGGCGATTCGCATGATCTGCTTCTTTTGCACTTTGGCGTCTTCGAATACTGCTAAGGTGTTGTTGTAACTCTTCGACATCTTTTCGCCATCAGTCCCTGGGACTCGAGCAGAACTGTCGAGCACCTTGGCCTTGGGCAGTACGAAAACTTCTCCGAAGTGATGGTTGAAACTACCTGCGATGTCACGGCATACTTCGATATGTTGCACTTGATCTTCACCGACCGGCACAGTATCGCTGTCGTAAGCTAGAATGTCTGCAGCCTGCAATACCGGATAGGCGAACAACCCTGCGTCGGCAGTGAGCCCCTTGGCCTTCTTGTCCTTGTAGGCGTGGCAGCGTTCCAAAAGTCCCATCGGAGTGCCGGTCATGAGCAGCCAGCACAGCTCACTCACCTCAGGCACAGCCGATTGCACAAACAAGACAGCCTGATTGGGATCAAGTCCCAAAGCCAGTAAATCCATAGCCGCATCCAGTGAGTACTGGGCAAGCAATTGTTTGTCGCGCACCGTCGTCAAGGCATGCAAATTGGCAATGAAATAGTAAGCCTGATCCGCGTCCTGCAAGGCAATGTATTGCACAATTGCACCGAAATAATTTCCCCAATGGGGACGACCGGTAGGCTGGATTCCGCTCAAAACGCGCATAAAGTGAGTGATTTGTGGTTAGTGGTTAGTGGAACGCCGCGACCCAACGAGTCGCCGCTGCATCATTCGGTGTTCATGGTTCCGACGACCTCGCGCACACTTGTAGCACCCAGTTCGTCAATTGCCCCGGGAAGTGCATCCAGCACTTCCATTGATGCCGATGGATTATAGAAGTTCACCGTGCCGAGTTGAACCGCCATTGCACCAGCCACAAGAAACTCCATCACATCTTCGATAGTGGCGATCCCTCCGATCCCAATGATAGGGGTTTCGGTTGCTTGGGCTGCCTGATACACGGCCCGCAAAGCGATAGGTTTGATTGCAGGACCGCTGAGCCCCCCCACGACATTTCCCAGCATCGGGCGCCTTCGCCGCCAGTCTACGGCCATTCCTTGACAGGTATTGATGAGTGAAATCGCATCTGCTCCTCCCTCTGAAGCAGCGCGGGCCATTTCCGCGATACTGGTCACATTGGGAGTGAGCTTGGCAATAATCGGGTGAGACGAATTCTGGCGACACTCTTTGACGACCCGTTCACACATCTTGGTGTCCGTTCCGAAATCAACTCCTCCGCTCACATTTGGACACGAGATATTAAGTTCTACCGCCGCGATCGCATCTTCTGCGGACAGCCGAGCTGCCATTTCGACAAACTCTTCATGGGTCCGACCCGCGATACTCACCACGATGGCAGTATTCAGTGAGGTTAAATAGGGCAAATGGTGGATGATGAACTGGTCGATACCATCGTTATCCAGCCCGATAGAATTTAGCATCCCTGAGGGAGTTTCAATTGTACGCCAGGGGGCATTCCCTTTCCGCGGCAGCTTCGTAATAGTCTTAGGCACTATCCCCCCGAGACGAGCGAGATCAACCAGAGACTCCATTTCTCGTGCATAGCCAAAAGTCCCTGAGGCAACCAGGATGGGGTTGGCCAGCATCAGTCGTCCCAGACTCACCTGCAAATCGGCTTGTTGCGGAGATGGTGGACTTGTGAGTGTCGGGAACTGTTCAGGCATGGCGGATATTCAAGAGGGGAATTTGGGAACGAACCGGTCAGTTTATCCTACCAGATTCCACATGCCTCTGCTCCAGGCCCTATCGAGAGATTATTGCGACATTCCCATAGCTTCAGAATGAATGAACAAAGTCCAATACCCAATGACCAAAATAGTATGCATACGGCCCAGGAGTTGGTCTTTGGGACTTCGTCTTTAGTCATTCAGGTACTCTTAGTACGTACCGGTAGCGCAGCTCCAACGTTTGGCACATTCGCGAAGCGAACTCTGCCAACGAGCCTAGATAATCCCGCCGTGTACGCTATAGGGCGTCAGGTGAGAAGGTTGATCGAGAAACCAGATGCGCTCCCATTCATCGAGCATAGCGCGTAGGTTCTCTGATGTGTTAATCAACTGCTGCGACCTCCGAGTCGGATCTGCCGAGTAGATCGGCAGCAGACAACCTGAATTGCCAGCCAACATACAGACAGTTGCCAGTACTAAGAGCCATTTACGCATGGGCGTAGCTCCTCCTTGAGCATCGAAGCGAGTCCCAACAGCGCATGCAATTGGGTTGAACGCTTCCCATTAATTTGACAGTGATTCCAAGCCCGAGCGGACCCCGAATTGCTGCCAGTCCCACAAAAAACCAGTGAAAAGTTTGTGACAAACGTTACATCGCACAACCCGCTTACTCCGCTGCGAGTCGTCCTCAAGCCGTTTGTCTGGTAGAAAAGTCGAGTAAGAGTAGCAATCTCCATTTTCCGCGCCGAGAGCAGATTTCACTCCGCCCATCTGAATTCCCTGCAGTCGCGAGATTCGCGCGCAGGCAAGGCGTTAGCTGCCAGTGATTTGGTTTCCAACAGAGATATAGCTAGCAGCTAGGTGCCAGCTTTCGGAACGTAACTTGTTGGCGGGGAAAGAGTTTCGTGATTTGAACCAATCGGTGGAGCAGCACCAGTGGCTGCTCGGTGGGCCGCTTCTGCGGCGGCATTGGCTTGGCGCTCGAGTTCGTGAACTCGTTCTTCCATCTCTTTGCCAGGCTTGAAGGTCACAACAAACTTCTCGGGAACAAATACTTTTTCGCCGGTGCGGGGATTCCTTGCTTTGCGAGCAGCACGCCGTTTGACTTCAAAAACTCCAAAATTCCGCAGTTCAATTCGTCGGTCTTCGACGAGCGTCTCGACGATGGCGTCGAATGTCTTTTGGACAATTTCCTTCGTCTTCAATTGAGTCAGGCCAATTTCTTCAGAAATGGTCCTTACGATCTCTTTCTTGGTCACGACGAGATCCTCCGCGAATAGCCCTTGTTAGGGATCCAAAAGGTGCATCAACAGATGAGCTAAGTCTATTAAGTGAAAAATCTTCACTTGCCCCAAGTGTAATTGGCGCAAGGCTTAGTGTCAAGGTTTTCGCAAGTCGGTGAAGAACTTACGACACGGCCCCCAGCTGGGGACCAGCCTAAAATCGACCTGAATTAGACATCAAATTGTCAAAGATCAACCAGTAAATGGCGTTGAAACTGCTCAACCATCCCCAGGTAGCTATCTAACTGAGAATACGCAATTTACCCGTCCATCCACGTGGAATGCTTACCCATAGATCGGCGTTCGAACCGGCAAACTTGAACTATTCCCTACACTTTGACAACTGCCCAGTTCACACGTTAAACACCGCAGCCTGCTCTTGAATCTGCTCAAGCTGATACAGTTTCCCTTTACCACTACCGGGGCACGACTCGCAGGTTTCTGCCCAGGCTTCGGGCGACTTGAGATTCGAGTTCCAGAATGGCCACGTGCGGCATTGTCGGGGACGTTCGCTGTAGACATTGCACTTGCAAGTTTGATTGTCGAAAAAGACGCAGTCGCCGTTGGCGAACTCCACCAAACTGCGGCGGATCCCAATCTGACGAACATACTTCGCTTCAAATTTATCGACTTTCATTCCCAGAAGCGCAGCCAAGGCATCGATCTCCTGCTGATTGACCCAGACATAGCCGGGGGCACCAGTGCAGCAGTCGCCGCACCCCGTGCATGTAAATCGTAGCCCCTCTTTGTACCAAGGTTCTTTAGCCGCGGCGTGTTTGTTCTTCGTAGATTTGGCCATTCGAGAAAATTGATTGTGAGATTAGCAGGCGGGAGTCGCCAGCAAATTTTCCAATGCGGCAAGGGTTGAATCGATCTCTTCGATGCTCGTTGCCCAACCAGGACTGAGCCGCAACGTACCTCCGTCAGCCAGGGTGCCCAGTGCGCGGTGCATGCGCGGTGCGCAGTGAAGTCCAGCACGGCATTCCACGCCAGCTGACATTTCCAGCATTGCGGACAATTCCTGTGGATCATAACCCTCAATCGTCAGACTGACCACACTCGTGCGAGGTTTTTCGACGGGAGGTCCATGAATGGTGACGCTCGGGAGTGATTCTAAACCATCAATGAGTCTTTTCGTGAGGGTCTGATGATGGTGTTGCACTGCTGATAAGCCCTGTTTTTGAAGATGCTCAGTCGCCGCTGCCAGTCCAGCCAGTCCGGGCAAATTCAGGTTTCCCGCCTCAAATCGCTGGGGTAGTTCTTGAGGATGCCTCTCGTCTTCACTCGACGTTCCCGTTCCCCCGCGTCGCAAGGGCCGAAGTTCGCCGAGGACGCGCTCTCCCAAGCAAAGTACACCCGTACCCAAGGGTCCAAGCAACCCCTTATGACCTGGAGCTGCAATCACATCTGCCTGGAAATCTTTCAGGTCAACAGGAATGTGCCCCAAAGTCTGAGCGGCATCCACCAGTAAAAACGCGCCATGAGAACGCACGACCGCGCCGATTTCTGCCATAGGCTGGATAGCACCAGTCACATTGGAAGCATGAATCACTACCACAAGTCGTGTATTTGGACGAAGTGCCAGACGTATTTCCTCCAGTGAGACATACCCCACAGAATCGCAAGGGACGTAGCTCACTTCGATTCCACCTTCATCGGCTAAAAAATTCAGGGGTCGCAGAACGGAGTTATGCTCGCATTCTGTGGTGACGACGTGGTCACCGGCACGGAGAATTCCCATTATTGCCATGTTGAGTGAATCCGTACCGCTGGCCGTGAAGACGACTCGATCGGAATTCTGGACGCCGACGAGCTCTGCAACTCCACGCCGTGCTCGTTCGACCAAGCGTTGAGCCTGCTCGGCGGTGCGATAACTACTTCGCCCATGGGCGACCCCGAGGGCACGCTGATAATGATCGACTGCCTCATAAACGCAATCAGGCTTAGGCCAACTCGTGGCGGCATTGTCTAAATAGATGCGGCGTCGACTTGAGGGGGTTGCTGCAATGGATTCCACGTTTAGCCACCAATCTGATACATGGCCCGCTCGGGTTTCACAAAGTCTACTCCTCCCACACCATGAGCAGGCTGTTTGTGCCAGATACAGTCGCGGACCAGCGCGCGAATTTGATCATCGCTACCACCCTCTCGCAGGAGAGTCCGCGCATCCCATTCCCTGGTGGAAAACAAACAGTTACGCACTTTCCCCTCCGCTGTAATCCTCAGTCGATTGCAGTTCGAGCAGAAGGGCTCGCTGATGGGATTAATAAAACCAATCCGCCCCCGCCCATCGGCAAAATGAAAATCGACGGCCGGTTGGCTCGGATCGAGACGCGCGCTCGGCAGGAGTGGACAGAACTCTGATTCCAACACTTGTCGGATCTCTTGGCTCGTGAGCACTTGCTCACTTTCCCAGTGATTGTCGGCATCGAGAGGCATGAATTCTATGAAACGCAGCTCAAAATCGTGCTCACGTGCGAACTCTGCCAGGGGAACAATCTCCGCTTCTGTAAGTCCACGGATCGCAATCGCATTGAGTCGTATCTCCGAGAATCCTGCCGCTCTTGCCGCAAAGATGCCCTTCAGTACACGGTTGAGACCACTACGACGTGAGATTCTCTCAAATGTCTCCTCACTTAGGGAGTCGAGGCTCACGTTGAGTCGCTCGAGGCCTGCTGCTTTTAATTCAGCCGCTTGCTCGGCGAGCAAAATGCCATTGGTGGTGAGTGCCAAATCGTCGAGCCCCTTGATGCGGGCAAGCCTTGCCACCAGGCTTGGCAGTTCACTTCGCACCAGAGGTTCTCCCCCTGTAAGGCGAATCTTACGAATGCCGAGGGTGACAGCCACTCGGACAAATCGTTCGATCTCTTCGAAGGTGAGCAGTTCTTCCCTCGGGCGAAAATTGACGTTCTCCAACGGCATGCAATAGAAGCAGCGGATATTGCAACGATCAGTCACGCTCACCCGCAGCGAGGTGTGGACGCGACCCAACGTGTCAATCAAGGGACCCCCGGCATCGGACTCAATTGTGTTCAAGATAGGCAGGGTCGTGTTCATTGGTTCGCTGCTGCAGCATCTGGCGAGAGTTTCTTTGCAGGTTCGGGATGGATCCAACTGCTAGATCCATCTGCCCAGTGTTCTTCTTTCCAGATTGGTACTCGGGACTTAAGGGTGTCGATCAACCATTCACCAGCGGCAAACGCCGCGCGCCGATGAGGGCTTGCAACAACGATGGCAACGCTTGCCTCGCCGAGCGGCACCTTTCCGACCCGATGCACGATAAAACATTCATCAATTTGCCAACGCTGGCGGGCCTCAGTTTCCAAAAGCTCTAGTTCGCGTTCGGCCATTTCATGATAGGCCTCGTAACGCAATTCGGTGGTTTCGCGACCAGCAGTATGCTGGCGGGTTACCCCAAGAAACAAGAGTACCGCACCAGAAGCAGGACTTTGCGCCTGCTGCACCAGTGTCTCGCTGTCGATGCGTTTTGTGGTGAGCTGAATCATTATTTCTCGTGTCTAACCGCCACTCACTGGAGGGATGCAGGCGATCTCTGCGGTAGCTGGAATGGGAGTGGATGCGTCTGCATATTCTGCGTCGATCGCAAACAGAGCCTGGGAAAGCAAGATGGCGAGCTGGGGATATTCAACTTCCAGGGCACTTCGCAAGTCGCTCACCCTTGCCGGCTCAGCAAGTTCCACGATCACCTCTGCAGCCCCCACCGCCTCGCGGGCTGCCGCAAACATTTTCACCTTTACTTTCATGTTACCACCAGATCTCGGCTGGGGCTATCGAGGAGATGCCGAAGTTCGGGCATTAATCCGTAAGCCAATGCGAGGATTTTCACTGGGTGGATGGTTGGCTTTGTCGTGCTTTGCTCCATTTGGATCTTGCATGTGCTGCACTCCGTAGTCCCTGCTGTAAAGTGGCCTGTGCGCATCGCGGTAATCAGAGGCAAGCCAGCTCGCAGACTTTCGCGGTAGTTCTCCCTTTGAAATCCGTACATTCCAGCAATCCCGCTACATCCTTTCTCGATATGTTGGATATCGATGCCGGGAATCAGTCTCAATAAGTGGGGAGTTGGTGTGCCAATCCCCAAGGCTTTTAGATGACATGGAACATGGTAGCCAAGTGAATTTTCTAGCCTGTCGAAATTCAAAAGTAACTTTCCCTTCTGATGAAGTCGCCAGAGATAATGGCAGGCTTCATACGTGTTCTGTGAAACCATTACGGCATCTTGATCATCAGGCAGAAGTTGCAAATACTCGTGAGTCAACGCTAGAACTGCAGACGGCTCCGTCGCGACGATGGTGTATCCTTGGCGAATTGCCTCGGCCATCAAAGCCACATTTTCCTCAGCAACTTTGCGTGCCAGGCTTAGCTTGCCTTGAGCGATGGCAGGCATGCCAGACTCGTGTTGCCGAGGAGGGACGTACACTGGTACTCCATTGTGCTCCAGGACTGCCACAAACGCCTCGGCCAGTTGATTGTCGCAATAGTTGGCGTAGGTATCAACGAAATAAAGAACTTTCTCCAATCCATGCTTTTCGGGCAATTGGATGACCTGTTGAGAAGTAGATTGGAGGTACGAAGATTGCCTAAAGCGAGGTAGCTTTCGATGGCGTGATATACCCAACACTTTTTCAATCACCCACCGGGCGAATTGATTGCCTACCGCCCAGTTTGCAATCCGCTCATATCGCGAACCATAGTAGCAGAGTTTGTCTACATGACTCATGAACCAGTTGTGTAAAGATTCCCCGTTCGTTGCCAGATAGGAGGCTTTTGCCTCGACCATAAGTTTGGGAATGTTCACATTTGCTGGACACTCAAGCCGACACATGTGGCAGTGGACACATAAATCTGCGATCTCTTTACACGCACTTTCGAGTAGAATATCGGAGGGTAGTTCGCCCGTCAGGACACCCCTGGCCAGATTTGCCTTCGCGCGAGGTGAAGCCTCTTCGCGAGGAGCAAACCGAAAGATGGGGCACATCCGTGAGTCTTCCGAGGAGGTGCGGCATGCTCCACAACCGTTGCAAGTTCGGGCAGCGTGGGCCATTTCTTCTGGTTGCCAGGCCAATTGCAGTTCGATTCGTGGCGGCTTGGGTGAGTCTTCCGCCGGTGTATCCGATGCCGGTGTGAAAACCGAATCCAATAACGGATAACGCACATGCCGTAGATTGCTGGTCAAACCGCGAACCTCTGTGGGAACGATCTTTCCGGGATTCAGCAGATAGTTTGGATCGAAGAGTTGCTTCACTTCCCGAAATGCGGATGCCAAGGGTCCGAATTGTCGGGCAACGAACGGCGTGCGACTTAGTCCATCGCCGTGCTCGCCGCTGATCGTGCCCCCCACGCGCCACACTTCTTCATAAAGTTGATCTGCCAGAAGATCCATCCTGCTGATGTCCTCTGAGTTGGCAAGATCGAGAAAAGGACGAAAATGCAATTGGCCATGTCCCACATGTCCAAAAAGTGAAGTCGTTGTCTGCTCTTGCCTGAAGATTTGCTGCGCTCGGGGCAAGAACTCGGGCAAGCTCTCCGGTGGGACGGCTATGTCTTCTACAAAGGGTAACGGTCGGGTAAGTCCTCTCAAGCGGTACAACGTGGGAGTGTAATGCCGGGCAAGTTGCCATAAAAGTTCGTGATCGAGACTGTCGGCCGCTATGTATGCTCCCGCAGCTAGCCGCAATTTGTCTTTCACCAGAGCGACCGTCTGGGCAAGCCGTGCATAGACTTCATCCAAGGTGTCTGCCTGGAATTCAACCAGGAGTACTGCCTCAGCTTCGACGGGAATGAGAAACTCATAGCGGGGGTCGCTCTCTCGGGCAATGCTCAAGTGGCGGCGGTCCATAAGATCGCAGGCACTTGGCCCCAGTTCTGCCAGTTCGAGTGTGGCGTGTGCTGCTTTATCCAGAGATTCGAAATAAAGCAACACACTACTCGCGTGCTCCGGCAGGGGCAGTGTTTTGAGTGTGACTTCAGTGACCAGTCCCAGAGTTCCTTCGCTGCCGACCATCAACTTTGCCAGATCGAGTTGTGAACCACCGAAATCAGGGTGCCGCAATTCGCCGAGTTGGTATCCACTACAATTCACTCGACTTTTGGGCAAATGGGTACGCAACGCCTCGTCATTTTCCTCTAGGATCTCCGAGAGACTAGCGACTAATTGCTCCGCCTCGGTTTCGGGCTCCTTCAAAGGAACATCATGTCTGGCGAATTCCCTAACCTGGCCATCGGCCATGACAACCTGCATTGACTCAACATAGCGTCGAGTTGATCCAACCACAGGCCAATGGCTTCCCGAAGCATCGAGCGCGACCATGCTGCCAATGGTCGTTACTTGTTTGGTGGCGGGGTCTGGTCCGAAATATTTTCCTCGACCAGCGAGGTGGCGGTTGAGATCGTCGAGAACAACGCCTGCTTCAACTCGCACGGTGTCTTCGCCCACTTTCAGCACTCTGTGCAGGTAGCGAGAAAAATCCACCACCAGCCCACGGCCTAAGGCACCTCCAGCGAGTCCCGAACCACTCCCCCGAGCATGAAGTGAAATCTCGTTGGCAGCAGCATACCGCACGGTCGCTACGACATCGTCCACACTGCGTGGCCGCACAACGCCGAGTGGAGGGATTTCGTAAATGCTCCCGTCGCTAGCATAGAGCTGCACGAAGAGATCGTCGCAATGGACGTCGCCCGCAATCTGCCCCCGCAAATCTTCTTGGATCCGCTGCCTTTCGACTTCCATGGTGCGTGATACCTATTGAATTGCGGGTTGGTTCGGGTGCGAACTCGAGGGAGGTTCGGTCACTTATACAGGAGGCGCCGCATGCCGTTGTGTTTCGGCAAGTCGTGCCTGAAGTTGCCGATAGCGCTCATGCGTTTCCAGGTCGAAGTTTCCATGGGAATCCATCTCCGCCACTCCGCGATATTGGGCCTGGCACCGGTAGCACATCAGTGCATCTCCGACCAATGTGTATAGCAGCACGTCAACGAGAGCCGTGGCAAACAGGATTCCGAATGTCCAGGGCAAGTTGGCGTAGTACCAGGCAATCGAGCTCCCCACGATTCCTATGGCTACGATGAGCACACCCAGACGCTGAGGAAAATCCTTGCGGACAAACAGGTCGGTACTGGGACAGACCAAACATCGCCGTACTCGATTTTCCTCCACCGCGTCGGTCGGCACTGTGAGTTGCTGCTGGCAATGGGGACATGTTAGTTCTCGAGTCGCGGCATCGAAGTTGGACCGCACCGGGGCTGCGCAGGCTGGGCACGCGTAAGTCACATTCACGGCAATTCTCTTCCTAGGGTTGGTCGCTAAACCGCACGTCGGCGGTATTCCTCATTATAGAGGAAAGAGCGACTGGGCAGACAGTAGCAGAGCCATGGTTTCACCGACAAACGTGCCGATGACCGCAACGTAAAGAATCCCCGTCGCGCTCTGGGTATTGGGAATTTTGAGCGTCTGCCACGCCATCCAGGCCAGCACGGCGACCCCCACGAGCCCAAACGACCATCGCAACAGGAGAAACAGCCACCATTGTGTTGAGATTTCTTGAGCGTATTCCAGTTCGCCCCAAAGGCTGAGCGCGGAGAAAATCATTTGAAGCGCGACGGCCACTCCCATTGCCAGGATCAGTCGCCGCAGTGGGGCAAGTTCCATCGTGGGGGTATTCAGATACCAATGCCCTAACAACATCGCGGCCATCGTCATGCCCAGGAGTAAGCCGGATGTCGATGTCGCGACAAGAGCAGCGCCGGTGGCAAACATAAAATCGGGCGACGGAAATATTTCGTGGCTGCTATCGTGGTAGAGATCGGAATAATTCTGCCTGAAACTAATATCCTGTCGTTTCACTTGATGAATCTGAGTAACTTGAGAAAGCGCTCCTGCTAAACTTGCCAGCAAAACGGTCCCAAGCAGCACCTTGCCGGCTAGAGGCATTTCGTACAGCCAAAACACCGAACCTACGTAACTTAGCACAGCGGCTGCCAAGCAAAACCAGAAAACACCTGGAACAGCCGCATAACTCACCATTGCTGCAAGTGTCGCCAGCCCTAACGTCACATACATGTGATTGCGAAAGTAACCGCTGGTAACTTGGCGAGACGAGGTGATTGCCATCCCAGCGGCCAGCCCGAAACAGAGTCGCAGCAGGAATTGAATGAGCAAATTCATTGAGCTACGAGTCGCAAAAAATTGAACATAGCACTCAGCCGGAGGCACACTTGCCTCCGGGACATCACAGAGAGGGGTTCCCGGAGGCAGGTGTGCCTCCGGCTAGTACAATCATCGCCGATCACCATAGATGAGTGTCATCACCTCCGAGCGACTCGAGAGATTCGTGCGGAACAGGCCCTTCATCGCCGAAGTCACGCACATGCTCTCCGGCTTGCGAATGCCGCGGATCGCCATGCAGGAGTGCGATGCCTCGATCACCACGGCGACTCCTTTGACTTCCAATTCCTGAATCAACAGGTCAGCAATCTGCTCGGTCATGCGTTCTTGCACCTGGGGACGATGAGAGACTTCCTCGACCACTCGGGCCAACTTGCTCAGTCCGACCACTTTGCCATTTGGCACATAGCCGATATGTGCCTTGCCGATGAAGGGGAGCATATGATGCTCGCACATGCTGTTGAAAGCGATGTCTTTCACCAGCACCATTTCATCGTATTTCTCGGTGAAGAACTTCTGCAAATGGATCTTGGGGTCCGTATGCAAGCCGCTGAATAATTCGGCGTACATGCGGGCCACCCTCGCCGGAGTCTCCCGCAAACCCTCACGCTCAGGGTCTTCTCCCACTGCTGAGAGGATCTCGCGGACAGCTCGTTCGATGCGAGGCAAATCTACCACAGAGGACTCGCAAGTGAAGTCTTCGTCGGTCACGCAGTTAGAGATGGAGGTACTCATGATGATTCTACCCGAAAGATCAAACGGCCTACAAAACCTTGATGGTATGTTCCCAGCAGGGAAATCGTCAACTAACTGTTGCACTTAACAAGCTTCAGTTAGAGCTGAAAGGGGGGAGCGTGTTGAATAATCTCCGGTGGCGTGCCGACCGCCCGGGGTTTGCTGACTCGAGTGCTGTCAGCAATAAGGTTGCTCTTTTGTCGATATCACATTCGCCCAATAAATCGCGTTTTTCTTGAAAGTCCATCGGCAAGGCAAAACTAACCAAATCGGTGAGCACCCCCAGAGGAATTTCTGAGGCCAAGATTTCCTTCAAGGCCTTATCCATCGATTTTCCTTGCGGAAGGAAATCTTGAAATTGTCTAGTGAGCATCGCTTGGAGATCAGAACGCTTATCGTCGTTGCCCGCCTTGTAGAAGTCGTCGAGCAAAGTGACCTCTGCTTGACGAAAGCTTCGCGTTGAGGGTAATTCGCGCTCAATGCGTATCCGCCGCATACCCAGCAGTAAAATATTGTACTCACCGTTATCAGTCCGTTGGTGCGTAACGACTTTTCCTAGGCAAGCGTGTGGCAAGAGCGGTGGATTACCCTCATAGTCGGATTCCCAACCGGGGGCAAAAAGACACATCGCGATCAAGCCGTCGCTATCCAGGGCATCGTTCAACAGATCTCGATATCGTGGTTCAAAAATTCGCAATGGCTGAATGACATGAGGAAACATGATCAAGTCCGGCAGCGGAAACAATCGCACCGTCCCTTTGAAACGAGTCTCGTCAAAAACCAGGTCTTCTGCATTCCAAGGAACCATAGTGCTTACTTCTTTCGCGGGATTATTGCTACAGGATGAAAATGCTCTGTCAGGCTTTCGTCGCTGAAGGCTGTAAATGTATCTCAGGAATCAAATCCGGGACAATCTCAAGTTGGGGGTACTCCTCGTCGCTAGCCAAAACTTCCGCAAAACACTCGGCATACTGCTTGCGGAAGGCATCCAAGTCGAGCCCCATATAAATCGCAGGATATTCGTTCAGGTAGTTAAGGCTGGTAAGGTAAACCTTCTTCGCTCCGCGAATATTTCCGTTTCCGAAATGATGCAGGGCAACGGCCACCTGAATCAACCCCTGATAAAACTTGCGGGCAGGGCCCCGATACTCGGTCCACAATTCCTCCCAGGTTTCGTGCGCCTCGAAGAAATCGCAGACATTGAAATGCTCGATTCCGGCCAGATAGAGCGGATCGTAGCTATGACAATCGCTGGCTATCTCGTCGGCCATGTGTTCTCCGCAGGTGGGATGATGCGAGGGAGGGCGTACTACGAGTGATTATATGCGAGTTTTTGCTTCAGGGCCAACCGGGAGAGGTAATCTTTCTCAAGACTAGTAACGTTTGGTACTCGCTCTTTTGCCCAATCCTTGACAGTTCCCGCAGTGAACGGAAAATGAAGCCACGCTTCAAGGAAATCGGAGCAAAGCATTCTTGCACCGATATTTTCCGGAAAAGTACCATTTTTCTCGCTTTTTTTGCCAAGGTAGCGTCCCATCCCAATTCCACCGACTGCCATGCCACCTCAACGTGTTACCAAGGCTGCTCGGCCCACCAAGGGAGCGAAAAAATCGGTCCCATCCGCTGATCTCAAGCGTCATGCTGCCAAGATCGTGAGGAAATTGAACTCCGATTATCCAAATGCCGATTGCGCCCTCGTGCATCAGACGCCTTTTCAATTACTAGTGGCCACGATTCTCTCAGCCCAATGTACGGACGAAAGAGTCAACATGGTCTGCAAAGACCTGTTTCGCAAATACAAAAAGCCAGCCGACTTTGCCGCGGCTCCCATCGGTGAGCTTGAAACAGCTATTAAGAGTACGGGTTTCTTCCGCAACAAAGCCAAGAACATAAAAGCCTGTAGCAAAGATTTGGTAGATAAACATAACGGCCAGGTCCCGCAAGATTTGGAGTCCCTCGTAAGCCTCGCAGGGGTCGGGCGTAAAACGGCAAATGTGGTACTTGGAACTGCTTTTGGGATCCCAACTGGTGTTGTCGTCGATACTCACGTCGGTCGGCTCAGCCTGCGGATGGGACTTACTAAACAAAAGGATGCCGTGAAGGTCGAACTGGACCTGATGCAACTCATTCCGCAAGATGAATGGATTGGCTTTTCGCATCGAATGATTCTCCACGGCCGACAGGTCTGCTCAGCTCGGAAACCAGACTGCAACAATTGTTCTTTAGAAAAGATTTGTCCAAAGATCGGAGTAAGTTCATAAGTGCCGTTTGACGCGTTGCGTCGCGGCTAACCACCAACCCCTAACCACCAACGACTCGCAATGATTCTCTCAGGCCAAGAAATCCTTCGTCGCATGGGCGATGACATCGACATCGATCCATTCGATCCTGCGAAGATCAACCCAAACAGCTATAATCTAACTCTCCACGATGAATTGATGGTCTATGAGGAAGTGGTGCTCGACATGGCCAAGGCGAATCGCGTTCGCCGGATCGAGATTCCCAAAGAGGGGATCGTGCTGAGCCCCAACCAACTCTACCTGGGCCGCACGGTAGAGCGGACCCAGACCCACAATCTCGTGCCCCAGATCGAAGGCCGCTCGTCAGTCGGTCGGCTCGGGTTGTTCGTGCATGTGACGGCTGGCTTCGGTGACGTTGGTTTCGAGGGTTATTGGACTCTCGAAATGTTTGCCGTCCAACCGGTACGGATCTACGCCGGGACAGAAATCTGTCAAATCATCTACCATGAACTCACCGGCCCGATTGAAGAGTATTGCTCAAAGTACCAGTACAACCACGATATCCAGCCGAGCCTCTTGTTTGAAGAACTCGATCCCGATCGAGAGAACGACCCGCAGTTGCCTCTAAACTTCGGGTTGGAGCGGTCACACGGGTAGAGAGATTCAGGAATCAATTACTCGACGACTCGCAACTTCATTTCATCCGAATTCGCCTTCAACTCGGGGGCATACATCGCGTAGGCCTTGGTGGGTAGCGCACTGAATTGCCCAGGGATTTCTGCGTGAAGGCGGTAAGAGATGCTGTGCCGACCTCGAGCCAATCGTTGCAGGAACAGGGTGACTCGTTCGTCGCGAAGTTCAACATAAGCCCCCAGTTCATTCCGATTATATCCGCTGCGAACTTCGACAGGCTCCAGTCCTGCCGCTTTCATATCTTCGAGCAAGATGTACTCGTAGTCATTCTTGCTCTCGATCGTAAGTTCAACTTCCACTAGATCGCCGCTCTTTACCTCGGCAAGGTTCACGAGCGGAGTTCGATCGTATTTTTCCACGTCTTGCACAACTACCTGGCCACGACCGCCTGCTACCGTTGTCTGTTTGTCGGCTCGTGTGAGTTTGAAGTAATTGCGATCGACTTTGATCTCCAAACCGGCGGCCTTGATGTCATCTTCCAGCGTAAAATTCGTGAGATATCCGCTGTAATAAATGGGCGAATCTCCTTCTTTGCGAAGTTCGACAGTGTGTCTCCCCGCAGTAAGTGCAGCTCCCTCGAGCACGAGTTTGTTGTCAAACGAGAACAGGTTATCCTTGGTGATTGTGATCGACTTCTGCTCTTTTCCATCGATCCAAACTCCCAGTGTAACATTTGGCTCGACTTCGCCCGTCGCCCGCAGGTAGTCAGCAAAGGCCTCGACTACCAGGGCTGTATCACGGGTGCTGTTCCAATAGCGGGCGTGCTTGCGGTTATTGAGCAGGTATTTCACCAATCGGGGTGCAATTTCGCTCTGCGGATCTTCGGAAACGAGCAGTTTCAGATAGTACGCGTGCGCTTCATATTCACTGCCATACCAATACCACCAGGTATCACCAGGGAGCTCTAACCAGGCAGTTTGATTTTCATCGTCTTCGCGTAGGTACTGGCTGATGTTACGCAATACCATGGTCAGCTTGTCTTCATCGCTGAGTTTTTCCAGGGCAATGCCGTAGGTCGCAAGGCTGTAGACTGCCAGTTTGGTACGGTCGCGGTAAAGATATTCGCGCATCTTGTCCGAAACTTCGCTCGACTCGGGTGAAGTGGCTCCCTGTTCGGCAAGCACCATGAATACGAGTGCATCGAGGTTGTCAGCGTGGGGTTTCGAGTGGATTTTTCCCCGTTGTTCGGCGGGTAGTTTTTGCTCACTTTCGTAGTTTTCGATGAGCCGAACCTGCTCGGCCTGATAGTTGGCTAGCCAGGCGATGCCTCGATCCAACACACCGGGAACCAGGGCCACCTCATTCTGCACGGCGATCTGTAACCCATGCACGACGACAGCCGTGGTATGTGGTGTGCTTCGTTCGTTAAATCCGCTAAACCAGCCCCACCCGCCGTCGCCTAGCTGCATCTCGGTGAGTCGATTCACGCCTGCCTTGACGATCTTCGACAACTCGGCTTCGTCGAAAACCGGATTGCGGTCGAATCGCTTCCAGTCCGCCGCACGTTCACGGTCGTCACCGATTTCTTGGGAATTGAGATTCGTGCGCTTTGCCTGGATTGCTGCCAGATCGAGATTCATTCGCTTCAAGGTTTGTTGCGTGATCACTGCAGGCAGGAAGCGGTTGAGAGTTTGCTCGGTGCAGCCATAAGGATAGTCGATCAAGTAGGGCAGGGCATCCACCATCGCCCCGGCGAGGGTTGGTGTGTAGCGAATTTCGAGTCGCGTCTCTTCGGCCCGCCTCTCGCTGGGGACCGTGACCGTGAATTCTCCTGAAGTTCCTTGCGGACGGATCGTTCCCGAGTAGGACTCGATTTTGAGCATCCCATGCACAAGCACCGGGAAAGTCATCTGCATGGCGTCTGATTCTTCGTCGGTCCGTGCCGACATGCGAATCGTGACTTCTCCCTCTCGCACGGCTTTCACACGCCAATCGACTCGTTTTTCACCATCGGCGGGAATCGTGACAGTTTGCGTCATGTCTTCCGGATCGTTGATCGTGTTGCCTTCCAATTCGAGCGAGACGCGCACCTCTTTCTCTGTGGTGAGATAGTTATGCACGTTGGCCGAGAGGACGACCTCATCGGTTTCCACAAAGAATCGGGGTGCTTGCAAGCGAACAATCAAGTTCTTGCGGGTGACGACCTCCACTGAACCTTCGCCGACTTGGGTACCATGGCCCATTCCCCATGCATGGATTTTCCACGCAGTGAGATTCTCAGGCATGGGGAAATCGACCTGGGCGATCCCCTCGGCATTGGTATCCAGGGTTGCTTTCCAAAAGGCCGTATCAGCGAATTGCTGGCGGACGGTGGGCTCGACCAGTTCGGGAGTTTCGGCTGCCTCGCTTTTGGCAGCCATATCTTCGCGAATACCTCTTTGCCCTCCGCCATCCGCCATCGCCGCGGAGTTTATCGGAGCACCAAGCATGAGCGGCGTTCGGCTCTGCTCTTTCACTCTCGTTTCTCCATATCGTTTGCTATCCATTTCATCGACGACAGATTCACCAAAGATTCCCAGATTCTGCATCGTCGGCTGATCGGGCTTGATCAACACCTGGCTGTAGCCTTGAAAATTAGTCTCACCCTGCGAATTGTGATGGCGACGCCATTTCCAGAAGAACGCGCGGATGTCGGCCACGTTCGAGCCACCCGCAATGTAGTCAAGGGCCTTGTCGTAAACGGCCAGGGCCAGCGAGCCAATAAATGGTTTTCCCTCGAGATCGGTCAATTTGAGCGTAAGCCCGGCCTGCTGCCCTGGAAGGTAGACCGGTGATGACGGCACGACTTCCAGATTGAGGACTCGTTTCACGGGGGGAACAAATATTTCCTGCACAAGCGAATGGACTCGACCCCCATGCACTGTCACAGCCTCGACGTAAAAGTTTGGCGTGTCCTTGGTTGTGATTTCAACTTCAACCAACGTACTCTTGCCAGTGAGTTGAACCAGTTGGGGTGGCTGATAGATGCCGTTGGCTGGGCGGAGAAACAAGAGCACCGCAGAGCCGACGCGATTGGTGTTAATTTGCAGGGCCGCCTTCTCTCCCGGTTGATAGTCACGGCGGTCGGGAACGATCTCCAGGTCGTTGAACTCGAACTCGGCACCATTGAAATCAGGCCCTGCGATAGTAAAAAGCCTGCCCCCTTCTTCCGTGTGATTCTTGGCATCCGTCAGTTCATAACCTAGGCGAAACTGTCCAGATACTGAGGCCTTGATCGGAATGCTTGCCTGGCCGGTCTCGCCAAGATCAAGTTCCCAACGACCGACCTCCGTCTCCACCGGTTTGCCGTTTTCGTAGACGATCTTCAGCAAGCGTAATTTGCCAGAACCAGATACCGGTTTATTGGCCAACGTGCGAGCAGCCGTACTCACCGTGATCGTGTCACCCGTGCGATAATGGCCCCGATCTGTCCATAATGTCACCTGAAAAGGCTGACGCGAAACCAATACTTTGCCTGATCCGACAATCGTACGGCGAGACTGGTCGACGACTTCGGCCTGGATTTGATAACTGTGGTCCTCGTCAGGATGCATCTCTTTGGCCAGATCGGTGTTAATTTCGACTTCGACGGTACCATCCACGCCGATCGGCACTTCGCGATCGATGACAACTTCGGGTGGTGTGGGAGCCCGCCAAATCCACCATGGCAATGGCGGCAAACAACCCCAACGTTGCCAGCCTGGATACCAACTGTAATCCTTCCCAAACCAGCCATACCCCGCTCCATACAACCAATCCCATGGCGAAGGAGGATACCAACGCTCGCTCTGGCTCGTGCGAAGTACCTTGTAGTGAACGCGGGCGTTGGTGACGGGCGATCCAAAGTAATATCGGGCACTGATCTTAGCCTTGATCGTCTCCCCCAGGACAACGGGCTCCTCGGGAGCATCGACCGTCACCTCATATTCTGGCTTCTTGTATTCTTCGACACGGAACGTACCGCCACCGTGATTGACAACACTGATCTGGTATTGCCCCAAGGTGGCTCCCTCGGGGACCTGCCATGTTCCAGACAAGCCGCCGTACAAGTCGGAAATTAATTGCGTACTGTAAACGCGCTCATTGCGGGGATCTCGAATTTCGATCTGAAACGACTTTGCCGCGAAACGTGACTCGTTCGGCATGTCGTACTGTGCGTGGGCGACCCAGAACTTGAAATGCACTTCCTGACTAGGCCGATAAACGGGTCTGTCGGTGACCGAAAAGACTTTGACCTGCTGATACTGCTGATCGTAATAGTCACCGCCCCAGATATTGCGGAAACCCAGGTAGGCGAATCGTCCTTGTGCCGTGGTCGCGGTCGCGAGCCATTGAAAGCGGCGATTCGCTTCGCCAGCGTCTATCCACACCATTCCCTGTGCGTCGGTTAATTCAGCAAAGTTCTTCGTGTCGACCCGGAAGCGATTCCCGTCGATATGCTGCTGATGGAAGCCGAAGAATTCCACATTGCATTTAGCTATGGGTTTGCCCGACTCTGCATCAGATACGTAGTAAAGAGATTTCCCCTCAAGCGGTTTTTTGACGATCGCCGTGTCGTTGAGCCACAGCACGATACTGGTTGTGTTGCCGTCAGCCATTTTAGAGGTCAAAAGATACGCCCCTGGCTCCTGTAATGGCGTTGTGACCGTGATTCGGCGATCCACATGATTCTCGCGAGGTGATAGATCCAGGCTCCAACGTGCGACCTCGGCACCGACATATTTCTTCTGGTCATGGATCACCAGTCGGTACCCGAGGTTCTCGATCTGTAATTCCTGCCAGTCGAGCTTCTGCGGATTCTGCTTGAGGAATGCTTTCAAATCTGCCAGCAACTGTCGCACTTCAATCCGCTGAGCGACAAATTCCACCCGTTTGCCATTGCGAAAGCGAAAGTCTACCGTAGCTCCGACCCCAGCCGGCTGCGAGGAGACTGGCTCGAAGCGGCCCCAATTGCCTCTAATCTGTGCAAGTTGTTTCTGAGCCTCTTCACGACTGGGGATCGCCCGGTCGGCAAGTTGTTGCCAGTACTCGGCCGCTCGCGGATACTGCCGACGGTTGGCAAAGATGCTTGCCAGCGACGTTACTGCCTGCGTCCATGAATCGAGTCCAGAGCCACTTTCCGCAGTGGATTTCAAGTCAGCGGCCTGCTGGTAAAGCTTGATGAAATTCTGCTCGTCGGGGAGATCAAACCGTTTGATACCAGTCGCCAGGCGGGCAATCGTTTCATTCTCGCTGAGCGTGTGCAAGGCGAAGGTGCCGGTCTTCTTATCACCTTCACCTGCCTGTGACATTCGACCAAACCACCAGTCGTATTCGACCAGGGTCTGGGAGCCAAATTGAGATTGCAGGAAAGCAGCCCTGGTGAGCAATTCATTGGTTTTCTTGTCCGGTTGCCAGTCGACTAGCTGACTCAAGATCCACCGCCACCGCTCTCCGTCATTCACCGCTGCTTCCCAGGAATTGGGGACCTCATAGTAAACGGGCTCCCCCTCGGCAGTGACGGGGGCACCACTTGCGGAATAACTTCGATGGTGCCAACCTTCTTCATAGTCAGGAAGTTGAGATAAATCGGTAAGCTCCTGCAAACGCCAAGATTCCCCGCCGGAACTTGGTTGCAGCAGCGCGGCAGCAAATTTTTGCAGGAAGAAAAAAGCTTCAGGTGACTTGCGCTGCTCATCAAGGCGAGAAAGTATCTCAAACGCCTGCCGATTGAGTTGCAGACTGCGGACACGATCTCGGTCAATCGAATTGACAACACGACCTTGCCCACCGCGCTGTGGCCCACGGATATACTCGCCCGCCGTCATCACCCCATAGTGCTCAAGTGTATTGAACTCTTCGGCGATAGCTGCCAGTACTTGCCAGTCGTCAGCATGATCGCTTGCCACCGTTTCCAGAAAGTCATCGACTTCCCCCTGGCGATTGAGCCTACCGTAGCAATCCACAGAACGATCCACTGAGGTCACAAGTTCAGTCGACGAAGCATTCGTAGGCTTCTCCAGCAGTCGGCCATAAGCTTCCAGGGCCTCCAGGTAGTGCCCTTCGTCGTAGAGCTTGTTTGCTTCTTGGAACATGGGTGCATCACCCCGTACTAGCTGAATAAAGAATAGGGAGAATGCAACGGTTATCCAGAATTTCATCATCGTGCCACTATCTAGTGAAGTGTGTCTTGGTGAGTAGGTGAGAAAGTGAGTAGGTTTGGGAATTATCTCCAACTCAACTGAGGCATCCGCACTTATTCACCTACTAACTTACTTACCTATGATCGGGGTAGCTTCATTTGGCCGAACTCTTGACTGATTCCTAGTGTTCTACGGCAGAAGTGCCTCTGCGGTCCAGGCGTTTTGGAATTGTTTCTGTAGGCCTGGAATTTCGACGCGGCAATCCGCGAAAAAGTTCCGTGAGATGCCCGCGATAGCAACCCTGGGGGTGAAAATGTTGCGTTTTGTCAACACGATCCTGATTTCGCCAGAAACTTCGCTTCTCTACCAGACTAGAAGGTAAACTTGCAAAACGACACTGCTCGGTACGGAGCAGTTCCGGCTCATCTTAGGACCCTTTCAAGGAATATTCTCCGTGGTTTCCCCCGGCAATTACAACGTGCGGACACACAGGTCGATGGTCGGTATTGCCTATCGGCTACTTGATGTGATTGGCATAGTATGCGGTGCCACTTTGGCGGCTGAGTTCACTCATTTGGCAACGACGCAGGACCTGGCAGTGATCGCCGCGACGACCCTGTTAGTCCATCTGATCGCCTCCGAGGTGAGCGGCTTGTATCGTAGTTGGCGCGGTTCGCGGTTGGCACTCGAGTTGTACTGCCTCCTTCTCAACTGGATGTACACCGCTCCATTGGTTTTGGGAGCAGGCCTTTTGACGCGCCTGAACGCCCATTTCAGTTACGAATCGAAAATCATTTGGCTACTCGTCACACCTCTGGCGATGGGAAGCAGCCGCATTGTCTTTCGAATGGTGCTCAAGAGTCTGCGCAAACGCGGTTTCAACACGCGACACTTCGCCATCTGTGGACTCAATCCTCTTGGCCTGCAACTTGCTGAGAACATTCAGGCCTCGCCGGAGTTAGGATTAGAGCTCGCCGGTTTTTTTGACGATCGTCCGTCGAGTCGCATCAAAGAAGCAATGGGGCGGGATCTTCCTAGCGCGGGCACCTTGACCCGATTGGCCGACATGGCGCGAAAAGGTGAAGTCGACATGATCTTCATCACCTTTCCTATGCGTGCCGAGAAACGCATTCGTGATTATTTGAGCAAACTCAGTGATACAACGGCATCGGTTTACATTGTTCCCGATTTCTTCGTGTTCCAAATGTTGCACGCCCGCTGGAATCAGATCAATGGTCTGCCCGTGGTGAGTGTATTTGAAACCCCCATCACAGGAATCGATGGGGTTTTGAAACGGGGCTTTGATCTTCTGGTTTCTATCGCGTTACTGGTCATCCTGGCAGTGCCGCTTGCGATCCTGGCGATCCTGGTTAAGCTGTCGTCTCCCGGACCCGTGTTTTTCCGGCAAAAACGTTATGGACTGATGGGCGAGGAAATCCGCGTCTGGAAATTTCGCTCGATGCGGGTTTGCGACGATGGCCCCGATGTTCAGCAGGCCACCCGGGATGACGACCGCATCACGCCGCTGGGTCGCTTCATGCGAAAGACGTCGCTCGATGAGTTGCCGCAACTGTTCAATGTAATTGGTGGGAGCATGTCGCTGGTCGGCCCCCGGCCCCATGCCACGGCCCATAATGAGCAGTACCGTATTCTGATCGACGGCTACATGCTCCGCCACAAAGTGAAACCCGGCATGACGGGCCTGGCCCAAGTGCACGGCTGGCGGGGCGAGACCGAAACCCTGGAAAAGATGGAACGCCGCATCGAGTTCGACCACCGCTACATCCGCGAATGGACCCTCTGGATGGACATGAAGATCCTGCTGCAAACCGTCATGGTCGTCTTCAAGCAAGAGAATGCTTATTGAGTGGTGGCTTATCGGTCTGTTACGTGTGGATTCTCTCCACTTAAATAGCGCACTCTCTCATGTTTACGAAGAATTTAATGCGCCTCCTTTTCGCATTAGTTTGTTTCCGCGCAGGAGGTGAAGTCTCCAAAAACCTCTTGGTCTATCATACCAGAGATCAGCAGACTATCACTTAGCAGCCGCGATTTTCGAGGCTAACTCGCGAGCTTTCTTGGCGCGTTTCTCATCGGCCAGCTTTTTTTGACGAGGAGCGTCGGCTTGTTGGATGGCACATTGAGGATGGATGCCAGAAGCAGAGTAAGAAGTCTTGCCGCAAATGGGGCAAACTTTGCCAGCGGGATTAGTATATAGTGGAAGTGGTTTGCTGTTGTTCTCCATGATTGCAGTGCTTTCTTTGCACGTCTTGAGTGGAGCGTGCAAACCGCAGCACGACTTACCAGTCGGTGCGATTAAAATAAAGCCGCCCAGTGGCTTTCAGCCCCGGGGCGGCCGAGAGTTCTTTATGCCAAATTAGTTTTGGCAGCTAGGATGTGCGTCTTAGGCCAAAACCTTGACGTTTTCGGCACGTGCACCCTTGGGACCTTGTCCTTCCGTGTACTCTACCTTTTGTCCTTCACGGAGGGTATCAAAGCTTTCCCCCTCGACAGCGGAGCTGTGGAAAAAAATATCTCCCCGTTCGCCCTCGATAAATCCAAAACCCTTTTCAGTCAATTTCTTAATAGTACCTTGCGACACTTCGCGTCACTCCTTGCACGTAGAACGAAACAGTACCCGGCCGACGCGCCGTGCAGTACACATGCGGCCCAGCTAGTGTCGCCCCACTGTGGAGCAACAAACGCAGGAAAGCAAGCTGAGCCAGCAATAGAGCAAGCTTCAAAAAGCCATCTGGCCGAAACTTGCCAAGCTGTCTATTGGTCGAGTTAAGAACAGCGCTAGTGAATAGAGTTGGCGGGTAGCCAATCTAAAGTCCCACAGCAAAGCATCTCGCGTCGCCTATGCTTTCCTTTTACCAGCCCCCATTGTAGCGTGTTTAGGTTGCTGCAGGTGAATAATCCTTCCTTGATTTGCAAAATACTTTGAAAATATGATGCCAACTCGCCCTGGCAATAGGCTTAACTTGCAGCAAATGGCTCCCGGCCAGGCAAAAACCTTGACTTCCTTGGAAACCGGTAAATGCGAACCAAGTAGTCGTGAATACTGCTTGCCAGCAGTTCCTAGACCCAAGAGTGATCGATACAATGAGCCAAACAGCAGAAGGCATCCCCGTGAACCATCCACGTTCAAAGTGAGACAACAACCCAGGATAATTAATGGCAAAGAATCAGAATACGTTTGAAAAAATGCGACGCGAAGTCGAAAAGAAGCGTAAAAGTGACGAAAAGCGGGAGCGGCGTCGAAAGAAGAAAGAAGGAATCATAGAGATCAAATCTTATGACAGTGAATCGACGGAGGAGGATTCGACTGTTGCTGAATCGTGAGATTCCCTGAGAATTCTGTAAGGGCCATATTGCTCGTTACATCTTTTTCGACGAATACGTATTGAAAGTTTACTCTCAGTTCATTCTTTGAATTCCAGCATGTAGGCCTAAGTCTTCCATTGACTCTTTGCCCCAATATGGTACACTTACGCTGCCGATAGTTATGAAGGCGCGAGACCGGGGCGGTTGCTTCCGTCACCGGATCATTCAAAATCGACTGTAGCGGTCACTTGGGCGAAAACGTGTTTCTCCAGGTATCTTGCTTCCCGACCGCGACTGATTCTCTTGCTCCTGGGGTTCCTGCAGATTTCTTCTTGACAGAATGTCAGCACTCGGAACCTCCCACTAGTTGAGCAGTTTTGCACAGGATAGTTCTGGGCATGTGCTGCATCGTTGGTCGAGCTAAACCCCTATAACGTCCGCGCCATGTTGGACGTTCAAAATAATCCATTAGGTCGAGCGCTCGCTTTGGCAGAGTACTGCCTCCGCGCTCGGAATATATCCTCTGAAAGAGAGAACTGTTAAATGAAGTTTGAAGATTTAGGTTTGTCTGAGTATTTGCTACGCGCTATTCGCTCTGAAGGCTATGAGACTGCCACCCCTATCCAAGCCCAGGCTATTCCTACCGTACTTGAGGGACATGACCTTATGGGCTGTGCCCAAACAGGCACCGGCAAAACGGCAGCGTTCGCATTGCCGACGCTCCATGTATTGGCTGGAGGTGATAAACGCACGAAACTCCGCATACGACCGATACGTTCGTTGGTATTGGCCCCCACACGCGAGTTGGCCGTGCAGATCACTGTGAGTTTTGCCAAATATGGCAAGTATTCTCAGTTGCGAAGCACCACCATCTTTGGCGGAGTAAATCAAAATCCTCAGGTTCGCGCTTTGCAGAAGGGAGTCGATATCGTTGTTGCCACGCCTGGGCGCTTACTGGATCTAATGAATCAAGGCCATGTTGATCTGAACCAGGTAGAAATCTTGATTCTTGACGAAGCAGATCAAATGCTCGACATGGGCTTCGTGCCCGATCTCAAGCGAATTGTTGCCGCAGTTCCCAAGGTTCGTCAAACCTTGATGTTTTCCGCGACAATGCCCGACGCGATCCGTCGCCTGGCGGGGCAATGGTTGGATTGTCCAAAGCATATCCAAGTCTCGCCAAACTCTTCGGCGGTCGAAACTGTCAAGCAGTCTGTCTACTTCGTTAATACCCAGCACAAGCCGCAGATGCTCACGCACTATCTGTTGAATAATTCATACGAGCGAACTCTAGTCTTTGCTCGCACTAAGCATGGTGCAGATAAAATCGCCAAGCAACTTGTGCGCGCCGGAATTCGCGCTGCCGCGATCCATGGTAACAAGAGTCAAAACGCAAGAGCGCGTACTTTAGAACAATTTAAATCCCAAAGGCCACCGGTTTTGGTTGCCACAGACATCGCTGCGCGAGGACTCGATGTTGATGCCGTCTCACATGTGATCAACTACGAACTACCCGAGGTCCCCGAAATCTACGTGCATCGTATCGGGCGCACAGGCAGGGCTGGTGCTAGTGGTATCGCCACTTCATTCTGTGGTGGAGAAGAGCGCGGACGCCTGCGTCAGATCGAACGACTCATTCGCCGCTCAATCAATGTGGAAGCGACTCAAGCAGAGTACGCTTTGCCAGAACGGACCAACTTTCAATCTAATGGTGATTCGTCGCGACCGAGGAGGTCGTCCGGCAGGTCTAGCAAGAAAAAGCATTCTGCAGCTACGCAATCCAAATCGGCAAAAACAAGAACGCAGAGGTCCTCGGGGGAGGCGAATTCGACTAAGCCTCGCCGACCCAAGCGTCGTCCACGGCGAGCAAAGACGGAAAAGTAGAACTTAGGCCGGAACAAGCTGTGCTGGGTATCGGCCTACATCAAAAGCTCTATCAGAGTGGCGGTAGTTGAGTTATCCTGGGGCGGTGTGTAAAGGGCTCCTCAGAATAATTCTCTCAGATGCGTCGATGAAATCTCGAAATTCGCTCCTTGGCTTGGTCTTGTTTTCTCTGTATTTGGTGCTTTACGGCGGATTTGTGTTGCTCAACACCTTCTGGCCGGAGACGATGGATGCCACTCCATTTGCCGGGGTGAATGTTGCTATCTGGTATGGCTTTGGCCTGATCTTGGCCGCTTTCCTCTTGGCGATCGTCTATGGTTTCCTCTGCAAAGCTGCGGAGGATGACAAGTGATTCACAATCCAACTTTCATGGCGGTGGCGATTTTCCTGCTGTTTGTGGGGTTCACGCTGGGGCTGAGTTTCTATCTCGGCAGACGGGCAAAATCCTCGGCTGGCTATTTTGCAGCGCATGGCCAAATCCCCTGGTTTGTCAATGGAGTCGCCTTCGCTGGGGACTATCTCTCGGCAGCCTCTTTCCTGGGCATCTGCGGGATGATCGCTTTTCATGGTTATGATGGGTTTCTCTATTCGATCGGATACCTGGCTGGCTGGGTTGTCGCGCTTTTTGTTGTTGCCGAGCCGATGAAGCGCCTTGGTAAATTCACGTTTGCTGATGCGCTCAATTCACGATTCGATTCCCCCGGCATCAAGCTCGCCGTAGGATTGAGCACGCTGGCGGTCAGTGTGTTCTATTTGATTCCGCAGATGGTCGGCGCCGGTGCCCTTGTGAAGCCACTCTTGGGACTCGACCACTGGGTAGGAGTGACCCTCGTCGGTGCAGTGGTCATTTTCATCGTGGTCACCGCCGGCATGGTTTCGACCACATGGGTCCAGTTTCTCAAAGGCTCACTCTTGGTCGTCTTCAGCGCAGTAATGACCGTGATGATCCTCGAACGTGGATTTGAAGTGGATCCTACCACACCCGAGCCACAGACAGTAACGATCACCGCCGATGGTAAGGAACTCATCAACGGCCTGCCGCTGGGAAATGGTCCCGGGGAAGCAACCTTGCGACCCATTGGAACGATCTCACACTTACCCCATGGTGAAGCGACGACAGGTCCGTTGGGACCGATTGAGTTCTTCAGCACCCTGCAACAGAGCGAAGTTGTGCTGTGGACCAGTACCAAAACCACTTCAGAAGACGGGTCGGTGACGACCACGTATTCTCCCAAGCCCACTCCAGGTAGCCAGGTTCTCCGCCCTGGTGAGCACCCAAAATTCAAAGGGATTCGTAGCGATCAGTTTTTCGAAAAGCTCAACTTCCTCTCGTTGATGCTCGCGCTTTTCTGCGGAACGGCTTCGTTGCCACACATTCTCATTCGCTACTACACGGTCAAAGATGAAGCTGCGGCCCGTAAAAGTACTATCGTCGGCATCGGTTGCATCGGGTTTTTCTATGTATTGACCCTTTACATGGGGTTGGGAGCCATGACCAGCGGGGCGATGGACGTCACCAACAGCAATTTGGCAGCCCCGCTTTTGGCAAAGAGTATGAGCGAAATGCTATTTGCCATTATTTCGGCCATCGCCTTCACGACGGTACTTGGTACCGTGAGCGGATTGATCCTGGCGTCGGCTGGCGCGGTAGCTCACGATCTCTTAGGATCTTTTTCTGGGATCAAACTCACCGATCACGAACAAGTGCGAATTGCCAAGATCGCTTCGGTCGCTGTCGGCGCAATCGCCATTGTGCTAGGTATTTTGTTCGAGAAGCTCAATGTCAGCTATCTGGTCGGGTGGGCTTTTAGTGTCGCTGCCTCGGCTAACCTACCCTCGTTAGTCATGCTGCTGTTCTGGCAAGGAGTCACTAAGCAAGGCATCATCGCAGCAGTGGTCGTAGGCATGATCAGTTCGCTTGCTTGGATCTTGCTCAGTGCCGACACATTTTCCGCGGTCTACGGTCTACCTGCAGAAAACGCCCTCGTGCCATTCAGCCAACCTGGCATCGTTACGATCCCTCTGGGATTCGCAACGCTGATTCTGGTTTCACTCTTGACGCGCGTCAAAGCATGAACACTTCAGTAGCCGTCGTCCGAAGGCGATGGTTGGTGCAGGGGATCAAACCATTGCCTTCCGACAACGGTGTTTTCCATCAGGCGGAAAGTTCCGACTCTTTCTCCACGGCTTCCTCAACTTGCCGATCGTTAAACAAGAAAGCGAAGAGCAACATCACTACACCCGCCATAGCGGCGGGGACGACCCAGAAAGTTCCCCAATCGGTGACCGGCGGATCACCTGTGGTGTAGTTTGCCACCAAACGACCGACAACCTGCGCTCCGATGCCCAATCCAAGACCCTGTGTAACCAGCACGAGCAATCCTTGGGCTTGCCCCCGGATCTCCTTGGAGCATTTCTTATCAGTGTAGATGAAACCAGTGACAAAGAAGAAGTCGTAACAGATTCCGTGCAGCAGAATCCCCAGGAATACCATCCACTTGATGTTGTTATCGTCTGCCGCCGCAAATAACCCGTAACGGGCCACCCATGCGAACATGCCCACAAGCAGCATCCACTTCACCCCGAGCCTCCGGAAAAACAGTGGCATCGAGATCATAAACACAATTTCAGAGATTTGTCCAAACGACATTGTAAAAGCCACATTCTCGAATCCGACCTTGGTGGCAAACACTGGTGCATATGCATAATAGGCGGCCAGTGGAATACAGATCAGGAACGAACCGACGATGAAGACGACGAACGGCCATTCCTTAAGGAGCTGCAATGCGTCGACGCCGAAAATCTCTCCGATGGATACCTTCTTACCTGCTGCCGGAGGGGGAGTGTGTGGCAAAGTTAAGCTAAACAGTGCCAAGGCGACGCTGGCGATTCCCGTCACGTAGAACTGTACTGCTTTCTCATCACCAACGAGCCACTTACTTACGACCCAATTTGCCGCGATCCAGCCGATGGTGCCAAACACGCGCACCAACGGAAAGTCTCGTTCCTGGTCTTCGATGTTATGGAATGCGAGCGTGTTGGTGAGTCCAAGGGTTGGCATGTAAGCCAACATATGGATCATCAACATGGCGATCATAAATTGTGGACCCGCCTCAGCTGCCGTGGGCACGGCAAACATGGATAATCCACCGATCAGATGCATCGCAGACAACACTTTCTCGGTGGCAAAAAAACGGTCAGCAATCATGCCCAAGAAGACTGGTGATATGATTGCAGCAATGGGTCCAACCGTATAAGCCCACGAGACATAGTCAAACATGCCATGAGCCGTCATGTAATTGCCAACCGTCACATACCAGGCACCCCAGATAAAAAACTGGAGAAACATCATGATCGAAAGCTGCGTTCGTACACTGGCCACGGCAAAAACTCCTGGATCAAGCGATTGAGAATTCTTGTTGAATAGACGTATGAGATAACTTCCCGCAGCAGAGAGAGAAACTCCACGGCGTGAAAACTACAGAAAAGTTACCAACACGGAGCCACTCGTACCAGTACAATTTGTGTGATTTCTTTGCCTGAGAATGACTCACACGGTGCAGATATTTCGTCGACTAAAAACCACCAAGCCTGCTATCCAAGCCACGCTGCCGATGGCAATAAGCGTGAGTATATCAGCAACGGGTACCATGTCCGTGGAAAGTATCCTGGCAGGGCGGTAATAGCTAAGTACGCCAAGTGGTCTCAAGAATTCGATCTCTTGCCAGAATTGAATCAGAAAGTTGAGCAGGAACGAGGCCAACAGCAAGCCGAAAATTGCGGCCATGGCCCGGCCACGGACATTACTTATCGCAGAAAACAAGAGGGCTACTCCTCCCACGGCAAGATAAACGCAATACAGATTGACCATCACCACCAACTGCATCCGCAGAGCAGGTGCCTCTCGAAAGGTAGCCAAGCGGGTTGCCGTCCAGTGTCCCGCCAGGAGCATCCCACAGAGCCAGACTCCGGCAATCAGCCAGACAAATGTTTCGCACCCATAGATATTCCGCCGTGATACGGGCCAACTCAAGAGAATGTCGATCGTGCCCCGGTCGATTTCTCCAGCGGGTAGCCGTGTGCAGAACACAATCTCGTGGGCCCATATCAACGCTAGAACAGTCGGATGTACCCACACGATAGCCCGCAACGTTTCGGCGTTGATCTTTCCGCTAAAATCATCACCCAACAGGGCTTGGATAAAAGTGCGTATGAAGGGCAAAGTCGCTAGGAATTGATTCAATCCGGCTTCGAGTTGAGGGAGCAGCATCGTGAGCAACAGGCCCACTACGAACAATGCCATTCCAAACCCTAAATGTAAAAGCCAGGTCTCATAGATTGTCTTACGCAGTATTCCCCGGTTCATGAGCCATTCTCCTGAGGCTCGTAGAATCGGCGGAATAGACTCTCCAGACTGGGAGGACTCACCGACAAGTCTTCCAGTCGCTGTTGTGCGGCCCACTCGATCAACTGCGGAGTTGTGCCGGTCAAGACACATCGGTACGTCGCACCATCATTTTCTTCAAGCTGCAGAAAAACGGGAAGTTCCACCCGCGCTGCTTCCTCCGCATTCACAAACCGCAGCTCGACGGAGCGATAGGCCCGTTTGCGAAGCGCGTTTATCGATTCATCGGCAATGATGTTGCCTTGCCGAATGATCGCCACGCGGCTGCACAAAGATTCCACCTCGCTGAGCGTATGGCTGGAAAAGAACACGGTGGTGCCCAGTGAAGCCATCTCTCGCAGGCAGCGATAAAGCTCGTCACACATTAAGGGATCGAGCCCCGAGGTGGGTTCGTCCAAAACCAAAAGTTTGGGCTTATGGACGAGGGCCAGCACGATACCCAGTTTCTGCCTCATCCCGCGCGACATCTTTCTTACGGGCACAAGTTCATCCAACTGGAAGCGTTGGAGAAATTTCTGTCCTGCTGCTGATAAGTTCTGTCCACGAAGGGAGCTCAAAATATCGAGGGCCCGTTTGGCGGTAAACCAAGGATAGAGACGTAGATCGCCGGGGAGATAGCCGATCTCTTGCTTGATCGATGCGCTCTGCGACCAACAATCCTGATTGAATATCCGTGCAGAGCCATGACTCGGCTTTAGCAGTCCCAACAATATCCGAATCGTTGTTGTCTTGCCTGCCCCATTGGGTCCCAGAAATCCAAATATCTCGCCTATGGGGACATTGAGATCAACACCTTGGATGCCAACCCGTTTGCCGTAGCTCAATGTGAGCCCTTCTGTTGCAATGACATCCACTCGAACGATCACTCCACTTGGGAAATCGCTTGGGTCGCAACCCAAGCGACAAGTTATCCAATTTCACAACTGCCTGGCGTATTATAGTGAGTCTTACTGATTTATCTGTTGAATCCTGAATGGATTTGCAAACTTTTGTCAGGGAATGCACTAGGATTCTTGATTCCTACAACTGTAAAATGAGCGGGTTGTTAAACTCTATCTCATTCGATTGCGTTTCGCAGATGTCCAGGAACATATCTTAGGAGAGCATGATCATGTTCAAGCAACCATGCCTGGTTTTGGCATTGTTAGCAGTGGTTTCCCCTTCACAGGCAGAGGATTTCTCGAAACAATGGCCCGGTTTTCGTGGACCAGAGTTTACCGGTGTCGCACCACACGGGAACCCACCTACCACGTGGAGCGAAGACGAAAATGTTCGCTGGAAGGTAGAACTGCCAGGTCAAGGAAGTGGATCTCCTATCGTATGGGGGGATCGCATTTACCTCCAGACCGCGATCAAGACTGACCGTACCGCAGACGGGATCGACGAAACAGCAACCACAAGAGAGCATTCTCGATTCCGACTTGTTGTGAACGATCATGACTCGCTTCTCGCCCAGGCGGAGGGTGAGAACCCACGCGGAGATCGGCCGCCAGAGGGAGAGCGTCGTCGCCGTGGTGGTTTTGGTGGTCGTGGAGGCGGTTTTGGTCGTGCCGAGGCGCCCACGAATTATTACCAGTTTGTCGTGATGTGCCTGGATCGCAAAACGGGAGATGTCATTTGGCAGCAGACGGCCACCGAAGCAATTCCCCACGAAGGGCATCATGGCACCGCTAGTTTTGCTTCCCCGACTCCCGTCACCGACGGAAAGAATATCTTTGTCTCGTTCGGATCGCGCGGAATCTACTCCTACACGATGGATGGTGACCTTCGCTGGCAGAGGGATTTCGGTAAGCAGTACACACGCCATTCTTTTGGCGAGGGTGCTTCTCCCGCGTTGTACAAAGATACTTTGATCGTCAATTGGGACCACGAGGGGCAATCCTTCATCACCGCACTGGATGCGAACACCGGCGAAACGAAATGGAAAGTGGATCGCGACGAAGAAACAACCTGGCTCACGCCGCTCATCGTCGAGCATGATGGCAGAGTGCAAATCGTCGTCAACGGGATGAACCGCGCTCGCGGCTATGACTTGGAGAACGGCGAGGTTATTTGGGAGTGCGGTGGTCAGGCCATGGGCCCCGTGCCAACAGCCGTGACACATGAAGGCCTGGTCTTCTGCATGACCGGCCATCGCGGCGCTGCCTTGTATGCCATCCCACTCAGCGCGAAAGGAGACATCACCGACAGCGACGAGATCGCCTGGTCCTTAGATCGCGACACCCCTTATGTCCCGTCACCGTTGCTTTACGGCAATCAACTCTATTTCACTAAATCCAACAATGCGATTCTCTCTTGCTACAACGCTGAAACAGGCGAAGCGATCTATCGGGGTAAGCGAATCCCTGAGTTGGATATGGTCTACGCTTCACCTGTCGCAGCCGCGGGCAGAATCTACTTCGCAGGCCGCAACGGCGCGACGACGGTCATCAAGCATGGTTCAGAATTCGAAGTGCTGGGCACCAATATGCTCGACGAACCCATCGATGCCACCCCGGCAATCGTGGATGACGAACTCATCATCCGCACGTCGGGGCATCTCTACTCGATTGCGGAGTGAGAATCTGAACAGGATGGTTCCAGATTTTCCCCTCGCCCAAAGCGAAACGTGCAAAATAGCTGACCGGTTAGCCTGTAGAGCAATACCCGTCGGGTTTACTCTTCCACATGACCGATTTAGACGCAATTCACATGGCTGAAAGCTAATTGCTAACAGCGAATAGCTCAATTATCAAAGATCGCGCAGACGCTGTTGCTTTCCTCCATTATCTCGATTCAGATGGCCCATCGCTAAAAGATTCTTTGTGCCAGTAGGTCCCGCTTGCCGAGCGGGTAATGATGGGGTTCTCTCACGTTTGATGGAGAACTACTCCGATCGCTGACGCTCCCGGCTCGCTGGAGTGAATTGTAAAGGGGCTTTTCCAATTCAGCTTCATACGAAACGCAGGTTGGAAACTTAACGCGAATCACCCATTTTGGGCCAAATGCCCCATGTTTTTTGAGTACGGGAATTTCCAGGTTTGGTAGAATAAAATTTGAAAAGAATTTTCTTGACAACACACACACACACATAAATTAAGCTCATTCAGGAAAGTGAGGTGAGGCATGCGACGTTGTCGTCTTTTTCGTGTCTTGTTTCTGTTGCTTGTGGCTTGCCTGACTGGCAAGTCCTCTCCCGCATTGGGCGCGACGATCTTCGAGAGCGGTAGCCTCGGGCCGACGGGGATACCTCGTGGAGTGGTCCCTGGAGCAAATGTCAGTAGTACGGTCTTCAATGGAGTTCGATTCCAACTAACTCAGCCTGTAGCCACAAGTCAAATCGGCGGCCACTTTGTTGGATCACCTGGAACTACCGACACTTTCTTCGGAGCAATAGTAGCACTATCGAATGAGAATGATTTCCCCGATTCGGGAAACTTGTCAACTGATGATGTACTAGGCTCAACAGTTATCTCTTTTCCAGAGCCATCTGCGGAGGTGTTTGGCAATTTAGATTTGTCGCTTAATCCAGGCTGGTACGCGCTAGTGTTTGGTAGCGGACTTTTTGGCGCGAGTGGCGACGGAGCAATGCCGTTGAATAATCCTGATATCGGTACTCCTAGTTATATTGGTTTTCAACCCGGTGCGGGTTGGGGCAATTTGATTAATCCTATATTTCGAAACTATCGTTTCGTAGTACAAGGAAGCATTGTACCTGAACCCTCTGCAATAAGTATCACGTTAAGCACATGGCTTCTCTTTTGTTTCCGCGGCTTTTTCTCTCGGCAACGTTATTAATGTGTTCTTCTCATTCAAGTCTAAATGTTGGTGCAATTATTATCAAGGAAGCACTATCATGCACAATATGGTTGGTTCATTGATTGCCTTAATGGCTAATAAAACATTTATGGGCAATCCTCGCCGTTCAAAAAGTTCCTCGATTTCAGGCACGAGCCTTTGCTTTGAGCAGTTTGAAGATCGTCGAATGTTAGCAACTTTCATGGTTACGAATTTAGGAGACGCGCCGGCGAATACGCCAGCTGCAGTGGGTACATTGCGGCAGGCTATATTTGACGCAAATCAACTCGACGACCACGACGAAATTGTGTTTAGCACTGATCCAGTCCACGGTCTCAACGGTGGTACGATCCAGTTAACAGGTGGGACTGCTTTTTCACGTCTATCCATCAGCAAAGCAGTTACTATTGATGCTTCAATGCTGTCGGGTGGGATCACCATAGATGCCACGGGTAACAATTCCGGCGTCTTTTATGTTGGACTTCCAAGCTATGGTGGTCGTGAAGTCATTTTGAAGAATCTCACGATCTCGGGTGGAAACGCCGGTCTTGGAGGTGGAATTAACTTCAATGGAAATTGGAACGTAAATACGGGTAATTCGGGAATCCTCACGATTGATGGAAAAACTCCGGTCGCTGACGCTCCCGGCTCGCCGGAGTGAATTGTAAAGAGTCTTTTCCAATTCATCTGGTTGTGAATCGCAGGTTGGAAACTTAACGTGAATTACCCATTTTGGGCCAAATGCCCCATATTTTTTTGAGTACAGGAATCCGAGGGTTTGGTAGAATAAAATTTGAAAAGAATTTTCTTGACAACACACACACACACACACACATAAATTAAGCTCATTCAGGAAAGTGAGGTGAGGCATGCAACGTGGTCTTGTCTGGCTGTTCGTTCTTATTCTTTCTTCTGCCACTTCTTTGGCCCACGCCGACACATTCGGCAGCGGGGTGAACTCGTTTGAGATCGAGTTCGTGCCCATTGGTCATCCTGGAAATCCGCCGGATACAACCGACCGGCCCGTGACAGATGGGGCCGTCTCTTACATCTACCGCATCGGCAAATACGAAATCTCGGAACAGATGATCGATAAGGCTAATGCGGAGTCAGCGACGGCGGGCAATCCGCTGACGATTACGCATGACGGTCGGGGAGCGAACTTCCCCTCGACATCGATAAGTTGGTTTGAGGCGGCGCGGTTTCCCCCTCCCCCCCCCCCCCCCCCCCCCCCCCCCCCCCCCCCCCCCCCCCCCCCC